>ERZ857951.1811-NODE-1811-length-20855-cov-4.071250_pt1 | contig 20855 bp, 18 predicted proteins | sample MGYA00519759_ERZ857951 | MGnify/ENA primary metagenome ERZ857951 (study PRJEB31778, sample SAMEA3449377) | human gut metagenome | biome: human gut; feature: human-associated habitat; material: faeces | place: United Kingdom | collected 2010/2012 ...
AGTAGAAATCTACTACCGCTTCATCGGCAAAATCGACTGACCTTTCTTTTTTACCCAACAATATCTTTAATTAAGGGAGACGGGGGCCGGGTTTCCGGATGTATCTCTGCTGGAACCGCTGGCAGATGTGCTGCACTGCTCGGTGGTAAGTCTGCTGGAGGGACGGCTGGTGGAGGAACCGGCTGAGATCGACGTCCGGTCGGCTTTGACGGTGCTGATACGGGAGAGCCGGTCCGCTCTGCGGCGGGACTGGAGCCGCCGGTTTGGGATACTCTGCTGTCTGCTGATAGCGGGCTTTGTGATCTTTGGAATTTTGGATCGCAGCGGCGCGTTTCTTCAAAAGGTAGAGCGGTCCTATACAGTTGGGATCTGGCAGGATGGAGAGAAAATCGGCGAAACAGCCGTTACGATTTCCGGGGAACGAAGCATCTGGGGACGGAGCTACGTTGGGCGGTTTGCCATAGACGCAGTGGAGAAAACCTGTCGGGAACGCATGCAGGCAATGATCCGTTGGGAGAAGAAAAGCAACTGCGCCAATATCACATTTGCTGCGCCGGGATTTTTTGGCGCTCAGGCGGGAATCGAACATTTCTTGTACTGTGACCGGGAACTGAACTGGTTTGCCCTGTCCTTGGAGAATGGCCGGATCATCGCCAGCGATCAGGGGTGGGCCCAGCTTCAGGCGCTGCGGCCCTATGAATATCCGGTATATGTGAATTGAGAACGAAAAAGCAGACGCAGGTTTTATCCTGCGTCTGCTTCAGCGTGTCGAAAAAGTCTTTTCTCCCCGCTGAGCAAGTTTTCAGAACTTCATAAAAGTTCTGAAAACTTAGGATTTTAATGGCGCGGGACACCCCTCTTGGGTTTCCCGCGCACACCCTTCCTTACCGTCGCGGAGAATTTACTACTTTATCGACAGTCTCAAGCAGAAGCAGGTTTTATCCTGCGTCTGCTTTTTACCGTTGATCGAAAAAATTGTGTTTACAGAACCTTGGAGAGGAAGTCCTTTAGCCACAGGACGGAATTGCTGCAAAAAAATGGCGATATAGCTAAAAAACGCCATATTTGCATGGAAAATAGATAATTCATTCACGAATTGGCAAATGCTTGAATAATAGAATGAATATTTTGCGGAATATTCATTCTGGGCAGCTCATCAGCCCCAACTGGTAAAAGGCCACGGCGCTGGCTGCCGCCACATTCAGGGAGTCCACCCCATGAGTCATGGGAATCATCACCGTATAGTCGCAGTGAGCAATGGTGTCGGAGGCCAGTCCGTCCCCCTCCGTGCCCATGACCACCGCCAGCTTGGGCTCCCGGGCAAGATGAGGGTCATTCAGACGGATGGAGTCCTCCCGCAAGGCCATGGCAGCAGTCTTGAAGCCGTGTTGCCGCAAAGTTTCCGTCCAATCCACGCCTTCGGGCAGATAGGTCCAAGGCACCAGAAAAACGTTGCCCATGCTGACCCGGCTGGCCCGGCGGTACAGGGGATCGCTGCCGGCGGCGGTCAGCAGCACCGCATCCATCCCCAACGCCGCAGCGGAACGGAAGATGGCGCCAATGTTGGTAGGGTTCATCACGTTTTCCAGCACGGCGATCCGCCGGGACTTGGCGCAGATCTCCTCCACCGTGGGCAGCGGCGGCCGCCGCATGGCGCAGAGCATCCCACGGGTCAGGTGAAAGCCGGTGAGTTGGGTCAGGACCTCCAGCTCCGCCGCATAGACGGGAATATCTGCCGGACAGCGGGCCAGGATCTCCGCACCCTTGCCGTTGACGTGCTTCGTCTCCATCAGGAAGGATACCGGCGTACACTCGGCATCCAGCGCCCGGCCAATGACCAGAGGACTTTCCGCCACGAACAGGGCGTTGGCCGGGTCTGCCCGGTTCAAAAGCTGATTTTCCGTCAGCCGGGCATAAATATCCAGTTCCGGGGCGGCAAAATCGGTGATGGGGATGATCGTGGGCATGGCGGCTTCCTCCTACGCGGTATCGTCTGAAAATGGGGCGATGCGACAAAAAAACTCTGTCCCTCTATTATAAAGGGACAGAGTGGGAAAGGCAAGAGGTGTTACAGCTCCGGGAACCGCTTACGGCCAAGACCTCCGGCGGGGATCAGAGAAGCGGCTCCGGCAGGGACTCGATAGATCAGGGGATAGGCTGCGGCGCAGACAGCCAGCCCCGCCAGCACATCCAGAACGGAGTGCTGCTTGAGGAATACGGTAGACAGGCTGATGAGCACGGCCATGGTCAGAAATCCAAGCCGCCAGCCCTTGGCGCGGAAGCGCCGGATGTCCCGGGCAGCGAAGTACACCGCGAAGGAGCCGATGACGTGAATAGAGGGGCAGACGTTGGTGTTGGTGTCTGCGGCGTACAGCTTTGCGGTGAACCGCGTCAGCAGGTCGCCGCCCAGCAGTGTGGGCCGCAGATGCTGGCAGTTGGGGAAGAGAAGGTAGGTCACCAGAGCAAAGGAGTACGTCAGGATGATGAACCACATCATCCGCCGGAAAGCGGGAATGTTATAAAATAAGGTGTAGAGCAGCATCCCTCCTACAAAGAGAAACCAGAACGCGTAGGGGATGACGAACCACTTGCAGAAGGGGATCCAATGATCCAGCGCACAGCGCATGGGGGCGTAGTAGACGGTAGGGCGGTAGTTTTCCAGATAACAGAATACCAGACTGAAAATCGGCCAGAACAGCAGCAGCTTCAGATGCCGGAACTGCGGGGTATTCAGCCGGCTCAGACGGAACTGACGGTAATCGATTAGAGGCAGCTTCATAATCAGGATCCTCTCAGCCGCGGAAAAAACGCGGCGTGTCAGTAAAATAAAAATCACATTTTGGAGATTATAGGCGGTTCTGCGAGAAAAAGTGTGAAAAAATTTTTAACAAATATTAAACACTTGCAGAGAACAGAACATAGCGCCGCTGGCCGGAAAAAACGGCAGGCACCTCTGCAAAAGCTTACTTAGGAAATCTTAACAAAAATTAACGGCTGTTTTGTGCAAAACGACCATTGCAAAAATCGGGGAAAGCGATAGAATAAGGGCCTTGTGAAAAAATGTGTGTATGCGGTGGAACCGCATGGAGAGGAGTTTTTTGTGTCATACCATTATTTACTGGATCTGGCGTTGATTTTGTTAAGTACGAAGCTGCTGGGCCTTCTGACACAGCGGTTTCAGATGCCTCAGGTAGTGGGCGCTTTGCTGGCGGGCCTGATCCTGGGTCCTGCTGGACTGAATGTTCTGACAGAAACTGAATTTATTTCCCAGCTCAGCGAATTGGGCGTCATCGTGCTGATGTTCTCCGCCGGTATGGGAACGGACATCAACGAACTGAAGCACAGCGGCAAGGCTGGCTTTTGGGTGGCTCTGCTGGGTGTGATCGTGCCCCTGCTCATGGGTACGGCTCTGGCATGGGGCGCTGCCGCCGCAGGCTTGATCGAGAGCAACGGTATGCTGGAAAATGTATTTGTGGGTACGATCCTTACGGCAACCTCCGTCAGCATCACGGTGGAGACCCTGAAGGAGATGGGTAAGCTGGAAACGAAGGTGGGCAACACCATTCTGGCAGCAGCCCTGATCGACGATGTGCTGGGTCTGATTGCCTTAACCATCGTCACCAGCATCGGCGGTTCTGCCGATTCCAACCTGCTGGTTGTTCTGATTAAGATTGCTGCTTTCTTCCTCTTTGTCATCGTCGTCGGTATGCTGGTCAAAAAGGGGATGGATTGGTACATCCAGAACGTTCATTCCACCGACCTGCAACGTTATCCCATCTTTGCCTTTGTTCTCTGCCTGTTTCTGGCATTCTGTGCAGAAGAGCTGTTCGGCGTTGCGGACATCACCGGTGCATTTGCTGCGGGTCTAATCATCTCCACCACCTCGAAAGCCAAGTATATCGAGGTCAAATTTGCTCCCCTTTCCTACCTGCTGCTGACGCCAATCTTCTTTGCCAGCATCGGTTTGGAGGTAGACCTGCCCAAAATGGACGGCAAGCTCATTCTCTTCTCGGTTCTGCTGGTCATTGTCGCTGTGCTGACCAAAATTCTGGGATGCGGACTGGGCGCCAAACTGTGCGGCTTGAAAAACCATCAATGTGAACAGATCGGTGTCGGCATGGTCTGCCGTGGTGAGGTCGCTTTGATTGTTGCCAACAAGGGCGCTGCACTGGGACTGATGCCGGAGGTTTTCTTCGCTCCGGTCATCATCATGGTGGTCGCCAGCACCATCCTGACCCCTCTGCTGCTCAAGTACGCCTACCGCGAAAGCAACGCATACGAGGATATGCAGGAAAGCCCGCTGCTCGACCATTATCAGGAAACCGAACAGTTGGATTGGGTCGCCGACAGCCTGATTCGTGCCAACGACCATATCATGAAAAAAAATCGCGGCAAATCCAAAAAATAAAAGATTGCAATACAAAAGAGGAGCGCCCTGCAAGGCGCTCCTCTTTTGTTTCTCGGTCATTTGCAAATTCCTTCCTTATTATATAGGATAACTTCTTCTCCTCTTGTATCTTGGTTAAGCTGACGTGATAGAAGGCTGATTTTCCCCCTTTTTCCAAGCCTTTCTGCATCATTTCTTCACAGAATGTCTATAATTTTGCGCTGTTCTTATTTAAAAAATTTCGTTAAACTAATAAACGACCCGGCAAATGAAGGTGAAATCTGCCAAAAACACCCTCTTTTCGGTATCAATCCTGTAACAAACCTTGAATCTGCACACAGAAAAGCTTATAATAAGTAAGTATGTTATAAAATTGCAAGTTGTCAGTTAAAAATAACGAAAGCCCTTCACGGAAGGGAATTGTATCTTGATCTTGATTTTGGAAGAAAGGAGCGAACTGCTGGTGTCCAATGCCAAAAAAAGCAAAAAAGAAAAAACACCCGCTGCCACTCCTGCTGAAAGCTTGTCCTCTTTGGGGCATTTTGTATATGCTGTCTGCTACCTGGTCGGTGCAAGGATCATCCGATTTTTCCGACGTTCCAAGCGACGGCTGAAAAAGGGCGCACTGCACCTGAAGTGGAAGCTGCGCAGGCTTTACTTTGATTTCAAAGACCAGCAGGTCCTCGATAACCTGAACAAACAACATCACCACCGCCAGAACAAGGATGCCCTTCGTCAGGTGCAGCAGTCACTGCAACAGTGGAAGCAGCACCGCGAGCAATCCTCCAAGCTGCTGTTCGGTGAGTTTTTTTGCGCATTCCGACCGATTCTCCCGCTGCTTGCCGGTACCGTCAACTACCTGCTGCCGGTCGGCAGTATGGTCATTCTGATTTCCACTGTACTGCACTTTAGCACCATGACCTATGGCTTGCAGGTCCAGTACAACGGCGAGCACATCGGTTATATCTTGTCGGAGTCCGCCTTTGTGGAAGCCGAAGCCAAGGTGCGGGAACGTATTGTCAACGAAGCTTATCTGCCTCCTGAGGACAGCGTGCCTATTTATTCGCTTGCCATCGTGGAGGATGACCAGATTTCAGAAGAAAGCGTCTTAATCAACAACATCATCCGCGCTTCCGGCAATGAAATTGAAGAAGCTGCCGGTCTTTATGTCGACGGGGAGTTTATCGGGGCGGTGTCCGACGGCGACGAACTGCTGAAAAGCCTGCGCGCCCGCAAAAACGGAACCTATTCCCCTGATATGCCGACCGGCGAACCGGTTGAGGAGCAACCGCAGGAAGAGACCGAATCCCAAGAGCAACCGCAGGAGCAGACTCCTTCCAACCCCGAGCCGGAAAACGAACAGCCTTCCACCGAACAGCTTGTGCCCGAGCGCACCCATACGGTTCGGGAAGGTGACTCGCTGTGGGATATTGCCCTTGAATATGATGTTACCGTTGACCAGCTGCTCCAGCTCAACCCGGAGGTCAGCAAGAGTATGCTGGTGGGTCAGACGCTGATTATCTCACAGGCATCTGACTCCTCCGACTCGCAGGAATCGTCTTCCTCTCCGGCGGAAGATGCCCCGGCAGAAGAAGCTCCCTCTGAAGAGGAAAGCCCGGCAGAAGAAGAAACTGCTTCTGCGGAGGAATCCTCCTCATCGCGCACCCACACTGTGCAGGACGGCGATTCGCTGTGGGATATTGCTACCCAATACGATGTCAGCGTCGAACAGCTGCAACAGCTCAACCCGGAGGTCAGCAAGAGTATGCTGGTTGGTGAAACACTGATGATTCCACCGGCAGATTCCTCCGATGCAGCGGACAAACAGACGACCTCCGATTCCGTTTCAGCCGAAGCGGAAAAATCGAGCGAAACGTCTACCGCAAGCACCGAACAGCCAGAACAGATACAAACCGAAAAGGCTGCCGAGGAACCACTTTCTGCCAACAATGAAATCATCAGCTTTGTCCAGTCTATCCGCGTGGAAAGAGGTCTTTATCCTGTTTCCTCGGTGGAAAGCCTGCAAAGCATCAACGTCAAGCTCGACAGCGTGGTGGAGGGTGAACAGACCTACACCATCCAGCAGGGAGATTCTCCGTCGCTGGTTGCAGACAAGGTCGGCATCCCGACCCAGACGCTGATCAACCTCAATCCCGAGGTCACCCAGTCGATGCTGGTGGGCGATGTATTGGTCATCTCCCATGAGCAGCCCTTCCTTCAGACCAAGACGGTCAAAACGGTCACCGAAGAGAAGGAAATCGCCTTCAAAACCGAAACCGAACTGGACCACAACAAAGCTTCCGGCTATGAAAAGGTGGTGCAGGAGGGTAAAAACGGACTGGAGGAAATCGTCAGCGAAGTCACCTACATCGACGGCTATGAAACCGAGCGAACAGTCATCTCCAAAACGACCCTGCAAGAACCGGTTACTGCCAAGATTGTGGTCGGCTCTCTGACCAGCAGCCAGTACAACTTCTCAGGCTCCGGCGCCGCTTCTACCGAAAGCAACGTCGGCGGTTACATCTGGCCGGTCAACGGCGGCTACATCTCCTGCCCGATCTGGGGATACAGCGGACACACCGGCACCGACATCGCGGCGCCAGCCGGAACCACCATCTGGGCTTCCAAAGGCGGAACCGTCGCTTATGCAGGCTGGTCCAACGGTTACGGATATAATGTCCTGATCAATCATGGGGATGGAACCAAGACCCGATATGCGCATTGCAGCAGCCTTGCTGTTTACACCGGTCAGCAGGTATCGCAGGGACAGGTCGTCGGTTATGTCGGACAAACCGGATGGGCTTCTGGAAACCACTGTCACTTTGAAATCATCAGCAACGGTACCTTCCTGGATGCCAGAAACTACATCGGATACAGTCGTTAAAAAAATCCCGAGGCGGTCGTCATGACTGCTTCGGGATTTTTGCATATCCTGTTCTTTTGCGGGCAAGCTGAAAAGAAGAAGGAGGAAGGTCCTGTGCATCTTTTCAAGTCCCGTCCGCACCGCATCCCACAATGGAGGTTGTTCTGGCAGAGCTTTTGGAGCAGTCTGATCCTCATCCTGTTCCTCTGCGCCTTTTTATACATCGCCTGCTCACAAAACAGCGGCATACAAGAACCCATCCTGTCGGTACAGCTGCCCTATTCCCAGCAGAAAATGACAAAGCGCCCGACCAATCGGTCGGACACCCTGTCACTGAGTTTCTTTGGATGGAAATGGGAGTTATCAATCGAAACGATGCAGCAGCTTTCCGACCAGCTTTCCCGCTGGTACCGGCAGTACGGCGTTTTGATTCCTGCGCGTTACCGCGCGGCTGCTTCTGCTGCTGTCATCCTATGGGAGGAGCTGTCCAAAATTTCCCGGGAAATTTTTACAACTCCTTTTTGCTGACAATCTTGACCGAGAGGTGAATCGACAGCAGCAGACCCAAAACCAGAAGCAGGAACAAACCGGCAATACCCAACAGCACCATCTTGTAGAAGGATGCGGTTGCCACCACGCTGACCTGACGGTTGAGGATAAAGACCCCTGCCACAAACAGTCCGGACGACACGCCCAGGACCAGCATAAAAATCAGCCGTCCCTTTTGGACGCCCCACTTGTACGCCACCGGAATCATCACCGCGGCAAAATAGACATTCAGCATCACCGTCATCAATAAAACGCTCAGAATTTCCTGCATCGGCGTATTCAGCACCAGCAGGTAGACCAACGAAATCACTGCGGTGGCAGATGCCATGATGCCAAAGGTCGCATAGCGCGACAGCACCACCTGCTTTGTGCTAACCGGCAGCACCCGCAGATATTTTTCCCAATGGTAAAACTCATCGTAGGAAAACAGGTTGAGGATATAGCTGGCGCCCATGATGCAGAGCATCATCGCACCGGTGGCAGGCTGTCCTCCCACCGCCCAGGCAACCATAAAAATCAGAAAAATCCCTGCAAGCGTCTTGAGCATCCGCCTGATGGACAAAAGATCGTTTAAAATAAGTCCCTTCATATTATAAGACCTTCCTTTCCCAACTGCTCTGCATCCGGTTACTGTTTGTTGCGGCAGAGCATCAGCATCATCTCGTCCAGGGTCAGCGAATCCAGAAGGATGTCGGGATACCGGCGGGCAAACTGCTCGCGGTCGTTGACCAGCGCCTGACTGCCATACGGGGTATCCTGCATGACCTCCACCAGCCTGCTGTCCACCGCATGGAGGGTCTGGCGATCTGCCTTTGCAATCGCATAGCCGTACAACAGCTCATCCTTGTTTTTGCTCATCAGCAGCCTGCCTTGGTGGATGAAGGTGATGTAATCGGCAATCCGCTCCAAATCGCTTGTGATGTGCGAGGACACCAGAATCGAGCGTTTGCCGTCGGAGATAAATTCCAGAAAGATGTCCAGCATCTCGGCGCGGACCACCGGGTCCAACCCGCTGGTCGGCTCGTCCAAAATCAGCAGCTGTGCGCCGTGACTGAGCGCAATCGCCAGCGAGAGCTTCATCTTCATCCCGCGGGAGAAATCCTTGATTTCCTTTTTATCAGGAAGAGAAAAGCGCTGAAGGTATTGATTGTATGCACTTTCATCCCACTGGGAGTATATTTTCTTCATCACCCTGCCCAGGTGGGAGGTGTAGAGTGTCTGGTTAAAGGGCATTTCATCGAACACCACTCCGATGGATTCCCTGTCCTGCGGCGTGACTCCCCGGTGTCCAAAGACAGAGATTTGCCCGCTGTCCGGCTGTGCCATTCCCAGAATCATACGCATGGTGGTGGATTTACCTGCGCCGTTTTCTCCAATCAAGCCCATGATAGCGCCTTCCGGCAGCTGGAAGCTGATGTCCCGCAGCGAAAACTGCGGATATTCCTTACACAAATTTTGCACCTGCAATACCATAAACCGATTCTCCTTTCCGGTTTCTATCCTTCTTCATACAACAGGCTGAGCATCTGCTGCATCTCCTCCAGGGTGATGGAAGCTGCCTGCGCCTGCTCGACCGCCTGCTCAAGCGTTTGCTCGACCTGTTTGCGCTGTTCTTCCCGCATCAGCTCCAGATTGCGCGGCGCCACAAAGCACCCCTTTCCTGCTACGGTCACCACAAAGCCGTCCCGCTCCAAATCCTCATAGGCACGTTTTGTGGTGATAACGCTGATGCGCAAATCCTTTGCCAGCGCCCGCATGGAGGGCAGCGCTTCGCCCTCCTGCAATTCGCCGCTGAGGATGCTGTTTTTGATCTGTGCGGTGATCTGTTCATAGATCGGCTTGCCGCTGGAGTTGCTGATAATCAGATTCAAATGATCACCCATCCTTCTTTTCCGTATATACTGTATATATCGTATATATACAGTATCACAATTATTTCTGCTTGTCAATGGCTTTGCAAAATTTTGTAGAAAAATTCATCATCTGATGCTATACTGAAAACAAGCAAAAATTTACAACTATCAAACAGGGAGGAACCTTATGAAAAAACTGTTTTCGGATAAAATCTATCTCATCCTGCAAATTGCTTCGGTTGCCGTCGGCGGTATCTATCTGTTTTGCACCCGCAGCTACCAGCAGACACCCGTCTGGGTCAGCTGGCTTCTCTCGATGGCTTTGTTTGTCAGCGTCATCTTGTACAGCGCCGTCAAAAAAAGATGGGTGGTCACCGCTGTCAATCTGGCTGCCGGCATCCTGCTGTTTTTGAGCTTGATGATTTTACCGTACAGCATCTAGAAAAGCAGAACCATGATAAAAGCATGGTCTCCAAAGCTTCACAACGACAAAACAGCGCAGCGAAAGCAGTTTGCTTTCGCTGCGCTGTTTTATTTTACACCCACTATCGGTCCAAAATCATCTGTCCGTAGTTTAGCATTTCAAATCCCAGCTGCTCATACAGCTTTTTTGCCTTTGGATTGTATGGGCAGACCTCCAGACGAAAACGTTTCGCCTGCGGGTACTCGGCAAACAGCCACTGAAAATACTGATGACCATAGCCTTTGCCGCGGGACTGCGGGGTGAAATACAGCTCCTCCGCCTGTACTACCAATCCGCCTGCTTCACAGCTCCAGTAGAAAGCAAGCAAGGCATAACCCACCGGCTTTTCCTGCTCACAGAGTGTCAGCCCGCGCATCAAAGGGCTTCCCTTCACCCCAATGTTGAAAGTGTCCTCCAGCTTTTGTTCCTCCAACTCAAACAGGCTGGCATCGCTGCTGTAAAAATCCCTTGCCATTTCTAAATAAGCCTGACGGTCTTCCTCTTTAAAATCACGAATCTGCAACATCGTTCTTCCTCCTTTACTTGATTATTCTAGCAAAATTTCCTACTTTTCGTCAACTCCAATAAAATTCACCCCAACTTCTTTACATCGACTCGCTTTTTCACTATAATGTAATAAATCGTTTTGTAAATTGTGTAATAAAAGATAGGACTACCGGAAAAGGATGTGTACCGCATGAAACTGCAAACATTATTTGAGGAAAAAAAGGTCGTTTTTTCCCTGGAAATCTTCCCGCCCAAAAAGACCAGCTCGATTCAGACCATCTATGACACGCTGGATGCGCTGCGCGACATTGAGCCTGATTTTATCAGTGTAACCTATGGTGCAGGAGGAAATCCCGCCGACCGCTCCACTGTACAGATTGCCTCCGACATCAAGCACCGCTATCATATCGAGCCGTTGGCTCATTTAAGCTGTGTCAATTCCACCAAAGAGCATATCGGCAGGGTACTGGATGATCTGCGGGAAAATGACATCGAAAATATCCTGGCGCTGCGCGGCGACCTCAATCCAAACGTACCGCCGCAGACCGATTACCGCTATGCCAGCGACCTGATTGATGATATTAAGCAATACGGCGGTTTTGACATCGCTGCCGCCTGCTATCCCGAGGTCCACCCGGAGGCTGCGGATTTGGAGGAGGACCTGCTGCACCTGAAGGAAAAGGTGGCTGCCGGTGCTACCCACCTGATCTCTCAGCTGTTTTTTGACAACAACGACTACTACAACTTTCTGTATCGGGTGCGGCAGGCGGGCATCACCGTTCCCATCGAAGCGGGCATCATGCCGGTAACCAACCGCAAGCAGATTGAACGGATGGTTTCGTTGTGTGGAGCCAGCCTTCCTAAAAAATTTGTCCGCATCATGCACCGCTATGGAGATGACCCCGCTGCCATGCAGGATGCCGGCATCGCATACGCCATCGAGCAGATTGTAGACCTGATTTCCAACGGAGTACAGGGCATCCATCTGTACACCATGAACAATCCGCTCATTGCACACCGCATCAATCAGGCGGTTGCCAGCCTGATTCGCTGCTCCAACCGATAAAGGAGGTCTGTGGATGCTCTGCCTTTTGCATCACATCCCAACCGAAGAAACCATCCGCTATGCGCTCGGCTGCGCTGTGCCAAAACCGGTCGACCCACAGTGGCTGTCCAAGGCACAAACAGCACAACAGCAGGTTCTGCAAAGCAGTCAGCCTCGTTTTTGCTGGAGAGTCTTTCCCAGCGCGCCTTTACTGGAGCAGCTGCTGACCGGTCAGGACATCCGCAGCCATCTGTCCGGCTGCACCGATTGTATCCTGCTGGCTGCCACCCTGGGCGCGCAGGTGGATGCCCTGATTCGCCGTGCGCAGGTCCGCGATATGGAGCAGGCGCTCTGGCTGGATGCCGCCGCCTCGGCAGCCATTGAGGAGGTCTGCGATACAGCGCAGCGGCAGATTGCCGAACAGCTCGGACAAAGCCTGACCCACCGCTTCAGCTGCGGATATGGGGACCTTCCCCTTTCCATCCAGCCGCAGCTGTGTACGCTGCTGGACAGTGCAAAAAGCATCGGTCTTTCGGTCAGCCATTCCTCTATGCTGACACCGGTCAAATCGGTGACTGCCATCCTGGGCATCCTGCCCGCAGGTACTGTCGCTTCGGCGCCAAAGCCCTGCACCATCTGTCATTTAAAAGAAAATTGTGTTTTAAGAAGAAAGGGTGTTTTTTGTGGAAAATCGACTGATTGATTCGCTGCGCCGCGCCGACCGCTTCTGGCTGTTAGACGGAGCGATGGGGACCCAGCTGCAAAAGAAGCTGGTCGCTGCCGGTCGCAGCATTTTAGGCTTAATCCCCGAGCTGTGCTGCATCACCGAACCGGAGCTGGTCACCCAGGTCCATCGGGAATATCTGGAAGCCGGAGCAGACATCCTGTACACCAACACCTTCGGCGCCAACCGCAAAAAGCTGACTGGCAGCGGATATACACCGCAGCAGATCATTCCTGCTGCGGTCGGCTGTGCCAAACAGGCGGCAACGGGGAAGGACACGCTGGTTGCTTTGGACATCGGTCCCATCGGCGAGCTGATGGAACCAACCGGCACCCTTTCCTTCCAGCAGGCTTATGACCTCTTTGCCGAGCAGGTCAATGCCGGTGTACAGGCAGGCGTAGACCTGATTGTCATTGAAACGATGACCGACCTCTATGAGGTCAAGGCTGCCATCCTTGCCGCTAAGGAATGCTGCGAACAGCTTGGCAAAGCGCTTCCTGTGCTGGTATCGATGACCTTTGAAGCAAACGGACGGACCTTCACCGGCTGCTGCGTTCCTTCGATGGCTGCGGTCATCGAGGGACTGGGCGCAGATGCTATCGGCTTTAACTGCTCGCTGGGTCCGGTGGAACTGCTCCCCTTCGCCAGACAGCTGCGGGAAAACACCTCTCTGCCCCTCTTCATCAAACCCAATGCCGGTCTGCCCGATCCATTGACCGGCAGCTATTCCATCGACGCTGCAAAATTTGCCGATTGTATGCAGGAATACCTTGCGTTGGGGATTCACCTGTTCGGCGGCTGCTGCGGAACCGACCCTTCCTTCATCCGTGCGATGCGGCAGATGCTGGACCAAAAGTGTCCACAGGATTTTCCAACTCCTGTCGTTTCCAGACAAGCATGTGTCTGCACACCCACCTGTTTTGTTCCCATCGACCGGGTACGAATCATCGGGGAACGCATCAATCCCACCGGCAAAAAACGTCTAAAGCAGGCAATCCTGGAGCAGGATTTTGACTACATCCTCAGCCAGGGACTCTCGCAGCTGGAGGCAGGCGCACAAATCCTGGATGTCAACATGGGAATGCCCGAGGTCGATGAGAGCCGGATGCTGCCGCTGGTTATTCAAAAGCTGCAAGGCGTGCTGGATGCTCCGCTGCAAATCGACTCCTCCAATGTCAAAGCCATCGAGCAGGCGCTGCGTCTCTACAACGGAAAACCCATCGTCAACTCGGTCAACGGGGAGGAAGGCTCGATGAACGCCATCCTGCCGCTGGTCAAAAAATATGGTGCGGCAGTCGTTGCGCTGACCCTGGACGACAAGGGAATCCCGCTGCTGGCAGAGGAACGGTTTGCCATCGCAGAGCGAATCGTTGCACACGCCGAGCAGTACGGCATCCCGCGCGAGGACATCTATGTGGACTGCCTGACCCTGACTGCCTCGGTGCAGCAAAAAGAGGTCGTAGAAACACTGAAGGCAATGCGCATGGTCAAAGAGCAGCTGGGTTGCCGCACCCTGTTGGGCGTTTCCAACATCTCCTTCGGTCTGCCCAACCGCGAACTGCTCAACCACAGCTTTTTGCTGATGGCGCTGGAAGCCGGACTGGATTTGCCCATCATCAATCCAAATGTTCCTTCCATGCTGGATGCTATCCGCGCCTTTGAAGTGCTGTATGCAAAGGATGAACACGCTGCCCGTTACATCGAAAATTTTAGCCGTCCCGAGGAGATAGCACGCATCTCGGCAAAACCAACCGTTCCCACAACCTCTGCTGTCCAGACAAGCGGCAGCGACTGTGACCCGCTGACCGCTGCCATCCAAAAGGGTCTGGGTGAATCGGCGCGGCGCGAGGTCTGCCTGCTACTGGAAGGCTGCGAGGCGGAAACCATCATCAACGAGCGGCTGATTCCTGCTCTGGATTTGGTGGGACAGGAGTTTGAAAGTGGGAAAATCTTTCTGCCGCAGATGATTCAATCCGCACAGGCGGCACAGGCAGGCTTTGAAGAAATCAAACGTTTCCTGTCTGCCCACCCGCAGCAGGACAGTTCCCATCAACCACTCGATTCCAAAGGCATCGTTCTTGCCACTGTGCATGGAGATGTCCACGACATCGGCAAAAACATCGTCAAGGTCATCCTGGAAAACTACGGGTTCCCGGTCATTGACCTGGGCAGAGATGTACCTGCCGAGCGGGTCGTACAGGCAGTGCGGGAACACGGCATCCGGCTGGTCGGACTGAGTGCGCTGATGACCACCACCTTAAAAAGCATGGAGGAAACCATCGCCCTGCTGCACCAACAGCAACCCGACTGCAAAATCATGGTGGGCGGCGCGGTGCTGACCGAGGAGTATGCCAAAAAGATTGGCGCCGATTTCTACGCCAAAGATGCAAAAGCCTCCGCCGACATTGCACGCTCGGTCCTGCTGTAAGGTAAAAAATGCAGGAATCGGGAAGGATTTCCTGCATTTTTCCTCCTTTTATGAGGGATTGGGAAATCCTTTCCTGTAAAAGTTTGTGAAAAATTACACAAATTCTTTCCCCCTCCCCCCTTCCTGCACCACAAAAGGGAAAACCTTTGTAAAAATGGGGTAAATCATCCACCCGCGCCCTTGCAAAAGCGCAGCGAATAGATTACAATAGACTTAAATCGTACAGATTGAATCCTCCGCTTTTTTAGCGGAAAAATGTTTTGTTTACCGCAACCATTTTTATAAACGGGTTGGAATCTCCAACCGATGAAAGGCAGGTTATCTGTGATGAATTCTCTGAACAAAAAGACAATCGAAGATATTGATGTATCCGGCAAACGTGTGCTGGTGCGCTGCGACTTTAACGTTCCGCTCAAGGACGGCGTGATTACCAACGACAAGCGCATCGTGGCTGCTCTGCCAACCATCCAGTACCTGATCGACCATCAGGCAAAGGTCATCCTCTGCTCCCACCTGGGCAGACCGAAGGGTGAATACAAGGAAGAATTCTCTCTGGCTCCGGTCGCTGCCAGACTGAGCGAGCTGCTCGGTCAGCCGGTCGAGCTGGCGCAGGACAAGGAAGTGGTCGGCGAAAATGCAAAGGCACTGTCCTTCGCAATGCATCCGGGCGATGTCATCCTGCTGGAAAATGTCCGCTTCAGAAAAGAAGAAACCAAAAACGAAGAGTCCTTCTCGAAGGAGCTTGCCGGTCTGGCTGACATCTATGTCAACGATGCATTTGGTACTGCACACCGCGCACACTGCTCCACCACCGGCGTTGCTTCCTTCCTGCCAGCTGTCTGCGGCTATCTGATTCAGAAGGAAATCTCGGTCATGGGTCAGGCGCTCAACAATCCAAAGCGTCCGCTGGTTGCCATCTTGGGCGGCGCAAAGGTCTCGGATAAAATCGGTGTCATCAACAACCTGCTGGAGAAGGTGGACACCCTTATCGTCGGCGGCGGTATGGCATACACCTTCTTTAAAGCACAGGGCTACGGTGTAGGTGCTTCTCTGTGCGAGGACGACAAGGTAGAGCTGGCAAAAGAGATGCTCAGCAAAGCACAGCAGAAAGGCGTTCGCTTCCTGCTGCCGGTCGACAACAAGCTCGGCGACAAATTTGCTGAGGATTGCGCAACCCAGTTTGCTGATTCGGACAGCATCCCGGAAGGCTGGATGGGCATGGACATCGGTCCAAAGACCATCGAGCTGTTCTGCTCGGCTGTTCAGGATGCAGGCACCGTTATCTGGAACGGACCAATGGGTGTGTTTGAATTCCCTGCCTTTGCACAGGGTACTCTGGAGGTAGCAAAAGCCATCGCTGCTTCCAACGCAATCTCGATCATCGGCGGCGGCGACAGTGTTGCAGCGGTAACCAAGCTGGGCTTTGCCGACAAAATGACCCACATCTCCACCGGTGGCGGCGCTTCCCTGGAATTTTTGGAAGGTCTGGAGCTGCCGGGCATCGCTGCTCTCAACGACAAATAATCGCACCTTTACAGCAACAGATGCAGGAGAAATGTTCCTGCATCTGTTTTTTGGCTGGATGTTAAATTCCCCTGAAAGGAACTGAGCTTCATGTATTACCACGATCCCTTTACCGTTGTTGCCTCCTTTCTACCGCCGGCTATTCTGGTTTGCCTTGTGGTGCAGCTGGTGCTGTACCTGCTCGGCTCTGCCGGACTATATGCCATGGCAAACAATACCGGCATGAAAAACCCCTGGACCGCTTGGATTCCGATTGCGCGCGACCACCTGTTAGGCTCGCTGGCGGACCGGTACAACTGTTCCTGCCGCCAGAAAAAATCCATGCTCAACGTCTGGCTTACCGTTTTAAGCGCAATCTCTCTGCCGCTGTCGGTGCTGTCGGTAGTGCTCACTTTGATTTTGCTGCCGCTTTTCTTTAACCTTGCTTCACCGCTGGCTGCCATGGTTCTTTCCCTGTTTTCACTGCTGCTTTCGGTGGTCGGTATTGCCTACAAGGTATTCTACCTGTTTTCCTTCTACTACCTGATGATGGACTATGAGCCATCCCGCGCGGTACTGTACACCATCCTTGCCTTTTTTAATCTGGGATTTATCCCGCTGCTGCTGTGCAGACACAATGTTCCGGTCGGAGTAGCCGGACGCTGCGAGCCGCTCCAGCCCAAATATAACATCCATTAAGCCAACAGAAACCATCCAACAAACCCAAGACCACTGTATGAAAGGACGTTTTTGAATATGAACAAAGCACTTCGTAAAGCCATTGTTGCCGGAAACTGGAAGATGAACAACGACCGCAAAGCTGCCAGGGAGCTGATTGGCGAGCTGACCCCGATGGTCAAAGACGCTGCCTGCGAGGTCGTTCTGTGCGTACCATACACCAACCTGGAAACTGCTCTTTCGCTGTGCGAAGGAACCAACCTGCACATTGGTGCAGAAAACTGTCACTGGGCAAAATCCGGCGCCTTCACCGGCGAGATCTCTGCACAGATGCTGGCAGAGATGGGCGTAGAATATGTCATCATCGGTCACTCGGAGCGCAGACAGTACTTTGGTGAAACCGATCAGACGGTCAACGCAAGAATCCGCGCTGCTTTGGATGCTGGACTGAAGGTCATCCTCTGCGTCGGCGAAGTGCTCGAGCAGCGGGAGCTGGGTGTCACCGAAGAGGTCGTAAGCATGCAGACCAAGATTGCACTCGGCGGCGTCAGCGAGCAGGAGCTTGCCAACATCGTCATCGCTTACGAGCCGGTTTGGGCAATCGGTACCGGCAAAACTGCAACCGCTGAACAGGCGCAGGAGGTCTGCGCCATCATCCGCGGTGTGGTTGCCAAGCTGTACAACAAAGCGGCTGCCGATGCACTGACCATCCAGTATGGCGGTTCGATGAAGCCTGCCAACGCAAAAGAACTGCTGGGCAAAGAGGACGTAGACGGCGGACTCATCGGCGGAGCTGCTCTGGTTGCAAAGGATTTTGCTGCCATCATCGACGCTGCCCTCTAACCTTTTCTTTTCTAAAAGAAAAGGTTAGACCAAAAGAAAAGAATTCGCTTCGCGGTGCCCTTGCGACAGTAGGCAATTTTGCCGCCACCATTGATGCACCTCACTAATTCTTCCTTTCCTAAAAGAAAAGGTTAGATCAAAAGAAAAGGGGTTGCTTTGTGCCATCTTTCGGCAGCAAGCAAACGTTTTCGCCCACCTTTTTCAAAAGGTGGTGGTGTCCAGAGGCAACGCCTTTGGATTCCTTTTGCAGAAAACAAATGATTTTTGATGCTGCAAAATCAACCCTGTATTCACTACATTCTTATCATCTCCAGTACCAAAAAGAAGGTGTATGACCATGAAACAACCACTCGTTTTAATGATTTTAGATGGATTCGGCATCAACCCGGCAGACTACGGCAACGCCATTCATGCTGCTAAAAAGCCGAATCTGGACCGATATTTTGCCTCCTACCCACACACCCAGCTGGGTGCTTCCGGTCTGGACGTCGGACTTCCCGATGGGCAGATGGGCAACTCCGAGGTTGGACACACCAACATCGGCGCGGGCAGAATTGTTTATCAGGAGCTGACCCGCATCACCAAATCCATCCAGGACGGCGACTTCTTTACCAACGAGGCGCTAACCGGTGCGATTGAAAACTGCCACAAACACAACTCTGCCCTGCATCTGATGGGACTGCTGTCGGACGGCGGCGTTCACAGCCACATCGAACATCTGTTCGGTCTGCTGGAGCTTGCCAAAAAGAGCGGTCTGACCAAGGTATATGTCCACTGCTTTATGGACGGCAGGGATGTTCCGCCTTCCTCCGGCAAGGACTTTATCCTTCAGCTGCAAAATAAGCTTGATGAACTTGGTATCGGCAAAATCGCTTCGGTGATGGGACGTTACTATGCGATGGACCGCGACAACCGCTGGGAGCGGGTGGAAAAAGCCTACGACGCGCTGGTTTTGGGCAAGGGCATTCTGTGTGAGAATGCTGCCAAAGCGGTGGAGGATTCCTACGCCCAGGAGGTCACCGACGAATTCATCGTTCCGGTTGTGGTCGGCGACCCTGCACAGGGAAGGATTGCGGCGGAGGATTCGGTCGTTTTCTTCAACTTCCGTCCCGACCGCGCACGTGAAATCACCCGCACACTGGTGGACCCGGAATTTTCCGGCTTTGCCCGCAGCCTGTTCCCGTTGTACTATGTCTGCATGACCCAGTATGATGCGACCATGCCGAATGTACAGGTCGCTTTCAAGCCGCAGAGCTTACATGACACCTTTGGAGAATATATCTCCAAAAAGGGACTGCATCAGCTGCGCATTGCCGAAACCGAAAAGTATGCGCACGTCACCTTCTTCTTTAACGGTGGTGTAGAAACCGTTTCGGAAGGGGAGGACCGCGCACTCATCAACTCCCCGAAGGTTGCCACCTACGATTTGAAGCCTGAGATGAGCGCCTATGAGGTGACCGACGAGCTGCTTGCCCGTCTGGACAGCGGAAAATACGACGTTGTCATCCTCAACTTTGCCAACTGCGACATGGTCGGACACACCGGTGTATTCGATGCGGCAGTCAAGGCAGTAGAGGCGGTGGACAGCTGCGTGGGCAAGGTGGTGGAGAAGGTTCTGTCGATGGACGGCACCGTTCTGTTGACCGCCGACCACGGCAACGCCGACCGGATGTATGAGGAGGACGGCTCGCCGTTCACCGCGCACACCACCAATCCGGTGCCATTTTTGGTCATCAGCAAACAGTACGCCGACTGCAAGCTGCACGAAGGCAGACTGGCAGATATTGCACCGACCATGCTCAAAATTTTAGGCTTGCCAAAACCGGAAGCGATGACCGGTGAGAGCATCATCCTGTAAAGCAAAAAGACACCATCTAGTGATGGCGTCTTTTTTGTTGCATTGATTTTGTTTGATTTTAGTCCTATAATATATTGTAGGAGGTGAGAATGGTGAAAGCTTATCACATTGGTTTTGTCATCAAGCAAAAGCGGGAAGAAAAAGGCATCAGTCAGAAAGAACTTTGCAAAGGAATCTGCGATTATTCAACCTTGTCGCGCATCGAACGAGGAAAACATGAGCCATCCGTCACAACCCTTAAAATGCTTCTTCAGAGGCTTGGCTTAGATGATGAAGAATTTTCTATCCTGCTCGGTCCGAAAGATTTTGAGATAACCAATCTTCAAAAGGAAATCGTAGCCCTCAACGCACAAAAGCAATTTGAACAGGCAGCAGAAAAACTGTGTCACCTCGAAAAAATTGCAGACCCCGAGGACAAGGTCGTACAGCAGTTTATTCTTCGTTCTAAAGCGCTTGCATTCTGCTGGACAGACTATGCTGCTGCCCGCCAAATGCTTATCGAAGCACTGTTCATAACCTATCCTGATTTTGATTTCGACCACATCGGAAACTATCTTTTAAGTATTGACGAGGTCAAAATTTTAAATCAGATTGCCATCACCTATTCGGAAACAGGTGACAGACGCTATGCTATCCATATTTATCAGCAGTTGTTCCAATCTCCTTTGCAAAAGGCAGCAAACCATGAGGCAAAGGCTTCTGTTCTTACATTGATCACCTACAACTATTCCCGATTACTGGGAAGAGAAAAGCGGTATGAAGAATGTATAGAAGTTGCCCAGTATGGATATGACATCTGTGTTAAATACAATAGATGCCAACATCTTGGTGGATTGCTTTTAAATATGGCTTATAGTTTACACGAACTGGGGCAAGATGAAAAAAGCAAATCTAAACTCACAGATTCTTATTATGCCAATCGTTTGATGAAAAACTATAAAAGTTGTGAAGTTGTTCGCAAATATGCAAAAGAAACTTTTGGAATGGAACTTTAATTTTACATTACATCTCCTTCAGGTTCATCAACACAATCACATGGACTGGTAGTTTCAATCACTTCTTCCGAAACATCTGCATCATCCGCAAAGCACATCTGCGGGGTCAATTGCAAATTTAAGTTCCAGTTTGCAAAAGTAAAAGTCGATTCCAAGAAA
>ERZ857951.1839-NODE-1839-length-20691-cov-16.267106_pt1 | contig 20691 bp, 16 predicted proteins | sample MGYA00519759_ERZ857951 | MGnify/ENA primary metagenome ERZ857951 (study PRJEB31778, sample SAMEA3449377) | human gut metagenome | biome: human gut; feature: human-associated habitat; material: faeces | place: United Kingdom | collected 2010/2012 ...
TTTTCTAGGCAATTTCCAATCTAACGGGTGTTGCACTTTCATTTAGACAACGGGACTTGGGACAGTATCCCGGCCGCCGAGTATGCTGAAGCCGAACAGGTCGGCTTCGTGGAAGGCTCTATCGAGGGTGTCGGCAATATCAAGGCGGAAGGCACGTTCTTCGTCGTCGCGCCTTCCGACCCGAAAGCCCAGCCGATTGTTGCTATCGATTTCGACTCCGCGGCCCCCGGCTCCGGCTGGTACACCACTGCCCCGAAGTTCACCATCACCGCGCAGCGCGGCGTCTCCACCGTGCCGATAAAGACGATCGAGTACAAGATCGGCAAGGGCGAGTGGACCAGTGGCAAGGGCCCGATCAGCGTGACCGCGCAGGGTTCCGTGACCATTTCCGCCCGTGCCACCGATGAAAACGACAACAGCCGCGAGGTCTCCCAGACCATCAAGGTCGACACCAACGTGCCGGTGGTCACCGCTAAGCAGGAGAGCAAGAACGGCAACGATGTGGTCGTCTCTCTCACCGCTGATGACGGTGCCGCAGGCTCCGGCGTGACCCGTGTGCTGTACTCCACCGGCCCGTCCAGCAACCCGAAGTCCAACGAGAACACGATGTGGGGCACCTACACCGACGAGGACAAGGTGAAGGTGCAGCTCTCCGCTGACCACGACACTTACGTGCACTTCTATGCGCAGGATGCCGCCGGAAATGAGTCCGACTACGCCAACATCAATCTCGGCAAGGGCGAAGCCGTGACCCCGACCCCGACTCCGTCTGTGGATTCCGTTGCCGTCTCCGGTGATGGTGTCAAGGATGGCAAGCTGGCGCTGGTCGCTGGTGATACTGCCCAGTTGTCGGCCGAGGTGAAGGTGACCGGTGATGCGGCCAAGACCGTGGCCTGGAAGTCCTCCGACGCGAAGGTCGCTACTGTGGACAAGGATGGCAAGGTGACCGCCGTTGCCGAAGGTACGGCGACCATCACCGCCACCTCCACGGTTGACGAGAACAAGTCCGCGTCCGTCGAAGTCACGGTAACTAAGCCCGAGGCTCCGGTTCCGCCTGCCACCGATGAGGAGCGCAAGCCTCTTGCCGACAAGATCGCCGCTGTTGAGAGTGAGAAGCTCAACCAGAACGACTACACGGCTGATTCGTGGAAGGCATATGCGGATGCACTTGCTGCCGCAAAGCAGGTAGTCAAGGATCCGGCCGCAACCGCACCGCAGGTGACCGCTGCGCTCAACAAACTCACTGCCGCACACGATGGTCTCGCCAAGAAGGATAGCGGCGAAAAGCCTGAACCGCAGAAGCCCGGTCAGCAGAAGCCTGGGCAAAACCAGAAGCCTGACCAGCAGCAGAAGAACGCTACTACCACTGCCCCCACGGGTAGTGCGGTGGCTGCCGTTGCTGCGGCCGTAGTTGTGCTCGGCGCGGCTGGCGCCGGTCTGGTTATCTGGCGCAAGCGCCGTGCCTGACGTGAGGCTATTGCCCCTAGGCTAATAACAACCCAATAATTGAATACAGGTCTTATACCTGAAGTTGATCTGCGTCGCACTGGCTTGAACCCGAATCGATGCTCGGGCTAAGCCTGTGCGGCGCATTTCGTTGCGGCTGTGTTGCTCATAATCCGGTATCGGAGTTATTCATTAGGTCGGTTTGACGTTTATTAGGTCGGTCCTTGGTCGGAGCGGCCCTTGAAACCCCGCCGTTCCAAGGGATGGCTTCAGCACCCTCCGACCTAATGAACGAAGAAATGACCTAATGAATGCAATCGAGGTCGTAAAGAGCCGTTGGAGGTGACATCTTCAGTGTCATCAAGGCCCGAATTCAATTTGTAAGTGCAACGCTCGTCTTTGGGTGGCTTGTCTTCGAGAGTACCTTGCCGAGCTCTCGATACCAAACCTCGTTGGGCGTTTCCCAGTCCAGGACCTTCATGGGGGTGTCGTTGATCTCGTCCACGATGGCCTGCAGGTCCTCGTCCGTCAGGCCGTCGAAACTGGTTTTCTTGGGCAGGTAGCGGCGGATGCGTCCGTTGCGGTTCTCGTTCGTGCCGCGCTGGTATGAGGAGTAGGGGTCCGCATGGTAGGTGAGCATGCCGAGGGCCTCGTCCACGAGCAGGTGGCAGGAGGACTCCGTGCCGTTGTCCCAGGTGCGGTCGATGCGCGCGGGCGCGGGGATGTCCTTGTAGATGTCGTATTCGGCGCGCGCCGTGGCCGGCGCGCTCTTGTCGGGGATGAGGCGGGCGAACAGGCGGCGGCTCTTGCGTTCGACCTGCGTGTCGATGCACCGTTTCGAGGGGGCCGTGCCGATGACGGTGTCGGACTCGAAATGGCCGAACTCATGCCGCGAGTCGACACGTTTGGGCCGCTGGGCGATGGGCACGCGCATCGGGATGCGCGGCCCCTTCGACCTCCTGCCCTTGGCGCGCGTGCGGCGCCGCTTGCCTCTGGGCAGGTACTGCCTGAGATCCAGGATCCTCTGCGGCTTGGTGTAGATCCACTGGTAGAGGCACTCGTGGCTGACCCTCATGCGCGGGTCGTCGGGGAACTCGACCGCGAGCCGTCCCTCGATGCGTTCGGGCGTCCATCCCTTGCGCAGCGCGGTCATGACCCATGCGAGCAGCGGGTCGTACGCCATGCGCCTGGGCTTGCGCGGTTCACGCGCGCGTTGTTCGGCCTTGCGCTGCGCGGTCATCGCCGAATAGAACGGACGGCACGTCCACGGCCCCGTCTTCAAGCGTTTCGGCCGGTACGGCCGGTACGAGTCGTTCTCATTGGACGCGAACCACAATCCGCGTTTCAGCTCGCGGCTGACCGTGGCCTTGTCGCGGCCGATCCTCAGGGCTATCTGGCGCACGCCGAGCCCGTCCCTGTTGCGCAATTCGTCGATCCGGATCCGTTCCTCTGCCGACAGGTGGGAATAAGCTTTCATATCGAGCGCAGCACTTTCTCTTCGGTTGTGGACTTGAACACTTCCAACCATAGAGCGGGTGTTGCGCTTCTATTTAGAACTCAGGAGGGATTCGCCGGTTGTGCAGTATTGTTATTGTTCTGCGGCGGCTCTTTACCGTCGGCCTTCCAGCCAATCGAGGGCGGAAGTGACGCGGATTCCTTGTGAGACGTAACTTTGCTCAACCCGACTGGTTACGTACTGTTGCTCACACGGTATGCCGAGAACATTGCCAATTAAAGTAAGGTGCCGGGCGAACCGGTCATGGTAGGTTTGCCCGGATTTGATTTCGATCATCAGGCGATGATTCGGATCGGTGAAATCCAACAAATCCACCTCGACCTTGCTGGCATCGCGGTAGAAGAATAATTGTGGCTCCTGATTGGCGTTCAAATGCTGTTTCATGGTTTCCGCAATGATGAGGTTTTCAAATATATCGCCGAACTTGGGGTGCGCAACCAGTGCTTCGACCGTCCGAATGCCCAAGAGATGGCACAGCAAGCCAGTGTCATAAAAATAGAGTTTCGGCGTTTTGACCACCTGTTTGCGTGCGTTCGTGTAGAACGGCATGAGATGGAATGCGATGTAACTTGATTCCAGAATCGACATCCATGCCTTTACGGTTCGCGGACTTACACCAAGTTCATTGGCGATGTTGGTGTAGTTTATGAGTGCTCCGGAACTGAGTGCGCAAAGAGTCAAGAATCGGCGGAAGTCAGCCAAATTGCGTACATCAAGATATTCGGAAACATCACGTTCGATATAAGTGTCGATGTAGTTCGAGAAGAACAGATTGAGCGGCATTCTCGTGTCGTAAATGCGTGGATAACCGCCTTGCAGCATAAACGTATCCGGAGTAAGGGCCTGATCCGCCTTGCATGCTTCTTGGAATGAGAACGGCAATAACTTGACCAATAGGGAAACCCATAATCTGACATTAGCAGTGCTCGTAGGTTTCCCAAACGCACAAACTATGGCCTAATACACAGAATTCCCACCACTCGCCCTCTGTTGCAACGGAAGGCTTTGCGTTAGGCTAGAGCGCGTGACTGAATCTGTGAATACTGAACTCCGCATTGCTGTAATTGGCGCTGGTCCGGCCGGCGTCTACTCATCCGATATCTTCCTGCGCCAGCTCAAGAAGCTGGGCGAAGAGCTCGGCCTCGGCACCGAAGCGCGCATCGACCTGTTCGAGAAGCTGCCCGTGCCCTTCGGCCTGGTGCGTTACGGTGTGGCCCCGGACCACCCGTCCATCAAGTTCATCGCCTCCGCGCTTGAGAAGACGCTCGATAACCCGAACATCCACCTCTACTGCGACGTGGAATTCGGCAAGGACGTGACTCTTGACGACCTGCTGGCCCGTTACGACGCCGTGCTGTTCGCCACCGGCGCGGTCAAGGACAAGCCGCTGAACCTGCCCGGCGCCGACCTTGAAGGCGTGTACGGCGCCGCCAAGTTCGTCGAATGGTACGACGGTTACCCCACCGGTGCCCGCGAATGGCCGCTTACGGCCGAGAACGTCGCCGTGATCGGCGGCGGCAACGTGGCCATGGACGTGGCCCGCGAACTCATGCGCAACGCCGACGACCTCAAGGCCAAGACCGACATTCCGGACAACGTGTACGAGGGCATCGGCCAGAACAAGGCCAAGGTGCTCCACCTGTTCATCCGCCGTGGCGTGGCCCAGGCCAAGTTCAGCGTGCAGGAACTGCGCGAGATGGAGAAGCTGCCCGGCGTGCAGCTCATCATCAACGAGGACGACTTCGATCTGGACGACGAGACCATCGAGGTGGCCGGCAAGGACAAGCTCACCCGCCAGATGGTCGAGGAGCTGTTCGCCGTCCGCGAGATGGCCGAAGACATGGAAGATGACGGCGACGTCGACTTCGAAGGCAACCCGGCCGACCGCAAGTACTACGTGCACTTCAACTCCGCCCCCACCGAGATCCTCGGCGAGGACGGCAAGGTCAAGGCCATCCGCGTGGAGCGCACCGAAACCGGTGCCGACGGCAAGATGCACCGCACCGGCGAGTTCACCGACTACCCGGTCGAGGCCGTCTACCACGCCATCGGCTACAAGCCCGCCGAAGCTCCCGGTATCACCTACGACGAGCACGGCGCCCACCTGGCCAACGCCAACGGCGACGGCCGCATCACCACCGAGGCCGACGGCGGCAAAGTGCGCGACCGCCTGTACGCCACCGGTTGGGCCAAGCGCGGCCCGGTGGGCCTGATCGGCTCCACCAAGTCCGATGCGCTCGCCATCGTGACCAACATGCTCGAGGATCTGGCCAAGGCCGCTGAAGGTGGCCGTGTGGCAGCCGACCGCGACCCCGAATCCATCGACCGACTGCTGGCCGAGCGCGGCATTCGCCCGATCGACTTCGCCGGCTGGAAGAAGGTCGACGCTTTCGAGCGCGCCGAGGGTGCCAAGGAAGGCCGCGAGCACAAGAAGGTCATCGAGCCCGACCAGATGCGCGAGCTCGCCCACGCCTGACGGCCCGCCCACGCCCGTCCGGCATTCGTCCGGCATTCGTCCGGCATTCGTCCACCCGGCCGCGCCCCGTGCGGACGCGGCCGGGCTCGGGGCCGGACGGGCCGGGCGAATATGGGACATTGCGCGTGGCGCATATCCAGCAATCATTCAGCCTGCGATTTTAGTGTGTGCATTATGGATGCCAAAGTACGGGTGCACGGCCATTTCAACGGCCTGAAAACAACGCTGCTGTTTGCCCTGATGTGGGCCATCATCATGCTGATTTGGTGGGCCACGGGCGGCAGTCGGCAAACCCTGAGCATCTATATCGTCATCGGCCTGATTACCACGTTCGGCACCTACTGGTTCTCCGACAAACTCGCCATCGCCTCCATGGGCGCGCGGGAAGTCAGCGAGCAGGAAGCCCCGGAGATCTACCAGATTGTGCGTGAACTGAGCGCCAAGGCCGGCAAGCCGATGCCGCGCATCTACATCGCCCCCACCATGAGCCCGAACGCCTTCGCCACCGGACGCAACGAACGGCACGCGGCTGTCTGCTGCACCCAAGGCATCCTGCAGATTCTCAACGCCCGTGAACTGCGTGGTGTGCTGGGCCACGAACTTATGCACGTGTACAACCACGACATCCTGACTTCCGCCATCGCCTCTGCCATGGCCACTGTCATCTCCTATCTGGGCTATTCGCTGATGTATTTCGGTGGCGGCTCGCGAGACGACCGCGATAGTTCCGGTGGCCTCGGCCTGATCGGCGCATTGCTGAGCGTGATTCTCGCGCCGATTGCCGCGTCTTTGATCCAGATGGCCATCTCCCGCACCCGCGAATACGACGCCGATGAAGACGGCAGCTTGCTCACCGGCGATCCCGAGGCCCTGGCTTCCGCGCTGAACAAGATTTCCTACGGCGCGCAGACCGCGCCGATGCGCAAAACCGCCGGCACCCAGTCCGTCTCCGCAATGATGATCGCCAACCCGTTCTCCGCGGCCGGTTTCTCGCGCTTGTTCTCCACACACCCGCCGACCGATGAGCGCATAGCGCGTCTCATGCAGATGGCCAACGAAATGAACGGCACGCCGATCGCTCCGCCCACCTACTCCACGCGCGTCGGCAGGTGACGTGCTAGGATAACTATTCGTGCCTCGTTTGGCTGAGCATGCTCGTCACGTGAGGTGCAGCAGCCGTAAGGCATGCGGACATAGTTCATCGGTAGAATGAAAGCTTCCCAAGCTTTAGAGGCGGGTTCGACTCCCGTTGTCCGCTCCATTGATTTTCAATGATTTTCATTATTTCCGGGAAAGTGTCGCGCACAATCGCAAAACTACGCGCTATTTGAGCGCTTTGCCCGCGGAACCCAGCTGCCGGCAAGCCTCGACCACGCGGGCGGACATGGAATCCTCAGCCTTACGGCCCCAAGAACGCGGATCGTAGAACTTCTTCTCGCCCACTTCGCCGTCGATCTTCAGCACCTTGTCGTAGTTCTCGAACACGTGGTCGGCGATTGGACGGGTGAAGGCGTACTGGGTATCGGTGTCGATGTTCATCTTGATCACGCCGTAGCTTACAGCTTCGGCGATTTCTTCCGGGCGTGAACCGGAGCCGCCGTGGAACACCAGCTCAAACGGCTTGCCATTGGGGAAATAGACCATGCCGGCCGCGCTAGGCAACTCGCCTTCGGCCACCGCGCGCGCCGCGCGCGCCTGAATGTCGCCGAGTAGCGACGGACGCAGCTTGACCACGCCGGGCTTGTAGGCACCATGCACATTGCCGAATGTGAAAGCGGCCATGTACCGGCCACGTTCGCCCAAACCCAGTCGGCGGGCGACTTCGAGGCCATCTTCCGGAGTGGAATACAGCTTTTCATTGATTTCGGCGGAGTGACCGTCTTCCTCACCGCCGACCGCGCCGATTTCGATTTCGAGCACGGTGTGCGCCTTCTGCGACTTGTCGAGCAGTTCCTCGGCGATGTCCAGATTTTCCTTGAGCGGCACGGTGGAGCCATCCCACATATGCGACTGGAATGTAGGCTCCTGGCCTCGTGCCACCTGATCGGCCTCATGCGCGAGCAGAGGACGCACCCACTCATCCAGATACTGCTTGGCGCAGTGATCGGTGTGCAGAGCGATGGTGATGTTCGGGTATTTCGCAGCCACTTCATGTGCGAAAGCCGCCAGCGCCAGCGAGCCGGTAACGCGATCATTGACCCCCCTGCCGGAGACGTAGGCCGCGCCTCCCACGGAAATCTGGATGATGCCGTCGGACTCGGCGTCTGCGAAGCCCTTCAACGCAGCATTCAGTGTCTGTGAGCTGGTTACGTTGATGGCTGGATAGGCGTAACCGCCTCGGCGGGCGGCCTCGAGCATTTCGGCATAGCGTTCCGGTGTTGCGATCGTCATGGCTTCATTATCGCGCGAGGCATGCCCTCTAGGCTCCGTTCTTCAACCTGTGCGCTGTGCGATTGGTCACAGCATCGCCTCGTACGAGTAGAAATTCGTCACCCATTCCGGGTTGTCGCACCTCCAGCCTCGCCCTGCGTGAGACGAAACTTCGCAGGGTAGAGGGTGTACGGTAGTCTGTTTCCGGCGGAATCGTGCGAATGCGGAGGTGCATCATGCCTGGAATTGTTCTTATTGGTGCTCAGTGGGGCGACGAGGGTAAAGGCAAGGCTACCGATTTGATCGGCACCAAGGTCGATTACGTCGCGCGCTTCAACGGCGGCAACAACGCGGGCCATAGCGTGGTGGTCGGCGATGAGTCGTACGCCCTGCACCTGCTGCCTTCCGGTATTATCAACCCGAACCTGACCCCGGTGATCGGCAACGGCGTGGTCGTGGACCCGGAAGTGCTCTTCGAGGAGATTGACGGCCTGGAATCCCGCGGCATCGATTGCTCCCACCTCAAGGTGAGCGAGGCCGCACACATCATCGCGCCCTACCACCGCACACTCGACAAGGTGACCGAACGCTTCCTTGGCAAGCACAAGATCGGCACCACCGGCCGTGGCATCGGCCCGGCCTACGCGGACAAGATCAACCGTGTCGGCATCCGCGTGCATGACCTGTTCAACGCCGACCATCTGCACGACAAGGTGGAGGCCAGCCTGCACCAGAAGAACCAGATGCTGGTCAAGCTCTACAACCGTCGTCCGATCGACGTGGACCAGACCACCGAGGAGCTGCTGAAGCTCGGCGAACGCCTCAAGCCGTACGTGGCCAACACCGGCCTGATTCTCAACAAGGCGCTTGACGAAGGCAAGACCGTACTGTTTGAAGGCGCTCAGGCCACCATGCTTGACGTGGACCACGGCACCTACCCGTTCGTCACCTCTTCCAACCCGACCGCCGGCGGCGCCTGCACCGGCACCGGCGTGGGCCCCACCAAGATCACCCGCGTAATCGGCGTCTCCAAGGCCTACGTCACCCGCGTGGGCGAAGGCCCATTCCCCACCGAACTGCTGGACGAGTCCGGCGAATGGCTGCGTCAGCAGGGCCACGAGTTCGGCGTGACCACCGGCCGCCCGCGTCGCTGTGGTTGGTTCGATGCGGTCGTCAACCGTTACGCCTCCCAGGTCAACGGCCTGACCGACATCGTGCTCACCAAGCTCGACGTGCTCACCGGCCTGAAGGAGATTCCGATCTGCGTGGCTTACGACGTGGACGGCGAACGTCACGACGATATGCCGACCGATCAGGCCGCTTTCGCCGCCGCCAAGCCGATTTACGAGACCATGCCCGGCTGGGACGAAGACATCTCCGACTGCCACTCCTTCGACGAGCTGCCCGCCACCTGCCAGGCCTACGTCAAGCGTTTGGAAGAGCTGAGCGGCTGCCGTATCTCCGCGATCGGCACCGGTCCGCAGCGCGATCATGTCATCCAGATCAATTCGCTGGTCGACTGACCGTCTGCAACGAATTTCCCGGCTTGACTGGTAACGACGCGGCACATGATATCCGCCGGCTGATTCCGCGATTCGACCACTTGAAGTGGAAGATGGCGGCGGCCGGCATAGTCATTGGTCTGGTTTCAGGATTGCTGGTTGTCGTATACCGTCTCGGCATCGAATACGGCACGGATGCGTCCCGTTGGATATATGCGCGGATTCGCGAGACCCCGTGGCTGATTGCGCCGTGGGCGGTTGCCGCGGTGGCGGCCGCGCTGGCGATCGCGTGGATGGTCGGCAAGGAGCCGATGGCTGGTGGCAGCGGCATCCCGCAGACCAACGGCGTGGTGATATGCGGCTTGAAGATGCGTTGGCAGACGATTCTGCCAGTCCGTTTCGTCGGTGGACTGTTGGGCGCGTTGTTTGGTCTGTCGCTCGGCCGTGAGGGGCCGTCCATTCAGATTGGTGCGTCGGGCGCGCAGTGTGTGTCCCACCGTTTGCGCGGCCGCCGCCGTGAGGACATGCAGGAGCATTATCTGGTCACCGCCGGTGCCGCGGCCGGCTTGTCCGCCGCGTTCAGCGCGCCGCTGTCCGGCATGATGTTCGCTTTGGAAGGGGTGCATCGGAGTTTTTCCCCTGCGATTCTGATGGGCGCCACCGCCGCATCGCTGACCGCCGATTTCGTCTCAAAATACTGTTTCGGTCTGCGTCCGGTTTTGGATTTCGGTGATATCGGTCAGCTGTCGTTGGAAGAGTATGTGTGGCTGATTCCGTTGGGATTGGTGGCCGGTTTGGTTGGTTCGCTGATGAACCGCTCGTTGCTTGGCTTCCAGACGCTGTACGGCAAACTGCCGGCATGGAGCCGCCCGATGATTGCGATTGCGATCGCGTTGCCTGTCGGCATCTGGTTGCCCGATGTGCTCGGCGGCGGCTCGAATCTGATTGATACCGCCGAACATGCGCGCGTCGGCTTGGGAATGCTGTGTCTGCTGTTCGTGGCGAAGATGCTGTTCACATCCACGAGTTTCGGCTCAGGCGCGTCTGGCGGTATTTTCATGCCGATTCTTGCGGTCGGTTCGTTGGCCGGCGGCATCTGCGGTGAAGTGTTGCATCGATTCGGTGATCTGCCATCCGACGCAGTGGCGGTGTTTGCGGTGTGCGTGATGACGGGCACGCTCGCCGCGTCCGTGAAAACGCCGATCACGTCGATTCTGTTGGCTGTGGAGATGTCTGGAACGTTGACGCACATGCTGCCGGTCGCGGCCGTCGCTTTCGTCGCGCTGTTGGTGTCCGATTTGCTGCGCACCAAACCGATTTATGGGGAGTTGCTGGAGCGGTACGTGCGCGCGCAAGGCATGCAGATGGCGATCGCAAGCCATGTGGGCAGCGGCATTATGGAACTGCCATTGGAAATGGGAGCGATTGCGGACGGCAAGCGGGTGTGTGACGTGCGTTGGCCGTCTGGGTGCCTGATCATCGGCCTGCGTCGCGGCGAAAGCGAGATCGTGCCGCGCGGCGATACACGGCTGCGTGCCGGCGACTATCTGGTGGTGCTGTTCAGTGGCGAGGAGGAGCGCGAGGTGCGACCTGCGATGCGGCGGCTGTGTGATGCCCGGCTTGACTGAGCCTGGCTGAATTCGGCTGGACTCTGGATGTACGAATCTGCGGAATCGGACATCCAGGGTGCATACGTTGGCGCTCCGTGTAAACTCATATGCGTTAGGAAGGCGGCAACCGCGGCCCAGCTCGTTGTTGCACGGCCTATGGGCGGAACAACGCTGTCCGCGGAAGGCCAGTACAGGGGGAGCGCAATGGAATCGCAAGAACAATCGCCGGGAGACGTGGTGACTGCGGGTGAGGACTCACATCCCATCACGCAGGCAATCGACACTGTTGAGGTGATGCATGCTGGTGCAACCGCGCCCGCCGCTAACACCATGGATCCGCCTACGATTCCCCTGGCGCCGATGAAACGTATGCAGGCGCGGTTCAATCCGCTCGCCGACGGACTGATGTATGTTGTGGTGTTCGTCGGTGGATTTGTTGGAGTCGGCTGTCGGCATGCGTTGGATATGCTCCTGCCGTCGGTCAGCGGGACGCCATTCGTTGTGGGCACGTTTGTGTCGAATATGGTCGCCTGCTTCCTGTTCGCGATGCTGACCGAATTCATGGCGACCGCTTCGTGGCTGCGTCGCCGGGTGCGGCAGGTTGTCAGCCGTGGCGTTGGGCTCGGCTTGCTCGGCGGGCTTTCGACGATGTCCGGCGTGATGCTGGAAACGATGGAAGGTCTGCACGAGCGGCATATCGCCAGTGCGCTTGGCTATCTTGCGGGAAATTTTGCAGGCGGTTTGCTCACTGCCGCCGCCGGCGTGGTTCTGATGCAGGCACTGCTGTCACGGAGTACTCGAAAGCGGGTTCGGGGTGCGTTTTCAGCTGTTTCCGTGTCCGATTCTGCCGAATCGGACACGCAGGGCGTACGCCATGTGAAAGTGGCCGACGTGGCGCGTTCTGCCGCGCAGGCCGCAATGGAAGCCGCGCAGACGGCCCAGCAGATTGCACAGACGGGACAGGTTCCGCGAGTCGAAACACCAACCGTGCCGCCGACCGCCAGCCAGCCTATGCAGACAGGCCGCGTTCCGCAGATTCCTCCGCTGGTCGTTCCTCAGCTGACACAGTCATCGCAGCCGTTGTTGCGCGAGCCGGATACTTCAGACTTGGGGCAGCTGCCCGAGCCGATTCAGCAGTCGCAACCAATCCAGCAGCCCCAGCAGCAGTCGCAGCCAATCCAGCAGCCGGCCAACCCGCTTCCACCCAGCTTCGAGCCCAAACCGATCACTGCGGAGATTTCGCTTGTCGCCGACCCGACTACCGGGGAGGTGCGCTGATGATGTGGATGATCTGTCTGTTCGGCGGTCTGGGAGCCATGGCCCGTTACGTGCTCGACGTGTCAATTCAACAAGGCTGGAACCGCGAGAATCGAAGAACGAATCGCAACTTCCCGCTATCCACGCTCGTCATCAACGGCGTCGCCTCGCTATGCGCGGGCATCGCCATGATGTCCTACTATTCGCAATCGGTGGATATGGACACGGTCATGATGTTCGTTGTCGGATTTCTCGGTGGTTTCTCAACATTCTCCACGGCGCTCAACGAAGTGGTTTCATTGATTCGCCAGCGTCGTTTTACGCTGGCTCTGGGCTATGGAATAGCAACCGTCGCGGTGCCTCTCATTTGTGTGGCCGCCGGTTTCGGCATTGCGCTGCTTGCCAATCCGGCGTAATTTTCACGTTACACGGACGGTCGCTGAGTAACGTGAAAGAAATCTGAGCGCAACCGCCATCAAGGCCGCCAGTCCGGATGCAACGCTGGTGATTGCATTCGACCAGACCAAGCCGCTGCTGAAGGCCTTCGCCTCCGCGGGAGTCGACACTAAGAAGCTGTATTTCGTTGCCGGACTGTCGAACAGGTTCGAGAGAATGTAAATGAATGTAATATTTCGTGGTAAGCACGTGAGCATACAACGATAGAACAGTGATGACGGGGAAGGTGCGATCATGGTCGGCATGCGCGATGTGGCGAAGAAGGCCGGGGTGTCTCTGAGCACCGTCTCGCTGGTGGTGAACGGCAACGGGTACGTGTCTGATGACATGCGCGAACGTGTGCGCAAAGCCATGCAAGCCCTCAATTATGTGCCGAACGAGCTTGCCCGCAATCTGTATCATGATTGCACGAATCTGGTCGGCGTCATCGTGCCCACCATCCGCCACCCGTTCTTTGCGACGTTTACCGCACATCTGCAGCATGCGCTCGCCGCGCAAGGATTACGCACTATGCTGTGCTCTACCGCAGATGAGGCGGACGGCGAAATCCAGTATGTCGACATGTTGCGTCGGCACATGATGGACGGCATCGTCATGTGTGCGCACACTTCGCATCCCGGCGATTATTGGACGTCGATTCATCGCCCGATCGTCGCGTTCGACCGTGTGCTTGGAGACGGTATTTCGTCAATCGGATCCGACCACGAGCAGGGTGGGCGATTGATTGCGCAGATGCTGATCCGCAATGGTGCCAAACATGTGGTGATGATTGGCGGTCCGCGAGATCAATTCTTCGATTTGGCTGCGCGCGGAGAAGTCGAGGAAGGACCGTTCGATTTGGGAAAGACCACGTTCCCGACGGTGCGCTACTACCTCACGTTGGAACAGGAATTGACCTCCGCAGGCGTGAAATACGAGTATGTTGAAGCTGGCGAAGTGATGGATTTTGCCGGCTATCATCGTGCGGTCAGCAATGCGCTCGACAAGGTGACGACCGACGGCGTCGATGCCGTGGTCAGTTCCGATATTGGTGCATCGTTCTGCGTGCGCGAAGCGTTGGGCCGTGGAATTTCCATTCCTGACGAGCTGCAGATCGTTGCCTACGATGGGTACGTATTTGACTGATTTGGCCGGCATGAAGCTGACCGCGGTCGCGCAGGATTTCTCGGCGATCGCACAGTCGGCGGCCGACCATATCGTGCAGGCGATTGCCAATGAGGAAGTGGCCGCGGCTAACGCTTCACGCAAGAACATCCCCAAGCCGTTCGAGCCGAACGTGCTTATTCCCATGACACTGGTGCCAGGCGATACCACGCGTTGATACTGTGCGTCTTCATGCGTGTGCCCGGTGTGGATCGCATCGATTTCAGCGGCGTCCACAACCGGCGAACGCCCGTCGATAGTCGTGCTCATCATTCGACTTGTGCACATGTGTCCGATTCTGCCGAATCGGACGTCTGAGTTCCGAAAAATGTGTTCTGTGTGTCCGATTCTGGAGAATCGGTCATGTGTGATGTGAATTGGGATGTTTGGATGTCCGTTTCTGCAGAATCATCTTTGCTCTGTACTCGTTGATTCGCAAATACGGCGCATGGCTCGTCATACCGGCCATGCTCGGCGGCGCGGCCTTCCTGGCGGACTCGGTGCTGACGCCGGCCGTGTCGATCTCGTCCGCCGTCGAAGGCCTGAAGACGCTGCCGGCGTTGGAGCATCTGTTCACCGAGAACAAGGATCTGACGATGATGATCACCGCGGTGATCATCGTGATCCTGTTCGCCGTGCAGTCGCGCGGCACCGAATCGATCGGCAAGGTCTTCGGCTCGGTGGTGATGGTCTGGTTCGCGTTCCTGGCGATCGTCGGCGTGGTAGCCATCGGCAACGACTGGTCCGTGCTCGCCGCACTCAACCCGTACTACGGCATCAAGTTCCTGTTCAGTCCGAATAACGCCACCGGTCTGGCGCTGATGGGCACCGTGTTCCTTTCGACCACCGGCGCCGAGGCGCTGTACTCGGATATGGGCCACGTGGGCCGCGGCAACATCTACTTCACCTGGCCGTTCATCAAGGTGGCGCTGGTGCTCAACTACTTCGGCCAGGGCGCGTGGATGCTGCGCAACCAGAACAACCCCGAACTGGCCGACGCCGAGGGGATCAACCCGTTCTTCCAGATGATGGATCCGAACGTGCGCTATGTGGCCGTCGTGCTGTCGGTCACCGCCGGCATCATCGCCTCCCAGGCGCTGATTACGGGCGCGTTCACCATGGTCTCCGAGGCCACCGGCCTCAACTGGATGCCGCATCTGCAGGTCTGTTACCCTGCCCGTACCCGCGGCCAGCTGTACATTCCGGTCGTCAACGTGGTGCTGTGCGTGGCCACGCTGGCCGTGCTGCTGCTGTTCCGCGATTCGGAACATATCTCGGCGGCCTACGGCTTGGCACTGACCATCACGATGATCACCACCACGATCCTGCTGGGCATCTACCTGTGGCACCGCAGCAACAAGTTCGGCGCCGTTGTGTTCACCATCGTGTTCCTGGCGATCCAGGTCCTGTTCTTCGCCGCCTCGATGGCCAAGTTCCTGCACGGCGGCTGGTTCACGCTGCTGCTCACGCTGGCGATCCTCATGATCATGTACACGTGGAACGAGGGCACCAAGCTGGAGCGCTCGCAGCGTCGGCACATGATGCCGAAGGACTTCCTCCCCGCGCTGGACAAGCTGCACGGCGATAGCCGCATCCACCGGTTCGCGGACAACATCGTCTACCTGACCAGCGATCCGGACCTGAAGCGTCTCGATACGGACATCTTCTTCTCGATCTTCGCCGACCACCCCAAGCGCGCCCGCGCATGGTGGGCGGTGGCCGTCGAGACCACCGACGAGCTGTTCACCCGTGAGTATTCGGTCGAGAGCTTCGGTACCGACTACCTGTTCCGTGTGCGCATCCGCCTCGGCTTCAAGGTCTCGCAGTCCATCCCGGCCTACCTGCATCAGATCATGCACGATCTGGAGAAGACCGGCGAGCTGCCGAACCAGCAGTCGATCTACCCGAAGCTTGACGCCGATCCCGGCATCGGCACCATCCGCTACGTGGTGATCCACAAGGCGCTGATGCCCGAGTCGAAGGTCTCCGGCCGTGGCGCCCTCTCGCTGCAGATCAAGTACGCGATCCGCCGCGTGGCCGGTTCCCCGGTCAAGTGGTTCGGCCTGGCGCCGTACAACCCGCTGGTCGAGGTGCAGCCGCTGTTCGTGTCCACGCGCCGCCCGCCGCGCCTGACCCGCGTGGCCAGCCAGGCGCCCAAGCGCGAGGGCTGAGCCGGCAGGCCGAACAGCCGGTGCGAGCCGGGTGGCCTAATGGCATGTCAGGGGGCCGCGAACCGTCATCGTACGGTTCGCGGCCTTTGCATATGCGAATGATGCAGAGTGGGCGGTACTGCTTGTGAATGTAGCGGGTGGACGGGTGACGTGGTTGATGCCTTTTGCCGTATGTTCACGGTGGCTATGCGTCGGATGGGACTGTAATTCGACTTCTTGGGATCTTTTTTGCTGCAGTGGTGCGCCAAAAGGTCTCAGCCGTCTCTGCGCCACGCCTTCCGGCAGTCAGTACAAGGTTGTACTACACTGGTGGCTGTCACACGGATGTCCCCGGTCGCCCGCGCCTCCGCGGTACATCGTTGTATGGATACGTGTCACGTATGCAGAGTGCATGCAGATATGTAGAAAGGAATCCCATGCCCCAGCAGGACCATCTGACCGCACGTCTCGTCGTCGATGACGATTTTGAGGTCGCTCCGGTCAACAATCGTCTGTTCGGTTCGTTCGTCGAGCACCTTGGCCGTTGCGTGTACACCGGCATCTACGAGCCCGACCACCCGACCGCCGACGAGCACGGCTTCCGCAAGGACGTCATCGACCTGGTCAAGGAACTCGGCGCCACCACCATCCGCTACCCGGGCGGCAACTTCGTGTCCGGCTACCGCTGGGAGGACGGCATCGGCCCCAAGCAGGAACGTCCCCGTCGACTCGATCTGGCCTGGCATTCCACCGAAACCAACGAATTCGGCCTGCACGAGATGGCCGAATGGCTTGAGGCCACCGGCGGCAACGAGCTGATGGAGGCCGTCAACCTGGGCACGCGCGGCCTGCAGGAGGCCCTGGACCTGCTGGAGTACGCGAACGTGCCCGGCGGCACCGAGCTGTCGGAACGTCGCCGCGCCAACGGCGCCGACAAGCCGTTCGATATCCGCATGTGGTGCCTGGGCAACGAGATGGACGGCCCGTGGCAGCTCGGCCACAAGTCCGCCGAGGACTACGGCATGCTCGCCGCCTCCGTGGCCGCCGGCATGCGCCAGATCGATCCGGACGTGGAACTGGTGGTGTGCGGCTCCTCCGCCCATGGCATGCCGACCTTCGGCAAGTGGGAGCAGACCGTTCTTGAGAAGACCTACGAGAACGTGAACTTCGTCTCCTGCCACGCCTACTACCAGCCGTTCTTCAAGGAGGACGGCACGCGCGACATGGCCAGCTTCCTGGCCTCCGGCGTGGATATGGACGGCTTCATCAAGGACGTGGCCGCCACCATCGACGCCACCAAGGCCCATCTGAAGAGCGCGCACGACGTGTACATCTCGTTCGATGAATGGAATGTCTGGTACCAGGGTGAGGAGCCGAGCAAGACCCCCGAGGGCATCGGCAACTGGCCGGTGGCCCCGCGTCTGCTGGAGGACATCTACACCGCCGCCGACGCCGTGGTGTTCGGCGATCTGATGATCACGCTGCTCAAGAACGCCGACCGCGTGCGCGCCGCCAGCCTGGCGCAGCTGGTCAATGTCATCGCCCCGATCATGACGGAGCCGGGCGGCCCGGCCTGGCGCCAGACCACGTTCCACCCGTTCTCCGTGACCGCGCGCCTGGCCAAGGGCGGCACCGTGCTGGAGCCGAAGCTGTCCGCCGGCACCGTGGATACGCCGCGCTATGGCGAGGTCGACGGCGTGAACGCCGTGGCCGTGCGCTGCGCCGACGGCTCGCTCGCCGTGTTTGCGGTGAACCGTTCGCTCGAGGCGACCGCCGAGTTCGAGATCAGGCTGCAGGACGGCGCGCAGCCGGCATCCGTCGAGGCGCAGACGCTGCACGACGACGATCTGTTCGCCGCGAATACGCTCTACGACCAGAACCGTGTGACCCCGCACGCCAACGGGTCGGCCATGTACGATGCCGAGTCCGGCGTGGTCCGCGTCTCCCTGCCGCCGGTGAGTTGGACCGCCCTGCACATCAAGTGACGCGATGGGCCGCGCGGTCCGTTCCGGAGAAGGACGGATCGCACGGCCCTTGCTTCCCGGGCCGGGCGGAAGGGACCGGACCGGCCGGGGAAAACGCGTTATGCTGGAATCAGACGGGCGTTCCGCCTGAACCGTGCGGAACATGCCCGATGGTGCGACGAGAGGGGTGCTGTGGCGAAACGGGTGACCATCACCGACGTGGCGCGCGAGACGGGCGTCTCCATCAAAACGGTGTCGAATGTGCTGAACAACACCGGCAGTATGCGCCCGGAGACGCGCCAGCGTGTCCAGGATGCCATCGAACGCCTCGGATACCGCGTTAACGTGTCCGCCCGCGCCATGAAAACCGGCGGCACGAAGCTCATCGGACTGGCCATCACCGATTTCTGCCAGCCGTTCATGCCCTATCTCGCCGACAGCATCGTGGCGGCGGCACGTTCCCGCGGGTACGCGGTGATCACCGATACCTACAACAGCGCCGGCGGCTTGGCGCAGGCGATCCCGGAGACGAAGAAGCTGGCCGCGGACGGCTGGATTTTCTTCATGGGCTCGCCGATCACGGATCGCACGATACTGCACCAGCCGTATCCGTTGGTGATTGTGGGCGATTACGATACGCAGGGACTGGCCGATTGGGTCACGATGCCGAACGTGGAGGCCGTACGCACCGCGGTGGGGGCGCTGCTGGATTCGGGATGCCGTAGGATCGCGTTGATCGGCGGCACCGCGGAGAACGCATGCCCGGATGCCGACCGCGAGTCGCGGCCCGAAACCACCAGCACGATGCGTACCCGCGGCTATGTGTTGGCCCATGAGGAGCGTGGCCTGCAGGTCGATTGGCGGCTGGTCCGTAACGCGGATTGGGTGCAGTCCGGCGGCCGCGATGCGGTGGCGGGGCTGTTGGACGATCCGGATGCGCCGCGTCCGGATGCGGTCATGTGCCTGAACGACGCGCTCGCCATCGGGGTGATTCATGAGCTGCAGCGGCGCGGCGTGCGCGTGCCGCAGGATATGCAGGTCATTGGGTTCGACAACGTGCCGGATGCCGAGTACTGCATGCCCGGATTGACGACGATCGACCCGCATGTGGATGATTACGCGCGACGTGCCGTGGATATGCTGATCGCGCGCATCGAGGGGTCGGCGGATCCGTTCCGCACGTATGTGACCTCCTACGATCTGGTGCGTCGTGCCTCGACGTGTTGACGGCCCGGCGTTCGCCTGGACATGGGTCTGTGACGGGCTGCTGTCGCCTCTCCCGTGGCGTATTCCGGGAGAGGCGACATGCGGGCTAGGATCGGAGCAGCACCTCCGTCAGCGCTTGACGGACGGCGCTCGGCATATGCGAATCGGAGCAATCTTCCATGTCCGGCCCGCTGACGTGCTCGAGTGAATCCATCGTGGCCAATGCGTCGATGCCGTTCTCCGCTATGGCGGCATAAGCCTGTTCCTTGGTCAGATATCGCATTTCGGCATGCCGAAGGATGTCGAAGACGTCTTCCATGCGGGGATCGGCGGCCATCGTCGTGTCGCCGATGGTGACACGTATCTCGCTGCGGGTGGATACGTCGGCGACCGTTACCTGCAATGTGAGGGTTTCGGCATCATACCGGCGATCCGAATCGACGGATGCGCCGTCGGCCTGTACGGATATGTCGCTGTCGGTAATGCCTCGGAACAGGAAATCCCATGTTCTCCGGGCCGGCAGAGCGTGAACGTCTCCCTGGGCTGGCGATACCGTGAGTGCGGATGTGGCGCCGTCCTTGCGCCATCGATAGGTGATCGCGGTGGTCGCCGGGGTGATCTGCCGAGAGTAATGTCCCGAATCCTCCATCAGCGTGAAGTCGCCGTCCGCTCCGGGGAAGACGATGATCTCCAGATGCTGCGGGTTGTCGACGGAGTTGATGGAATCCCCCTCGGACAGGGGCTGCATCGGCACGATGCCGCCGGCCTTCGCGAACACGGGAATTCCGTCGAGCGTACGCCAGACGGTCATGCGCCGTCCGTTGGGCGAAGACGCGCTATACCGGCGCCCGGTGAAGAAGTCGAACCAGTCGCCCTGCGGCAGCCATACGTCGGCCTTGCCCCGTCGGGAGGATTTATCCATCGGTTCCGTGATGGGCGCGGCCAGCAGTTCGGTGCCGAACATGTATTCGTTGGGAACGTGGTATGCGGCGTCGATGTCGGGCGATCCCCAATACATGGGCTCCACCAGGGGAAGGCCTGTCCGGGATGCGCGCCAGTTCATGGTGTGGAGGTACGGAATCATGCGATGGCGCAGGCGGAGCGCATCGTCCATGATCGCACGGAGGGGGTGCGGATGTTTTTTTGGACGGTCAGGCGGCCAGTCCAAGACTTCTGCGGTATTGCACGGGGCTCATCCAGTCCAGTGACTTCTTGATCCTGGTTTCATTGTAGTGGGTCAGGTAGGCGGCCAGGCGTTCGCGGAACTCCTCGTAGCCCACGCCCCTCCAGTCCCGCCCGTAGAATAACTCGTTCTTGAGCCTGCCGAAGAACCCCTCGGCGGCCGCGTTGTCCGGGCTGCATCCCTTGGCGCTCATCGACCGGATCAGCCCGTGCTCCTCGCAGATGCGGATCCATTCGTCCCACCGGTAGTGGCAGCCGCGGTCGGAATGGATGATTGGATGTTCCCCGTCCCTGAGCGTGGCGACCGCGTCAAGGAGCATCCGGTTCGCCATGTCGGCGTTCGGGGAGCGCGACAAGGGAGCTTGTCAAGTTATTTGTGTTTGGGGTGTGTTTTATAAATAAGGTTCCATTCG
>ERZ857951.1854-NODE-1854-length-20607-cov-4.586756_pt1 | contig 20607 bp, 22 predicted proteins | sample MGYA00519759_ERZ857951 | MGnify/ENA primary metagenome ERZ857951 (study PRJEB31778, sample SAMEA3449377) | human gut metagenome | biome: human gut; feature: human-associated habitat; material: faeces | place: United Kingdom | collected 2010/2012 ...
AGGTCACGACCGCGTCCTTGCGCAGGAACTTTGCAAGTTCGTCCTCCAGCTCCAGATGCAGCTTGAGTGTGCCGTTTAAAAAACGGGAGCCGGAGCAGCCGGAGCCGAGTGTTTCGTAGGCGTGCATGCCGGCTTTGACGACTGCCTCATTCGTTGTCAGACCGAGATAATTGTTCGATCCCAGCATGATGCGGCGCTTGCCCTCCATAATGACCTCGGTATCCTGCCGGGATTCGAGCGCGTGGAAATAGGGATAGATGCCGAGATCCCGGACTTCATCCTGAATATAGCGCTGATTGCATTTTTCAAAAATGTCCATAATATCCTCCTTCGTTACAGAAGCGTTCCGAGGGCCAGCAGCACGCGTTCGGCGCTGCAAAGTTCTTCGGGTGTAAACTGCGCGGAGAGCGCAGCGACTTTTTTCTGCATTTCTTCCTCATTTTCATCAAAATAACCGGAAAATTTCTCCGAGGTCGTCAGCACGATCTCGCGCCGGTCGTGCGCCTGCACTGTTTTGCGCAGATAGCCTTTTGACACAAGTTGATTGACCTTATAGGTTGCATTTGGCTGAGAGATCCCGATGGTATCGGCAAACTGGGAAATTGTCGGACTTCCAAGCAGATGAATGATGTCTGCGGAAAAGGCCTCCGTCGCGCTGAGACTGCCCGGTTTTTCCCGCACAGCAGAAAACAGCTTCTGGTAGCAGAACAAACGGTATTTGCGAAACAGCGCCTCGATGGTCTGAAGCAGCATGGCAACTCCTTTCATTGTATAAAATATTTTAATTAAAAAATTTTAAGTATCACAAGTATAGCGCCCGCATCTGAATCTGTCAAGAAATTTTTGTGCAAGTTCCGGCTGCATATGCTATACTGGACTCGAAGAGGAGGCTTGTTTTATGAAGGTTCTTGCCATTATTGACATGCAGAAGGATTTTATTGACGGCGTGCTGGGGACGAAAGAAGCCGTTTCCATTGTGCCGAGGGTTGCCGCACGGCCTTGCGGAATCTGGCCGAGGCCCTGAAGGACGGGCCGCCCCTGCTGGTGGGCGCGCCGGTGCCCAGCGTCTATGCCGCCGGTCTGCTCTCCAACGCGGGCGTGCTGGTGGACAAGGGCCAGTGGCAGGTGGCTTCGCGCAAGGTCTATCAGAATATGGGCCGGAATTCGGGCCAGGACGACGACGTGCGCTATTTCGACCGCGGGGTGTCTTGCGGCATCCTGAGCCTGGGCGGCTGGCGGCTGGGCGTGGTGCTCTGCGAGGACGCCGTGGCCGAGGACGGCGCGTTCTGGAAAACCCAGTACGCCAGTGGCCACAATCCGCTCATGGAGCTGGTCCAGCGCGGGGTGGACGCCGTGGTGCACATGGCCGCCGCGCCCTATTGCGTGGGCGCGCAGGAGGCGGGCGAGCACATGCTTTCGCATGTGGCGGCCCGGCATCACATACATCTTTTTTCGGTCAATCCGGCGGGCGGCAACGACAGCCGCGTGTACAACGGCCAAAGTCTGGCCTTTGATCCCACCGGCCAGCTCCTGGCGCGCGGCAAGGCCTTTGCCGAAGACGTGCTGGTGGTGGACACGGCCCGGGGGTCCGGCAGGGTGGAGGAGCTTTGCCGAAGCGCCGAGGAAGCCGGTTGGCGCGCCCTGACTTTGGGCACGCGCGACTTTGTGCGCAAGTGCGGCGCGGAACGAGCCATTTTGGGGCTTTCCGGCGGCATGGATTCGGCCCTGGTCTGCTGCATCGCGGTGGAAGCCCTGGGCGCGGACAAGGTCACCGGCGTGCTGATGCCCTCGCCGTACACCAGCGAGGATTCGCTGACCGACGCCCGTCGGCTGGCGGACAATCTGGGCGTGTCCACCGTGACCCTGCCCATTGAGCCTCTGATGCAAGCCTTTGAAGCGACGCTCAAGCCGGGCCTGGATCTTTTCCCGCCGTATGCGGGCGAGGTGACCTTTGAAAACGTGCAGGCCCGCATCCGGGGCACGCTGCTGACGTCCCTGGCGAACCGGGCCAGGGCCCTGGTGCTGAACACCGGCAACAAGAGCGAAGGGGCCATGGGCTACTGCACCCTGTACGGCGACGCCGTGGGCGCGCTGGGGGTCATCGCGGATCTGACCAAAAGCCAGGTCTATGCCGTGGCCCGCTGGTACAATGCCCACCGGGGCGCGGAGATCATCCCGCGGAACGTCTTTGACAAAGCGCCTTCCGCCGAATTGCGGCCCGGCCAGAAGGATGCGGACAGCATCCCCCCTTACGAGGAGCTGGACCCCATGCTGGAGGAACTGCTGGAGCCTGCCGCCCAGGGGCGGGACAAGCCCATGAGCGATGTCTGCCGCGAGGTACGCGACAAGCTGTTCCGGGCGGAATTCAAGCGCCGCCAGGAACCGTTGGCCCTGCACGTCAGCCGTGTGCCCTTCGGTGCGGGCTGGCAGGCGCCGGTGGCCGGGCGCTACCGGCTGCCGTAAGCGGGGCCGGGGCGGAGCCACCGGGCTTTTCCCTTGAAGCCCGGCGCGCAGTGGAGTAAAACCAGTTCTCAAACAATGCAGTTCCATCAGCTGGAGGATGTCATGGCGGAAGCACCGGAGAAAAATCTGGCCCTTGATATTGTACGCATCACCGAGGCCGCGGCCCTGGCATCAGCCCGCTGGCTTGGCCGCGGCGACAAGGAGGCCGGGGACGGCGCGGCTGTGGACGCCATGCGCATCAGTTTTTCCACCCTGCACATCGACGGCATGGTGGTCATCGGCGAGGGTGAGAAAGATAACGCGCCCATGCTCTACAACGGCGAAAAGGTGGGCATGGGCGACGGTCCGCGTCTGGACGTGGCCGTGGACCCGGTGGAAGGCACCAACCTGCTGGCCTACGGGCGGCCCAACGCCATTTCCGTGGTGGGCGTGGCCCCCAAGGGCAGCATGTTCGATCCCGGTCCCAGTTACTATATGCAGAAGCTGGTGGTGGCGCGCGAGGCGCGCGACGTTATCGACCTGGACGCGCCGGTCAGGGTCAACCTGGACAATGTGGCCAAAGCCATGGGCAAGAGCGTGCAGGATCTGGTGGTCTTTGTGCTGGACAAGCCGCGTCACCAGCGCCTGATCGAGGAAATCCGCGCCGCCGGGGCGCGCATCCAGTTGCAGACCGACGGCGACGTGGCCGGATCGTTGATGGCTGTGGACCCGCGTTCCGAAGTGGACGTGATGATGGGCACGGGCGGCACTCCGGAAGGCGTGCTGGCCGCCTGCGCCATCAAGGGCATGGGCGGGCAGATTCTGGCCCGGCTGGACCCGCAGTCCTATGTGGAAAAAGAGGCTATCAACGAGACCGGTATAGATCTGCGCGAAGTGCTCACGGTCAATGATCTGGTGCGCAGCGACGACTGTTTCTTCGCCGCCACGGGCATTTCCGGCGGCGACTTTTTACGCGGCGTGCGCTACAGCGCTCGCCACGCGGTGACTCATTCGCTGGTTTTGCGCGGCAAAACCGGCACACTGCGGTATGTGGAGTCCTATCACAATATGGACAGACTCTCTAAATTTAGTGCGGTTCGGTATTGAATGAATAACGGTTATCACAGAACGCCGACGTTGCGGCGTCGGCTTTTTCGGGCCGGGCTGGCTTTGGTCGCGGTGCTGGTCGCGACTCTGAGCCTGACGCCGGTCCTGGCCCAGGACGCCCTGGCGGCGCGCGCCGTCCAGAAAAAGGCCGCCCAGGCCGTCACGGTGTATGAAAATCAACCGCCGGTCACCGACAAGGAACTGGTGGGTTTTCTGGAAATTCTGCCCCGCTTCCGGGCCTGGGCCAAGGAGCATAAGGAAGAGGCCCATCCGGTCTTGCGCAACGGCAAGGCGGACTTCCTCTATTCGCCCCAAGCGGCGGAATGGGTGCGCGCCCAGGGCTGGGACCCGGTACGCTTTTTCTGCGTCATGGGCCGCATGGCCGCGGCCCTGGTCATTGTGGAAGAAGGCAACGACATGAGCGGCACCCGCCCGCGCGACATGCCCGGCGTCACCGAGGAAGAGCTGGCTCTGGCCCGTCGCCATCTGGGCACCATGCTCAAGGCCGGGGGCAATGCGCCGCCCATCAACAGATAGAATTCGCTTATTTCAAAGGTGAATTGCTTCAGAGCGGATTACCTTTGAAATGCTGCGCATTCCAGAGGTAAAAACACGCTTACTTTGCCGCTTGGCTATGCTGTCCTCGTCCGCAAAGCTCGAAGACTCGCTAACGGGAGGGCAACAGCGCAAATAAATTGCGCTTCGGCTTCGTAGCAGAAGCGCTGCTCTCGCAGCTCCCTTAGGGCCTGTTAACGCTATGCCTTTTTGCCCTCCTGCCGCGTCAGATTTCACCTGCTTTTTCGGTCGAGTACCAGAAGAGTACACTCCCTCAAAGCAGGTTTATCTTCCTTGCAGGCGAACAAAAATTCTATAGTGTTAACAGACCCTAGAGCATTTCAACCTTGAAATTCCCTGACTTCCGCGTCTGATCGCGGCGGAAGCCAAGAGAGCCGCTTCGGAACACATCCGGAGCGGCTCTCTTGGCTTCTTGTATTATGGAATAAATCAGTTGGCGGAAGAGGGCGCGGCGGGCGCGTTTTCCTGCTCCTCACTTTGCGGCAGCGGTTGGGGAACGGCCTCGGGCGTTGCCGCGGGCGCGGGAGCGGTCGTCTGTTCCGGCCCGGCTTCGCGCGCGGTTTCCGGCAGGGGCTCGACGGCTTGCGGCGTTTCCGGCTGTGTTTCAGGCCGGGCGGCCTCGGGCTGCGCTGTCGGTTCCGTCGCGGGCGCGGCGGGCGTCACGGCGTTTTCCGGCATGGTCGGCATCCGGATGTCCTGGAGGCGGCTCAGATGGGCCTCAGGCAGGGCCGCCAGCTCCGGCGCGAGCATCAGGGCCGCCGGCTGGGTGAGAATCACGGCCACCAGAGTGCAGAACAGCAGCGCGCCGCCCGGATGGTCCCGCCGAATAAAACGGGTCATGGTCACGGCGGCCAGCAGGCAGAGCGTGCCGAGCACGGGCAGGGCCTTGAGCCCCAGAATCATTTCGCGTTGTTCCGGGCTGAGGGGCCAGGAGAAAAAGCGCGCCATCCAGTCCAGGGAAAAGCCGAAGTTCGCCGCTACCAGAGCCATGCCCGCGTGCAGCAGGCAGAGAGCCGCGATGAGGTAAAACAGGCGGCTGCCCAGATGGGGCAGGCGCAGCAGGGCCTTGCCCAGCAGGGGCGCGGCCAGGCAGGCCAGGCAGACTGCCACGCTCTGGAGCTGCGCCATGGGCATGAACAGGCTCAGCAGACAAGCCAGCACCATGCTTATCCAGACAAAGGCCGAACCGGCGCGTTCCGCTCGGGAGGCCTTGAGATCGCTCCAGGCTGAGCGCAGCACCCGTTGCCAGGAAACGCAGACCACCATGCCGATCCAGGGCACGAGGCCCAGACCGGCCACGGCCAGGGGCAGCCACCAGCGGGCGGTCACCGGGCCGTGCCATTGCCTCACTGTGGCGAACAGGCCTTGCATATAGCCTTCGGCGTTGGTCCAGAGGATGATCCCGCCCAGCCAGAGGGCCAGAAGCAGCAGAAGGAGGACAAAGCCGGTCAGGGCGTCCAGAGCCTGGGCCCGGCGGAAGGTGGCCCGCCAGAGCAGGAAGAGGGCGCTGGCGAGCAGGGGCAGCAAGAGATGGAAGAGCCCGCCGGTCAGGCCTGCCAGACCGGCCAGCACAAAGCCCGCCGGTAGGTAGAACCAGGCGCGTTGCGCCTGCCAGCCCCGGCAGAAGCAGATCAGGGAGAAGAGCAGCAGCGCGGCCGCCAGAGCCGCCGGACCCGTGAAATGGGCCAGAGGCGCGAAAATAGGCATGCAGAGCAGAATCAGCCCGGCGGCCAGGGCCGCCTTGGAGCTGAAGCCCGCCGCGCGGCTCAGGCCCCAGACGCCCAGCAGAGCCAGGGCGGCTGCCAGAGCCCCGGACAGGGGAAAGAGCAGGGCGGGCGGGAGCAGCGCGGCAAGGGAGGCCAAAAACCAGGTGAAGCCCGGCCACTGCGCCGCCAAACCTGCCGCCGACTCTGTTGCTAGGCCCGCCCCTGGGGCCAGCCATTGCCCGTCCTGTTGCGCGTGCAGGAATATCTGGATGTTCCGGACCTCTGCCGGGCAATATAGGGCGTCGCCCCGCCAGCCCTGCCAGAAATCCGGCCAGGCCTGGGCCGCCAGCACTGCCAACAAGACCAGGGGGCCCAGACAGCAGAGGGTCTGGAAGAATTTTTCGGCCCGGCCCGCAGGCGGGACCGGCGCGGCCTGTTTTTCCGCGCGCGGCGGCACATGGCCGCCATTGCTCTTATCGGCGTGCGCGTCATTCGGCGTTGCGGCAGCTTCAGGCTGACCGGCAACGGCGTCCTGCCCGCCTGGTCCTGTCTGTTCGGGCGTCGTGCCCGTAGCGGCCGTGCCATCCGGCGTTGCGGCCCGCGTGGTCTCCGGAGCGGCGTCGGGCATGGCGTCCGTCCTGCTCTCCGGCGAAGCGTCCGGGGAAGGGGTGGGGGCTTTGTCTGAAGTCATGGCGTCGCTCCTTGCTGCAAGGGTGGATGCTTTTAAAATACTATCGGCCAAGGCCCGCTGCCGGGCCGTCCAGCAGCACATGGCGGGAATGGCGGCCGTCCAGCTCCAGTTCAAGGCCGTGCCCGTTCCGCGTCAAGGCGGAAGACAGGTCCTGGCCGCCGCCGATGTCCCGGACAGTGCGCGCCGTAATACCGGCGGGCAGTGCCAGAGGGAAAATGCGTTTTTCAGCGGAAAAGTTGGCTGCCAGCAGCCAGCAGCCGCCCGAGGGCAGGGCGCTGAGCACGGCCACGCAGCCCGGCGGTCCGCTGAATACCGCCAGCAGTTTGCCCTCTGCCAGACCCGCGTCGCGGCGGGCGCGCAACAGGCGGGCCATACTGTGCAGAAAACTTTGTCTGTCCGCCCATTGTTGTTCCAGAGCGCCGAAAGCCGACGGCGCGTCCGGTGCGACGCCGCCCGGATTGCCGCCCCAGAGAGGCGTCAGGCCCAGGCTGGCGGGCAGATCCGCCGTGGAGCGCGACAGGTCCAGCGCCCCGCTGAGATCCTGGGGGCTCACAAAACTCAGGCCCGGCAGGCCCACACGCCAGCCCAGCAGCAAAAGGCAGGCCTCGCGCAGGGCCGCGCTTTTGCCGCTGCCGTCCGCCGCCGAAGCCGATGCTTCCGCCGTTTTCAGGCCCAGAGCGCGCGCGGCCAGAGAGGCGGGCGTGGTCCAGAGTTGCATGGCCTCGGGCGGGGCTCCGGCCAGACGCTGCGCCTTGCGGATCAGTTCCCGGCCCTGCGGCAGGGCCAGCAGGGGCCGCCAGTCCACGGCCTGCCAGTCGTGCAGACCGCGCGCCAGGCGGCTCTGGTCCACGCCGGAGGCCTGTGAGGCGCGCAGCAGGGCTGCCAGCGGGGCCGCGTCGCCGCTGAGCAGGGCATAGGCGGCGGCGGCCGGGGTGATGCTGTCGCGGCTGAAATCCACGGCCCCGGCCAGCACAACGGGCGTGAGCGAGGGCGGCAGCACGTCGTCCTGCATGGCCCAGCCGCCGTAGCGATGCACTTCGCGCGCGGCTTCATCCAGAGCGTCCAGGCCCGGCGTCAGTCGGGCGAAGCGGGCCGCATCCCCGCCGCCGGGATGAGCCGCCTGCGCGGCGGCCGCGTCTTCAGCCGATCCGGCGGGCACGTCCAGGCCCATGAGGGCTTCCAGGCGCAGGCCGGTCAGGGTCTGCTGCTGCAGGCCGGTATGCCGGATGATGGCGGCGGAAAAAATGCGCCTGGCTTGGCCCGATGGGTCCTGCCAGAGCAGCACCGGCCGCAGGGCGTCGCCGCTGTAGCGGTAGACCCAGCGCCGGATCCGGCCGTCGGCCCCGCGCACTTCGCCGGTCGCGGCCCAGCCGCCGGGCGTGGCCCAGGGCAGGGAATCGCGCACCAGGGCGTCGGGCAAAAGGCCGCGCTGGGCCAGTTGCGCCACGGCTTCGGGCCGCAGGGGCAGGCATTCCCACTCGTCCGGCAGGCGGGGCAAAAGATCCCAGTCTTTCTGCGGCACCGCGATCATGGCGTAGATGCCGTCAAAGCGCGCGGCCCGCCGCGCCTGAAGAATGAAGTCCGGTCCCAGGCCCGTGGCCGCCGGGGGCAGCTCGCCGCCCATCTGGATCTGCAACGGTTCCAGGCGTTGGGTCAGTTTTTCGAAGTCCGCGTCCGAGCCCAGGGCCGGGTCAAAACGCAGGGAGGCGACGTTTTCCCCGCCGGGCGAGGACTGGTTGTGCTTGTTCCAGAGGTCGCCGCGCTCGCCGGTGGGGGAGACGAACAGCCCATTGAGCCCGGCCTGGGGCAGCGCGTCCGGAAAACCGGCCCCGGCCCCTCCGGCCAGGGCGCGGAACACGGGCTGCCCTGTACTGACGGTATACGGATTGAGCGCGAACCAGTTGGGCGCGGCCCCCAGCAGCACAGGCAACCGTCGGGCCGTGCTGCTGTTGCGCCAGATGCGTTCCGTGCCGGAAACCTGGGCGGTGAGTTCCGGCGCGGCCCCGAGCATGGATTGCCGCTCAAGCCATTGCAGATAGCCGGGGTCGGCTCTGGGTAGGCCGTTGCTTGCGGCCTGGGCCGCCGTTGCGCCGGAGGCCGGGCGCGCCGCGTGTTTTGAGGGCGTGCAGGCCGCCAGACAACAGGCTAGGCAAGAGGCCAGACAACAGGCCATGACGGCCGACAGAAGGACGGACAGCCCGGCCGACCGTCCGGCCCTGGAGGAAGCTGAAGGTCGCGTCCGCAGCGGCATGGGCCGTCTCCGTCAGGCCTTGGCGGCGGATTGGGCTTCTTCCTCCGCCTTGGCCGCGTTCCAGAGCTCGTCCTTGTCGTCCAGGGAAAGCTCCGTGAAGTCCCGGCCCTGCTCCCGGGCCAGTTCTTCCATGCGGGCGAAGCGGCGCAGGAAACGCAACGTGGCCAGATCCAGAGCCTCATTGGCCTTGATGCCTTTGCGGCGGCCCAGCTCCGTAATGCTGAACAGCAGATCGCCCAGTTCGTGCTTCTGGGCCTCCGCGTCGCCGTTGGCCGAGGCGTCGAGCCATTCCAGCCATTCGGCCTCCACCTGCTGTTCCACTTCTTCGTCCTCGGGCCAGGTGAAGCCCGCGCGCGCGGCCTTGGAGTGGATGCGGTAGGCCTTGACCAGGGGTGGCAGGCTGTCGGGCAGGCTGTCGAAAATGCCCTGGGGCGCGCCGTCGGCGTCCGCGTGTTCGGCGCGTTTGATGGCCTCCCAGGTTTTGAGCTGCTCGTCCAGGTTTTCAAAGACCGTGTCCCCGAAGACGTGCGGATGGCGGCGGATCATCTTGGCCCGGCTGGTGTTCAGGGCGTCGCTGAAGTTGAATTGCCCCCGCTTTTCGTACAAACGGGCCACGAAGAGCAGCAGAAAGGCCACATCGCCCAGCTCTTCGCGGATGTCGTCCGTTTTGCCCGAGCGGATGGCGCTGACCAGCTCGTGACTTTCCTCAATAATGTAGTCGGCCAGGCTTTCCGGGCTCTGTTCCTTGTCCCAGGGGCAGCCGTCCGGGCCCGTCAGGCGTTCGATGACGTTCTGCAACTCTTCCAATGCGCTTTTTTCCATAACGCTGTGCATCCTTGGTATGAGTATGGGCATATGACGCGCCGGTTCAGATTCCCAGGCGGGACACGAGATCGGGCGGCAGCCAGGTGCGCACCTGTTCCATCAGGGCGTTGAAATAGGGCAGGACGCGCGAATGCTGCATGAACGGCGCGTCGTGAAAGAATTTTTGCAGCACCAGCAGCGCCAGCGCGCAGAGCAGCACGCCCTTGGCCAGGCCCAGCAGGCCGCCCGCCAGCCTGTCCGCCCAGGAGACGAAGGAAAATGAAAGGATTTTCTGCAGCAGGCGGGCCAGCACGGCCACGACCAGAATCACGGCCAGAAAGATCAGCACGTAGGCGGCGATGGTCCGCCAGGCCGGGTCGGCAATGGCCGTGAGGCGCGGGGACAGCAGGGAGTGATAGGCGTGCGCGGCCCAGAAGCCGCCCACCAGCGAAACCACCCCGGCCACTTCGCCCACAAAACCGTGCACAAAGCCCCGTCCGGCAAAAAAGACCAACGCCAGGACGATGATCAGATCAAAAATGTCTTGCCCCATATGCGGTTCCCTCAGCCTCCGCGACGCACCATAGCAGAAGCGCCGCTGTGAGACAATGCGGCCCGCTGTACAGCCCCCGGACGTTGGGCTATATTCCTTCGCGTGAAATACATATCCGCAGCATCCGCCCCGGCGGAATCCCAAGGGCCCGGAGGGCGGAGCGCCGGTCTTGAGGCCTACACGCCGGAAATCAGCGTGGCCGCGGCGGGGCGGCAATGGCGTCTGACGCGGGCCGCCGACCTGGAGGAACTCTGGGATGCCATGACCGCCGATCCTCATAATTTCGAGGACGAGCGGCTGCCCTACTGGACTGAGCTCTGGCCCTCCAGCGTGGCTCTGGCCGGCTGGCTGGCGGCCCGGCAAGAGGAGATCGCGGGCCGCGTCTGCCTGGATCTGGGCTGCGGCCTGGGACTCACCGCTCTGGTGGGCCAATGGCTGGGCGCGCGGGTCACGGCTGTGGATTACGAGGAAGCCGCCCTGCATTTCGCGTCGCGCAACGCGGCTCTCAATGGCGTGACGCAGCCGTGCTGGGCGCTCATGGACTGGCGGCGCCCGGCGGTGCGCGCACGGAGCATGGCGCGGATCTGGGGCGGGGACATCATGTATGAGAAGCGCTTTGTGGCGCCGGTGCTGCGTTTTCTGGAGCATGCCCTGGCCCCGGACGGCGCGGCCTGGGTGGCCGAGCCGGGGCGCTCGGTGTATGAGGCTTTTCTGCACGCCCTGCACAGCGGCGGCTGGCAGGGGCGGCGTGTGCATACCGCGCGGGTGGAGCCCCTTTATGCCCAGCCCGTGCCGGTGACCGTGCAGGTATGGGAAATCCGGCGGCGGGCGGACTGAGCGCGCACGGGCTGGAATTATTTCTACAGACGGCAGGCGGAATGTATGGGCAAACTGGCGCGTTTCGGCGTATCGCTGGATGAGGATTTATTGGGGCCTTTTGACGCGCTCTGCGCGCGCAAGGGCTATTCCAACCGTTCGGAAGCCATCCGGGACCTGATCCGCAAGGCTTTGGTCGAAGAGGACTGGCGGACATCCCAGGGGCAGGGCGCGGGCACGCTGACCCTGGTCTACGACCACCACAAAAACGATCTGGCGCGGCGGCTGATGCGTATTCAGCACGACGATCACGACATCATCGTGACCACCCTGCATGTGCATCTGGATCATTACAACTGCCTGGAGGTGCTGGTGCTCAAGGGCGAGGCCGAGCGCGTGCGGGCTCTGGCCGATCGGCTGATCTCCTGCCGCGGCGTCAAACACGGCACGTTCAGCGTGACCACAACCGGACAGGATCTGGCCTGATGGAAGACGTACAAAGCCATGCCCCCACAGTGCCTCTGAATATCGACCGCGTGGGTGTGCGCGAACTCAGGCTGCCCCTGCTGGTGCGCGACCGCGCCCGGGGCAGCCAGCAGACCGTGGCCAGCGTGGACCTGGGCGTGGACCTGCCTTCGGCCTTCAAGGGAACCCACATGAGCCGTTTTGTGGAAGCCCTGGAGGAGTGGAATGAGGAAATCAGCTACCAGTCGGTGCGCCGCCTGCTGGAAAACATCAAGGAACGCCTGGGCGCGCGGCGGGCCTGGGCGCGCTTCAGTTTTCCCTATTTCATCCGCAAGGCGGCCCCGGCCTCGGGCAGCCCCGGCACCGTGGCCTATGCCTGCCGCCTTACCGGCGAACTGGATGAAAACGGGCAGTCCTTTCTGCTGGATCTGGACGTGCCGGTGATGACCGTCTGCCCCTGCTCCAAGGCCATCAGCCGTGAGGGCGCGCACAGCCAGCGGGCCATCGTGCGCATGCGCGTGCGCATGACCGGCTTTTCCTGGTTGGAGGAATTCATCGAGATGGCCGAGGAGTCGGGTTCCTCGGCGGTCTATACCCTGCTCAAGCGCGAGGACGAAAAATTCGTCACCGAGCACGCCTTTGCCGCCCCGGCCTTTGTGGAGGACGTGGTGCGCAATGTGGCGCAGCGCCTTTCCCGGCACACGCATGTGGACTGGTTCAGCGTGGAGGTGGAGAGCATGGAGTCCATCCACAACCATAACGCCTTTGCCCGCATCGAACGCAGTCTGGCCGCATCCGGAGCCCGGAAAGGCGCTCGGCCGTAGGGTTTGGCGGATCCGGCCCGGCACGGGAAAAAGCGTTTTGCAGTGGGCTGATTTTATGCTATGAAAGCCGTTAAGGTGTAAATGATGAGCGGCATTACCGGCAGTATGAACTTGGGCGCGTCGGCCATGAATGCCCATTCTTGGGGTATGGCTGTTACGGCGCATAATGTGGCCAACGTGAACACGGCGGGCTTTGCGCCGCAACACGCGGTCTATGCCACGGGCCCCGGCGGCCGGGGCGTGCGGCTGGATGCCGTGCTTCAGGATTCCGGCGTTGCCGGACGGCTTCCCGCCGAGGTCCGCAATAACCCGGCCGTATCCGCCGCTCCGGCGTCTGTGGAGTCGGACTTTGTTAATCCCGGCGGCACGGATCTGGGGCGTGAAATGACGCAGATGATCTCCACGCAGCGGACCTATGAGGCCAACGCCCAGGTTGTCCGTACCGGCGACGCCATGCTGGGGACGCTGCTGGATCTTAAGGCCTGAATGACGCAATTACCGGAATGGGCGGGATGGACCTGCCCGTTTTTTTATCCCGTTGCCCGCCGCTTGCCGGTGGGACGGTCATTGCCGGAATGGCTTGCATTGAAAATGTCTGAATGCTCTGTGCGGATTTCTACAAGATCCGCGCCGCGAAATTGTCGCAAGGTGAATTGACTTCACCGTTACGCGGCAATTTCAAGCGCAACATGCTGGGAATGGAGTGCGAATGGGTAAATATCTGAAACTGTGTGCGCTGATTATGGGCTGCGGCCTGGCTTTCGGGTGCGCGGCCAAACAGAATGCCGCCGATGAGAATATGCGTGTGGAGCGCTTCCGCCGTTCCTATGAGGCGGCTCTGGACGAAGACCAGGCCCAGGCCAGCAGGCAGCTGCTGCGCAAGGCCCGTTCGGCCATCGGGACCCCCTATGTGCGGGGCGGGTCCAGTCCGGGCGGTTTTGACTGCTCGGGCTTTGTCTGCTGGGCCTACAAAAGCGTGGGCGTGCAGTTGCCGCGCACCGCGCGGGAGCAGTCCGCGGTGGGCCAGCGCATTAAGAATCAGGAAGATATGCGTGCCGGTGACATTGTGGCCTTCCGCCATCCCCGCCGGGGTTATCACACGGGTATTTACGTGGGGGACGGCAAATTCATCCACAGCCCGCGCCGCCGCACCAAAGTGCGGATCAACTCTCTCAGTGACCCCTATTTCAGCAGCACTTTTCTGGGCGCGCGCCGTGTGAATTTTGAAGGCAATGAAAACCTGGTGGCCCAGGCCGAAAGCCGTCTCAACGACTATGCCGAGGAAAAAGCCGTACGCGAACTCTCCGTGCAGAAAAAAAGCCCGGCCAAATCCCGCCGCAGTGTGAAAACACGCCGCGCCTCTCGCGACAAAGTGGTGCAGGTCGCCAGCAACGATACGCGGCGCAGCGCCAAGGCCGCACCCGCCAAGGCAGCCAAGGTTGGGAAAAGCAAGGCCGAGCGCGCTTCCAAGGGCGGCAAAACCGCTGCCCATGCCTCCGATAAGAAAGCCTCTCCCAAGGTGGCCTCCTCTTCCCACCAGAAAAGTAAAAAATCTTCCGGCACCAAGAGCCGCAAGCAATCATAGGTATATTCATGCTTCCTGTTATCAGTCCCGCTGAAACCCTGCAAAAACTTCGGGACGGAAAAATCCGTCTCGTGGACATCCGGGAGCCCGATGAAGTAAACGCCGTGCGCGTGCCCGGCGCTGAAGTGGCCCCGCTTTCCGTCATCAAATGGACGCGTCTGGCCCCGGCCAGCCCGAACCTGCCCATTGTATTCACCTGCAATTCCGGCAACCGCACCACCAAGCAGAGTGACTTGCTGGAAGAACTGGCCGGAGGACCCGCCTTGCAGATGGAAGGCGGCGTCAGCACCTGGGCCAAGCAAGGCCTGCCGGTGGAGCGCGGTCGGCAGAGCATGCCTCTGTTCCGCCAGATTCAGATCGGCGCGGGCGCGCTGGTGCTGCTGGGCCTGGCCGGAGTGTTCGTCTGGCCGCCCATGATCTGGCTGTCCGCCTTTGTGGGCGCGGGTCTGGTCTTTGCCGGAGTGACCGGCTTCTGCGGCCTGGGCTTGCTGCTTTCGGCCATGCCCTGGAACAAAAAATAAGCCCATGCCGCCTCGCGGTCATGAGGGCGGCCCGCCGCAACAGCCTGCGGACCGCATTTGTGGTCGGCTGGCCCCGAGTCCCACGGGCTACGCCCATCTGGGCAATGCCTGGGCCTTCCTGCTGGCCTGGCTGGCGGTGAGGGCGCGCAAGGGCGTTCTTATTCTGCGGCTGGAAGACATCGACCCCCAGCGTTCCAGGCCGGAATTCGCAACGGCTTTATTGGAAGATCTGCGTTGGCTGGGTCTGGACTGGGATCAGGGGCCGGATGTGGGGGGACCCGCCGGGCCGTATGAGCAGAGCCGACGCACAGCCGTATACGCGGACGTATTGGCCCGTCTGGAGGCCGCGGGCCTGACTTATCCCTGTTTCTGCACCCGAAAGGAACTGCGCCTGCTGGCCGCGGCCCCGCATGTGGATGACGCGGGTGCGCCCTATCCCGGCATCTGCCGGGAGTTGAGCGCGGAACAGCGGGAGGCCCTGCTCCGGGCCGGGCGCAAGGCCGCCGTGCGGCTGCGTTGCGCGGCGGAGCGCGTTGATTTTGTGGACGCGCTGCTGGGGCCCCAATCTTTTTGTTTGGTGGAATGCGGTGGGGATTTCGCCTTGCGGCGTTCCGACGGCGTACTGGCCTATCAACTGGCCGTGGCCGTGGACGACGCGCTTATGGGCGTAAACCAGGTGGTGCGCGGGCGGGATATCCTGTCTTCCACGCCGCGCCAGATCGCTCTTTTGCGGCTTTTGGGGTATGCTGTCCCCTCGTATGCGCACATTCCGCTGCTTCTGGACGGCGAGGGCCAGCGCCTGGCCAAGCGCCACCAGAGCCTGTCGCTGCGGGTTTTACGCGAGCGGGGCGCGGACCCCAGGCGCATTGTGGGCCTGCTGGCCCGGCTGGCCGGGCTCAACCCGCGCGGTTGGTCCGTGCTCCCGGCGGAATTGTTGCCGGATTTTGCTCTGGAGCGCCTGCCCGGCGCGGACCAGCGCGTGACGGATCAGGATTTGCGTCGGCTTGCGTCATAACGCATCGTACGCTTGAGATTTCCGCTTGACGGCGGGCAAAGCCCTCCTGCGGAAAACTCGCGGGCCCTGTGAAACATGGCCGGGCATTTTTACCGCTAAGAAGCAATGGTATTGTGAAGCAGCCCCCAGTGGCGCGTATCTCTCAGCAGGAGTGTGTAGAACCGTGGCAACGCTTGATCAGGATTTTCTGGATGCAGCTTTTCCGGCCCAGCGGACGGATGATTTTTTTGACGCGCTGTTCGGCGGCACCGAGGAGGGGGCCTACGACATCCGGCTGGTCTGCCGGAACGTGACGCCCGACCGGGCGGTTTTGGCCTTTGAACTGCGCCGGCGGCCGGGCAAATGCCTGGTCTGTAATCTGACCTACGGCCTGCCCCAGGTTTTCCAGCGCCATCCGGTGCTCAATGTGGCCGGTGTGGCCAAAGCTGTGGCGGCGCGCCTGGGCTGGCCCGAAACCAGCCGCTGGAGCCTGGAACCCACGGAAGAAATCAGCCATGAGCTGCACGCCATCCCGCTGGTGCTGGAGCGGCCCTGACGTCCTTCTTGACAGAGCGGTTCTTTTTTGGCAATAGAAGCCGGTCGCCAGCTTAGCTCAGTTGGTAGAGCAGCTGATTCGTAATCAGCAGGTCAAGAGTTCAAGTCTCTTAGCTGGCTCCATGAAATCATGCCCTTACGGTAGCGTCCGTAAGGGCTTTTTGCATTCCGGCGAGTTGCACCCTTCCGTCCTCACTTCGCCAGCAGACCGGCCAGCTCTCGGGCCTGGATCTCCCCCTTTTCCAGCACATGCAGTACCTGGCCCTGATGCAGCACCACCAGGCGTGTGGCCAGTCGCACCGCCTGCTCCGGACTGTGCGAAACCACAATCAGCGGATAGCGCTTTGCCAGCCGCAGCAAAAGATCCTCAATACCGGTGGCGGCGTGTACGTCGAGCGAGGCCGTGGGCTCGTCCAGCAAAAGCACGGCGGGCTCCAGCGCCAGAGCCCTGGCCAGGCAAAGGCGCTGCTGCTGGCCGCCGGACAAACGTTCCGCCGGAATATCCAGCCGGTCGGCCACCTCATCCCACAGGCGCACGTCAACGAGAGCCCGCTGCATACGCCTCTGTATTTCCGGAGCAGGAACGCCCGCCACTACCTGCAGGGGAAGGGCAAGGTTCCGGGCCACGCTGACCGGCAGGACATTGGGCGTCTGAAAAACCATGCCCACCCGGCGGCGGAGTTCGCTCAAGGGGCGAGGACGCGCCCGTTCCCCGTCTTGGCCGGACGCCTCATAGATGGCCTCCAGGCCGTTTCCCAGGTCCAGTTCCACCCGGCCGGTGGTTTGGCTGTGGGGAAACGTTTCATTAAGGCGGTTCAAGGCCCGCAGCAGGGTCGTCTTGCCCGAGCCGGAACGCCCGGCCAGTACCGTAATCCCGGCGGCCGGGGCGCAAAAAGCCACATTGTGCAAGATTTGCCGTTTGTTGAAGGAAACGCACAGCGCATGAATGCGCGCGGCAATTTTCATGATTCCCCCCGCCAGCGTCGGTGAAAGCGGTTTTCCAGCAGACGGGCGCAGAACAGTAGGCCCGAGGCCAGCATAAGCAGAACCAGGGCCGCGCCAAAGCCCCGGAGCAGCTCTTCCTGACTTTGGTATTGGGCCGCCGTGTAAAAGATGGAAAAAGGCAGGGCTTCAAACTTGCCCCATAAGCCCGCGGGCAGGCCCGCATTGGCTACGACGCCTGTAAGCATGATGACGGCCGTGTCCTCGGCGGCCCGGCCCAGGGCGAGAATCACGCCGCCCCGGATGCCCGGAACAACGGCGGGAAGCAGAATGTGGCGCGCGGCCTGCCGCCTGGTGAAGCCCAGAGCTGTGGCGGTAGTTCTCAGACTTTGGGGAACGGCCTCCAGGGCTTCGCACGTGGTGGTCACCAGTACGGGCAGCACCAGCAATGCCAGGCAGGCGGCGGCCAGAAACAACGACGTGTTCGCTTCCGTCTGGAAGGTCTTGCGCAGAAAGAGAATCAGCGTAAAGCCGAACAGCCCCATGACGATGGAAGGCGTTCCGGCCAGTACATCCATAGCCAGGCGGATGCGGGCGGCCTGACGTTTCGGCGCGAATTCGGCCAGATACAGGCCGCAGCCCACGCCGGGGAAAACAGCCAGCAGTACGGTAAGGCCCACCAGGCAGGCCGTACCCGCGCAGGCGGGCCAGAGCCCGTCCCAGACGGCTTGGCGCCCCAGCAGCGCGTCCAGGGCCGGGACATCCCCGAAAAAAAGCCGCGCGCCCAATGTGGGCAGCCCTTTGAAAAGCAGAAAGGCCAGCAAAGTGCCTGTTCCCAGGATCAGAAGCAGGGCGCATGTGCGCAATGCCCAGCGGAAAAAAGCGCCGGACGGAGCAAGGGAGGGCACCCGGCGGATCAGCATGACCGCATTTCCTTGCCGCGGCGCGCGTCCGTCTCCAGGCGGCGCAAGGCCAGGCTTACCCCGCCGTTGACCAGCAGGAGAATCAGACCGGCCACAAAGAGGGAATTATACGCCGCGCCGCCCACTTCGTTGGCCGTGACCAACGCCATGTGCGCGGTAAGCGTACGCAGGCTTTCGGTCAGGCCGCCGGGAACTTGCGTGGCATTGCCTGCCAGCATAAGCGGGATAAGAGTGTCGCCCACGGCGCGGCCGAAACCCAGAACAGCCGCGGCCGTCAGGTTACGCCGGGCTTTCGGAAGCACAAAAAAGCGCAGCAGGTCCAGGCGGGAAAAGCCCAGCGCCTGCCCCCAGGGGCAAAGCCGTTCCAGGCGGGGGCCGAGCCCGGCTTCCAGCACCAGAACCATGGTGGGAAGAATCAGAAGGGTGAGCATGATTCCGGCGGAGAGCAGGCACATGCCCGTACCGCCCAAAGCCGTGCGCACCAAGGGCGTCAGCAGGAACACGACCGCAAAGCCATAGACCACGGTGGGAATGGTGGTCATAAAGCGGATCAGTGTTCCTGTCAGCTTCACCAGGGGGCGCGCGGCGCGGGCCTCTTCGGTGAGCAGCCAGCAGCACAAGCCCAGCGCCAGGGGCCAGCCGATGATCAGGGCAAAGCCCGCCAGGGCCAGAGATCCCAGGCACATGGGCAAAATGCCGAAATGCCCCTGGTAGGGCTGCCAGACCCAGTCCAGGGGGCTTCCCGGTCCCGGCTGAATCAATGCGGGCAGGGCGGCCGCCAGAATCATGACGAAGAGCAAGGACACCGCGCCGACGGCCAGGATCGCGGCCAGCCGTGTGCCCAGGCCCGCCCGGTCGCCCGGTTCGCTCTGATGTGCGGTCGGCCCGGCGGCCGTGAAGATCAGATCTTCTCCTGCCGCCGGGCCGTCAGCGTCCTTATTTTTTCTCATAGGGAATATAACCGGCCCCGGACACGATCTCTTTGCCCGCGGGCGAGTAGATATAGTCCACAAAGGCTTTGGTCAGCCCCTCGGGCTCGCCCTTGGTGTTCATATACAGCAGCCGGGTCACGGTGTAGGTACCCTTGGCGGCGTTTTCCTGGGAAGGCTTCATGCCGTCCACGTCCAGGCCTTTGATGCTCGGGTCCAGATGTCCGATGCCCACATAGCCCACGGCGTTGGGATCCTGGGCAATGGCGGTTTTCATGGCCCCGTTGGAATTGACCACGTTGGCCCCGGCAGAGGAACTTCCCTTGTCCAGAGCGCGTTCCTCGAAGGTTTCGCGGGTTCCGCTGCCGTCCTCGCGCACGTAAAGCGAAATGGGCGCGTCAGCCCCACCCACGGCTTTCCAGTTGGTGATCTTACCGGCAAAGATATCTTTGAGTTGGGCTTTGCTCAGTCCGGAGACCGGATTTTTTGGATTGACGGCCACCGCCACGCCATCGATGGCAAAGGGAAAGCTGACCAGCCCGTATTTCTTGATTTCGGACTCCTTGAGCGCCCGGCCCGTGTTGCCGATCTGGGCCAGGCCCTCGCCCGCTTTCTGCACGCCTACGCCTGAGCCGCCCCCGGCCACAGTGATGCGGATGTCCGGATTGGCCGCCATGATCTGTTTGGCCGCGCCCTTCATCACCGGGATATGGGCGGTGCCTCCCGCGATGTCGAGGTTGCCTTTCAGGCCGTTGAAAGCGTCCAGAGGACCGGCGGCCAGAGCCGTGGAAGCGCTGAAAGCCAGGCAGGCCAGCGCCATAAGACAACGATGCATGAGAGTTCTCCTGTTTTGCCGTGTGAGCGACACGATCCGGAGCTGTGTCCGAACCAGGCCATTGCCGCAAGTGCGGCGTCACTGAGCCGTTGCAGGAGGGAGAAGGAGCCGCGTCATGCCTGATGCGGCCATGAAAGAGAAAGAAAGCCCGGCCGCTAAGGGATGAAGGGAGACATCCAGCCCCACCCAACGGCCGGTCAGGTGGCGCCGGTACGCGCATGCATGCCCTCTGCGTCCTTCAGAATCCTGAGACGCTGGCATTTCAGCGAGATTTCGCGTGAATATTTCCGGCATGCAAGCATTGAATCTCTGTACGCAGACCTGAACCGGGAGTCAAGGCATGCGGGAACGCGGACATTGTAGCTTCCGACGCTGCCGCGGGTCATTCCTCCGCGTTAAAGGGGTGTTCATAGTCGTCCACGTCAAAGCGGCAATCCTTGAAATAACGGCAGCGGTCGGCCTCGGTGACAAACCGCAGCACGCGGCAGGGATTGCCGACGGCCAGGGCATTGTCCGGAATGTCCCTGGTCACTACGCTGCCGGAGCCGATCACCACATTGTCGCCCACGCGCACGCCGGGATTGATCACCGTATTGCCCCCGATCCAGACATTGTCGCCGATGGCGACTGGCCTGCCGTATTCATAGCCCGAATTCCGGGATGCGGGATGCAGGGGGTGCCCGGCCGTATAAATAGCCACATTGGGCGCGATCATGGCGTAGCGGCCGATGCTGACCCTGGCCACGTCCAGCACCGTGAAATTGTAATTGGCGAAAAAGTTTTCGCCCACGTCGATATTATAGCCGTAATCACAGTAAAACGGCCCCTCAATGCGTACATGCCTGCCGCATGCGCCGAGAATCTCGCGGAGCAGCGCGTCCCGTTCGCCTTCCCGGTCGGGCGGCAGATGATTGTAGCGAAAGATTTTTTCCCGGCAGGCCCGGCGTTCTTCGCTCAGCCCGTCCAGCCAGGCCTTGTAGGGAAGGCCCGCAAGCATGCGCTCCTTGTGGTTCATGAGCGGTTCTCCTTTGTTTCGTGCGGGGGGTGGAGCTCAAAAAAACGGCAGGCTTTCGGCCTGCCGGTTTTTT
>ERZ857951.1856-NODE-1856-length-20594-cov-10.332197_pt1 | contig 20594 bp, 26 predicted proteins | sample MGYA00519759_ERZ857951 | MGnify/ENA primary metagenome ERZ857951 (study PRJEB31778, sample SAMEA3449377) | human gut metagenome | biome: human gut; feature: human-associated habitat; material: faeces | place: United Kingdom | collected 2010/2012 ...
GAAAACGGGCGTAAACCTTACGCCGGACCACCGTTCCGCCGACCAGACTCTGCAGATCTTCCGCCATCCCGGTGACCATACCGTGCAGGTTAGAAACCGTCAGTGTCGGACGGGCAGCACTGCCCTTGCCGTTCAGTTCAAATCCTGTCCCCTGAATGGGGTATGCCTGATACTGCCGCCCCTGCCAGGTAACCGGCTCACCTTTTTCGTTCTGCTCATTACAGAAAAAATAACGTTCACCACCGACCTCTGTCAGATCGATTTCCCAGAGCACCACCTGGGCTGACTGAGTGAGGCGTGTCGTCTCATGATGTGTTTCCTGTGGAATATCCTGCATCAGAGCCTCCTATGCCACGACCTGTTCAAAATCTGCCGTTATGGTTACCCACAGCGCCCCCACGCTTGCCGACCATTTACGACAAACCACCCTGATCGGTTTCCAGTCATAAGGTGGCGTCCACTGAAATGCACGGACGCCACCGTGCCGTTCCAGAAAGGCTTTTAAAGATGGGTGTTCACATTTACGAACACGTATCGTCACGCTGTAAGTCGACAACTGGTTATTCAGTCCCGCCGCACGACGCTGTTCATAACCATCGCCCAGCTTCACTGTCACCACTTTCGGCTCTGATACCACATTCATATCCGGGCGCACTTTCCAGTGAAACGTCTCCATTACCGATATGCTCCACTTAACCGACCACCATCACGGGCCTGCTGTTGCATAAAGTCCGCTGCCGCTTTTTTCCCGAGGTCATAAACCGCCTTCAGGGCAGCCGGACCTATCTGCCCGTTCGTGCCATCGTTATTGATCTCGATGTTGTACTGCGGGGAAAACATCGCCATACCTGAACCCCCAATATCCGCCACAACCCCCAGCTTACCGTCAGCACCACGACGCAGTGGCAGAATGGCTTCAGGTCCCGCTTCCCCCATCACACCCGCGCCTTTTGCAAAAGCAAAAAACGTCGGACGGTTAACCACCGTGCCACTGTAACGACTCAAATCAGCAGACTGATAAATCCCCCCATTGGCATTCAGGGAAAGGCTGCTGAGATCAAATCCCAGTACACTGCCAATCCCTTTTATCGATTTCATCATGGTTGCCTGCGCCAGGATTTTCGCCATATCTGACAGCACAGAAGAGGTGAAGGATTTGAAATTGAGTTTGCCGGTAGTGACAAAAGTTGCCAGGCCATTTCCCATGTTGCTGAAGGCTGACGAGAACACCTGTTCTGCTGTTTCTGCCGTATTATCTGCATCCACGGTAAAATCCTGAAATGCACGCAGGACTCCGTTTTTCCAGTTACCCTGCACAACTTCAAGCTGTTGCCAGTAACGGCGATTCTCATTCAGTTGTCGGTTCAGGCTCTCCGTCAGCGCCTGCTCGGCCTTTCTGTAGTCATCCGTGTTATATGTCCCTTTCTGCTCACTATCCCGCCTCAACTGCTCCAGCTGTTGCTGGTATTTCTGGCGAAGACTCAGTTGTACCTGATATCGCTGTCGCTGCTGATCACCCATACCCACCGTGGCGATATCCAGGTCATGTTGCTGACGCTGAGCGCGCTCTTCTTCAGCCAGTTGACTGGTCAGCTGAATTGTTTTTTTCTTCAGCTCGTTGAGTGCCGTCTGTTTCTGAAGCTCCTGCTGTTTTACATCCAGCAGCGTCAGTGCCTGAATCAGTTCATCTTTACGGGCCAGCACACTCTTTTCATCTGCCGTCAGTTTTTTCCCGTCCAGGTCGCTGATGCGCTGCTGCAGAGCCAGAAGCTGTTTATGCGCTTCTGTCATCCTTTCCGTGGCAATGCCTGCTGACTGTCTGGCAGCAGCAATCTGTCCTTCCACCTGTGCCTGTTGCTGACTGTACTGCAGCAATAACCGGGTGGCCTCATCATTACGGGTTTCGCGTGTTTTTTTCTTACCGGATGCCAGGGCTTTCTCGTAACGTTCATTTTCACGTTGTATCGCCGCATCCCTGACAGCCTGATCGGCGTACTGCATGGCATTAATACGCGCAATTTCACGCTGATGTCGTGCAGCTTCCGTTTCATTCATCCGGTTCAGTGCAGCATTTTCAGCATTACGGCGTTTCTGTTGCTCCTGATAATTCCGCTCTGCCTGCTCTTTTGCATCCTGCAAATCCTTCTGGCGTTTTTTCTCCTGAAGATCGTTAAGACGCTGCTGATCGTATTCAACCTGAGAAGATGATGCCGTCCAGGGGAGTCTTTTCGCCCGCGACACTTTCTCCTGTAAAGCGGCAATCTGTTCATCCAGCGAGTCTTCACGACCAATATTCATGGCCGCATCCCAGAAACGACTCCATAAATCAGACAGATACTTCAGCGTACTGCCCAGCGCATTGAGGTTATTATCAATATCCGCAGTACGCCGACCGGTTTCCTCTGCCAGTGCAGACATGGCTATCCGTGCAGCATCACTGGACCGCCCCTGATCCCCAAGGACGCGTATCTGCTCAAGCTGAGTGGCAGTAAGAAAATGCAGCTCATTGTCCAGAGCCTTCGCGGCATTTACAGGATCATCCTTCAGCCGCTTAAACTGATTTATGGTATCGCTGACCGACTGGCCAACCGATCGCTCCATCTGTGCGGCAGCTCTCGCCACCATACCGATATCGTTTCCACGAAATGCACCACTCCCCACCACCTGAGCCAGCGCACCGGCTGCAGCATGTTGCGTGATACCATTCCCGGAAATAGCACGACTGAGCGTCCACAGCTGCCCGGCAGTGACTCCGGCATAATGCCCCGTCAGTGACAGCTGGCGGTTAAATTCTTCCCCCTCCTTCTGACCGTCATACCAGGCTTTACCCAGACCATAGACGGCCGCGGCAATACCGCCAATAACCCCGCCCAGCATCATGCCTTTCGGTGACATCAGTGTGTCTATCCATCCGGCACGGTTAGCCAGCGTTATCCCGGATCCCCTCAGCGCTCCTAAATTGCCACGGGCCAGTTCACCTATCAGAACGCCTATCTCCTGGCGGGCTGCTGCACTTTTCAGACCCAGCGAATGCGTGGCTTTTCCTGCCTGCTCCATTTTGCGGATATACACTTCTGCAGCACTGCTTACCCCCAGCTGGGCTGCCTTAGCACGAAGCAACTCAGAAGATGAAAGATTCAGGCGGGTTGCCTGCTCTTTAAGCTGACGGATAAACGCCACTTTCTGTCGGGTAGCCTCTTCCTCAGCCTGTGTAAGAACACGGGTTTTCGCCGTAACCTCAGAAATCAGCGCCAGATAATCCTGCTGACCAATCCCGCCACTGTTTCTGGTCTGTCGGATCTGCTGCTGAATACGCTGTAATTCCTGCAGCCCCGCACTGGCCTGTTTCACACTGTCAATCTGACGATAAAACGCAGCAGCCGCTTTATCCTGAGCCTCCGCCAGAGCCATGGCCTGCGCCTGTTCCTCACGCATTTTCTGGCTCAGTGCCTCCATGCGCTGGCGGGTTTTCTCCACCTCGCGGGCCATGCGTTCATGAGCCTGTGCGTTCTTCTCCACCGTCTGCGCATGGACGGATGCGGCTGTTGCAGCCGAAGAAGCCGCCTGCGTTGTCTGCCGGGCGGCCTGAGTCTGACGCTCCATAAAACGCTGCATACGGGCAGAAGACCGTTCTGCATCGCTGGCTGCACCATTCAGAAGGTTTTTGATACGGGGAATTTCATTTTTAAACTCTGCCGCATCAATCCCCAAATCAATGACCAGGTTGGCTATCTGGTCCATAACGCACACCTCCGGAAATACCTTCCCCAAGATGCATCAGTTCTTCGTCCGTTCGCTCCGGTATCCCGTTCTCTTCCGGTAAAAGGCTGAAATCAGCCACCGCAGCATCACTGCTGCCGGACACCATTCTCACGATCAATGCCTTCAGCGAGGCAAACTGCGCATCCATCCACACATCACTGAAGCTCTGCATCCGGAAATAATCGCCCCACTCACCAAGCTCAGTGGCCGACATTTCCGACAGCATCCGCCGCCAGTCTGCCCGCCGGAACTCCCGGGCAAGCCGCATGACAAACTGCATTTCCCGCGTCAGGACTTTTCCGGCGTCAGCACCTCATGCTCCAAATCCCCGGCATTCTCAATGACTCCCATACCGCTCAGCGACAGAACCATCTCCGCCCCCGCTCCCAGGGCATCATACGACCATGTTGTAATAACGGATGCGCAAAGCGTCTCAACATCCTGAGACTGTTCCGCATTCCACAGTGAGCGGGAAACCAGCCAGGCATTGATATCCATCCCCATCCGCAGAAAAGCAATCTGTCGTTCAGCCTCCGGCAGTTCTCCCTCTTCGGCATCAAACTTTGCCGTTCGCTGCTGAACAAACGCCAGATATTCAATTCTCTGCAGCCCGGACAGCTCACTGAGCACCACGGACTGTTTTTCATAATTAAACGTGTCCTGTTTCAGAAACATCATGTTCTACACCTGCAAAAAAGCCCCGGATAACCGGGGCAAATGATGAGTATCATCCTGTTAACCTGCGGCGCTGACAGCCACCGTAGCCACTGCCACAAAATCGCTGTCAGAAGTCATGCCCACAATGCTGACACTGCCCTGCTTCACGCCTTTCACCGTGGCCACAAGCCCGTTCAGGGTCACCGTGGCAGTCTGTGGATCTGTCGAATGCACACTGATCGCTTTGTCACTGGCTCCGTCAGGTTTTACTGTAAAGGTCAGCGTGGTGGTTGCTCCCACTTTTACACTGGCAGATGCCGGTGCCACCGTCAGCCCGGTAACGCCCACGGTTTCAGTGCCTTCCTCTGCCAGATACGGACGCCCCACACCGCTGATTTTCACTGTGCGGGTCATCACGTCTTTTGAGGCAATGGTTTTACCCAGTGAGCTCAGCCAGCCACGGAAAACATCAACAGTGCCGTTGGGATATTTGATACGAAACGCGCAGACTTCACCGGAGTCGAACAACTGAACCAGTTTTTTCTGCCCGCTGTCACCCGGACGCCAGGCCAGCGTCGCCGAAGTATCACCGACGGATTTCTGCCCCTGGGTTGTCGTTTTCCAGTCTGCATCTTCATCATCGAGATAAGTGTCATCTTCTGCATCAGCGGTCATTTCGCCAGGTTGCAGATCCTTCACCATCGCAAGACGCAGCCAGTCAGTGTCCGATAAAGGGTTCGCAAACGCATCGCCCTTGCCGGTGTACATCCAGAACGTCGTTCCCGCACCTTTCGTTTTTGCCAGTGGATTTGGTGTGGTCATTGCCACCTCCTTTAATTCGTGTACGTGATCTGGTACGTGATTTCCGCCATCGCCCAGGTGGCCATCTCATTATCACGTTGATAGTTAAAACCGAGAGGGATCAGGGTGTCGATGAGTCCGGAAAGTGCCGGTATATCATTCAGGGCCGGGAAAATGGTGCTCTCCATCCACATATCCAGCGCTGAATCCGGTGCCTGTTCCCGGATGAAGACAGCAATATGCAGAACAGCCTGCCAGTCATCTTCATCCGTCATTTTTCCGGTGTACTGAGCATCACTCAGCCACACCGCCACGGCAGGCAGTTCCTGCGCATCAATAAATGCCGGAAGCCCGTCAAAAAACGTGGCGCTGTCTCCACACTGTTCCCGAAGGCGTGCCAGTACGGCCTGGCGGATTTGTGTATGTCGGTTCATCGGGTCAGCCATAACCTCAGTTGTTGTTTCAGTGCATACCCCAGCTGTTTCGGCATTTCCGCAGCAATAATGCGGTCGCGGGCATCTTCAAATGCCTGTGTCAGCGGTCCGGACAGCGGGACTTTCACCACATCAATGGGGTAACGATTTTTGCCATCAATACGCCGCATCACATGCCAGCGACCATTCGCCAGTTGCTGAATAAACGCATCCCGGAAAAGATATTTACCCACCTTCAGCACACTGCCACGGTACTGCAGTTTTCCACCACGCCGGGCCAGTCTGACCCGGGCTGTCCCCAGCTTAATAGCGGGCAGATTGCCCCGGTTAACGCGGATCCTGGCCGTCATTTTTCCTGACGGACTGGCTTTAAACACCCGGACACGCTGACGTACCAGTTTCAGGGGGATCCCTTTCACCTGGTTATCTCCCGCAACGGTATTCCCGGCAACCTGCCGGGTGGCGACCGAGACCGCTTTCTGTGCCACACGGTTTATCGCCCATGCGCTGGCCTGTGGCACCATACGGGTATCAAGGCTGTTCAGATTACGGATGGCATTCTCAAGCCCCTTCATCCCACACCTCTTTACTCAATAAAGATCATTGGCTTACCGCTAAAACGTTCATGCCGTGTGACCGTCCATTGTTGTCCGTCATAAACAACGCGATCCCCGCGCCGTGGGCGGTATCCCGAAGAAAACACCACCAGAGATACCGCAGGTCCGGACAGAGCATTCAGCTCTGCCAGTGTTTCTCCCGGGATCACAGTCATATCGGCATCATTAATCGAGGCTGTCTTTCCCATCTTTCTGACCGTGATCGCATCCATACGCGCTGCCAGCCGGGAAAAGGGATCAGACATTGAGTTTTACCGGCACTTCTTCTGCACTGGTTCCGGCATCTGCCCATACAACCCCGACCAGCGGATCAGAGCCGCTGTTAGTCAGCTGAACTTTTCCGGACTTCAGATAAACCTTCTTACCCGTTTTCATGTCATCCGTTTTCAGCTTAGGCAGCATAAACACACCTTCGGTCATGCCGTCGCCTGTTTCACCCTGTGGAATATCGGTCAGCGCCACCGCAAAAACATCACCCACCTGCACCAGATCTCCGCTGCTGATGGCTGCACTGGCAACAATCGCCACCGTTTTTCCTTCTTCTACAAAATTCTTTGCCATAACTGTCTCCGCACAGCCCCGTTCAGGGGCTGATTTCAGGTACAAAAAAAGCCCTTACGGGCCATCAGAGTTGTTGTCTGCGACGTTTACGCCGTACATTTCACCAGACCGCGGTGATCAACTGGCGCGACACCGGCGTCAATACGCACTTTCGTTGTCACGCCATCCACACTGAAGCCCTCCATCTGATCAATATATGGCGTATCCACACCGTTGAGATAAGCCACTTCAATCGTATCGGAGCCTTTTGACGCAGCCAGGTAGAAGGTGGTCTGGCTGTTATCATCAAGACGAGGCTCTGCAATAACGGTCGCAAAATCTTTCACCGGGTTAATAATACCGGCGTTAATGTCAGCCCCCTTGACACTTGAGGAGCGAATGACCTGGTTAGCAACAGACTCCATCGCCGTCGGTACCAGTACGAACGCAGGACGAATATTCAGATGACGCTCCCCCTCTTTCTGAACGCGCATCAACTGGCGGGCTTTATCCAGCGATGCCACGTCCATTGCAGCGCTCTCCAGTACGTTTGCATGTTTCGCTTTATCGAACAGACTTACATTATCTGTGGAGATTTTCGGGTTAGACGTCAGAATGGCATAAACCAGATCGGCAATAGTGGATTTCGCCGCACGGCCCAGCTTCATCGGGACATCGGTCAGCATATTCAGATCATCATTGATAATGGCCTGACGGGTGATACTGAACAGCTCGCCATAGGTCGCCAGTGCAATAGTGGCCTGTTTATCTCCGGTGGTGACGTATTTATATTCCGCCCCTTCACGCACCTGACGCAGAGCACTGAAGCCCCCCATACCCACACGATGGGCAATTTTAAAATCAGACAACTGACCTTTCCGCGTCCACTGTTCATAGGTTTCAGGGGCATCTTCCCAGCCCTGCAGAATGGCTTTGTTCGCAACATCCAGCAGAATATTACCGAAGTCAGACGTACTGTGTGTGAACGCCGCACCGACCATCTGCATCGGGTTATAACTGGAAACCCCAATACCCCGTTCAGTCAGTGACATACGGGCATATTCACGCAGGGTCATCCCGTTGTAGACATTATCACGTTCGGTTTTTTCAAATCCGGCACGCGCCATCAGCGCCTGGCGGATCCCGTCCCCCACAAAATTACCGTTACCGGCATAAATATGAGCCGGTGTATTTTTATTGGATGGCGTGGACTCGCGCCCCATCTCGTTCAACAGCTTTTCGCGGGCCTGCTCCAGCGAACATTCAGGATCGGCAAGACACTGAGCCTGCAGCGTCTGATAACGCCCGCCAAACATGGCAAACAGATCATTAATACCGTTTACACGCGCTTTTTGCTCTGCCAGTACCTGCGCACGGATACTGTTTTCATCCACCACGGGTGCTGCTGCCTGCACTGGCGTCCGGGAGGCTGCAGGTTCATCATCCTGTACGCGTGGAGCACTGTTGCGTGGCGGAGTAATCATGTTTCGAATGGATTCCGGCATCTTTTTAAATTCCTCTGTACGTTTTGACTGAATACATGCCATTGCCTTAACGGCTGGCGTCACCTGATCAGCAAATCCATGTGCCAGACATTCGGCACCGGACATCCAGGTCTCATCCGCCAGCATGGCAGCAATTTCATCGGTGGTTTTCCCGGTTTTCTGTGCATAAGCGGGTAACAGAACCGCCTCAACCTTATCGAGCAGGTCGGCATAGGTGCGCATGTCCTCCGCATCACCGCCCGTAAAGCCAAATGGTTTATGAATCATCATGAAGGTGTTTTCCGGCATAATGACCGGGTTTCCCACCATCGCAATGACCGACGCCATTGACGCCGCCACACCGTCGACATAAACGGTAATGGACGCACCATGTGTTTTCAGTGCATTAAAAATGGCGATGCCTTCAAAGACATCGCCACCCGGTGAATTGATATGGAGATTAATGTGGGTGATATCGCCCAGTGCATTCAGATCACTGATAAACTGCTTCGCTGTAACACCCCAGAAACCAATCTCGTCATAAATATAAATATCCGCGTCACTCTGGTGACCAGCCTGCATCCTGAACCAGGAATTATTCTTCGGACTGGTCGTCGGTGTGCTGCGGCTACTGTCGTTTCGTTGCGGCACTGCTGCCTCCTTTATCACTGGCCGGATCGGTATCAAATACCAGATCCAGCTTGCGGTTTTCATCAATTTCGGCCTTGCGCCGACGTTTGACATCATCCGGATTACGACCACCTGCACGTACCCAGTCTGATTCTGTCGCCGCTCCACCACGAATCTGAATTTTCCAGGCCTCAGCCTCCTTAACAGGGTCAATCCACGGCATCACCGGTCCGGAATACACCGCGGTATACAGTGAAGAACGGTCAAGATCGCGGGGTAGCCTGATAACACCGGATGCCACAGCCTGTTTCAGCCAGGCACGATACATCGGGCGGGTGACGGCACCAATAAACCAGTCCTGCAGGATCAGGTAGCCATCAGTGGATTCAACCAGCTCCTGACGCTGGGCGCTGTAAGTGCCGTTATAGTTGCGTGCCGTACTGGAAAAACTCAGACGACTGCCCGCAGCCACGGCACGCAACTGACCATTACGAAAAGTTTCAAGGTTAGGATTGGGGCGATCCGACTTCACCATTCCGATTTCTTCGCCGGGTTTCAGATCGTCGTAAATAATGCCTGGCTGAATGGTAAGCTCGCGTTCATTCTCCTTGCTGTCATTACCATCCGTTTCATAGCTCTGTCCGTCGCCTTTCCGGATGTACATCCCCAGAGCAGCGGCGATCCTTGCTGCAGTCAGCTCAGAATCTTCATACTCTTTCAGAGCACTGAGGCGGATCAGCACACCGGACAATAAAGACGTCCCGCGCATCTGGTGCAGACGGCGAACAAATTTAAGATGCAGCATTCGCTCTGCATCCACTTCTTTGGTTTCCATCTGCCGTCCGGATACGGGACGGCTTTTATACACCAGATATTTTTCGGGACGCCCCCAGTCATCAACAAACACGCCCTGATTCAGCCTGTTGCTCTCATCACTGGTCATGGGAATAAAGTCCGGCTCGAGCGCCTCCAGCCAGAAATGAACACCGGCAGAAGGCGTCAGGCTGTTTATGCGCCCGGAAACCATCTGGGCAAACACCTCACCATCGCGCAGCCAGGTACGCAGCATCAGACGTTCCAGCATCGGACGGGTAAACTGCCCGGTGACTTCCGGACTGACAGACCATTCACTCCATCGGGTGCGTATCTCCGCTGCCAGATCACGGGCAATGGCCCCATTGCGTAATACCGGATGTGGCTCGACAATAATCCCGTTTTTCCCCACCACCCGTTCTTCCAGCTTGTCAAATACACCAATAACCAGATCGTGGTTGTTATCAAGGTAACGGGCCTGCTCACGTAACGACACGGCCCCGTACTGGCTTAACTGGTCGGCAGTTCGGTTTTCCCGCCGGGCTTTGTGTGTCCGTGTCGTTTTTACGGCCTCATAAGCCTGGATCACCGCACGGGAACGCAGCCTTGCCGCTTTCCATCCTGGTGAAAAAACGCCAATCACATCATCAAGAATTGCCATCAGAACCTCGCCAGCCGGTACCCGGGATGCCCCCGTCGTCGTGTAATCAGAGCCGCAAGGCGGCGCTCCCACTCCTGCCGTCCCTGCCGGATCTCAGATAAGTTTTCCATGGTCATCTGCTGACCATTAAAGGTGACGGATTTTCCGTCCAGCACCGCCATTTCAGCTTCCGTATAACGCTGAATCATGGCTTCAATATCATTCTGATTCATAACCATCCTCCGGAAGTCAGCCAGGGGTTAACATCGTCAGTTACTGTTTTCTTCCGTTTTTGTTTTTTAACAGGCGTGGATACCGGCTCCGGTGAGGGTGACGGTTCGGTACTGTCCGGGACACACTCCAGCCAGGTTTCCCGGCTCGCCCACTCCGGTGCATCCGGCCAGCGGATCTTTTCGTATCCATGCAGAATGACCAGAGCCTCGGCATACACCATCAGGTCAAAAGCTTCGTTGGCACCGCGACCCGGCTTACTCCATTTCCCGTCACTGCTCCGCTCTTCATACGTCAGTTCGTCGTAAAACCAGCTCCCCAGCCAGTCAGGGAAATGCACATAGCCTGGACCTGGCGAGTCACGCCATAACGCGTTATTCACCCGGTCTTTCAGGGCATCCGTCTGAAGAAGCCAGAGCGGCACATCACCTGCGGCCTGCGCCCGGCGGCCCGTTCGTCCGGTGTTATCAGGGAATGTACGGCTGATCAGTTTTGCGCGCCGGATGCTGTCGCCCTTAAACAGGTAAATACGTTTACCAAGGCCATCACGACGGCAACGACGCCAGAATTTATAGGCATTATCAGTGACCCCGTCTTCACCGCCGGAGTCCACCGCCATTGCCATCAGTCGCATTTGTTGAGAAGGATCGGAGGCCAGCGGCCAGCTTTTATGAAAAACATCCGTCAGCAGGACATCCCAGTCTTCCGGATAGCTGGCCGGATCAATTCGCTGGCTCTCCCCGTCGCAGTCACTGCGCAATGACTGCGTGATGTTGTAACGATCAATAATCCAGCGTTCGCCACGGCTGCCATAGCCCGTTACCTGAACCACAAAACGGCGATGACGTCCCGCCTGCACATCCACTGTCGCCACAAGGAAATTAACGCCATCCGGAACACTGCGGGAAGGAACTGGCTCTGCCCGCTGCTCAAGCAGTTCACTTTTTCGTTGCTCCATGCTGGCACGAGGAAGATAAGGCAATCCCCAGTCGGTGTTGATAACCGCCCTGAGTGTTTCTTCGCTTCCTGTCGCTTCATACTCCTGTTCTGCAGTCAGTAATTTGTAAACCAGTTGCGCCCAGGTCTGATACGCAGCAGCTGGCCCTTCCATCCAGAAACTGGCGATACGGGAGCGGCGCGGTTCACCGGAAACGTTGCCGTTACGATCAATGACCTGACCTTCACGTAACCAGACTCCTGCACTATTGAGCTCACGCTTTTTCTCCGCAGTGATAATGCCGCTGCAGTGCGGGCAAAGTAGATACGCCGCCTCACTGGCTTTAAAGGGATCCGGTTCATTACGGTAGCCGGTCATGGCATCCATAGCTGGCTGAAAATATTCACCGCAGTGCGGACATGGCCAGTACCAGCGGCGGCGGTCACCACGATTGTAAAGGGAAAGAATACCAGTCGTCGGTGGCGCTTCATGAGGCGACTTACGTCGCCATTTGCTGTCGCAGATGTCACGTCCCGGCGAGCTCTCCACCAGAGTCATCCCGGCGGACATAAATGTGGTGGTACGTTTTGAGGCCAGGGAAAAACCATCACCCTCGCTGTCGATATTCTCCGGAAAACGGTCGTAATCGGTTAAGGCGACAAACCGGTAATCCGACGACGACATAATGTTGACCGAGGGCCAACCAATTTTAAGGAACGAGCCATCCCTGAACGTCTTATCATGGACATTATTGTCGTTACGACGTGGACTCATTCTTTTCTTTACCGCCGCACTGCTTCTGAACGTTCTGTCGAGGCGCTTTTTAGAATGCTCGCGGGCCTTATCTTCGGTCATCTGCACAACGAGCATGTCCGAAGGATCGCAAACGATGGTATAGACAATCCATCCATCGATCAGACCAATGGTCTTCCCTGTTCGCGCAGGACCAACAAAAATCACCGCATCGTATTCACGCGATGCCAGGCAGTTCATGGGCTCAATGATGTAGGGTGTCAGTTCAGGATCCCATGGCACCGAGTTACCAGCCCCCTTGGGAACACGCATGAATTTTTTAACAGCCTCCGAAATCGGCATGCGACGTGGTGGGGAAAATCCTGCCGATATGTCCCTTCCCAAATTTCGGGCTGATGAAAAACCCATTATTCCTCCTAGAGACTCTCTCCTTCCTCATCAGGAATTAATTCAGCAGCACAAGCCTCGTAGGATTTTTCCTGAAGAGTGTATCGCAGGTCATCAATGGCCTGCTGTACAACGCCGACGGCCTGAGGAGTCAGGGCGCAATCGCGTTCAAGAACATCCGGAATTGTCTCCAGAACCTGGACGACAGCCTTTCTCATGGACGAATAGACGATGACTACTTCATCAACTGGGATGAGTTTCCGCTGCTCCTTTTCCAGCTTGATCCTTTCATTTTCAGACTGGTACCAGTCTTTTCTCTCTTTCGGCTCCATACGGGATGGATCATGAACAGAGTCTGCTGCCTCATGCTTCACACTAAACAGGGCGGGCCCGACATGCTGCAGGGCGTAAACGGGGTTCCCCCTGACAGTCGCAGCCACAGGAGTGTTGGCCGCGAGGAGCCGTTTTTTTACTGTGTCCCGGTGAAGCCCAAAGGCCTCGGCGATTTTAAAAACACTCCAGTAATAAGCATCACCGATCCCGCTCACATTTGACATAAGCAACTCCATCTGGCAGGTGAAAATCAGGTTTATTTATATATTTCAATTAATTGCAAACTGGTCTAATGACAGGGAGAAAAAATATTGTACAGGTGAAAAGAGAAATAACTTCTAATTATCAATAAATTACCAAACATGCTGCCGCCGCCATGGAAATGCAAAAACTAGTCTTTTTCCGCGACGCTCCCGCCCCGTGGCAGGGCCCCCACTGGGAGGACCCGACAGCCTGACAACCGTGACGAGCATCTGTAACAGAGCTTTACATAATGGCATGGGGATAATTCAGAAGGACATCACAGCATGCCCACACAAATTAGTGTGAGTGTCCTGTCTCTTACTACGCGCAGGACTGACGAGCATGAGGGGAAAATACGAGAACCGAAATGCCTTATCTTCAGAAATGCAGCCGGCATCCGAACTGGACGATATTGTAAATTCACCTAAATACGAGGCATTGCTGTAGTTGAATTGCAGTACTGTATTAGCCTGACAGTGACAGAATACGATATTGACTCTGTCACTTGTGAAATGGTCAGAATGGTTAGCAGTTATGGTGATCAGTCAACCACCAGGGAATAATCCTTCGTATTCTTATCGTGCTTTACTAACGCGGCCTCAATTGCCCTGAATGCTTCCAGAGATACTTGATGTTCTATACATGCAATTACAACATCCGGGTAACCCATCGAAATGGTGCTATTAAGCATAGTTTTTACACGAACCTGCTCCTGGGAGGGGGCATCAATGTATTGATCTTTATGCATTTTGTCGCTCCATTCGTTTGCTCTTCACTTGCGGCTAAAAATATAACGTCAAATCACTCAGCATGAAAGAGTGAAAGTTTCAGCGCGTTTCCCTTACATAATCTGTCGTTTGTATTCTCTTCAGGCATACCGGAAAGACTAGGTATTGTCACACAACCAATACCATCGACAATCGAGATTTATATCTATTCGGTAATGTTTAAATATAACAAAACCCCGTAAAAACGAGGTTTATGGGTAATTTGTATTGTTGAATAGCATCTGATGAGAAATTGATGCTAATACTATAAACATACTAGATTAAATCAATCTTGATATCATAGCTTTCAAGACCAGTCATTTTTTCCCGTGCAGTAAACTGGATACTGGTAACTTCTTTCCCGGTCTTTTTCTTAAGCTCAATGATTTTTTTTGTTATATATTCAGAAATATCTGCTTCTGTTTTTGTTTTTAACTCTTCAATGTTCATCATTTCCTCTTTTAGTCTGTTATGACTTTCTTGGTACACAGTAGTGTCAATTATATGGAGCAAACGTATAAAAGATAAGATGAAACATCGCAATAATCAACATACGACGGTCTAAATTTCACACAAACAGATAAAGATGATTATCATTTATTATCAATGCATTAGAATCAAATCAATTCAAGAGTCTCATTGCTGCTTCCAGAATTTCTTCTGAAGTTACATGTCGATCCGCTGCTACATAAATGACTTTATGATCTCCGGTCAGAGATGGAAACCCTGCAGCCATTACAGTGAGGTGTGTTGTTTCGCCATTTGGGTATTCACGCATGATGGTGTTAACTCCGGTCATCACTGGCACTACCATTGCTGGTTCAGAGTTAAAAAAACTATTATTTTTTTCATATGTTACCGTAATATGTGAGTATCCATCGACTAGACACTAAGCAAAAAAGCTCCCGAAGGAGCCTTCATTTTCACTTTCTTAAATCTAACGACAGATGGCTAACATTTAAGTATTGTGAAATATTATCAAATGTAATCATCATTGATTTACAAAAGATACATTTTGCCCCGAAAGGATTTCTGTCAGAAACATCAAAAGATGATGTTCTATACTGAGAACCATGGCAACACGGGCATCTAAAGTGAATATGGTTTGTAATATTTTCTACCTCAAAGTGCCACTACATGAACAGCTGCAGGGCCTTTAGGTCCGTTCTCAATACCAAATTCGACTTCCTGATTCTCAGTTAACGTTTTGAAATCGTTGCTCTGAATAGCTGAGAAATGCACAAACACATCTTTGCTACCATCTTTCGGCGTGATGAAACCAAAACCTTTTTCAGGGTTAAACCATTTCACTAAACCAGTCATTTTGTTAGACATTATTATTACCTTTTGAAGAAGTTAGCCCTTGGGCAGAATGGTCCGAAAAAAAATATCAGAGAGAAAAACCAACAAGGAAATCTCAAGAGGTACAAATAATAAAATTATAACAATGACTGCTTCAGATAATTTTGTAACAAACCAGAACACCATTAACGCATGATTAACCAACCATAGCAAGGATTACTTTTGTAAAGAAAAACACACGAATGAAACAATAGCTTTATTTATTAATAAAACGTGTCATTCTGTCTAATGACCTTTTATCTTACCCTTAAGATTTCAAGGATTTTGACTCATGGAAGAGTCCTTTTTATTTAAATTTCACATTCAGCGCTAAAAATAATCCGATTTAATATTAATCTACATCTGATATTTTTTATCTCTTAAAGATTCATAAATCCGTTGACAAGTCACTCCTGCGATGTAGCGTTTGTCAGCAATTTCAGCATAAAGCTGAGCTTCTGCTGCAATATCTCCGAGCATGTTGGTGAGCATTCCTTCGGCGGCTTTGGTTGTTTTGCCTCTGACGGCAGCGGCAAGATTTGCGGTATGCTGCGCTGCGTCAAGGCGTATGGCATATTTTGTTGCTTCGGCACGCAGCTGGTTAACACTATCAGACAGATCAGCAGCCCTGGCAGAAATTTCAGCGGCTTTCTGTTGTGCATCTTTAACAGCCTCATCATGGGATATAGTTCGCCCCTGTTCAATTATTCGAGCAGCAAATTGGACATTTACCTCTTGAGATAATTCGGCAGCATCACGCTCCGCCCATTTTTTTTGCCATCCTCTGTCGCTCCAGACATTACCTACGACAAATCCTACCAGCACGAGCAAAATCACCGTGAATATCTGATTCACTGTTCTATCCCCCAGCAGGTTAATGCACTCTCCTGGTCACGACGAATAACCTGACCGTAACAATTATTTGAACGAATGCGGCAATCACGTCCACCGTCCTTTATCCACCAGCGAATCGCCTCGCATGCGCCTTTACGATCACCGGCATTAAGCCGCTTATAAAACGTCGACGGAAAACACTTACCAGGGCCAATGTTATAGGGACAGAATGACGCGATACCGGCTTTCTGTGGCTCGGTCAGTGGAACTTTTATATTGCGCTCCACCCATGCCAGCGCCTTATCCCGCTCAATGGCGTTAACCTGGGCGCATTTTTCCTTCGACAGCTTCATTTCCGGTATGACGGGCTTACCATCCACCATTGTGGCACCACGACAGATGGTCCATATACCGGAACCATCGCGGTATGCCGTAGTGTGGTTACCTTCTTTTTCATCCAAAAACTGGTCGAGAATATCAGGCGCAGGCGCACCGACGGCAATCAGTGCCAGAACAGCAGCCGACAGGCCGTATCTGATTTTAGTATTCATGGATATTTATCAGGATGCTACCAATGAAAGATACTGGAAAGCCAACTGCAAAAAGCTAACAACCCGTAATCGAGTTATCTGAACTGTTAATTTTTATGGTATACCGAGCCTCTGAACAGGGTCGCGTTTCTGGCAACAGCTCGTCCCCTTCACATAACCCGGCAGCAACATCCAGGAAGACCTGTCTGATGCTCCTTCTGGCTGCTGCCTCATAAAACTCCAGCGCGGCACCTTCAACATGGTCCAGCGAGATGTCCAGGTCAAAAATTTCACCGTCAAAGCGTTCTTTGTCCTGTAAGGCTACAGTTACCGTAACTTTATTCTCAAAATTACGGACTCCTTTCACAACCAGTTCATAGTCTTGAGTCATTGGATTACTCTCCTCTCGCAGCCTTACGCCTGTCTTCTTTAATCTTGAAATAAAGATTTGTCAGATACGTCAGCAGGCCAAAAACCAGGCTACCCAGCACACCGATTGCAGCCCACTGTGACGGAGTTACTTTATCGAGTAACTGCAATGCCCAGAAACCAGCATTACCCGCCGATGTGCCATAGGCAACACCTGTTGTTAACTTATCCATTGATTTCATATCCTCACCCCGATGTACACGGATGGTGCAATATGTTTGAAAAGATCGGAGTCTACGGGGTAGTTTTGACAGCACACGTTGTTCTCAACGGCGCTAAAAAAACATACACATTAAAAATGTGGGTAATTATTTTGAAAGAAAGTCATATATAAAATAATAATACGAGAAATGTTTTCATATTTAGTGTACTGTATACGGCCATTTATACAGGAAAAGCCTATGTCAGAACGTAAAAACTCAAAATCACGCCGTAATTATCTCGTTAAATGTTCCTGCCCAAACTGCACCCAAGAGTCAGAACACAGTTTTTCAAGAGTACAAAAAGGTGCCCTTTTGATCTGCCCTCATTGCAACAAAGTATTCCAGACAAATCTTAAAGCTGTAGCCTGATTGATTTTATTAGTAACAAGTATTTTTTATATTTTAATAATATATTTAAAGCAGATAATAAAAAACCCGCCTGAGCGGGTTTGAGATTGTGGTGCTTTTTGTGGGAGTCATCCACTTACGCACTTTGTTTTGCCATGCCAGCAGTTAGCTTCTGCTGTAAAACTATTCATGCAGCAAACCTGCACTTCACCACAATGGTTAGCATACTTTTCCTGATTAAGATTTTGCCAAATATGCTAGCCATTGTTTCATGTATTGGACCTCCTTACTTTTTATTAAAGAGATCCAATATTCACTACTCTGTCCGTATCTCTACTCAGGCATCAGCCTTCTTCGTTATCGTATACAGACGAGCGATGAATTTTAATCAGTAATGATGACATTTGCTGCTGCAGGACCTTTAGCACCACTCTCTATAGAGAAGGTAACCTTTTGACCTTCAAATAAGGTTCGATAATTATCATTCTGAATCGCAGAAAAATGCACAAACACATCTTTACTACCATCAACAGGAGAAATAAAGCCGAAACCTTTATCAGCGTTAAACCATTTTACTAAACCAGTCATTTTATTTGACATTCTACATTCCTTAACTTGAGCCTTTCGGCATAAATGGTTTGCATAACAGAAACGACTTCGTACTTAATTGGAGAGACTCAAAGAAGGAATAAGTGAATAACACCTGAAATGAGAACTGCTTTAGTAAACTACTTCGTATATCGTCTGTTCTTCAAACCGACGCAATCATTAACGCATAGTTGAACATATGAAGCAATGTTTATTTTAGACATCCAGCCGTCTTCAACCCCATCAAAAAACTATAGCTTTCTTCAGGAACGTGTGTATAGTGCGCCAAGTTATCAGTATTAAGGAATTTTTTTGTCCCGTAAAATGACAGGAATTGTCAAAACCTTTGACGGCAAAAGCGGCAAGGGTCTTATCACCCCATCCGATGGTCGTATCGATGTCCAGCTTCATGTTTCAGCGCTCAATCTCCGCGATGCAGAAGAAATTACCACCGGATTACGCGTGGAATTTTGCCGGATAAATGGTCTGCGTGGCCCTTCAGCTGCCAATGTTTACCTTTCATGAGCTATATTAAAGCTTTAATTTCAGGCCCCATCGGATCACACATGGAGAGTTTTTATGAATAACCCCGTCTGTCTTGATGACTGGTTGATTGGCTTTAAAAGCTTATGCTGTACTTTGGCCGTAATAGCTCTGCTAATAATATAATAAGCAGACTCATTGTGTTTAGGGACATTGTACTGGAAGAAAACATTTTAAACATCAGGCAAATAACCAAGTCACCAGCTAAATAATAAGTTAACAGACATGAGTCCCGGGATGAGATTCAACATTACCATTGCCCCATTTAAAGCACAAAACCCGCTCATCAGCGGGTTTTCTACTTTTTCTTAACGTCGGGTATACAAAGCCCATCGTTGAAAAAATTTTATCCATATTTTTTGAAAAATGCAAACATCATGTCGCCATCTTCAGCAAAAATCATTTATCTCGTCACCTTCCTCAATTGCGCTTCCGCGTATGCTTCTTCCTGCCAGCACTTTGTTACCAGTTTACCAATGACGTCCGCATACCCCTTATACCACTGATAATCGGTCAGGTCTGGTACCAGCTTCTGGACATGACGTCGTGCCAGCGTGGTCGGTAAACGACTAAACCGGTTTCCATTACAACGCCCACAAATCTTATATACCGGTACGCCATGAAACCGGGTTCTTTTTTCATCCAGAACAATCCCTTTACCCTTACACCCTCTGCACGCTGTGCTGGCTTCGCCCTTACCATGGCAATGCTGACATAGTTCCTTCACCCATTCTTCCTTGATTACAGATTCCCCGCGTCTGTAGTGTTTCACCACTTCGCGCAATACATTATAAAATCCCGTACCTGAACAATGCTCACAGCGAGCCTTACTTGCCGCAGACCTGGAGTAATCAGCAAAGGCAAAACTCACGAGGTAAGGAATAATCTGTAACCGGATTTCTTCACTCAATTTGTTCAATGTCGGGTTATCCAGTGCCATCGCGTAATTTAGCAGGCCTTCAATCGCAAACTGAGGGTCCTGAACACCAACTTTTGCCAGAAATAAGGCCAACCCAAGTGGTGCTTTCGACTGCACCATCCCCTGCGCTGCCATTACATCCGTAATTGTTAAACAACCGGTGCCTGTCGCTGGAGCGTCATCGCTCAATTTTGGAGATTTTGGGGAGTAATATTTTGGTAAGGCTTCAAGGTTCATGCTCGTTCTCCACTTACGCCAGTACGCCAATTGCCAGCGCGCGATCGATAAAACGAAATATCAGCTCCAGTTGGGAGCCATACTTATCTTCAAATGCCACTGTATCCGTATGCAGCTCGTTGTGATGCTTTCTGCACAAAGGCAACACAAAGAGATCATGTGCTTTTGTTCCCATTCCGCCCTGCCCGTGACCAATCAGATGATGCGGATCGTCGGCTGGCATACCGCAGCAAGCACACGGCTGTGTCTTAACCCAACGTGTGTATTTCTCCTTAACCCAGCGGCGACGTTTAGGCAGCTTCATGAAAGATTCCGGAGACTCTGGATCAACGGTGATGCTTACCACCGTCTTTTCCTGTGGTGATTTTTGTTGCTGGTGGGCGTAAGGCAACGGTGCAAGATTTTTTGTGCGTTGTTTCAATATGCTGGTGGCGGTCTGCTCTCCCGGTACGATGTCGCTTTCGCGGTACACCGAGCAGATTTTTTCCGCTGGTAATCCCAGCGAACGACGCGATACAGCCTCAGGTAGTGTATCCGACGTTAATTGTTAACTGGTTAACGTCACCTGGAGGCACCAGGCACTGCATCACAAA
>ERZ857951.1861-NODE-1861-length-20544-cov-4.254917_pt1 | contig 20544 bp, 15 predicted proteins | sample MGYA00519759_ERZ857951 | MGnify/ENA primary metagenome ERZ857951 (study PRJEB31778, sample SAMEA3449377) | human gut metagenome | biome: human gut; feature: human-associated habitat; material: faeces | place: United Kingdom | collected 2010/2012 ...
CGGATCATCGACGAGGCCACGGAGTTCGCGGGCAAGTCCGGCGAAGCCCTGCAGCAGATCGTGGAGATGGCCGATTCCACGGCCGACCAGGTGCGGACCATTGCCACGGCCTCGGAGCAACAGTCCGCCTCCAGTGAGGAAATCAGCCGCTCTATCAGCCATGTCAACGCCATCGCAGGCGACACAGCCCAAGCCATGCAAGCGGCCGCCGGCGCTGTGACGGACCTGGCGGAACAGACGCGGGCCCTGAGCGGATTGATTGAAAACATGAAGAAGAGCTGAGCGGCCGGACCGTTCCGTCCGATTTTTCAGCCGGATGACAAGGGGGGAGCGCCAACGGCGCTCCCCCCTTTCGCATTGCCTGACGCCGCTTGTCGCGGCCGATCTCAGACGCTCTTTTCCTGTGGGCTTTTGCCCTCCGCCTCCTGCTTCAGCAGGTAGCCCTTGCCCCAGGCGGACATGGCCTTCAGAACCGGTTCCATGCTCCTGCCGAAATCCGTCAGCGAATATTCCACCCTGGGCGGGACGACGGGAAAGACTTCCCGTCGCACCAGACCGTCCCTTTCCAGTTCGCGCAGTTGCTGGGTCAGCATTTTGGGCGTTGCGCACGGTATTGCCCTGCGCAACTGTGAAAAGCGCAACGTCCCGGTAATGAGCTTGTAGAGAATCAGGGATTTATACTTCCCGCCGATGATATCCACGGTGGCTTCCACCGGACAGTGCCGTTCCACCGGAACCGGCGTTCCCGGTTTTTTCCCGCTGCCGTGGCTGTCCGCGTCGTCTTGCGCCATCTTCAGTATCCTTTCAGGTACTATATACCAAAAAAGTGCGTTCTTGCTCTAAATATACGTATGGTTCTAAAACTATCCGCAATCAAACGGAAGGCAATTGTGTTCATGAGCCATGAAAAAGCGAGGATGAGAGCATGATTTTTCAACAGGTCCGCAACGCCACAAGCATTATTACCTTTGCCGGAAAGAAGTTTCTGCTGGATCCCTTTCTGGCGGACCGGGGCGCGCTTCCACCCGTGCCGTCGCCCCACAATGAAAGTCCTAATCCCCTTGTGCCCCTGCCGCTGCCCATTGAGGCCATCGTGGCTGTGGACGCGGTCGTGGTCACCCATATGCACCACTTCGATCATTTTGACGAAGCGGCCCGCAAGGCCGTTGCCAGGGACATTCCCGTCTTTGTCCAGAGCGAAAAAGAGGCTTCGGACATGCGGGCTCTGGGCTTCACCGCTGTCGCGGCTCTTACGGAAACGGGCGTCGGTTTCGGGGAGATCACGCTGTACAGAACGGATGCCCTGCACGGCCAGGGCGAAGCCGCGGCGCGCAACTACCGGGAGCGGGGCCTTCCCGCTGAGGCCTGCGGCGTGGTTTTTGCCGCTCCGGGCGAGAAAACCCTGTACGCGGCAGGGGATACCCTCTGGTATGCGGGCGTGCGAACCGCCCTGGACCGGCATCAGCCCGATGTTGTCGTGCTTAACGCCGCCGATGCCCGTTTTCATGACGGGACGCCCATCCTCATGGACGCGGACGGCCTGTACAAAGCGGCCATGGCCGCCCCTCAGGCTACGATCATCACCGGCCATCTGGATGCGGTCAATCATGCCCGGTTGGGCCGCGCCGGACTGCGGGAATTTGTGAAAGCCAGGGGGCTCTCGGAGCGGGTGCGCATTCCCGAGGACGGGGAGGTCTGTATACTGTAAAGGAAAAGGGGGCACGCCATGCGGCGCGCCCCCTTGCTTTTTGGAGGTATCCCGGCTCAGCCCCAGAGCACCAGCCCGGTTTCCAGGGGCGAAGCCTGACCCTTGTGCACGGGCATGACCCGGATGCCGTAGCGGTAATGCCCGTTGTGGGTGGGAATGTAGGTGGCGGAATAGTTCATGCCGTCCTCGCCGTGGTCCGCGGCGCGGGGCTCAAGGCGCAGCACCTCGGGCTTGTTGCGGAAGTTGCCGTTGGCGTAGGCGCGGCCGATGACCAGTTGCACCAGTATTTCCTCGGGCTTCATCTGGCCCAGATGCATGTGCAGGCGCACGCTGACGGGCTCGCCGCAGGTCATGGTGTTGCCGTCCGCGCCGCTGATGATGATTTCCTCCATCTTCACCGTGCCGAAGCGCGCGGGCAGGTCCTGCTGCCAGACCGCCAGATCGCGGCAGAGCGCCCAGTCGTCCTCGGCCAGCATGTCGCGGCGTTTGGCGCCCGGCATATAGGCCAGCCGGATATAGTCGTTGAGCATGCGGTTGCTGCTGTACATGGCCGTAAGGCTTTTCAGCGAGCGCTTGGACATGGCGATCCAGTTGGCGGGCAGACCGGCGTTGTTCACGTCGAAGTAGAGCGGCAGCACGGCGTTTTCCAACAGGGTGTACAGGGCGTCGGCGTCGGCATAGTCGTTCTGCTCGTCGCTGGGCAGTTCGGTGGTGACCACCGGCCCGATGGTCCAGCCGTTCTGGCGGTTATAGCCCTCGCACCACCAGCCGTCGGAAATGCTCAAGTTGATGCCGCCGTTGACCGGCAGCTTCATGCCGCTGGTGCCCGAGGCCTCGTGCGGACGGCGCGGCGTGTTCAGCCAGATGTCGCAGCCCTGGGCCAGCAGGCGGGAAACCGCCAGGCTGTAATCCTCCATAAAGAAGATCTTGCCCAAAAAGCGCTCATCGCGGCTCATGCGCAGCACTTCCTGAATCAGGTTTATGCCCGCCTCGTCCGCCGGGTGGGCCTTGCCCGCGAAGACCAGGCATACAGGCCGTTCGGGATTGTTCAGGATGCGCGCCAGCCGGTCCGGGTCGGCAAAGAGCAGGGTGGCCCGTTTGTAGGGCGCGAAGCGCCGGGCGAAGCCGATGAGCAAGGTATGCGGCTTGAGCAGGTTTTCCATGCTCTTGCGCTGGCCCCGGTCGAGCTTGAACTTCTGCGCAAAGGCCGGAATGCCCGCGCGCAGGGCGTCCAGCAGGTCTTCCTTCTGGGTCATGCGGGCCGACCAGTAGGCGTCGTCCGGAATCTCGTCCACCTTGTTCCAGATCGGGGAATCCGGCCCGGCCTGGAGCCAGTCCGGCCCCAGATACTGGTTGAGGATCTCGTGCATGTGCATGCCCACATAGGAGGGCGTGTGCACGCCGTTGGTCACGTAGTCGATGGGGGTTTCGGCCAGGGGCAGGCTTTTCCAGAGCTTGTTCCACATATGGCGCGAAACTTCGCCGTGCAGGCGGCTCACGCCGTTGGCCTTGGAGGAAAGGCGCAGGGCCAGCACGGTCATTTCAAAGGACTGGCTGTTTCCGCCCTCCATCTGGCCGAGCTGGGCGAACTGCTGCCAGGAAAGGCCGAGCTTGGAGGCGACGCCGCCGAAATAGCGGCCCATAAGGTCCAGGGAAAAGGCCTCGTTGCCCGCGGCCACCGGCGTGTGCGTGGTGAACACGGTATTGGAGCGCACCCGCACCGTGGCCTCCGCATAGCTCATGCCCATGATCATGCATTCCTGCAGGCGTTCGATGACCATGAAGGCCGAGTGTCCCTCGTTCATGTGATACACGTGGGGGGCAAGATTCAGGGTGCGGATCAAGCGCATGCCGCCGATGCCCAGGAGCATTTCCTGAAGCAGGCGGATCTCGCGGTTGGCCTCGTAAAGGCGGTCCGTGATCTTGCGGTCTTCCTCGGTGTTGCGGCGGGTATCCGTGTCCATGAGATAGAGAGCCACGCGTCCCACCTGCATTTTCCAGACCCGGGCGAAGAGAATCCGCCCGGGGAGCTCCAGCTGCACAAAGACGGGTTCCCCGCTGTCGTCGTAGACCAGTTTGACCGGCAGCTGCGCGAAGTTGTTCATGGGATACTGGGCTACCTGGCGGCCGTCGGCGTCGATTTCCTGCTTGAAGTAGCCGTTTTTGTAGAGCAGGCCGATGCCGAAAAGGGGCACGGCCATGTCCGAGGCGGATTTGAGATGGTCGCCGGACAACACGCCCAAGCCCCCGGAATAAATGGGCACGGACTCATTGATGCCGTATTCCGTGGAAAAATAGGCGACAGGGTGTTCCGGCGTCACATGCTCGCTGAGCACGCGCAGGGGCTCGGCCATGTAGGCGTCGAATTCGGCCAGCACCTCGTCGTAGAGGCGCATGTATTCCTCATTGTAAATGAGGTAGTTGAGGCGTTCCGGATCGGCCTCTTCCAGCACCCGGATGGGGTTGCGGCATTCGCTCCAGAGCTGGGGATTGATGGCCATGAACAGGGCTTTGGCCTTGTCGTGCCAGCACCACCAGAGATTGGTGGAAAGGTCGCGCAGGCGCGCCAGGGCCTTGGGCACTTCGGCCACGGCCATGATGGGCCGCAGAAAGGGGGTGGCCGAAGACGAGGCCGTGAGAATGCGGTTCAGGCTTTCCCGGTCGTTGCCGGAGCGGTCGATGCGCGTGTCGGCCTTTTCCAGCGCAAGCTGGAAGGCCTCGATATAGTGGGTGAAGAAATAGCGCCAGGAAGTCTGCTCGGCCAGGGCGCGGGCGTTTTTGCGCCAGACGGCCAGATTTTCCCGGGGCGCGGCCGCGGCCTGGAGCACACGCTCGTGCAGGGCCGCCGCGCCCTGTTCAAAGTTGGTGCCGCGCCGGGGCATCACGTGCACGCCGGGGCGCGCTTCGGTTTCCTTCTGGGCGAACTGGCGCGCCCACATGCCGAAACCGGAGAGGTCCGTGGTCAGGGTGGGCACGGCCCAGGCCGCGCATTCCTGCGGAGTGTAGCCCCAGGGCTCGTACCAGGAGGGGAAAAAGCCCACGTCGCAGGCCGAAATGACGTCCTCGTAGGGCATGTTGAAGAAGCCGTCGTTGCCGTCCAGCATGGCGGGCACAAAGATGACCTTGACGCGTTTGTCGCAGGCATTGTTCAGGCCCAGGCGGCGGCAGGCGTTGATGATGGGGTCCTGCGGGGCGTTCCAGGCGTAGTGGGTGCAGATGAAGGGCTGGCCGTTGTCCGTGGCGCTGGGATCGCCGGAGACGGCCGCCGGGTTGATGCCCGTGTGGCCGCCCATGACCAGACAGAGAACCAGGATGGAGGCGTCCGTGCCCGCCAGATTCTGATCCGCGCGGGCCAAGGCCTCCAGAAAAATGTCGATGCCCTTGTTGTGCATCTCGTAGCGGCCGGAAATGGCGAAGATGCGGGTATTTTCCGGCAGCTTGCAGCGCAGGAAACGGTCGGCGGCCTCCAGGATTCTGGCCCGGGTGGCCAGCGGTTTTTCGCGCTCTTCCGAAAAGTCGGGGATCACTCGCAGATCCAGGCCGTTGACCGTGATGACGTCGGGCTGGCGGCCCAGAAAGACCGTGGATTCCTCGCCGGTAATCGGGCTGACCGTGGTGAAGGCGTCGGCCTCGCGCGCTGAGGCGCTTTCCAGGGACCATTTGGCCGTGATGTTCTGCGCGGCGGCCTCGGTGGCGGGATTGATGCTGCGCAGATTGCTGTAAATGTCGCGGCCGGTTCCGGCCAGAGCGCGGCCCAGCATGGTGGCGTGGGTGGTGAAGACCGTGCCCACGGCCGGAGCCAGTTTTTTCAGGGTCAGCAGGCCCGCGCCGCTCATCCATTCGTGGAAGAGGGCCACGGAACGCCCGCCCAGGGGCTGCACCAGGCTTTCATGGATGGCCGCGATCACCTCGCCGCAGGCCGTGGCGAACATGACCGGCTCAATGTAGTCCCAGCCGCCGGAAAGGGAATCCACACCGTAATTTTTCCACATTTCGTACAACAGCTGGTTGCTGGAGTAACGCTGGGAAAAATCCACCAGAATGGCCTTGGGCCGTCCCGGTATGTTCCAGCGGCCCAGGCGACACTTGAGATCCCTGGTGCTCAAGGCCAGGCGCAGCGAATCCCAGATATGTTCGTCTGTTTCTTCAAAACCGGCGTTCTGTTGCAGGGAAGGGCCCAGCAGGAAGTAATCCTCGCCGAAAGTTTCCACGGCCTGCAGCGCCTTGCTGCTGACCACGGAATAAATGCCCCCCACCTTGTTGCAAACTTCCCAGCTTACTTCAAACAGCGTGACAGGGGCGTTATTGAAATCCATAGAGACTCCTTGTGGGCCCGCCCGCATATAAAGCGCCGCGTCACGGGCCATTGCCCTCCGTCCGTCTCAAAAACGGCGGAGGGCGACAGTTCCCGGAAGGGGCAACCTTTTCAGGCGGATGTTTTTTTCTTTGCGCCTCCGGCCTTGGCGGCGGGAGCGGCCCTCTTTTTTCCGGCGGTTTCCGTTGCCGTTGTCCGGGGTGTTTTTCTTGTTGTTTTTCCGGCTTCGGTCGCCGCTTCTTCCATCGCGGTCAGGCGCATCTCAAAGTCGGCCAGCACATTCATATAGGTAATGTAGGCGTCATACGGACTGTCGAAGGGATTGGGCCGGTCGGACAGGAAGTCGGCGAACCATTTTGTTGAGATATAATGGAAATGATCCGACGTTTGCAAGCGCTCAAAGTCGCGCACCAGATCCGGCGCCCCTACCTTACGCACGCGCGGGGCCAGGGCATAGAGCGTGTGGATGGCGTCCTTCTGCATGTCGTTGCCCAGCCAGGCCGTGAGGTCGCGCCCCTCGTCGTCCCAGGACATGAATTCGGGCACGTCCACCTCGCCCACGGCGTCGATTTTCCTGGCCGCTTCGGCGGGCGTCACGAAGTGGAAATCCTTGTGGGCCAGCAGGGCGGCGGGCAGGGCTTCCATAAAGTCGAAAATGCCCGACTCCCGGGGATTGCGCAGGCCGAAGGAATGGTAATCGTTGAAGATGTTGATGATTTCGGACGAAGCGGCAAAGCTGTGGCACCAGGAGGCGTACTTTTCCGCCGTGAGCGGCCACTGGTCCCAGCCCTGATCATTGAAGCGCAGGCCGATGTCCGTGGACAGGGACGAGTTGCGCAGCAAAAGACGCATCCGGGGCGTGGAAATCGGTCTGTAGACATAATTGGGGCTGCGCCAGCCCAGCACATGGTCCGCGCCCTCGGCCAGCACGGCCTTGAAACCCAACTTTTCCAGAGCCACGGGCAGGTCGTTGTTATAGACGAACTCCGTATTGCGGAAGGTCGTGGGCTTTTTGCCGAAAAGCCGCTTGATCCGCTCGCACTGTTCCCTGACCTGGATGTCGAATTCATCCCGGGAGTAGAGAAAGGCCAGGGAGTGGGGCGCTGTTTCGGCCACAAATTCCACGTTGCCGGTATCGGCCAGGGCCTGGAAGCTCTCCACCACCTCGGGCGCGTACTGCTCGAACTGGTCCAGGGCCGTGCCCGAGATGGAAAAAGCCACCTTGAAGGCCTTGCCGTGACGGCGGATCAGCTTGAGCAGCAGGTCGTTCATGGGCAGATAGCAGGTGCGGGCCGTGAGCAGCAGGGCGTCGCAGTTGTGGTCGTCGTCCTCGTAAAGTGAGTTTTGTCCCATATCAAAAACCGTGTAACGGCAGAGCCGGTACGGTTCGTGAACTTCATAGCAAAGGCAGAGCGCTGGCATCAGTTACCTCCGGATACGTTGCGGTAAACGGCCATCAGTTGATCCGCGGCATTTTCCCAGCGGATGGATTTCATTTCTTCCCGGCAGTTTTTTACCAATTCCGCAGCCAGGCAGGGGTAACGCAGAACCGCGCAGATTTTGTCGGCCATGTCGCGGGTGTCCCAGAAATCGGCCTTGAGCGCGTGCTCCAGCACCTCGGACACGCCGGACTGGCGCGAGAGCAGCACGGGCACGTCGTAAAGCATGGCCTCCAGCGGCGTGATGCCGAAGGGCTCGGACACCGAGGGCATGACGTAGAGATCGCTCAGGGCGAACATGCGGTCCACTTGTTCGCCGCGCAGAAAACCGGCGAAGTGGAAACGGTGTCCGATGCGCAACTGTCCCGCGCGGCGGATGAGCTGAGGCAGCATGTCGCCGCTGCCGGCCATGAAAAAGCGCGCGTTGGGAATTTTTTGCAGCACCAGGCGGGCCGCCTCCATGAAGTATTCCGGCCCCTTCTGGAACGTGACCCGACCCAGAAAGAGCACCCGTTTTTCATGGCGGATGCGCGGCGGAATTTCGTAGCGGCGTTCCACTTCATGCCGGGCCACGGCGTTGTAGACCACCACCACCTTTTCCGGCGGCACGCCGTAGCGTTCGATGACGGTCTTGCGGGTCAGGCGGCTCACGGCCACCACCAGGTCGGCGGCCAGCAGGCCCGCGCGCTCGATGGCCGCCACCTGCTCATTGATGTTTTCGCCGCTGCGGTCGTATTCCGTGGCGTGAATGTGGGCCACCAGGGGTTTGCCGGTCAGGGTTTGGGCCAGCATGCCCGCGGGATAGGTCATCCAGTCATGGACGTGGATCACGTCGTAGCTTTCGCGCATGGCGATGGTCGCGGCCAGACGGCTGAAGCGGCGTACTTCGCTCATCAGGTCCGGGCCGTAGCCGCCCTTGAGCTGAAAGGTGAAGGGCGCGCCGGACCAAGTGCGCAGATCCGTGCCGCCGGGCGTGCGGGTCAGCCAGTTCAGGGATTCGGCGTAGCCCTGCGGGGTGATATATGGGGTAAGCGGGCTGGACACGGCCATGAAACGGATGTTGTCCTGCCAGACGTCCTGTCCGGCACGGGTCATGCGCTCCGCCGCCTCTTCGCTGATGGGCGTGCCCGAGGCCGACTCCAGCCGCAGGAAACCGTTCCGCCCGCCCGCGCCGACACGCGGCAACACAAAGATTATCTGTGCGCCTTTTTTGGCCAGAGCCTGGGTCATGCCGTAGCAGGCCGTGCCCAGGCCGCCGCTGATATGCGGCGGAAATTCCCAGCCGAACATAAGCACTCGCATTGGTGATTCCTCTTTGGAAGCCCTGATTAACGTTTTTTTTGTTTTCTGCCTGCGTCAGGTTCCCCCGTGCGAAACTCATGTATGTCTTGATACACGTTGTTTCGCCCGGAATTCGCTTCCCCGGCAGAGAGCAAACGTTTTCATAATCAGCACGTTCCGATATTTCCAGGAGCGCGGGGCCGCTCAGCCCCGCCGGGACTCCGTTTTGTTTATGGGTTCGCCATCGTCGGCAAGGGTCATGCTTACCCGGCAGACGCCGGCCGTATCCCCGGAAATGGGATTTGCCAGACGGTAGGCCGCCAGTTTTTCCCAGGCCTTGTATACGCCGGGGGCGGCCCGCTTGAGCCGGATCAGCATGCGCAGGCACTCCGCCACGCTCCAGGCCTGGGCAATGCAGCCGTTGGGCCGGTAGGGCGGGGAGGCGTCGAAAATTTCGGAAATGCTTGCCAGGCCCGCGTCCGTGAGGTGGTCGCAGAACAACGGGGTCACCCGGTCCAGCAGGGCCTGGACCGCGCCGTCCACATCCCAGGCCACCCGCAGCAGGGCGTCGGTATAATGCCCCAGCAACCAGGGCCAGACCGTGCCCTGATGATAGGCCGCGTCGCGGCTGGCCGGTCCGCCTTCGTACCGGCCCCGGTAGCCCGGATCGTCGGGCGAAAGGGTGCGCAGGCCGAAGGGCGTGAGCAGTTTGTTGCGCACGCATTCCACCACCTGGGGCTGGTGCTGCTCTTCCAGCACGGGATAGGGCAGGGAGACGGCCAAAATCTGGTTGGGCCGCACGCTCTGGTCCAACATGCCGTCGCGCCAGACGTCGCCCAGATAGCCGCCGCCGCGCGTGACCCAGAAGTGCTCGAAAAAGCTTGTGCGCAACGCGCGCAGGCCCTTGGCGTCCTCCCAATCGGGCTCGCGGAAGACGCCCGCCAGATAATCCACAAAGGCCAGGGTGTTGTACCAGAGGGCGTTCAGCTCCACCGGGCAGCCGTGGCGCGGGGTCACCGGGCGGCCGTCGGCCTGGGCGTCCATCCAGGTCAGCTGGGTGTGGGCGTTGCCCGCGTGCAGCAGGCCGTTCTCGTCCACAAAGATGTCCATGCCCGGACCCTGGCGGTAGCCGCTCACAATGGCCTTGAGCGCGGGCCAGGCATGCTCGCGCACCCAGTTCAGGCCCTCGGGATTTTCCTGGAGGTAGCACTGCACGGCAAAGGCGTACCAGAGGGAGGCGTCCGCCGAGTTGTAGGCGTGGTTGCCGTCCTCGGCAAAGCAGTTGGGCGTAAGGCCGTTTTTCAGGCTGCCGGCCACCTGCTCCAGCACGCGCAGGCCGAATTCCGTGCGGTCGCCGTAAAAAGCCAGACCGGGCAGGGAAATCAGGGTGTCGCGGCCCCAGGCGTCGAACCAGTGGTACCCGGCCAGCACCGCCGGACGGCCCGAGGGCGTTTCAATGCAGAACTGCCGCCCCATCTGGGCCAGGTGGCCGATGAGGCCGCCGCCGTTGTGGTGGGCTTTGGTCCTGGCCCGGCTTTCGGCTTCCCAGATCGCCTCCAGATCCTCCCCGTCTTCCGCGACCGGCTCGGTGCCCACGGCCATGTAGACGCTGCCTCCCTCGGGCAGGGGCGGCAGGGGAATATCCAGAATGCCGGGCTGGAACAGGTCCTCGCTGTCGGGGAAGCCGCGTTCGCGTTCCTGCATGTATTCCACATTATGGAACCAGTCCGGCGAGGGCAGGAAGGTGAAAGGACCACGCACCTGCATATACAGGGTGGGCAGGCCTTCATAGGGCGTGATGCTGAAGCCCCGCGGCACGTCTTGGGTGCGCACGCGCAGATGGGAATTGGCCCTGGTCAGGGCATGGAAGTGCCTGTAGGCCAGCAGGGGCTTGATCCGCAGGGTCAGCGGGGGCAGCTTGGAAAGGCCCTGGATGGACCAGCGCAGCAGCAGGCGGCTTGTTCCGTGGATCAGAAACATTTCCCGGCGCAGGCGCACGTCGCCCACCCGGTAGGTGAATTCGGGCCACTGGTCCAGGCGGAAACTTTCCAGATATTCGTGCCCGTGCGGGTAGAGGGTCCTGGGATGCTGGCGGGTGGAGAGAAAGAACTCCTTGCCGCCGCCCATGACCGATTCCTCCAGGGCGGAGAGCAGCACATGCCGTCCCAGCGGCGTGTTGACCGTGAGCAACCCGTGGTATTTGCGCGTATTGCAACACAGGATGCTGCTGCCGGCATAGTCCCCCAGCCCGTTGGTCAGCAGCCATTCCTTGCGCAATGCTCTGCGGGTGTTCTGGCAGGCGGCCTTGTCAAAACTGAACCTCATACGGCCTCCTTGGCGTATAGGGTTAGAATGATGGCCGGGCGGTGCTGCTGGAGATCAGAGAGGTTAGGTGCGAAAGGCAGCGCGAGACCCGTGGATTCGGTTCGGACAGATCCGGCCGGCGGCGGAACAAAGGCGGGAAAAACGCGTTTGCAGAAAACCTGTTGCCCCCTTTCTTGTTCCGCTGGCTTTATATATCACATTCTATAGGAAATTTTTTTAGCTGTCGAGTTTTACGGCTGTGTTACAGTGGAAAGAATTGTATGACTTTTGCAAAACAACGCCTGTTCGGGCGGCGCGCATCGCCGGCCGGTGGGCCGCTTCCGGTCCCGCGCCGCAAAGGTCCGCGCGGGGGCTTTTGCTTTCTCGCATTTTGGAGTAAGCTATTTGCTCGCTGAAACTTCGCATACCGGGATGGGGGTATTTCATGAAAGGACTGCATCTTTGGCTGGGCGCGCTGGCTCTTGCTCTGCTTCTGCCCGCGGCGGCCCTGGCCGCCGACCTAAAGGTGGGGCTGATGTGCCCGCTCACGGGGAAATGGGCTTCTGAAGGCCAGGACATGAAAAACATCGTCAGCCTGCTGGTGGATGAAGCCAACAGCAAGGGCGGCGTCAACGGTCAGAAAATCAAACTGGTGGTGGAAGACGACGCCGGGGATCCCCGCACGGCGGCCTTGGCCGCGCAAAAGCTGGCCTCGGCCGGAGTTGTGGCGGTCATCGGCACCTACGGCTCGGCCGTGACCGAGGCCAGTCAGAATATTCTGGACGAAGCCGGGCTGGTGCAGATCGGCACAGGTTCCACCAGCGTGCGCCTGACCGAAAAGGGCCTGCCTCTCTTTTTCCGCACCTGCCCGCGTGACGACGCCCAGGGCAAATCCGCCGCCGCGGCCATAGTCAAGGGCGGCTACAAGGCCGTGGCCCTGCTGCACGACAATTCTTCCTACGCCAAGGGTCTGGCCGAGGAAACCCGCACCGCCCTGGAAAAAGCCGGTGTGAAGGTGCTCTTCTACGACGCCCTGACCCCCGGCGAGCGGGACTACACCGCCATTCTGACCAAACTCAAGGCCGCCGGTCCGGATCTGGTCTTTTTCACCGGGTATTATCCTGAAACCGGCATGCTGCTGCGCCAGAAAAAGGAAATGGGCTGGAACGTGCCCATGATGGGCGGCGACGCTGCCAACCATCAGGATCTGGTCAAGATCGCCGGTCCCGAGGCTGCGGCCGGCTACTTCTTCATCAGCCCGCCCCTGCCCCAGGATATGGACATGCCGGAAGCCCGCAATTTCCTGACCGCCTACAAGGCCAAGTACAATAGTGTGCCCGTGTCGGTCTGGGCCGTGCTGGCCGGGGACGCCTTCAAGGTCATTGAGGCCGCGCTGGCCGCGGGCAAGACCGAACCCGAGCAGATGGCCGCCTGGCTCAAGCAGCTCAAGGACATGCCCGGCCTGTCCGGGGCCCTGGGCTTCGACGCCAAGGGCGACCGCGTGGGCGAGTTCTACCGCACCTATGTTGTTGATGGGAAAGGGGCTTTCGTTCTGCAACCCAAGTAACTTGCGGCTAAAAAGCGTCTTTTGCCCCCTGGGCTGCGTCAAAAAACCGGACGCGGCCCAGGGCTGTACATAAAGAGTACTATCCCTGGCCCGCGTCCGGTTTTTTCCTTGCCAGGGAACAAAATCCATCTTTTTAGCCGCAAGCTTCCGGGGCGTTTTCAGCATGCTCCGCCAGCGGCTTGATTTGCTCCGAGCGCCGGGAAATATGGAACAATTTTTTCAACAGCTTCTGAACGGTCTTGCCGTGGGCGGCATTTACGCGCTGGTGGCCCTGGGCTACACCATGGTCTACGGCGTGCTCAAGCTCATCAACTTCGCGCACGGCGATCTGTTCACCATCGGCGCCTATCTGGGCCTGACCCTTCTGGTGAGCTGTAATCTCTCCGGCATGCTGCCTCTGCCCCTGGCCGTGCTGGCGGTCTTCATCATGGTGGGCCTGCTGGTGGCGCTGCTCGGCTTTCTGCTGGAGCGCGCGGCCTACCGCCCCCTGCGCAATGCCGGTCGTCTCTCGGCCGTGGTTTCGGCCTTGGGCGCATCCATCTTTTTCCAGAACGCGGTCATGCTGATCTACGGCGCGCGCGTTTACGTCTATCCCGATTTTCTGCGCCCGGACTTCACGGTGCATCTCTTCGGCGTCGCCGTGCCGGGCGTGCGCCTGCTGGTCATCGCGGCCAGCGTGCTGCTGATGCTCGGGCTTTCGGCCTTCATCCAGCGCACCCGCACGGGCGCGGCCATCCGCGCCGTGGCCATTGATCCGGGCGCGGCCCGGCTCATGGGCATCAACGTGGACAGGATCATTTCCCTGGTCTTTCTGATCGGGCCGGGCCTGGGCGGCGCGGCCGGTCTGATGGTCGGCATCTACTACGGCCAGATCGACTTCACCATGGGCTGGTCCTACGGGCTCAAGGCCTTTACCGCCGCCATCCTGGGCGGCATCGGCAACATTCCCGGCGCCATGATCGGCGGCCTGCTGCTGGGCGTCATCGAGGCCCTGGCCGCCGGGTACATTGCCATCGCCTGGAAAGACGCCATCGCCTTTCTGGTGCTGATCCTGATTCTGATCATCCGGCCCACGGGCATCTTGGGCGAACGCACGGCGGACAAGCTATGAAGCGCGTGCCCCTGTACATCCTGATGGGCGCGTTGCTCTGCGGGCTGCCCCTGGTCTGCAATCCCTACTGGCTGGACGTCTGCGTGATGATCGGCCTCTACGCCCTGCTGGCCCTTTCGCTGAACGTGATTCTGGGCCAGGCGGGCATCTTTCACATGGGGCACGCGGCCTTTTACGCCGTGGGCGCGTATGTGACGGCCATCCTGAACACCCTCTGCCACTGGCCCATCTTCTGGACCATGCCCCTGGCGGGCGCGGCCGCGGCTCTTTTCGCCCTGCTGGTGGCCCGGCCCATCATCCATCTGCGCGGCGACTATCTGCTGATCGTGACCATCGGCATTGTGGAGATTGTGCGCATCGCCCTGATCAACGACGTCTTCGGCCTGACCGGCGGCTCCAACGGCATTTTCGGCATCAGCCGCCCGCGTTTCTTCGGCTACAAGATCGTCAAAAGCGTGCAGTTCTATTATCTGGTCTGGGGCATGGTGGGCGTGAGCCTGCTGCTCTTTTACGGGCTCTGGCGCTCGCGTTTCGGCCGGGCGCTGAATTACATCAAGGAAGACGACGTCGCGGCCGAGGGCTGCGGGGTCAACGTCACCCGTTACAAGCTGCTGGCCTTTGTGCTGGGGGCCTTCTGGGCGGGCATGGCGGGCACGGTCTACGCCGCGAAAATGGTCACCATCGCGCCGGAATCCTTCAACTTCATGGAATCGGTGATCATTTTCGCGGTGGTCATCCTTTCCGGCGGCAGCCAATTGGGCGTGCTGGTCAGCGCTTTTCTGTTCATCGGCCTGCCGGAAGTGCTGCGCGAGTTTTCCGCCGCGCGCATGCTGATCTTCGGTCTGGCCATGATGGTGATGATGATCTGGCGGCCGCAGGGCCTGCTGCCGCCCGGTCCGCGCCGCTACGCCGTGCCCCCGGACATTCCAGTCCTGCCGCCGGATGTGCCGCCGGGCCTTCCGCCGCGCCTCCCGGAGGATGCCGCGCGCGGGCCTGAACCCGCCCCGGCACAGGGGAGGCCCGCATGAAGCTGCTTTCCCTGCAGGAAGTGACCAAGATTTTCGGCGGGCTCATTGCGGTCAACGATCTTTCCTTTTCGGTGGATGCGGGCAGCATCGTGGGCCTGATCGGGCCCAACGGCGCGGGCAAGACCACGGTTTTCAACTGCATTACCGGCAATTACACGCCGGAGCGGGGCCGGATCTTTTTTGACGGCGAGCCCATTACCGGCCTGAAGCCCCACCGGGTGGTGGAACTGGGCATTGCGCGTACCTTTCAGAGCATCCGCCTGTTCGGAAAGCTGCCCGTGCTGGAAAACGTGCTGGCCGGACGGCATTGCCGGATGAAGGCCGGTCTGTTCGCCTGCATGCTGCACACGCCGGGCCAGCGCCGCGAGGAAAAGGCCGCCGTGGCCCGCTGCATGGAGGAATTGCGCTTCGTGGGCCTGGCCGACCGCCGCGCGGAAGCCGCCGGAGGCCTGTCCTACGGAAATCAACGACTGCTGGAAATCGCGCGTGCTCTGGCTTCGGACCCGCGCCTGCTGATCCTGGACGAACCCGCCGGGGGCATGAACGACCAGGAAACCGCGGCGCTGGTGGACATCATCGGCGCCATCCGGGAGCGGGGGATCACCGTGCTGCTTATTGAGCACGACATGCGCCTGGTCATGCGGATCTGCGAAAAACTGGTGGTGCTGGAGCACGGCACCTTGATCGCCGAGGGCGCGCCCGAGGCCATGCGCCGCCATCCGGCGGTGATTGAAGCCTATCTGGGCGCCGACGACGAGAAGTGGTGAATATGTCTCTGCTGACCCTTTCAGACATCCGGGTGCGCTACGGCAGCGTGGAAGTGCTGCACGGCATCAATCTGCGCGTGGAGGAGGGCGAGATCGTCACCATCCTCGGGGCCAACGGCGCGGGCAAAAGCACCACATTACTGTCCATCAGCGGTCTGGTGCGTCCCTGTGAAGGCGAGATTCTCTTTGAGGGCAAGCCCCTGCTGCGCCTGCCCAGCCATGAGGTGGTGGGCTTGGGCATAGCCCAGTCCCCGGAGGGCCGCCGGGTCTTCGGGGCCATGAGCGTGCTGGAGAATCTGCGCCTGGGCGCATTCTGCATCCGGGACAAGGCCCGCAGCGAACGCACCCTGGAATGGATTTTTGATCTTTTCCCGCGCCTGCTGGAGCGCAAGGAGCAACTGGCGGGCACGCTTTCCGGCGGCGAGCAGCAGATGCTGGCCATCGGCCGGGCCCTGATGGCCGAACCGCGCCTGCTTCTGCTGGACGAGCCGTCTCTGGGGCTGGCTCCGCTGCTGGTACGCTCCATTTTCGAAACAGTGCGGACCATCAACGAGCGCGGCGTCACCGTGCTGCTGGTGGAGCAGAACGCCCGCGCCGCCCTGAAGCTGGCCGCGCGCGGTTACGTGCTGGAAGTGGGCAAAGTGGTCATGGAAGACCGCGCGGAAAACCTGCTGGCCGACGCCAGCGTGCGCGAGGCGTATCTGGGCGGATAGCGGGACGCATCTGTCACAACCGGATCGGCATAGAGGGATGATGACCAGGTCCGGTTGTAACAGCGCTGTAACAATCTTGTTGGGTTACCCCTCTTTCATTTCATGAATCAGTTCCGAAAGCTCCTGAGCCTCCCGGGCCAGACCGGATACGGCCTTGGCAGCCTCGGCCATGGCGTCGGCGATCTGTCTGCTCATGTCGTTGCACAGGAGGATGGAGTGGTTGATCTCCTCGCTGGCGGCGGATTGTTCCTCGCTGGCCGTGGCAATGGCGTTGACCTGATCGGCCGTGGTTTCCGCTGTGGTCACGATCTCTTCCAGCGCGCGGCCTGATTCATTGGCCAGGCCCGTGGCTTCCTCGATCTGGGCCACGGCATTGTCCACCGAAGCCGTGCTCTTGGCCGTGCTTTCCTGAATGGCCTTGATGGCGTTGCCCACGTCATTGGTGGAGGCCATGGTCTTTTCGGCCAGCTTGCGCACCTCGTCGGCCACCACGGCGAAGCCGCGACCGGCCTCGCCCGCGCGGGCGGCCTCAATGGCGGCATTCAGGGCCAGGAGGTTGGTCTGGTCCGCGATGTCCGAGATCACGCCCATGATCCTGGTGATGTCCTGGGCGTGCTCATTGAGCTGGGTCATGTCGTCCTTGAGTTCCAGCGAAACCTGATGCACGGACTCTATGCGTCGCAAGGAGCGTTCCACCACCTGCGCGCCGGCGGTGGCCTTGTCCTTGGTGTCGGCTGAAGCGGCGGAAGCGGCTGAGGCGTTTCTGGCCACTTCCTGCACGGTGGCGTTCATTTCGTTCATGGCTGTGGCGGCCTCGGAAAGACGCTGGGCCGCTTCGCCCGCGCCCCGGTCGGACTGTTCGATCTGGGCGGAAAGCTGCGTGGACGCCGAAGAAACCACACTGCCCACTTCCTCCAGCCTGCCCGCGACGTTCAGCAGGGCTTCAGCCTTGGCTTTGGCCTCCTGCCCGGCCGCTTCAGCCTTTTTCATGGCTTCCTCGGCCTTGACCGTGGCTTCCTGGGCGTTTTTGGATTCAAGCTCGGCCTTCTTGATGTTCCTTTCCAGAGCGCCCACCATCTTCACAATGGCCCCGTATACGCCCTGCTTCTTGCCGCCGTCGTCCACATTGTAGTCGCCGCCCACCACGCGGTGGGCAATGACGCTCAGTTGGCCGGGGTCTTTGCCCAGTTGCGCGTTCACGTTACGGGTGAGGAAGACGGTGATGAAGATGCCGCAGAGCAATGCCGCCCCGCAGAAGCCGAGGATGACGAAATTGGCGTCGCGATTGCTTTCCTGCACCTGAGAAACGCCGAAGGTGGACAGCTCCGTCGCGCTTTGGTCAACGTTGCGGAACAGCACGGCCAGGGAGCGCAAGTCCACTCCCATCTGGTGCGTGAACTCTATAGAGGCCTGCGCGCTGGGAAGGTATTTGTCCATCTCCCTTATGATGGCCGCCATCGCTGCCTTATTGCTGGGCGTCCGAAACCGGTTCGCCTGTTCGGCCATGGCATCCCGCATGTTTTTCAGGGCGGTCGAAACGGAGTTAAGCTCCTCTTGCGTGGACCTGAGGGAGAGGCTGCGAAGCTCGGTCCGCAATCGGTTGAATTCGATGCGCAGTTCCAACACCTTTGTCTGGTTGTCGATGCTGGTCGCGTCAACGCCCTGAGTGAGCATTACCTCGCGAATCATGGCCTCCATGGCATCAAAGGCCTTTGTCAGACCCACGCGGGCTTCATCGGCTTGAGCCAGCAGACGTATGCTTTTTTTCTGGTCGTCAATACATTTCTGTAAAACCGGCAGAATGGCCTCCAATTGCTTGATGCAACCCGACATTTTCTGCCTGTTTTCGGGGCTCGCAACCGTGGGGAGACACAATTCGAACTGCTTTTTGGCTTCCGCCAGTTGTTCCCGGGCACGCTGGGCAAAGCTGTCGCTCCCATAAACGATATAACGCAGATAGGCGGCCTGTGTGTTCAGGAGGGCTGTTTTACTGTTCTCGATATGCGCTGCCTGGCCGGAAAACCGGCTCATCTCATCCGTCAGGTAATAAGAGGCTCCTCCCAGCGCCAGAGTCATAAAAAGAACTAATGAAAAGCCAAGAATCAATTTTGTCTGCAATTTCATAATTCACCTAGCAACCTTTGACAGTAGTTTCTGACATTCTTCTCCATGATGCCATTTGTTTCACATGAAATTGAGGAGGAATTCCAGAAAAGATTGTGGCCTTGACCTGAAGCCTCCCGGTGCCGTTTGAAACAGGCACATGCCATATTCACAAGTTGTGCTTCATTTTTTTCTCCTCAGAAATTTATAAAAACAGTTGCCCTCTTTTTATAATGATATGTGTATTGGGTTATAAAAAGCATAATTCAGAATGTAAGATATGAAGAATAATGCATTTATAAAATAAAATATAGGCTTATTAAATTTTTATTATTAGGAAATGTTATTTCAATACATCCTTCTGCAAGTTTTTGTATGCTTACTGCTGTCATCCACTGGAATAAAAGTGACAGGTTAACGCCAATTACCGCCCATATCGGCATGAACTCAATTTGCTTTAGGTTTTTAAATGTCTTTTTCCCTCCCCCCGCTCATGCGAAAATATACTTTCCACCTGTCTTTCGGAAGAATGGCTGCCTCTCTCCACCCGAAGTCTCCGGCCATCGTACTTACGATCTGCGGAGGATTCGGTTTATATGCGTCCCACAGGCAGGCATGTTTCCGGGCACTCCCCAAACAGCTCCGGAACGGCAACAGAAAAACCTCTTGAAGCTCCAGCTTCAAGAGGTTTTTCGTTTTGGCCCAAAACAGACGAGCGTCCCTCTCCCATTGCTTTAGCAAGGAGAGCGACAATGGACGCCGCCTTTTCTGATGCTTGTGTCCGAATCCTGAACGTCACCGGCTGCGCGGGACAAGCGGAACCGGCCCGGAGGATGGGAGCCCGCCAAGCCGCCATTTCCGACAGCCGTCGCCGTGGGCAAACCGGATCGGAAATTCTTCCGGCGCTGCTGAAACGGCTCGGCTTGGCCCCGCAATATGGGAGAAGCGCCCACGCCCTGACAAGCAAGCGGCCCGGAACCCCGATGGTTCCGGGCCTTTCTCATGGCAGCTGCTTGGCCGGTTTCTGACCGGCGTTCGCGTTCAGGAGGGCTATATGAGGAGGATTACAGCTTCTTCAGCACGGCCTGGACAAAAGATTCGATTTCATCGGGCGCGGAGCCGCCGTCGCCTTCCAGGCGCAGGCCGTCGGCCATGATCTCGGCGCCCAGCTCCTTGCCGCGGGCCTCGATAACGTCCACGGCGCCGCAGAAGTGTTCGTAATCCCGGTCGCCCGAGGCAAAGGCGGCCAGCTTGCGTCCCTTGAGGTCCATGACGTCGAATTCTTCGAACAGCGGCGCAAAATCATCCTGCAGTTCCAGGTCGTCCACGCCCCAGGCCGAAGCGCCGAACAATACGGCGTCATAACCATCGGCCAGGTGTTCGGCCGAAGCATCGGCGGCGTTGAGCACCGTCACTTCATGCCCGGCTGCGGCCAGCTGTTGCTCCAGCTTGTGGGCGATGCTCTCGGTATTGCCGGTGCTGGAACCGTAAACGATTAAAATTTTGCTCATGGCCTTCTCCTTCTGGCTCGGACGTATTGGAATAAAATTGAAATTCTTTTTCAATTTGTTCAAAAAGGAAATAGCCATCCAGCCCTGTTTCGTCAAGTGGAAATTGCGCATCTCTTGCCGGGGGGGGGCAGCACGGAGTACGGCAAATTTTTACAATAAAAGGCCCGCGTTTCGTCCTATGGAAGGGGCAAATCCGATCAAGGAGGATGAGATGCAAAAGGAGCTGTTTGACTGCTTTGCCAAGGGGCGTTTGACTGTTGCCGGTCGGCTATCGGCGCTCGCGGTGGGACCCTGGAAGGAGCATAAGGATTTTCCCGGCGTGTTTCTGAAAAGTCTGGTCATGCCTGAGCTGACGGAGGGCTTGCTGAGCTGCCACCTGGTCAGGATTGAAGCCCGGCGCGGGATCGGCAGGCACGCCCACGGCACGAGCCTGGAACTGCATGAAGTTGTCGGGGGAAGCGGCGTGTGCCTGACGCCGGAGGGAGAGATCGCCTATCTGCCGGGCAGCATGGCGATCCTGCCCGCCAAGACGCCGCATGAAGTCCGCGCGGGAGAAAACGGCCTCTGGTTGTTCGCCAAATTCATCACGCTTCCAGCCTGAGGCTTGCCCGCCGGAACTGCCCCGGCGTCATGCCGTGATGCCGCCTGAACAGCTTGTGCAGATGGCTCTGGTCCGTAAAACCGGCGGATACGGCGG
>ERZ857951.1871-NODE-1871-length-20460-cov-41.447586_pt1 | contig 20460 bp, 20 predicted proteins | sample MGYA00519759_ERZ857951 | MGnify/ENA primary metagenome ERZ857951 (study PRJEB31778, sample SAMEA3449377) | human gut metagenome | biome: human gut; feature: human-associated habitat; material: faeces | place: United Kingdom | collected 2010/2012 ...
TTGTCAAAAGAAGTCTACAATAGGATAGTTTGCGGAGCAAACTCGAGGGCGAACGAAGTGAGCCGAGTCCCTCACTCTCCGCCAATAAACAGGACATAGCAAAAGCTATGTCCTGTTTTTACTTTAAATTAAAAATGGATTCGAACCCTTACAATCTTTTGCAAGACGAAGTCTTGTCAAAAGAAGTCTATAATAGGATAGTTTGCGGAGCAAACTCGAGGGCGAACGAAGTGAGCCGAGTCCCTCACTCTCCGCCAAAAAAGTAGGATATAGCAAAAGCTGTATCCTGTTTTTGCATTTTCGTTGTGTGTGAACAAGCCGTAATAAAAGCGGCAGAGTATACCGTGTTTGGTTGTCGGTAAAGTGCATTTAATTTCCTTTATCGTTCTTAAAAGCAGCCGCTGTTGACAAAACGAAAAAAACAATATAACATATTGTATACATACAATATGTTGCGGAAGTAACACATATTCTGTTACTTGTAAAAGCGGGGGTTAATATGGATAAAAAGAAATCAATTAAAAATCTCGTCGTCATTTTAATTGCAGTGGTGGCATTGGGGCTTCTTTGGGCTTTTGTCAAAAGCCAAGTAACAACAACACCGATATATATTGTTGTTGATACCTTTGAACTGATTATACCGAGCATAATTTTGATACCCGGAATAATTTGCTATATCGCTTACTTTTTTGTCAATGACGCAAAAATAAAATCCGCGCTTAAGATAAGCTCCTTATGTATAGCGGCCTTCTGCGTGGTTTTCTCCGTGTCGTTTTTTGCCGCGGTATTTGTAAATTCTGGCAGCGAAAAGACGAGCAACTATAAAGAAGCCGCCGAGAGTAAATACAGCTTGGGTAATTTTGTCGATTTGTCTGATTACGAGGCTGAGCGTTCGGATGATGAGCTGTATTCAAACGGCTTTTTAAGCGGTTATTATACTGTTGATAATTATTCCAAAAACGACGGCAGCTATAACTATTATACAGCTACCGTATATGAGTATACCGGCGGAACGGCGGCTTCGCGAAAGCTTATTAAGAAAAGGCTTGAAAAAGAACTGTTAAGGGAGACCTCGGTCGGCGGAAAAAGCATTAAATATACAGACGGAACCAATGGCGATTACCGATATAAATACTGTAATTACACAGACAAATTTGAAATGCGGTCTTCGTCATATTTCAGTATCGTAGCGGAAAGCAGCGATAAGGTAACGGTATATATATTAAATTCGGATTATAGAAATCATTTCGGCGAGCCGTTTGATGCGGAAAAAATTATCAGCTCAATTTGCAGCTGATACTTGCGGTATTTGCGGTCAAGTGAATTGTTTTTAACCATGTTAAGCACTCTCTGCTTTTTTTATGAAAGTGGAGGGTGCTTTTTTGTGTTTAAGGGCAAATCAGACGTTTTTTTCGTCATATATAAGCGGCAAAAGGAAAGCGTGAATGTTAACGCTGCGAAAAGCATTTTATTATGAGAGGCAGCTGCCATAATTGACAAAAGTTTAACTATAATTGTGTTGACATCTATAACCAAGTCATATATAATGTAAGCAAATATATTTGGTAAAGGATTGAGTTAATGGTAAAAAAACTGACGGCAGTATTGCTTACGATGTGCATGGCTGTTTCGCTGTTGCCTATGTTCGCTCAGGCGGCGTCAAAGCCTGATATTAAAGTGGGCGATTATGTCAAAATGGGAACATATAATAATGCCTCGATTCTTTGGCGTTGCGTGAGTATTGACGATAACGGTCCGCTTATGCTTGCAGACAGAATTGTTGACACTCTTGCGTATGATGCCAAGACAAACGACAACAGCAATTCGAAATCGCACAGCAGAAGCTATAAGCGCGCCGATTACGGCTCAAATTATTGGAGAGACAGCAATATGCGTTCCTGGCTCAATTCGACTGCGGCTGCAGGTAAGGTCGATTGGCTTTGCGGTAACCCGCCGAAGGATGGTTATGTCAGCGGAACAGGGGCCTATAATAATAAAGCGGGCTTTTTAAACGAATTTTCAAAGTCGGAAATTGCCGCTATGAAAACCGTTACCCAGCGTTCTCTTGTCTCTCATCCCGAATACAATAAGGGTATTGTTGAGGGCGACGCAAATTCCGATTTGTTATACTACACCGATATTTCGGAGGCTGTGGCTAATTATGATAATTCATATTTTGAAACCACGACCGAAAAGGTGTTCCTTCTCGATGTGAAACAGGCTAACGCCGTGTGGAAAAATCTTAAAGGCTATTATGTCGCATACAACAACGACGGTATGGCTTGGCCTTATTGGCTTCGTACTCCCGTTACCGACTGTAATCATGATATGCGTTATGTCAGCTCGTCGGGCGAGGTGGGCAGATATGCTCCGTGGTATTCCGATTTGGGCGTAAGACCTGCGTTTTATCTCGATACCGAGTATTTTGTCGCAACCTCCGGCAGCGGAACTCAGGGCAATCCTTATGTCGGCTCTGCTCCGAATAAGCAGGAGGCGGATTATACAATTTCAGAGCCTGCGGAAGAGGCAAATCCCGATTGGAATGTCAGCACCGAGCAAAGCATTCAGCCCACGCTCGGACCATGGTATTCGGCTGACGGGAAATACTCTAATCCCACCATTCCCGTATACACTATTCAGAAGACTCGCAGCGACACGGAAAATATGGTTGTCGTCATTTGCGGTGAGGGATATACAAAAAGTCAACAGGGCAAATTTATCAATGATGTAAAACGACTTTGGCAAGAGGCTATGAAATACGAGCCGTATCGCAGTTATGCCGACAGATTTAACGTTTACGCCCTCTGCACAGCCTCAGAGTCTACATTTGATAACGGGGGGAGTACCTTCTTCGATGTTATAGTTGACAGCTACAATTCTCCGGTTATTTCTAACAATCTCCACGGAAGCCAATGGAAGAACCATATTTTGGAAAGATGCATCGGACCTGAGTTTATAGAGAAAATTCACGATGCTCATATCAAAAAAACAACCGACCCGAACACGATTCCGACGAAGCCTAACGGCGAGTCGAACGAGTATGAACCGTATTACTATGTTCACGATTATATTGCGCAGTTCGCCGTGGTTGTAAATACAAAATCCGATTTCGGCGGTGCCTATAACAATCGCGAATACGGCTTCCACTATTTTATTACACCGTCAGACAGCTATCGTGCGCCTAAGACCTTTGCACACGAGCTTGGGCATAGCTTGCTCGGCCTCGGCGATGAGTACAGCAACGGGTATTTACTTGGGGATAAGGAACTGAAGTCCCTGAATCTCTCCTCGGTTGAAGACCCGGCAAAGATAAAATGGTCTCAGCTTTTAGGCTTCAGAAACACCTATACCTGCCGCAATGCTTACGGCTCGAAAATGCTTGTCTCAAGCTACGAGTGTATAATGAGAGATACAAATTATCAGTTTTGCGAGGTTTGCCGCTTGCAGGGCTACAAGAGAATGTCTCAGCTTGTCAAGGATGCAGAGCTCTATGTTGCCACGCCTGAAGTTAAGGAGTACACCGGAGCCTACTCAAGTCCCTCTGATTTTACGGACCTTGAAACAAGCTCGTACTATACTTATACTTCAAATCGCAGCGGCAGGCTTTTGAGCGGTAACGGTAAAAGCAGATTTAATACCGATATGAACGGTAAAAAAATCGAACTGCGTACTGTCATTCAAAATGTTTCGGATAAGCAAGCAAGGCAGATAAGGTTCAAAATGTGGATAAGGCATTCCGACGGCAGCGTGGCAACCGATTCATCGGGTAATCCGCTTCAGACTATTCAAACCTTTGACATTCCCGTTTGGAATGATAAGGCGAATTTCTGGCCGATAGGTGCTTTGGACCACATCAAAAGCGATTTTAATTCAGGTCTGAAGAGCTGCTCGCTTATTTATCAAATTCCGTCCGACGCTCAGCTTTTGAACGGTGATACCGTGGCATTTCAGGTGCTTGACGAAAACGGTAACATCTTAGCGGACGATAATACTGAAACACAGCGTTACACAACCGTTTCAATCCAATATAAATTTGAGGACGGCACAGAAATACCGAATACTGCCGGAGGAACATTTACTGTTCCGTATGGCACAAAGATTGGTTTGACGCCGGCAAAATCGCTTTACGGTTATGAATTTGTGAAGGCCGACGGCTTGAATGAGCCGATTGTTTCAGACGGTACGGTTGTTACATATTATTACAAAAACAAAGCTGCTCCGGAAGAAAAGCCCGCACTTGCAATTGACAAGGCTTCAATATCGCTCGAAAGCAGCATAACAATGAATTTCAAAGTACCTAAAAGCAGTCTTTCGTCTTACGATGATTTCTATATGACATTTAAATGTAACGGAAAAGAAGAAAAGACTACACAATATAAGCAGAACGGGGATTACTACGTATTCTCATACAAGGGCATAAATCCGCAGCTTATGAATGATGAGGTTACTGCGGTGTTGCACGCCAAAAAGGGAAACGAGGAATACACAAGCCCCGAAAAGGCGTTGAGCGTCAAGGAGTACGCCTATACATTGCTCGACAGATACAGCAGCGATGAATACTCAAAGCTTCGCACGCTGCTTGTGGATCTGTTGAATTACGGCGCTATGGCACAGAAATATGTAGGGTATAAGACGGATAATCTTGTTAATTCCGAGCTGACCGCTGTTCAAAAAAGCTGGGGCAGCAATGGGGCAGAGAAGTTTAAGAATATCAGCGACTTAAATTACAAAACGATAAGCAGTCCTACGGCGCAATGGAATACTTGCGGCTTGGTGCTCAACAATTCAATTATGCTCAGGGCTAAGTTTTCCGCTAAGGACGTTGAAAACAAGACCGTTGAAATCGCATTTAGGAACACAAAATTTACCTATGACAAAAATGATTTTGTGAATAACGGCGACGGCACATATTATGTTTATTGTAATGAGCTTTTTGCACACGAGCTGAGCGATAAGCTTTTGCTTACGGTTTATGAAAACGGCGTTCCTTGCAGCAACACAATGCTTTTCAGCGTCGAATCATACGCAAGTGTTATTCAGCAGTCAAGTGCATATAAGGGTACTGCTCTTGATGACTTAACGCAGGCTATGATGCGATACGGAAAATCCGCCGCAGCTTACAGGACTTAAAAAAGGAGAAAAAAGAATGAAAGAAGAGTATTCTGCTCCGTCATTTGAAATAACGGAATTTTGCACGGCTGATATTATTACCATCAGCACTGAACCGACTACAACCGACGTCTCGGGACCCATTGAACTTCCCGACATCAATATTTAAATACGGACTTTCGGATTGTATTATTTTGTTTTGTTCGGTTATGACAAGAAAGCAGGATTGTTTTAAAACAATCCTGCTTTTTTTAATTGCGAGACAGAGACGGTGAATTTTGCCGAAACTTCACGGGAATTCAGAAAAAAATAAGTGGCTTTTATAATTTTATCTCCCCTCTAAAGCTTCTTTTTATATACGCAGTCGCAGTACGGTCCGCCGGAGGCGAGCGTATACTGCCGCACAAAGTCAGTCGCGCCGCCTGCTTCGCTCATGGTGTAGTCCAGATGGCACAAAGCAGGGGTCAGGTCATACAGCCCCAGCTTTTTCATCAGTACACAGATACCGCATTTTGTAAAGCGGCCTTCGTATCCGCTACCGTCGGGATATTCGTAAAACTCCATGTTCCACGAGTAGGGGTTGCGGTCAGCGGCTCTCAACGCGGCGGTGGCTTTCATACCGGCAATGTCCTTTTCGGTGAATTTGCTCTTTCCGCTTTTGCGGCAGAACCATTTCATGGGCTTTGTCATCATGGCATTGGCGTAGTAGACCGCCAGCTGTTCCACGTCCGGACGTTCCGGCATGGAGAGAACGAACGCCCCGAGCATCGCACAGTTGACGATGTTCATCTTGAAGCGATCCGATTTTTCAAATTCCGGCAGGTCTGAGATAATTGCTTTGTATTTTGGTTTTGCACTTTTAGCTATACCTTTTGCTGTATCGGAATCATAACCAAACACAGCCGTCAGCTGCTTTTGGAATGAGCCTGCAAACATCGTCCACATGCCGAATGGCATTCCGAAATAGGTCACTTTTTGTCCCTCCAATCGCATATCACGCGAGTCATGCGGCGGTCAATGTCAATGCGAGCCGTTTTACACTCCCTGGGATATTTCTTCGCAGCGCTGAACGCCAGCTTGACAAACAGTGCCGAGCCGACGGGAAGCATGGTCTTAAGCATACCGTCGGGGAAAACAAAATGCGTGCCGTGCTCATATACTACCGCCTCGACTTCGCAGGAGTGCGGTTTCTCCGCAAGGCGTTTTTCCATGCGGCGGATATATTTTGCGGTGTCCCAAAGTGCGTCGTCCTCTGCACCGACAAGAAACAGCTTGCCGCAGATATTCTCGACCTTTATGAATTCCTCCTCGGTAATCGGGTGCGCCGCTTCAGAGTCGTCAAACAGCTTGCGGGAGGCAACCATATTGCCGGTGCGTTTGGACTCCTCCGAGATTATGCGCCAATAGTCAGGGTGCTGATAGCGAAACGGCATGTATGGTAAGGGCTTTCCCTTGTAAGAAAAGAGTGATTCTCCCTCGATTGGCCATTCCTTGCAGCCATCCTTTTTGCCCTGCATGAACCCCTGCCACACAAAGTCGCTGGGGGTCATTGCGATGGTCAGAGAGATACCATCAAATAGCGAAGCCGCCGTCAGGGCGAGCGTGCCGGTCGTTGAGGCTCCTGCAATGCCTATTTTTTCATTGCCGTGTAATTTGAGCCATGCAACCGCTTTTTCGATGTATTCAAGCGGATAGTTGTGATGACTGTAGTCCTTTTTCCCGGGCGACATGGTCAATACGTTCACGCCGAGGCGAAGTAGCCACTTCACCGCAGAGCGTGCCATATAATCCTCGGGGTCGTCGCCGAGCATGGCGATGACGGCGCAGTCCGAGCCGTCTTTGCATGCCCAATACGCGCCGTAAAAGCCATCGCTTTCAACATCAAAGTGGATGTGTTTCATTCAAAACGCCTCTTTCAAAAGTTGATCTTTACAATCTGCATTTTCATCATGCCGTCGCCGACCTTTGCGAGGAAACGGAAAAAGCCGCTGACGGATGAGTCTTTCAAATCGTTGTAGCCCAGCATATAGCCTCGGCTTGTGACCTGCAAGCGGCTGTCCCACGGAGAAAGCTCGCTTTTCGCATCCGAAACCGCAAAATAAGCCCCCACATCCTTGATTTTTGCACTCTTGAGCCATGTTTTTGCAATCATCTTTACTGCCGTCCGGTTTGCCGCGTCAAAGACCAGCTTGCCGCCGGAGAAAGCGTCTGCCATACCCTGCACAAGAGTTTTGACCTGCTCGGTTAAAAAGTAGTAGAACACGCCGGAAGCGAAAAATACTGCGCCGCCGGAGGCGTCGATTTTTGAAAACCATTCAGTATTATTCAAATCGCATGGGATGTTTTCTTCACGCTCCCCGGCGGGCAAAAGCTCGTTACGCACGGCGATGACATCCGGGAAATCAAGATTGTAGATCTTGCAGCTGCCGTTGTCGCAGCTTCTTCCGGTGCTGTCCAGCCCGCAGCCCAGATTGACCACCGCCGCATTGGGGTGGACTTTCAGGTAATCCCGCACCTCAAAAGCAAGGTCATTCTGCCGCATGGCAACCTCCAGCGAGCCGAAACGCTGCATCAGGCCGCGGGAGTTTTTCTCCGCCTCAGAAAAATCGTAGTCGATCTCGTCAATCAGGCGAACTGCTGTTTCATCTTGGTAGAGATTCGGATACAGCTCCGAACATACCTTCCTGGCATACAGCGGAATGATCAGCGTCTCCTGTACGGTGTTTTTCTCGATTTTGTATTTCATGGGTATCACTCACTTTCTGATAAATGGCAGTTCCGGCATACAGTCACGCTCGGCGATGTGGGTCAGCATTCCGGCGAACCCCTTCGGATCACAAATCTGATATTGCATGTGATCGTATCCCTCAAACACGGGATAATGGCCGCAGGGGTAGGCTTCCATCACTGCTTGACGGTATTTGAAATGCTCCTCTTTGCTGCCAAACTCGAAATAAGTATGCTCTTGCAACTTCTGGGGAAGCGGCGGAAAGGGTTTATCCTCCAGACTGTCCGAAATCTGCCGCCGCAAATCTGTATAGGTCAGATTTTTCCCTGCGGATATAAAATACGGCTTTATGGAGTCGTCGTCACACCACAGAATCTTTTTCAGTGTGCCGCCCTTCGACCAGTACAGGCTCCTGATAGCGAAATACAGAAACGGTGTCATAATGCGGCGCGTACCTTTTCCGATTTGCGCAAACTGCCCGCCGTCAAAGAAAGCGTGCTCCACGGGCAGCTTCGTCTGCGTCAGAAACGCCATGGCAAGGTCTGCACCGATGGAAGAAGCGACCACCATCGCCAGCCGCTCCACGCCCTGTCGATGCAGAAAGTCCTCCACCTGCCGTATTTCGTCCAGCTTGCTGACATATTTCTGCCCCTCGCAGTAAACGGTGGAGGTGGGCAAGATGCAGAAATATCGATCCTGCAAATACCTCGCAATCGGTTCGCTGCTCGCTCCTGTCACACCCATTGCATGAAAGAACAGCACGGCAGGATTCCTCCTGTCGCCATATGTTTGAAACAGCATTTCTATCACCTCATATTTTCATAAAAAGCATCATAATCGCCGCCAGTGCTGCCGAAATGACCGCCATACCAATTGTGCCGAACAGCCACTTTTTGCCCTTATCCTTGGCTGTAATGTAGGGTTTCAGGTCTTCCGTTCCCGGAATTTCCCATGCGTTCGTATGTCCTACCCAATAGCCGTCAACCCAAAATCGGTCTATGAGATTCATAACGGACAGTATGACCAGCAGCTGCCAAAAGCCCTGAACGAAGCCCTTTGCGCCGTTGAGCGCATAGACGCAGACCAGCACATAGGCGATGTATCCGGGGACGCAGACAGCTTTGAAAATCAAAGCATTTCGCTTGATTTTCGCGTGTGTTGTAAGTCCCAGCGTTATACACCTGTTCTGAACTTCCGGGCTGTAAAGATGCACCATCCCCACCGCGCCCTTGCGGATACCGATGGCGCAAACCAAAATGAGCAGAACGCCAAGTCCTATGCCTTCCAAAATCACCTGTAAAAGCATTACCGATTCCTCCTGAAGCCCGCATCGTCTCTGTATTCGGGATGTTCCTTTAAGTATGGGTCTTTATCTCCGCAGATGGTATAATCACATCGGCAGCCGTCCACGCAGGTGGTCGTCCGCACCAGCCTTGCGTGGAGCAGCTCCATAGACGCAAAGTCCACATTACACAGGGCGGGCATAATATCCGTAAGACCGTGCTTGATAGCAAACTCCGCTGCCGGGCACGCCGTAAATTCATAATAAATAGGCTTGTCGGTTTCATAAGGCGCAACCGACATCTCGTAATCGTGCCATTTGTCGCAGCCGCTTTTCGCCCGCACAAACGCTCTGTGCATCAGCTTCTTCCAGAACGGCTTGTTGCAGTTCACAAACCGCAGCCTGCGGAAGATAGGCAGGATCAGGTTTTCCTCCATCTCCTCGATCTCGCGGAAGGATGTGACAGCTTTGCAGGCTACATAGTAGCTCATAATGGCGATGCAGTCGTAGGTGCCGCCTACGCCGTTGTGGAAGTTCTTTTTGCCGCCCAAGTCGGTGCGCCAGTCGGAGAGGAAGTCCGCATACTGCCGCTGTACCTGCTCCCAAACCGTCTCCCGCTCCTCTTCCGGGTAGTGCAGGGCGATTTTCGCCAGGATTTCTTTCTTGCAAGGCTTTGAATACAGCACATGGCTTTTGCGGTCGAATAGGAGCTTCTTGTCTTTCATCTGTTTGTTTTCATCCTTGCTTTCTGTTTTGCGTACGAAATCGTCTCTGGTTTAGTCCGCTTTCCGGCAGACAAACCTCGCCATGCTTTTCAGGTTTCCCATGTCCACATCCGTATACATTCCATCCAGCCGTGCTTTCAGGCTGGAAGCCGTCTCATAGGGCGGTGTGAAAAAACCCGCTTTTTCATAAACGTGCCGGACAAACCAATCCGTCCGCCTATGCTCGCCCTTCACATAAAAGCAGCCGCAGAATGTCCCGCCGGGTCTCAAGACCCGGAAAATCTCCCGATAAGCGGCCTCCTTGTCCGGAAAAGCATGAAAGCCGTTCAGCGACAAAACGATGTCAAAGGTGTCGTCTGCATAGGGAAGCGCACCCACATCGCCCTGCCGGAAGGTTACATTTTTCAGGTGCAGACGGTCAGCCTTTTCCCATGCCTGCCCCATCATATCCGCCGAGTAATCGAGGCAAGTGATGTCCGCTTCGGGCATCGTCTTATAAACCGGCATGGTCAGAATCCCTGTTCCCACCGGCACTTCCAGCAGCTTGCCGGAGAAATGCTCCGGAATCCCGGACAGTGCCTTTTCCAGATAATCGTCGTTTTCCGCCTTGTTCATTGCCCACACCAAACGGCACACCGCTTTTCCGCTCAGGGTGGAGCAGGTGATCATGCCGTCATAAAAGCTGCTTTCGCCTGTCAGTCGGTATGCGCTGCGAATGGCCTCTTTTCGTTCCATGGTTTTCTCTCCGTGTTTCAATCAACACACGACCGTTTCCGGTCTCATTTCTTCAAAAAATCTACAATCTTTACGAAGTCCTCCTTTGCCTCCTTGAAGATCGGCAGCATACAGTAGCAATGCACCATCTTCGGGCGGGCAGACACCGTATAGGGGACATTTGCCCGTTTGCAAGCGTTTTCAAAATCGGGTAAAGCACCGTAGAGCACTTCGTCGGCAGAATAGAAGAAGTGAATATCGCCTACGCCGGTAAAATCTCCCCGGGAGCCGGAGAGCATATAGTCCGGCACATTCTCGCAGCCATGCCGCATGATTTTTTCCACTGTCACCATAAAGGCATAGTCTATGGCGACGTCCCGTTTATTGAGCGCCTGCATCCGCGCCCTTTCCGCATCGTTCCACGGCACCTCACCGGGGGATACGGCGACGATGTGCCTCGGCTGCGGCAGCGGTTCGGGCTGCGCGTTGTTGTGCGCCGCAATGCCCAGCGCCAGCGCACCGCCCCCGGCAATCAGCGCCGCCGCGCCGAACGCGGCTTTCTGCCGCGTTCGGTTCCCCCCGGCCCAGGCAAACAGCAGCGTAAACACCGGGGCCAGCAGTGCCCAATCGCAGAAGAGCGACGCGCAGATCAACAACACAATGGCCGCCCCGCGCAGCACGCGGTCGCGGATTCTTTCCTGCGCCAGCAGCACCAGAAAGCAGAGCAGCAGGGTGAACAGCATATTGAACTGCACAAAGCCCGCAATGCCATTTTCCGGGAAAGCCAGCTGGTAGGGCAGCTGTGCCAGTACAGCAAACCCCAGCAGCCGCCCGGCGTATTTGCGTTTGGAGCGGGTGTAACCGTACCCCTCGACGAGGAAATAGCACATTGTCACGGCGGTAAAATAGCCGATGTAGAGGAATGCGTTCGTCAGCGGCTGCCCGGCGGGCAGAAATACGTTCGCGATGTGGTTGATAAGCATGGTGAGCATGGCAATATATTTGATGGTGTCGCGGGACATGGGGAAAACTCCTTTCCGATATTTCTGCCGCCATGATAGCAGGCGGAGCTTGTGTTTTTTCTGTGCTTTTTTCTTAAATTTTTCTTGATTTTGCGCGCAAAAAGCGGCCGAAAAAGCTTTTTTCGCTCTCCGGCCGCTTTTTCAGATGAGGTGGTTGTTTACTTTTTCCGCCGCAGGAGGGCAAGGCCCACCGCGAGCGTCAGAATGAGGACAAGAAATTTTTTCATGGGTCACTCCAGATTCAGCTTCCTCGTGAGGAAGAAATAGGTGACGAGGTAGAAAATGACGCAGACGATCAGCTCGCAGACGAGGGCGACGGCAAAGATGGCATTGCCTGCCTGCACGCCGGTGAGGCTCGACCACGCGGTGAAGCCGTCGCCGAAGAGATTTACCAGAACCGCGATGGCCGCGAACTGCACGAGCTGGAAGAACATGAGGACGGACACGGCGGTGAGGGCGCTCTTGTGCTTATTGAAGCTGAAGCCGACGGCGTACGCCGCGTAGACGATGAGGGAAACGGCGGTGACGCCGAGGACGCAGAAGAGGAAGAACTCCAACGCGAAGAGCAGCGCCTGCCCCTGCATCGAGCTGTCCAGCTTGCGGAAGGAGAGGAAGAGGTCGGACGCGAACTGCGGGACCACCCGCCAATCACTGAAATCGAACGCGCCGATCATGCACAGCAGCACGACGGCGAGGAACGCCGCGGCGTACCAGACCGCCGAGACGATCAGCTTGGAGGCAAGGAGTTGGTGCATATTCACCGGCAGCGTCAGGGTGAGGTAGCCCTCGTCCTTGAGGAGATGGTCGCGGAAACGCACGGCGGAGAGCACCAGCGGCGCGAAGCACAGCGCCATGATACCGAAGACGAAGCCGATGGTGACGAGGACCGCCAGCAGGTTGAGCAGCCAGGGAAAATCGTTTTGCAGCACGCGCTGGGAGGCGCGCATGGCAAGCGTCAGCGCGAGCATCCCCGCGAAGATGGGCCACATGATGCGGCTCGTGGCACGAAATTCGTGCCGGATGAGTTTGGTCAGCATTTGAACACCTCCCGGAAAAGCTCGTCGACGCTTTTGCCGGTTTCGCCGCGGATGGCGTCGACGGTGGTGTGCCGCTCGACGCGGCCGTTTTGCAGGAAGATCACCTCGTCGAGCACCTGCTCGACATCCGCGATGAGGTGGGTGGAGATGACGACGGAGGCGTCCTCGTTGTAGTTGCCGATGATGGTGCGCAGGATGTAGTCGCGCGTTGCGGGGTCGACGCCGCCGATCGGCTCGTCGAGCAGATATAGCTTTGCCGCGCGGGACATGACGAGGATGAGCTGGAGCTTTTCGCGCGTGCCCTTGGAGAGCGTTTTGACGCGCTGGGAGACGTCGAGGCCGAGACGCTGGATCATCTCCTGCGCCGCGTCGCGGCGGAAGTCGGCGTAGAAGTCGGCATAGTAGCCGACGGTCTGCGCGACGGTCATCCAGTCGGGCAGGGCGTTGCGGTCGGGGAGATAGGAGACGATGGCCTTCGTCTCCGGCGAGGGGGCTTTGCCGTCGATCAGAATTTCGCCGCTCGTGGGGGTGAGCAGGCCGTTGGTGAGCTTGATGAGGGTCGTTTTGCCGCTGCCGTTCGGGCCGAGCAGACCGACGATGCGGCCCGGCTCGATGGCGAGGTCTACGCCCTCGAGGGCGGACTTGCCGCCGTAGCGCTTGGTGAGCGCCTTACATTCTAAAATACTCATGATTCTTCCTCCTTTCGGTCTTGCAGCAGGGCGATGACCTCGTCTCTGCCGCAGCCGAGCTTTGCCATTTCGGAGAGAAAATTCTCCACACATTGATCCGCCAGACGGAGCTTCGCGTTTTCGATCATGGAAACATCTCCCGTCACGAAGCGGCCCGCGGTGCGCTGGGAAAAGACCAGCCCGTCGCGCTCAAGGTCGGCGAGCGCGCGCTGCACCGTGTTGGGGTTGACGCCCGCCTCCACCGCGAGCTCGCGCACCGAGGGCAGACGCTCGCCGGGCCGAAATTCGCCCGCGACGATGGCCTGCGTCAGGCGCTGCGTGAGCTGGGTGTAGATGGGGCTGTCATTGCGGAATTGCCACTCCATACGGTTCCTCCTTTTCTTGATGTATGATTGTATTAGATGATTAGTACAATAATACATCAGGAACGATTTGTCAAGGGGGTTGGAAAAAGTTTTTGGGAAAACCGACCGTTGTCAAATATTTTTGATGGACAAAGCCCGCTCATTTCCCTATGATGTAGGCAGAAAGGACGGGATGCCTATGGAGATCGGAGCCAAGCTCAGGCAGGCGCGCATAGCGGCTGGGCTCACGCAGGAGCAGACGGCGGAGGCACTGGGCGTGAGCCGCCAGAGCATATCAAACTGGGAGAATGAAAAGAACTATCCGGACATTGTGAGCGTGGTGCGGCTGAGCGACCTGTACGCGGTCAGTCTGGATGCATTGTTAAAGGAGGAAGCACCGATGTCAGATTATCTGGATTATCTGGAGGAGAGCACCAACACCGTGCGGAGCCGGAGGGAGCAATCTCTGCTGATCCTTCTGTGCGTATATCTGGGCATCTGGGCCGTTTCCGTGCTCTTTTTCTGGCTGCTCACCGGGCCAGACGACGCCATGGGCTACGGCATCGTATTTTTGTGGCTCGTGCTGCCGGTCGCCGCCTTTGTCATTTCACTGCTCATTGGCCGGGGCGGATACGGCGGAAGACAAGGCTGGCTGCTGCCGCTCGCATTCGGCACGATGCATATGCTCGCGGGGTACGCAACCTTCATGCTGGCCAACATGCTCTCCGTCGGCATCCTGCGTCTGCCGCAGCCGAGTCTGCTGCTGAAGGGAACGATCATCTCCGCCGCCGGTTTTTGGTTCGGAGCTCTGACGCGGAGACGGAGGAGGCAGCGCGGGGAGAGCGGCGAATAGGAGAGATCGGACAAAAGAAAAGCCGCCCGGGAGGGCGGCTTTTTGAGCGATACGTTTGAGCAATACATTCAGGTGTTGTCGGGGGCGATGGGGCGGCGGATGAGCAGGGCGCGGAGCGCGTGCCAGTTGAAGGGATAAATGGGATACATATAATGTCCGCCGGCGATGGGCCTGGTGGTGACGAGCAGGATGACGATGAGCAGCGTACCGAGGGCGAGTCCGACCCAGCCGAGGGCAGCGGAGCTGACGAGCAGAACGAGGCGCAGAAGCTTGAAGGCGTAGCCGAGCTCGTAGCTCGGCTGGGCGAAGTTCGCGATGGCAACGAACGCCATGTACGCCAGCACCTCCGGCACGAGCCAATGCGCCTGCACGGCGAAGTCGCCGAGCACGAGCGCACCGATCATGGAAAACGAGTTGGAAAAGACGCTGGGGGTGTTGAGCGAGGCGAGCTTGAGGAGGTCGACAATGAACTCGGTCAGGAGGAGCTGGGCGAGGATGGGGACCTCGTACTTGCTCGTGACGGCGAGGAAGCCCAGCGTGCTGTTGGGAAGGTCAGGGTCCTGCACGAGCAGATACCACACGGGCGTGATGAAGAGCGTGAGCAGAAAGACGACCACGCGCAGGATGCGGAGGTATGAGCCGACGAGCGGCGGGAAATAGAAGTCGTTCGCCTCCTGCACGAAATCAAAGAAGCGGGTGGGCAGGATCATGGCGGCGGGGGAGTTGTCCACGAGGACGATGATGCTGCCCTCCATGATGCTCGCGGTGGCGGCGTCGGGGCGCTCGGTATAGCGAACGCGTGGAAAAGGGTTGAACCATTGCCTCCGGTCCATCATGGATTCCGCGATGGATTCCTGCGACATGGAGATGGAGTCCGCGTCGATGGCGGCGAGCTTCGCGCGGACGCGCGCGAGGAGCGCGCGGTCCACCTTGTCCTCGAGATAGCAGAGGACGACGTCGGCGCGGGATTTCTCGGAAATTTTGTGGCCCTCGAGCGTCAGCTGCGGCGTGCGGATGCGGCGGCGCAGGAGCGCCGCGTTCTGCACGAGCGTTTCGATGAAGCCGTCGTGCGCGCCGCGCAGCACCTTGCCCGAGGACGGCTCCTCCACGCCGCGGGAGGGGTAGCTCTTCGCGTCGATGAGGATACATTCGCCGTAGCCCTCGGCGAGGAGCAGCGTTTTGCCGAGGAACACGGCGGTGGCCGTCTGCCGGAGATCTGCTTCGGCGTTGACCTCGCTGAAGGTCACATAGCGGTCGATGAAGGTCTGCGCGTCGGCGGCGTCGGCGGTGGAGGGCAGGGCGAGCCAGAAGCCGATCATGCGCTCGAGCACCGCGTCGTCGCCGTAGCCGTCCACGACATACAGACGGCAGCGGCGGCCGCCCGCGACGAGGTCGCGGGCGATCATGTCAAAGCAGCGCTCGACGCCCAGCAGGGCGTCGAGCGTGCGGACATCCAGTTCAAAGTGTCCCGTCAGGCGCTCCATGGCGGCTTACCGTCCTTGTCTGTCAAGATAATCCCAGACGTAGCTGGCGACCTCGTCGGGGGTGCGCAGGCTCTTGGCGCCGGAGACGAGACGCTGCTGCTCCTCGGGCGAGAGGCCGGCGTAGCAGCGGTTGGCGTTGACGTCGCCCGCGAGAAAGGATTTGAGCAGGGTGTAGCCCACGCGCTCATCGGAGCAAAATTCGGAATTGGTTCCCATCGTGAAAATCTCCATTCTGCCGCTCTGCCTTGCGCTGCTCTCCGTCGGCGGCGGATGGAAAGCCTGCATACGGCGCGGCTGCCGCCTGTCGGCGTGCCGCAAATGCTGGGAGCTTTTGTGTGAACACAAAAAATCGCCTCTGCACTATTGTGTGCAGAGGCGGTCTTTTCATACGCGGTTCAGACTTCTTTATCAAAATAGAAGAAGGTCTCATCCTCGCCGGCGCGGTGCATACAGGAGGAGAGCATCCTGTAGGAGGCGTCGTTTTCCTTATAGCATTTGGCGACGACGTGGGCGAGGTGGAGCCGGTAGAGCGCCCAGTCGGCGACGGCGGCGAACGCCTCCGTGCCGTAGCCGTGGCCCGCGAAGCCCGGCGAGACACGGCAGCCGAGCTCCGCGCCGCCGCGGGAATCGAAGCGGTAGAGGACGACCTCGCCGATGAGCGCGCCGTCGAGCCGGACGGCAAAGTTCACGGCGCGGGAGCGGGCGTAGTCCTCCCGCGCGACGGCGAGGAAGTAGTCCTCGTAGGGCGTGCCGTCGAAGTCCTTGCGGAAGTCGTAGCCCCACCAGCGGTTGCGGTCGTCGTCGAGACAGAGGGCGGCGTAGGCGGTTTTGTCCGCGTCGGTGAGCGCGTCGAGCGTCAGGCGGGCGGTGGTAAGCGTGGGGATCTCGGTGATGTTGACCAGCTCGTTGAGCACGTCGAAGCGCAGCTTCGCGCCGAGGTGGTCGGGCAGGTACTGGAGCTTCGAGGTGCGCAGGCCCTTGTCGCCGGCGTCGTCCTCGCGGTTGAGCCAGCGCACGCCGTCCACGGCAAATTCCTGCGCGAACGCCTGCACGGTGGCGGGATAGACGCCCTCATAGCCGTAGAGGGCTTTTTCGATATGAATTTGCAGCGTGTCGCCGCAGCGCTCCGCCATGGCGACGGAGAGGAGCCTGCCGTCCAGCTCCATGCCGCCGACGAGGAAGAGCGGGCTGCCGGTCATGCGGAGCATTTTCTCGGCGCAGCGCAGCTCGTTTTTCGCCGAGTCGGACGCCTTGGTGAAGACGGCCTCGTAGTCGCGGAAGAACTGCGTGATGAGCGGCAGGTCGCTCTTCCCGAGCGGGCGGAAGGCGGCGTCGGGATAGAGCTTGCGGAACTTGTTGATGTGGTTGCGCTGTCCGGAGTAGCGGCGTCCGGCAAAGTCGCGCAGATCCTCGGCGGCGTAGATATAGTCGCGCCAGACGCGCGGGGAGGAAAAGCGGAAGTAGGGGTAGCGCGCGGCAAGGCGCTCCGCCTTGTCCTGCGGGACGACGGAGAGGACGAGGGGAATATCCCGCTCGCGGCAGTCGTCCTCGATGAGCGTGAGCGCCGCGTCCTCATCGCCGTTGGGGCCGGGAACGGGGTAGTCGAAGCAATACTGACCGTCGATGAAATTGCGGACGATCAGGCAGCCCGCGCCCTCCGCCCACGAGGGGTGCAGGTGGCTGCGCCACATGAGCTTGACGAGGGCAGAGTATTCGCAGAGCTGGTATTCGCAACTTTTATAGTAGCGGCGCAGGCGGGCAATGTCCCGCTGCGTGACAGGAGTAAAGGTGAGCATAGGGTGTTCCTTTTCTTTCGCGTTGTTTTCTCTGCGCCCGCGGGTCGGCGGGCTTCCTTATTATAACCGCTTCGGCGGTGATTACAAGTGGCTTTTGCAACGGCTCAGGGCTGCATTTCCGCGACGACGCGCTTCGTGCAGTCGATGAAGTGACGCAGGCCGTCGCTCGCGGCGTCGAGCGAGCGGACGGCAAGGCCAAGCTCGCGCGAGGACGCCGGCTCGACCGGCAGGAGCTTCACGCCGTCCGTGCGGCCGCGGACGGTCAGCTCGGTCATCATGCTCACGCCGAGGCCGTGGCTGACCATGCTGATGACGGTGGGATCGTCCACCCAGGTCGGCAGGATGTGCGGCTTGACGCCGATGCGGTTGAAGATGCGCATGATGTCCTTATCGAAGCCCTGCGAGGGCATGATGAAGTCGCGCGCCTCGAAGGCGGCAAGCGGGAAGGCGGTCATGCCCTGCGTGTCGAAATCCTTCGGCAGAACGGCAAACATGGGATCGTCGGCAAGATGCACCCACTCGTACTGGCCCTCGTCCTGCGGGGAGACGAGGATGGCGTCCATCTTGCCCTGCGCGAGCAGCTCGTAGGGGACGTCGACGTGGTCGGCCATGCGGATGTCCACGTCCACGTCGGGGCACTCCTCGCGGAAGCGCTGGATGATGCCCGGCAGCCAGTGCATGGCGATGCTGGCGTAGGCGCTGACGCGGATGATCTCCGTGCGCGAGGAGGCGACCTGCTCGATCACGCTGTCCAGCCGGGCGTTGGCCTGCAGAAATTCGCGCACGGCGGGCGCGATGCGCTCGCCCTCCTCCGTGAGGCGCACGCCGCTGCGTCCGCGCTCGAGCAGCGTGAAGCCGACCTCCTTTTCCAGCGAGTTCATCATGTGTGTCAGGCCCGACTGCGTGTAGCCGAGGACCTCTGCCGCCTTGGTAAAGCTGCCGAGATCGACTGCCATGAGCAGGGCCTCTAATTTCTTGCTTTCCATAGAAGTATTTCCTTTCTATTAGGATCGCTCATATTTTTATTATAATACGTCGCTTTACTTTTGGCAAGAAAGACGGTATCATTTGACTAATTTCTGTTTAATTTATACATCTCATTAAAATATATGAGGACGAATTTGACGGAAAACGGAGAGAGAAACGTAGTTAAAGGAGAAAATCACATGGAAAACAATCGTGCCCAATGGGGAAGCAAGATCGGCTTCATCCTGGCGGCGGCGGGCAGCGCCGTCGGCCTCGGCAACATCTGGAAGTTCCCCGGCAAGGCTTTTGAGGGAGGCGGAGGCGCCTACATCCTCATTTATCTGGCCATCGTCGTTCTCATCGGCTTCCCCGTCATGCTCTCGGAGCTGACCATCGGCCGCGCCGCGCAGGCGAACGCCATCGACAGCTTCCACAAGCTCGGCTACCGCGGCTTCAAGTGGGTCGGCGTCACGGGTGTTGCGGTGGCGTTCATCGTCACCTCCTATTACTGCCACGTCGGCGGCTGGGTGCTGCGCTACGTTGTGTCCTATATTACGGAGGCGCAGACGGTCTATGCCGATCCGCTCGGCTATTTCTACGGCCTGCTCGGCTACAACGCCGCGACGGGTGAGACATGGTTCCCGCTGACCGCCATTCTCTTTGCCGCGGTCTTTATGGCAGTCAACGCCGTCATCATCATCAAGGGCGTTGAGGGCGGCATCGAGAAGTTCAACAAGGTCGGTATGCCCGCGCTGTTCATCATTCTCATTGTACTGCTCGCGCGCACCATCACGCTCGACGGCGCGCAGGTCGGCTTCGCCTATATGCTCAGCTGCGACTGGAGCAAGGTCGGCTTCAACACCTTCCTCTCCGCGCTGGGGCAGGCGTTCTTCTCCCTGTCGCTGGGCATGGCCATCATGATCACCTACGGCTCGTATCTGCCCAAGCATGAGAACCTCGGCAAGAACACGGCGCTCATCTGCACGATGGATACGCTCGTGGCGCTCATCGCCGGCTTCATCATCGTGCCCGCGGTGTTTGCGACGCTCGGCTCCGAGAACGTCGGCAAGGGCGGCGGCTTCGCCTTCGCGTCCCTCGCGGGCGTGTTCGAGCACATGGCGGGCGGCGCGTTTTTCGGCGTGCTGTTCTATATGCTGCTCCTGTTCGCCGCGCTGACGAGCTCCATCGCGCTGACGGAAAGTGCCGTCTCTACCTTGCAGGATGAGCTGCACTGGAGCCGTAAGAAGGCCACGAGCATCATGGGCGTCTCTATGGTTCTCCTCGGCAGCCTCTCCAGCCTGGGCTATGGCCCGCTGGCAAATGTCACTGTGATCGGCATGCAGTTTTTGGACTTCTTCGATTTCCTGACCAACTCCGTGATGATGCCCATCGCGGCCATTGCAAGCTGCATCCTCGTCTCCCGCGTCATCGGCGTCGACCGCATCGCGGACGAGGTCACGCTGAACGGCGCGCCCTTCCGCAGAAGAAAAGTCTTCAACGCCATGATCCGCTTCCTGTGCCCGTTCTTCGCGGCAATCATTTTGATCAGCTCGATCGCCAGCGCGTTCGGCTGGATCTCGATGTAAATAGTCGCGCTTCATAAGCGCGAGGAATAAGTGCAGCGTCATAGGCGCTGCGGCCTGCTCCCTGCGACCTGCAGGGGTGCGGATAAGGGAGGGGTATCTCTTTTTCAAAAAGAGATACCCCTCCC
>ERZ857951.1893-NODE-1893-length-20185-cov-3.128664_pt1 | contig 20185 bp, 12 predicted proteins | sample MGYA00519759_ERZ857951 | MGnify/ENA primary metagenome ERZ857951 (study PRJEB31778, sample SAMEA3449377) | human gut metagenome | biome: human gut; feature: human-associated habitat; material: faeces | place: United Kingdom | collected 2010/2012 ...
AAACTGCTGAAACGCTTCCGGGAAGGCGATAAACAGATCACCGTAGAGTACCGGGAAGAAAAACAGGATGGCAGGATGATCTGGCTTCAGAAGACGATCCTGATGTCCCGGGAACTGCTGTATGACCGGGAGACCGGAAAAGAACGCAGTGCTGTACATGGAATTATCCTGTTTAAGAACACTTCGGAATTCCATAAAAAAGAAGAAGAGGAAAAAGAACGGCTGCAAAAAGCGGTGCAGGAGGCCGATGCAGAAAGCAAAGCCAAGACAGACTTCATGAACCGCATAAGCCATGATATCCGTACACCGATCAACGGCATCATGGGGATGCTGGAGATCCTTCGGAAAAATGAACACAACCCGGAGAAGATGGAAGAATGTATGGATAAGATACAGGTATCTGCCGATCATCTGCTGGCGCTTGTCAACGATGTACTGGATATGAACAAACTGGAAACCAATCAGATCCAGGAAGAGAATGAACCGTTTGACCTTGAAGTGCTGATGCGGGAAGTGGCGGTACTGATGAATCCACTTCTGGAACAGAACCAGATCACACACCGGGTACACCGGAAAAATATACAGCACACAGCACTGAAAGGAAGCCCGTTACAGTTGCGCCAGATCATGCTGAACCTGTTCAGCAATGCGGTCAAATACAACAAACCGCAGGGATCCGTGGATACCGACGTGGAAGAATTATCCTGTGACGGAAAAACAGCCTGGTACGAATTCAGAATCGCAGATACCGGTATCGGCATGAGCGGGGACTTTGTAAAGAATCAGCTGTTTGAGCCGTTCACCCAGGAACAATACGGAGCCAGAACACGCTATCAGGGAACCGGACTTGGGATGTCGATCGTCAAAGGACTTGTGGAAAAGATGGGCGGAACCATTCAGGTGGAGAGCGTCCGTGGAGAGGGAACCACATTTACCTTCCGCCTGCCGTTCACCGTCAACGAGACAGCCGTTTCAGAAACAACCACAGAGGGAGAAGATATATCGGATCTCCTCCGTGACCGAAGGATCCTTCTGGTAGAGGATAATGAGATCAATATGGAGATCGCACAGTTCTATCTGGAAGAAGCAGGGGCAAAAGTAGAAAAAGCATGGAACGGACAGGAAGCAGTAGCTTTGTTTTCCCAAAAACCTGCCGGCAGTTTCGATGCGATCCTGATGGATGTGATGATGCCCGTGATGGACGGCATGGAAGCCACACAGCGTATCCGTGACTTGAAACGGGAAGATGCGGCATCGATTCCGATCATTGCGATGACTGCACAGACGACAGCAGACATCCGGGAAACCTGCCGCAAAGCAGGAATGGATGACTATATCGCAAAACCGATCCGTGAGGAAGAACTGGCGAAGGTGATCAGAAAATCGTGGAAAGTAAAAAAAGTGTAATGCTTTGCGTTGACAAAGAAGAGATTACTGACTAAAATAAAATCAGCGAGAAGTCGCTTCCGGGAGATACCATACCGGAGGCGATTTACTTTTCTATGATAAAAACGAGGAGTAGATGAGGGGAGGGAACCATATGGATAATCAGTTACCGGAACTCAAAGTGAATATGTTGGGAAGGTTCTCCATAACCTATGGAGAACAGCCGATAACCTTCAAGAGAAACTCGGCAACCAAAGCAGTAAAACTACTGCAGATTCTGTTACATTCCAGTCTGGTGGAGGACCGCGGGAACACAGGAATCCCCAGAGCACAGCTGCTTGACGATCTCTTTGGAAGAGAAGAACTGGCAAATGTGGGCAATAACCTGCGTGTGACGGTATTCCGTCTGCGCAAGATGCTGATCGAGGCGGGACTGCCGGAATATGAGTATATCGTAAAAGAAAAAGGTGTCTTTTACTGGCGCAGCCCGATGAAAGTGGATCTGGATGTGGCACGCTTTATGGAACTTGTCAGAGAAGGAGAAGAAGAAGTAGACGAAACCAGGAAGATGAATCTGTGGGAGAAGGCCTGCAGGCTGTACAAAGGAGAACTTCTTCCGATGCAGTCCGGAGAAGACTGGGTCATCATGAACAGCGTCCGTTACAAAGACAAATATTCCAAGATACTCCGCCGGCTGTGTGCCTACAGAAAAGAACAGCACGAATACGACACCATTCTGGAACTGACAGACAATGCCATCGAGATCTATCCGTTCGACGAATGGCAGTCCTTAAAAATTGATGCCCTGATGGGTATGAACCGCTACAAAGAAGCATATCAGCTGTACGATGCGACTTCAAAAATGTTCTTTGAAGAACTGGGAATCACACCATCCGAGCGCATGATGAACCAGTTCCAGGAGATGAGCGAACGGATGGGAAGAAAATACCATGCGGCAGGAGAGATCAAGGAAGACCTGAAAGAACCGGAGTACGAAGACGGTGCCTTCTACTGCAGCCTGCCAAGCTTCCGGGATAACTACCGGCTGGTGCGTCGGCTGATCGAGCGAAACGGAAAGTCCGCATTCCTTATGGTATGCTCCCTGACAGACGGCAACGGCCATCCGATGGAAAACCGGGAAAAGCTGGATGTGATGTCCATGGAACTGCACCGAGCAGTAAAAAACAGTCTGCGCCGCGGAGATTCCTTTTCCAAATACAGCCCGTCTCAGTTCCTGATCCTTCTGGTCGGAACCAGCCAGGAAAACTGTGACATTATCTTCCGGCGTATCGCCGCACGGTTCACAAAAAAACATGGATCCTGGAACAAATATCTGGAATATTACGTATCATCCATCGCAGACGTGGAGAATCCAAATGCAAGATTAAGCTTTCAGAAAAATGAATTTCGCTGGAAATAGGCAACAGGAACAGGAGTGTGAAACATGAGTCAATTTTGGAATGGAGAAGTACTGGCAGCACCGAACCTGATCACGGTGTGTGTGGACGAAAGTCATGCCAGCGAGATATCCGGCCGACTATATCACGGTTATTCCCAGGAGCCACAGTCCTTTGAAAATGTCGTGCAGCTGATCCGTTACATGGCAGACTTTTACGACAGCATTCGTTTTCCGGAATCCTCCGTGGTCCTTCGGGAGTTCACTTCGGAAAAGCGTGCGATGGAGGAACTACATGAAAAAAGTATGGAATATCAGCAGCTGATGGAACAAAACGGCATCTGTGCCACCTTCCACATCTTTGTCAAATACCGCCAGAACGCCACCTGGCAGGGTATCCTTGCATGGAAAGAAGGACATCAGGAGATGGAATTCTGCAGTGTCCTGGAACTGATCATCGAGATGGATGCCATACTGGGAAGAAAATAAAAGTACAGAAGCAGGAACTCTTATGGAAGATAAGGATTCCTGCTTTTTTCTGTACAGGTAGAAAACAGTAAAAAGTATTACATTTCACATCCGGGTAATTCGATCACAGATCGGAACAAAATGAAAGAGTAATAAAAAACGAGTTTCTTCTATAATATAATAGGATCCACCGGATCGATCTCAAAAACCATGTCATAAACCATAAAACCCCACATACAATATAAGTAATGAGGCAAAAACCTGTCTGAGAAACGGACGAATCCATGAAGATACAGCAGATTCCACATATAGCAACCACAGGCGGACATAATTACGCCGGCAGGGAACAGGATCCGCACCGATATCACAAAACGTTACAGAATCCAACAAAAATAAAAAAAACACCAAATATATAATGACTGTAATGCTTTTAGTAATGGTGCGTCTATTATAATACATATATAAAAACAGAGTACTGAAGGAGGTGGAACAGCTGTGAGCGATTCTACGAAAAAGACGGAGACCTTTATCTTAAATATTTACAACAGGCAGAATGCCACCTGGCAGGGTTCGGTGACCTGGGTGGAAAAAAAAGAAAAGCAGCAGTTCCGCAGCGCTTTAGAATTATTAAAACTGATAGAGAGTGCTTTGGATGAAGAGGAGGGAGAAAACCATGAAAAGTAGAAATAAAAAAAGACTTCTGGCATTGGTGCTTTGCATGGTCGTTGCCATAAGCAACAGCAGCTTCATATTCGCATCCGAGACCGGACAGGCCGAATACCCACAGGAAGCGGAAGTACAGACTCAGGACGAAGCCGTTGCCGATGACATGGACGTGGCTGCTTACGCAGCAGATGAAGGCCAGGCAGTAGCCGACGAACAACCCGCGGCCGTGGAACAGGTTGCCGCAGAACCGGCCGCAGAACCGGAAACAACCGCCGAGACACCGGCAGCCCAGCCGGTAGCGGAAGCACCTGCAGCAGAACAGCCGACAACAGAGGCACCTGCAGCAGAGACACCGGCAGCCCAGGAACCTGCAGCTGTACCGACCGAGGAGACAGCTCCCGCAGCAGAAAATGCTACGGCGGAAACTCCTGAGAAAGATGCAACACAGGCGGAAGCTGAAAACCAGCAGCTCACATGGAGTCAGGATGTTGGAGATACAACCGTTAACGTAACTGCAGAAGCAGGAGCACTTCCTGCAGATGCACAGCTTTCCGTAACAGAGATTACTTCAGAAGATGAAGTAAAAGAAATCGAAAAAGCAGTAGAAGAAAAGGCAATCGAAGAACAGTTTTCCATCAAGAATATCTTCTCCTACGATATCAAATTCCTGGTAGACGGTTCCGAAGTACAGCCAACAACTCCGGTACAGGTAAGTGTAGACACCCCGGAGATCACATCCAGTGAGGATGCTGCAGTACTGCATGTGGATAACAATAATGTAGCGGAAGACATGAACGGTGCTGTTGATGGAGAAGGAAAAGTCGTATTCGATGCTCCGCATTTTTTTACATACGTTATTGTAAATAAAGGTGGTGCAGAAGTACAAATTAAACTGCAACATTATTACTATGATACAAATAATGAAGAAAAAAAATTATATGCAGACCAGACCGTTCCTTTACATGTCGGAAGTAAAATCGAAGATTATCGGAAATCTACGAATTATGATGTGGTTAATGTAAAGGAAATCGCTGAAGACGGAACAGAAACTGAAGTTCCCAATTTCAATGAAATCTCGGTGACTGGAAATAAGACGTATCGCATTTATTATAAGGAAAATACAAGTCCGAAGCAAGGCGCTGTTAAGTTTTGGGACTATGCTATTTCATGGAAAAATAGGGAGAAAAATATCAATAGTGACCAGCATTATAAAGGAAAAGATACAAATAAACGTATGACAATGGGTCTTAGTAAAGCTGACTATTATAACCAAAATGGATTAGACTATAATGCATACGGTACGAATGGATTGAATGCGAACAAATGTAATTATGGGAGAGATACCGATGGAAAAGGAACTTTAGGGTTATTAGAAGGACTTTCAGATGATTATCAAACAGTTTTATGGAATGTCGATCAGCCTGGATTCTTCACAGATGATTATGTAGGCGAAGGCAAGACTATTTATAAAGATTATAAACTGAACTTTAATCGAAGCGGTAATCATTACACACTTGCTTCAGTGCAGACACCGAATAATGAAACGAAAAATGCGGGGGCAGGTTTTTGGCCACTCGGACATGAAAATTTTTACTTTGGAATGCGCTATGATGTGGAATTTGAAATTGGTGATTATGTTGGACCAATGGATTATAAGTTTACTGGTGACGACGACTTGTGGGTTTTGTTAGACGGAAAAGTAGTTATTGATGTTGGTGGTATCCATGACGCATTAGAAGGAAGTACAGACTTGTGGGAAAACCTGGGATACCCTGATGGCAAAAGACCTGGACCTGATGAAACAGCAGCAAAAACAAAAAAACATCGAATCACTGTACTCTATATGGAACGTGGAGCCGGAGCATCCAACTGTCAGATGGAGTTCACATTGCCAAACAGCCGGATTTTGGATGTTACAGAAGTACCTAAGGCTACATTATCTCTGAAAAAGGTGAATTCTAAGGATGAAGCTATTTCGGGAGCAAAATTCAAATTGGTTAGCAAAGCGGACGAAAATGATTACGATGAAGTAACATCGGATACGAATGGTTTTGTAACATTCAATGATTTAAAAGAAGGTGTCGACTACACACTTACAGAAGTGAGTGTACCAGGAGATTATATTGCAGAGACCACAAGCTGGACAGTAAAACTGGAAAGAGATTCTTCCAACACTTTAAAAGCGGTTCTCTACAATAATGATACTAAATTAGAGACTGCCGCTGATGGAACATATCACATAGTCAACTATAAACAGGAAGAATTAGTAAATCAGAGCGTAGAGAGCAATAAAACGGTTTCTCTTCTGGACTGGGATCAGAGAACATACAGAATTGATCTTACAGCCAGTTCAACAACAACTCAGTCGATGAAAACACCTTATGACATCGTAATGGTTTTGGATCGATCAGGAAGTATGAGTAAGAAATTTGTTGAATACAAGAAGTGTACTACCCAAATGTATTCTAGTGGAACATATTTTATCAAAACACAAAGCGGTATATATCAAAAGCTTGAATATAAAAATAAAAAATGGACATATACAGATTCTTACACGAAGAAAAAAGTTACAGTTGACCCAAATAGCACTGATGTTTATGTAGCTCAATATTCTACGAAAACAAAAATTGAAGCTTTAAGGAACGCAGCAACTAAATTTGTAGATAACGTTGCTGAGAAAAATTCAGACTGTCGTGTCGGTATAGTTACTTTTTCGACTGATGGTGATATAAAAAAAATAACCAAGAACAAATATACATTGGCTAAAGTTGGGACTTCAAAAAGTGACATTATTAATACCATAAAAGGTTTAACCACAGGTGGAGATACTTGTCCTGCTACAGGTCTGAATAAAGCAAGTCAAGTATTTTCTGAGAATTCTTCTAACAGCTGGGAAAATGTAGATCAAACCGCTGGACGTAGGAAAATGGTTGTATTCTTAACCGATGGAGTTCCTGCACCTGGTGGCACAAATGACTTTGATGAAGATCTTGCAGTTGAGGGTACAAATTCAGCTAAGAGCTTACATGACCAAGGAGTTGCAACTTATGCATTGGGTATATTCGGAGCCGCGAATTCTGAAGGAACAATGGATAAGGCATCAGTTAAACGTATTGATGAATATATGCAAAGCATAGCGTCTACTCCTGATAAATATATGACAGCTGATGGTGTTGACAATTTATCAAGTTTATTTGAAAACATCACAAATAATATTCCTGTTACAGCTACAGTTACAGATGTAATTGATAGTCGATTTGAACTAACAGCTGGCTCTCGTGATCAATTAGAAGCAGAGGGTGCAGAGATAACGAGCAATAAAGATGGTTCCACTACAATAACCTGGAAGGATGTAGCAATATCAGGGAAAAAAGTATCAGGAACGACAGAAATCGAAAGAGCCGGATGGCATAGAGCAATCGTTATTAAAGCCAAAGACGAATACATTGGTGGAAACGATGTTCCGACAAACGGCGCCGGTTCAGGAATTAATGTTGATAACAATCATGCAGAATTTCCGCAGCCAACCGTTAACGTAAAAGTCGACTTTAACATCGGCAAAGATGGAACCGTTATCTTTAAAGGAGATGCACTATCACAATATTTCACTAATGGCGTAGCGAGTGGAATTACAAAGCTTGTTTCAACGACTGGATCAGAGTACACAATGCTTGGTGATGTAAATGTTTCAACCAAATGGTATACCGATGCAGCATGTAGGAATGAAATAACAAAAGAAGCAATCCAGGCAGCAAAGCCAGCTGCAGATACTGTTTATTACGCAAAAGTAACAGTAACTCCTAGAACAGATGGTTCAGCATCAAGTGCTAACTCAGTTGGTGATGGGAAGGCAACTGGAGAATACTACAAAGTTGATCCGGTAGGTATTGCAAAGACGGGCACTTATACTGTAAGAGTTGTTTCTGGTGCAATTCAGATTGAAAAACAGTTGGACACAGAAGCAGCAAAAAATGAAACATTTACTTTTGAAATTACAAGAACAGATGTAGATGGATTTGCTCCAATAGATGTTTCGATTACTATAAATGCTGGAGAAACAAAGGGAACACTTTCAAATGAAGATTTGGAGAAGTTGAAATCTCTTCCTCGTGGAACTTATGAAGTATCAGAAGTTGATACAAATGGTTACACAATTCAGGATGTCAATGCAACGGATGAAACAAATTGTTATTCCAATGTTGCAAATGACAAAGTTTCCTTCACACTGGGAAGTGATAGCGACCAGAAAGATGTTATCAAAGAGAAGACTTATAAGACAGCAGGAATCCTTGGAGTAGCCGCTTTTACAAATGAAAAAGTAACCTCAGACTGGGGCATCAAAAAGGTAAGTGCAAGTAATAATGACTATATGATTTCCGGTGCAGTATTTAAATTAGCACCGACCGCAGGCGGTTCCTCACTACCTACTTATTACGGTAAGTCTCAGGATGGTGGAACAGTAAAATGGTATAGTGACTCTGATTGTACAACTGAGATTACTGAAACAATCCGAAAAGGAAGGTATACCTTATCAGAAATTACAGCACCGACTGGATACGTACGTAGTACAGAAACTTGGAGTATCGAAATTGCTTCAAAAGGAGCGTTAAAATCAATCCAATCCGGTGGTCAGGAAATTGCAGAGAATAAAATAAAGACAGAATTTGTAGATGGAAAAGAGGTTGTATATTACTTATATGAAAATGAGGTAGTCTACGATCTTCCATCCACCGGCCACACCGGAATCTTCAACATCCTGATGAGTGGAATCCTGCTGATGTTCGTAGGCATTCTGATCATATACAAGATGAAAGGCAAGGAGGTGCTGAAAAAATAAGGAACCTTAATATTTCAGTGGCCTCCAAGCCACAACAATGATTTCCAGTGCAAATAAAAGGAGAAAAGGCACTGAAAATAAAAGAGAGGAAATAAAAAAGAAAAGGAGAAAATCATATGAGTAAAGTGAAAAGAATTTTATCAGTGATTATGGCGATGGTAATGGTACTGGCTATGAGCGTACCGACATTCGCAGCAGGAGAAAACGCAACTATTACACTTAAAAGCTTTGATAAAGCTAATAAAGTTGAGTACATGCAGATTATCCAAAAAGATGAAACCAAAACTTCTGGTTGGGCATTTACCAATAAAGCAGGAAAATGCTTTACAGAAGCATTTGGACTTACTGATTCAGAGGATGCACAGCAGCAGGTTATCTGGGGATTAATCCAGTATAAAGATAACTCTGTTAAATTGCCGACAGGTGTAACAGCAACAGCAGCAACAGCAGCAAAGATTGACTTAGCATTAAGTAAAGTTGCAGCACTTAATGGATTCATTGAAACAACAGATCAAACAAAAATTGAAGTAAGTGCAGCTGGTGTTTATGCAATCAAAGCAGAAGAAACAGGATTTACTTATAAAACAGCAACAGCATATGTAGGATTTGGAGAACCATATCCAGCATTAACAAATGCAGAAGTAACAGCTAAAAAGTCTCCAACATCTGTAGACAAAACAGTAGCAGATGAAGATCATGTAGTAGCAATCGGAGATATCGTAACTTATACAATCGAAGCATATGTACCATTTATTGATGCAGCTAATACAGAGAACAGAACATTTACAATCACTGATGAAATTACCGGTGCAGATTACTACTTAGCCGGTCCAAACGCTGTTAACAGTGTTACAATGGAAGGCACAGATGGCCAGGTTGGTACAATCAATGTAAATGAAGCAGGTACAGGATTTACTATTAATTTAAACGCATTAGTTGCAGATACAGCTAATCCAAATGCAGGAAAGAAAATTACAGTTACTTATACTGCAAAAGTAAATGAAACAACTGTAAAAAATACAGCAGGAAGTCATGCAGCAGGTGTAGATTACGGCGGAGAGAATGTTCCGGTTAAGTTATTTACAGGAGAACTTGTTTTACTGAAATATGGTGATGGCGATGTAAATAATGCTTTAGCAAACGCTGAATTTGTATTGTATAAAGATGGCGAAGAAGCACCTTTAACATTCGTAAAAGAACGCAACGGAAAATATAAATATGCACCAAATACAGAAGAGGCATCTGCAACACTTGTAACTGATGAAAATGGTATGATCGATGTAGAAGGTTTAGATGTTGGTTCTTATCATTTCGAAGAAACTAAAGCACCGGAAGGATATTCTATTAATACAGATGGTAAAACTCTTACACTTACTGTAAATGGAGATGTTGCTACAGCTAACTTATATAATGAAGGTCAGTTAAATGATACCAAACTTAACGCTCTGCCATCCACCGGTGGTATCGGTACAACAATCTTCACAATCGGCGGTTGCGCTATCATGATCGTAGCAGCTGGTCTGTTCTTCGCAACAAGAAGAAAAACTCAGAAATAATTAATCATAAGGAACCCCGTACACTCTTAGGAGGAACGGAAGAACCCATGAAAACGGGGCGGCTCGCCCGCCCCGTTTTTGATAAAAAAGCAATACACGACAGCATACAGATATAGCATTAGAGTTGGAACAAGATACAACAGTAAGGAGAGCCCGGATGAAGAAAAAAATATCAATTGTATTAGCAGGAATTTTGTTTTTAGCCGGTTTGTCCTTGTTGCTGTATCCGCTGGTGGCAAACCAGTGGAATAACTACAGACAGAGCCGACTGATCTCGGAATATGAATCTGTAGTAAAAGACGAATCAAGGAAAGGAACCATTAATTATGAAAAGGAATGGGAGCGGGCCGATGCGTATAACCAGTCGCTTCTTCCAAGCATCCTTCCCGATTCTTTCGCAATCGCAGCAGCATCCGATAAGCCCGGTGAGGAATATATGTCCTGTCTGAACATCCTGACAGATGAGATGATGGGATATGTGGAAGTGCCGAAGATCAATATCAAGATCCCGATCTTCCACACCACTTCAGAAGAAGTGCTCAGCAAGGGAGCCGGTCATCTGGAAGGAAGTTCACTTCCGGTAGGTGGCGAGAATACCCATTCAGTAATCTCTGCACACCGTGGTCTTCCAAGTGCCAGTCTTTTCACAGACCTGGATCAGCTGGAAGACGGAGATCATTTTCTGATCCGTGTACTGGATCAGACACTCTGCTACGAAGTGGATCAGATCCATATCGTGGAACCGGAGAATACCAGTGATCTGGCAGTGGAGCCGGGACAGGATCTGGTAACTCTTCTGACCTGTACGCCATATGCGGTCAACACGAAACGTCTTCTGGTAAGAGGTCACCGGGTACCATACGAGGAGGAGACCATCAAGGAAGAAGAGAAAGAATCACCGATGAGCCTGTATACCAATTATCTGCTCTGGGTACTGGTCGGCTTGGCGGTAACCGCAGTACTGATCATTTTCTTATGGCAGTATGACAAGCGGTATAAGAAAAAAATAGCAGCAAAGCAGGCAGCAACAGACGTGACAAAGAACGATGTTTCTGACCGGAAAGAGGAATAAGATGAAAAGAAAAATATCAGGAATTCTCTTCGGTCTGTTGTTTTTGATAGGGTTTGGAATCCTTGCTTACCCCACGGTATCCAACCAGTGGAATACCTACCGGCAGAGCCGGCTGATCAGCAATTATGAACAGGTGGTCAGCGATATGCAGCCGGAGGATTACACGAAAGAGTGGGAAGCGGCGAGAGAGTTCGACAGTACTCTGGTACAGAATAATATATATGGTGATGTGTTCGGCAGTGATGATGTGGACATGAAGGACACAGACTACTGGAAGGTTCTGAATGTGGCAGGTGATGGCGTGATGGGGTATCTCTCCCGAAGATCAATATCAAGCTTGCCATCTACCACGGAACCGCGGAGGATGTTTTACAGACGGGGATCGGTCATATGAACGGCACATCCCTTCCCATCGGCGGAGAGAGTACCCACAGTGTACTTGCCGCTCACAGAGGTCTTCCGGCAGCCAGATTATTTACAGATATTGACCAGTTGAAGCAGGGGGATATGTTTTATATCCATGTACTGGATGAGACGATGGCATATCAGGTAGACCAGATTCTGGATATGGTAGATAAAGATGATCACGAGACACTGGAGGAGGCACTGCAGATCCAGGAGGGGAAAGACCAGGTGACTTTATTTACCTGTACCCCATATGGTGTAAACTCCCACCGATTGCTGGTTCGGGGAACCAGAGTTCCTTATGAAGGCGAAGAGGAAGTGGAAAATACACCGGTGGACAGCATGTTACGTGCCATCCAGAATTATTATATGTTATACTTAATCTTAGGATTAGCAGTGACACTGCTTGTGATACTGATCATGAAGTTCCTGTTTGACCGGAAGAATAAGAAACGCTCCGGTAAGACGGATGATATGTCGAAGGAGGGATAGAGGTGACTATGAAAAAGAGAATAAAAACCGCAGGGGCGCTGACCCTTGCAGCAATAACTGTTTTATCAGCAGCCGGTTTATCCAGTGTATATGGTGCTCTTGGAGTAGAGACAGATAGAAAGTGTTCTCTTACATTTACGTTGGACAAAGCAGAGTTCGGCGAGCTTTGCGACCTGGAGATTCCGGTAGATGTGTACAAGGTGGCAGATATTACAGAAGAAGCACAGTATGATACAACAGGCTATGCGGATTTTGCCAGTCTGGGATTGGAGAAGATAAGCAGTACCACATCCGCAGAGGAATGGGCACAGATGGCTGAGGATGCCATGAAGATCGTAGAAGATAAAGGGATCGCACGGACTGCAGAGGTAAAGGTTACCAAACCGGAAGGCGCAGAAGGATCCACCGGTGTGATCAACAATCTGGATACAGGTATGTATCTGGTACAGGCCGAAACCGTGCAGACCAGTGAGTACACCTATGATTTTACCCCATATCTGGTATCTCTTCCGAATAACTATTATTCCAAAGAGAACCCGGACGATACCTGGGTATATGATGTGACAACCGGTATGAAGCCGCAGCAGACACAGCGTTACGGAGATCTGGAGATCTTCAAGAATCTGACAGAGTACAATGCTTCCCTTAAGGATGCACTCTTCGTCTTCCAGGTAGAAGGCACCAGACATGGTGAAAAGGTCTACAGTGATGTAGTTTCTATTAAGTTCAACCAGGCAGGTGAAAAATCAGTTCTGGTGAAAGATCTTCCGGCAGGAACACGGGTTACTGTAAAAGAAGTATACGCAGGCGGAAGCTACAAAAATACATCCGGTGACACCCAGACAGCAACGATCGTTGCTGAGGGAGAAGACAACAGTCCGGTAAGCGTAAGCTTTACCAATACATATGATGGTCGCCTGGTTCCGGGAACCGGTATCGTGAACCATTTTGAGAATAAGGACGGCGAGTGGAGCTGGGAACAGCAGACAGATGAACCCGCCATTGCCAATTAGGGAAAGGGGTGCAGGATATGAGAAAATTAAGTAAAAAAAGTCTTTGCCTTGCAGCCGCAGCCCTGACACTGACAGCGGGGATCAGCGCAGGAACAGCGATGGCGTATTTTACCACGTATGCGGAGGCTTCCGGTAATGTAACGCTGAATATGGGATTTACGGATAGTATCAATGCTATTCTTGCCGATGTTCCCCAAGAACGTAATACGTTGCTTTTCTCTGCAACAATGAGCCCGGAAATTGCGCGTATCTCAAAGAACTATCTGCGCAACGCTAAAGAAATCACTATCGGCCGCAAGAATGAAAGTACCAGCAACGTAAAGCACGTTGCCTATACCGTTCATGCTAAAGATAAGTATGAAGCACTGAAGCGTATCGTAGACTATTATCCGCAAATTTACGGTATCATTTTCTGCCGCACACGTAAGGAAACACAGGAAATTGCAGATAAACTGATGCAGGAAGGTTATAATGCCGACTCATTGCACGGTGAATTGTCACAGGCACAACGTGACGCCGTGATGCAGAAATTCCGTATCCGTAACCTGCAACTGCTCGTTGCTACGGACGTAGCTGCCCGCGGGCTGGACGTGGACGACCTGACACACGTCATCAATTACGGATTGCCGGATGATACGGAAAGCTATACTCACCGTAGCGGACGTACAGGACGTGCCGGCAAGACAGGTACTTCTATCGCCATTATCAACCTGCGTGAGAAAGGGAAAATGCGTGAGATTGAACGTATCATCGGCAAGAAGTTTATTCCCGGAGAAATGCCGACTGCAGCAGGAATTTGCCAGAAACAGTTACTTAAAGTAATTGACGACCTCGAGAAAGTAAAAGTAAACGAAGAGGAGATTTCTGAATTCATGCCCGATATTTACCGTAAGCTAGAATGGTTAAGTAAGGAAGACTTGATTAAACGAATGGTTTCTCACGAATTTAACCGCTTTGCCGAATATTACCGCAACCGCGCAGAAATAGAAGTACCGACCGATAGCCGTGGCGAACGTACCGGAAGAGGTGACCGAAAAGAAGGTGGTTTCGAAAAAAGAAGCCGGAAAGCTGCTCCGGGCTTCAACCGTTTATTCATTAACTTAGGCAAAACGGACAGTTTCTTCCCCAGTGACCTCATCGGCTTGCTGAATAGCAATACACGTGGACGCATTGAATTAGGACGTATCGACTTAATGCAGAACTTCTCTTTCTTTGAAGTTCCCGAAAAAGAGGCTATCAATGTCGTAAAAGCTCTAAGCCGTGCGAAATGGAACGGACGGAAAGTCGTAGTAGAAGTATCTAGTGAAGAAGGCGGAAAAGGACATGAAAACGGTTCAAGTGAACGCAAAGGCGGAAAACGATTCGGCAAAGGAGAAGATCGTACTCCACGCTACGACAATAAAGATAGAAAAACAAAAGATGCTTCTACCAAAGGTCCAAAATCCGGCAAAAAAGAAAAACCGAGTCGTGCAGAACGAGGCTATTCGGATGCTCGCGGTCCAAAAAAGAAAGACGACTGGCAGGAATTCTTTAAAGACAAAGAACCAGACTTCAGTGAAGAAGGGTGGGCACGCAGAAAACCAAAGAAATAAAAACTTTCAAAGCAAAAACCATAGAATTCCCCTTTTGAGGGAATGGTTACTTCTTAAAAAAAGTTGTACCAAAAACGTTTACATAACCTTTTATAAGGTGAGTTCAATATAAACTTAATGATTATGCTTCCCTTCCTTTGGAAAGGAAGGAGAAGCATGAGAATGAAGTTATATCAAACTCACCTTATTTTTAATTCTTTTATCAGATTTCCCGCTTTCCCGTATTTCTCGATAATAAAGAGCATATAACGCACATCCACACCGATACATCGTTGTAAATCGGGTTCAAATACAATATCACTGCTCATGGCTTCCCAATTGCCGTCAAACGCCAGACCGAGCAACTCTCCCTTACCGTTGAACATGGCACTGCCGGAGTTTCCTCCTGTTATATCATTGTTGGAGATAAAGCAGACATTCATATCTCCCTGTTCGTTGGCATACCTGCCGAAGTCGCGGGAAGATAATAAAGACAAGAGTTCCGGCTGCACGGCAAAGTCAATGTCTCCGGCATGCTCTTTTACCTTCTCAAAGATACCTTTCACTGTTGTATAATAGCCGTAAGTAGCCCCGTCGAAAGGAGAATAACCACTGACCGTCCCGAAACTGAGCCGCATGGTCGAATTGGCGTCGGGATAGAAATTACGGTCGGCATACATACGGCGCATGGCATCATTGAATAAGCGCTCTCCCTGTTCGATCTGCTCGGAAGCTTCGGAAATACTTTGGTTCATCTCATAATATTTCACAATCAGGTCAAGACTCAAAGATACGGCAGGGTCTTCAATCAGATTATACGTCGTATCCCGTTCCAGGAAGCGTTTCAAACCTTTAGGCGAGGTTATATTGGATGTTGCATACAAGGAGTCTACATAGGCTTGGATATTCCCGTTATAGAGCGTGTCGATCTTATCGTACATAGCGGGAAGATACTTCTTGTCCACTTTCGTTTGATACTCTTTCAGCATGGCGGCAAAGACTTCCTTGTCAATGGCAGTATCCAGGTTGTCATACTTTTCCAACAGCTTCTTCATACGGCTTACCACTTGCTTTTCTTCCGCCTCAAAGTCGAAGTTCAGAATTTCAAGCGCAAGCTGAACCAATTCAGGACCATTGATAAATGCTTCACCGAAATAAGCCAAGGCACGGTTTATCTCACGACGATTGCCATAATTCAGCTCCAGGGAAGAGAATAAACGGATAAGTTTCTCCCTTTCTTCGGGATGCGCCTGAATCCATTCGCGCAGTGCAGCCTCAGCAGCACGTTTCTTTTCCAGCACTTTCAGGTGTTGGATCGCTTTATTGGTTCCGATACTATTCTTCCAGTAATTAGAGCTTTCATCGTACTTTGAGGCATACTTGATACGGATGTCCGGACGACGGTCCATTTCCCGCTTCCAAATAGCCTGTTTCACTCCACGCACGTCAATCATAGCCTGATTGATGCCGTTCATCATCTCCTCGATACCATACGAAGAGAGATAACGCTCCGTACTCCCCGGATAACCGAGCGTCATACAGAAAGAGCCTTCCTTATATCCTTCCAAAGAGACAGGAGCTACATATTCAGGATGATAGGGCACATTGTCCGGAGAATAATCCGCCGGACCGTTCTGAGTGTTCGCATAGATACGGAATACGCTGAAATCGCCCGTATGACGCGGCCACATCCAGTTGTCCGTATCCCACCCGAACTTACCGACAGAGGAAGGGGGAGCAAATACCAGACGGACATCATTATAATCACGGTAAACAGACAGCCAGAACTCATTTCCCGCATAGTAGGCGTCAACAATACCCGTCAAGGTGGAGTCCTTTTCCGATACTTCCATCCCGATTACATTCATCACAGAATCGACTGCCACCCGCCGCTCGGATTCCGTCTTAGCGTGTTTGGCGGCAGACAATACCCGCTTGGTCACATTTTCCGTACGAAGCAGGAAACGGACATATAACTCGGGATTCGGCAGTTCTTCTTCGAGGCTACGGGCCACAAAACCGTCTTTCAGATAATCATGTTCTACCGAAGAATGCTGCTGGATACTACTGAAACCGCAATGATGATTGGTGAACACCAACCCGTCTTCCGATACGACTACTCCCGAACAAAAGCCACCGAAACTGACAACGGCATCCGCCAGACACGGCTTCTTCGGATTATATAATTTATTTACAGGCATCTGCAAACCAAGTTCTCTCATTACCCGGTCTGTTTGCTTATTCTTCTTAAGATTTCCCAATAGCCACATTCCCTCATCGGCAAAAGCATTCGACAAGCAAAGAGCAAGGACAATAACTGCGGTCAGTCTGAATTTCATGCTATTATTTTTAGATTCTTTATTCGGTAATCAACCTCAACTTTTTCGCCCCTACCCGGGCTTTCAGCCACTCGCTGATTTTCTCTTTCTCCGTATTCGTCGGATGTTTGGCAAACTTCATGACAGCCAGCGTCACCGTATCCGTTTTCATCGAATCTACCCGTACTTCGAGCGAGTGAGCAATGGAAAGCGTAGTGATAGAAGGATAAAGCACCTTCAGTTCCGGCACCAGTGTACGACTCATTTCATCATACGATTTATATTGTTGGAGAGTTGTCTCCAGTTGAGTTATTTTGACTTTCTGTTCCTGAAGCCGTTGTTCGCTGTTCTTGTAGAAGTCTTCCATTACCATGGCACGGATAGAAGACACATCCACCGCTTCGTTGTTCATACCCTGCAATACTATCAGCTTGGTATCTTCAAGTTTATACTCTTTCAGTTTACTGCGGGCTATGGAGATCGAAGCGTCCGGCACTTCCGAGCCGATCAGGACAACACGGACTTCCTTATGTTCATAGCTGACCTTTTTATCAAGCACTTGCGTATTCTCGAATCCCAACTGTTCGTTGATAAACCGGTTGGCCGCCGCTTCATAGAAAGTACTTTTGATAATTCCGAATGTCAGATAAACAGCCGGGCACATCGTCAGAATCACAATCAGGATGATATATTTACGCACCGTCTTTTCACGGTTTTTATCAACGAACTCTTTCCGCTGGAAATGCATCACACGCACACCGATAAAAGTTGCGAGGCTAATGAATACGGAATTTATGAAGTAGAGGTAAAAGGCTCCCAGAAAATAGATCAGATTACCGGAAGCCAGCCCGTAACCTGCCGTACAAAGCGGCGGCATCAATGCCGTAGCGATAGCGACACCCGGAATCACGTTCCCTTTTTCTTTCGTAGAAAGAGCCACCACACCTGCCAGACCACCGAAAAGTGCGATGAATACGTCATAAATTGTCGGCGATGTGCGGGCCAGTAACTCTGACTGCGAACCGGCAATAGGCGCCAGAAGGAAGAAAATTGTCGCCGTCGTCACACTGAAAGCGGTCGTAATAAGAAAACTCTTTAAAGAACGTTTCATCAGTTCGAAGTCGTTCAAGCCGACAGAAAGCCCTACTCCCATGATAGGCCCCATCAACGGAGAAATCAACATGGCACCGATGATCACGGCGGTAGAGTTCACATTCAAGCCAAGTGACGCCATGAAAATGGCAAAGATAAGAATCCACAGGTTCGCCCCCTTGAACTCCACACCTTTACGGATAGAATCGACTGTTGCCAGTTCATTATCCTTATCCTTTCTCAAATCCAGATATTCGCCTAAAAAGGACTTTATGGCGAATTTATTACGTTCATCTGTCTTCATAAGTTATTTCTTCTTTATAAATCGATTAATAACAGGTAGCTGACTTAACGGCAAATCTTTCTTGACGATGTATGCTACAAACAACAATAAAAGCACAGTACGGAAAGCCAGACGGAGCACAAGATCAGAAATCGGCACTTGTTCGCCGATCACATACAGTACCGCAGCAAGCAGGATATAAAGTCCCAGACTTTTCAAGTCATACTGAATCGGATACTTCTTCTGTCCCATCCAATAGGACAACAGCATAATCACCCCATATCCGGCAACAGAAGCCCACGCAGAAGCAATATAACCATACACAGGCACAAACACAATGTTCATCACCACAATAATGGCACATCCTATCAGTGAGAAATAAGCCCCCCAACGTGTTTCATCCGTCAGTTTATACCAAAAGGAAAGATTGAAATAGATTCCCTTACATATTTCTGCAAGCATCACAACAGCCACTACTCCCAGCCCTTCCCAATATCCTCTTGCCACCAGATAGCGCAACAAATCCAAATAGAACATCACGGCAAGGAAAGCCAACAATGAGAAGATGAGGAAATATTTCATTGCAGCCGCATACATTTTACGATTGTCCCCTTCTCTGTCTTTTCCAAAAACAAAGGGTTCGTATGCATAACGGAAAGCCTGCGTAAACATAGCCATTACCATAGCAATCTTACTGGTAGCCGCATAAATGCCCAACTGGACCAGTCCTTCCTGACGATCCTCGAAAAGAAACGGATAAATCATCTTATCCACCGTCTGATTCAGAATACCGACCAGCCCCAGAATCAACACCGGGAAAGAATATACTACCATTCGTTTTAGCAGTGCCTTGTCCAACTTATAAGCAAAGCCTCTCAATTCAGGAATAAAGAAGAACATCTGCACTGCCGAAATAATCAGATTACTGATGAAAATATAACCTACCAGATAATCCGGATCATAAAACCAGGAAACCGTTGCCGGAAAATGAACATTCAGCCACGGACAGAGCAACAGAAAGAACAGATTCAAGCCAATTCCACCGATAATGGAAAGCAATTTAATAGCCGCAAACTTAATCGGTCTTTTCTTATAACGTAAGTAGGCGAAAGGAATGCACTGGAAAGAATCCAAAGCCACCACCATAGCCATCATCGCTATAAACTCGGGATGATTGCCATAATCCAGCAGATTGGCGATCGGTTGCAGGAACAGTAGACAGAGAAGGACGAAAATCAAGGATACCCCGCCTACTGAAAGCAAAGAGTTTGCATACACTTTCATCGGATCTTCCCCTGATTTATTGGCAAAGCGGAAGAAACCCGTTTCCATACCGAACGTGAGCAGTACGAGCATCAAAGCTGTAAATGCATAGACATTTGATACTACTCCATAGCCTCCGGAAGAAGCCGGTAAAACTGCTGTGTACAACGGTACCAGCATATAATTGAGGAATCGACCGACAATACTACTCAATCCATAAATCGCAGTATCTTTTGCTAATGATTTCAGTCCAGCCATGTTCTATTTTATCAGATTAATGATATTATAATACTACCTTCACCCAAATTGATTAAAAGTCGGTAGTATCTCCATTCTCCTCCTTCGGGAAGGAGGAGTACCCGTAGGG
>ERZ857951.1904-NODE-1904-length-20061-cov-5.415675_pt1 | contig 20061 bp, 19 predicted proteins | sample MGYA00519759_ERZ857951 | MGnify/ENA primary metagenome ERZ857951 (study PRJEB31778, sample SAMEA3449377) | human gut metagenome | biome: human gut; feature: human-associated habitat; material: faeces | place: United Kingdom | collected 2010/2012 ...
TGCTTGGTGTTTGACGGAGTATTTTCTACTCCTTCATCTCCAATAAGATCGAGCAATTTAAATTTGCAGTTTTTACCGCAGACTTCTTAGTGCCCGCTCTTATCGGTCGTCGATAAATTTTTAAAGATCGTTTCGGCTTTCGCCGCCGCTCTGTTTCGTAAGCGAAGAATTGAAATTCTACACGTTTAAAATTTTCTGTCAAGCGACTGAAGAATTTCGAATGTAAAAATTCGTTTCCGTCTGTCGTTGCTGCGCTGTGCATTAGCGACAGGACGTGCATCTTAACGAAACAATTCGGTGTGCGCAAGTTGAGCACGTCTTACAAATGTTTCTAATTGTTGTGTGTTTTATACAACAACATTTTGTTCTTGTCCTTTTCTACTGTCCTTGAATTTCTCTGGTACCAAATGGTTTCGTCGGGTTTGTTTTTGTGAGTGTGAACATGTTCACACATATGAAAACCAGAAATTAACTACCGTCTGTAGATAGGCAGGGAGAGTCAAATGTACGAGTCAATAAAAAGAAAGGAGACCTCGCGGGCCCCCTTTTCAATTGGAACGATTGTTGTCTGTGGGATTATTTTGTTCCTGCTTGTCCCCAAACATCTCCCCAAGAGCCGCTCAAAGCTCCCTTGGCATAGTCGACAACACGATTCTCAAAGAAGTTGGTATGCGTTACGCCAAGCATGGAGTCAACCCAAGGCAGAGGATTGACATTTACCTTGAAAATCTCTTTCATGCCCATCGCGGCAAGTCTGCGGTCGCAGATCCAGCGAATGTAGGCTTTCACATCTGCGGGAGACAGATTCTGTTTGCTCATGTCATTGACGCCGAAAGCGAGGTCGATGAAGGCATCTTCCAGCTCAATCATTTTCTCGGCGATGTCATAAATACGCTTTTTCAAAGAGTCTGTCCAAAGTTCCGGGTTCTCAATAATGTATTCACGGAATAAACGGATCATGCTTTCTGTGTGCAGCGTTTCATCATTGATGGACCAGGCGATGATCTGTCCCATGCCTTTCATGGTTCCGTTTCTTGTGAAGTTAAGGAGCATCACAAAACTTGAGAACAACTGCATGCCCTCCGTAAAGGCAGAGAAAGCAGCCATTTTCACAGCGATGTTTTCCTGCAGGTCTTCAGCGAGACCGTGGAAGAAATCGTGCTTTTCTGCCATAGCTTCGTACTGCAGGAACTCGTTGTAAACGGTTTCCGGCATACCGATGGTCTCAATCAAATGAGAATAAGCGGCGATATGCACTGCTTCACGAGCAGCAAAGCTCGAGAGCATCATACGAATCTCAGGTGTCGGGAAGAAGGGCAGGTAGGTATTGACGTAGGCAGAGCTAACGTCAATGTCGCCTTGTGTGAAGAAACGGAAGACTTTTGTCAGAAAGTCTCTTTCTCCATCAGTCAGAACATTCTTCCAATCCTTGATGTCTTCGATCATCGGGACTTCTGTCCATAGCCAGTGCATTTGCTCACTGGCCATGAATGCATCATAGGCCCATGGATAAGAGAAGGGTTTGTAGTAATTCCGGCTTTTTGTCAAACTTGATTTCATTGCTCATCCTTCGCAGGCAAGACAGCTTGAATTCTCGAGAACTTCGCGCATGTTGATGGACTCTTCAAGACGATGTCTTTCAACTTTTTCACCTAACTTATCGGCTTTGCGGAGTTTGTCGCTTCGACAGTAGTAAAGGCTCTTCAAACCAACCTTCCATGCCAGGAAGTGACAGGCATGGAGATAAGCGATAGAAACATCAGCCGGGAAGAAGAGATTCAAAGATTGACCTTGGTCAATAAATTCCTGACGGTCAGCAGCAAGATCAATCAGCCAGCGCTGGTCGATTTCCTGGGCGGTTTTGAAAACATCTCGAATTACCTGCGGCAAGGCTTCCAAATGCTGAACGGAACCGTCGTGAGCGGTGATGCTAGTCCAAACTTCATCCGTATTTAATCCGTACTCTTCAAGAACAGGAATCAACATCTTGTTCTTAATAATATGAGCACCGGAAAGCGTGTCCTGACGATAAATATTTGCACGGATCGGTTCGATCGAAGGAGATGTGGCTCCCATGATCAAACTGGAGGAAGCATTCGGAGCAATTGCGTTCCAATGAGAGAAGCGTCTCGGAATGCCGGCGTCTTTCGCATCCGGACACGGACCGCGCTTTTCGCAAAGAATCTCATCACCGCGAGCGCACTCTTCTCTAATATGGGAGAACATGCGGTAATTAATAGACTTTGCTAAAACGGATTCAATAGGAATCCGTTTTGACTGTAGATATGCATGGAAGCCTAATGCACCGATACCAATAGATCTTTCACGCAGGGCAGAGTAGCGAGCTCTTTCAACAGAGTCAGGAGCGTTGTCAATAAAGTATTGGAGAACGTTATCCAAGAACTCCATGACATCAGGAATAAATTGTTCATTGGTATTCCAATGATCAAAATATTCGAGGTTCAGGGAGGAAAGACAGCAAACGGCCGTTCTCTTTTCGCTTGTCGGCAAAAAGATTTCTGTACAAAGATTGGAGCCGTGAATTTTTAAGCCCTTGTCGCTGAGCCAAGAGGGAAGGGCTCGGTTTGCTGCATCAATAAAGACAATGTAAGGCTCACCGGTCTGCATTCTGAGTTCAAGAATACGCTGCCAAATATCTCTGGCAGATACCACTTCAACAACACGGTGGGAATGAGGGTCCCGAAGTTCCCAAGAGTCGTCTGCGTCAGCATCAACCATGCTCTTTTCAATTAAACGCATGAATTTGTCGGAGATGTTTACACCGTGATGCAGGTTGAGCGTTCTCAAGTTCTGGTCTCCGGTCGGCTTACGCATTTCCAAAAATTGAATGATGTCGGGATGATCAACATCAAGGAAAGCAGCATAAGATCCTCGGCGTGTTCTTCCCTGACGGTAGGCCAGGCAAGCCGCATCATAGATTTTTAAGTGAGGCATCACGCCGACAGATTTGTCGTCCGCGCTTCTAATATCTACATGAATGCCGACACCGCCTCCGAGCATGGAGAGCCAGTTGACTTCGGAAAGTGTATTAACGAGACCCTCAGCTGTGTCTTGCATATAAACTTCAAAGCAGCTGATAGGGAGTCCTTTCTTGCTTCTGCCGAAAGAAAGGATAGGGGTCGAGAAGGAAAGCCAATGCTTAGAGGCGTAATCGTAAATACGCTGAGCATGAGCAGGGTTACTTGCGAATGTTTCTGCTACTGTTGCAAAGCGTTCCTGCGGGCTTTGCTCTTCTTCCTTCATATAACTTTCGCGAAGGCGTTTACGCGAGACTTCTTCTAATAATGAGTCGCGCTCGAGATCTATTTCAATGCCCATTTGTTAATGTAACCTTAAGATTTAAAAGAGTTTTTCTTCAAACTAAAAAAATTGTGCGACCCTCGATTGTACATTCAGAAGACTTGGGCTTGGCCCTCAAAGACACTTTCAGAAGTAGCTTGTTACCAGTTTTGAGAACAAAAAAGGTTGGGTCTGAACCCAACCTTGAGAGACAGCCGATAAAGATTTTAGAGGTGTACGAAGGGGTCGTATTCTGCTTTAGAAATCGGTTTCAGACCGAGGGCAGAACAGGCAGAATCGACATCGCAGTGACTTCTAAAGAAGGCGTTCCACTTGCTAAAAGTAGGCGCATCAGTCATAAAAACTTCACCGTCTTGATCAAAGAGGAAGTTGCAGTCTTCTCCGGAGGCTGAGATCAGTTGTTCTGTGTATTTCTGACCGTCGTGCCAATCAATGAACGAAAGAGAGCGAAGTTCACCTGTTTCTTTAATAAGAATGTTCATGAGACATCTCCGATTGAAAAATTATTAATTCTTACGGGTTAATAATGACACAAAAAATCATAAAAATATGAGAACATGAAAATAAATTCCTAAATTAGGTGTTAATACAGACAAAATAAATTCTTCTTTACATATTGCAAAAGCTGCGTTTCATAAGATGAAAATTCGTATTCATGTTTAACAGGCTCGAAATTCTTTGTTGTTTTTTAGAGACAAGATCGAAGAAAGTAACCGTTGGATCTCAGAGATTTTCTGCCTATTGCCGAGTTATTTCTTAATTGATCAACTTGGTTGAGCGGTAGAAGTTGGAGCGACAAAACAAAGTGTTGGAAGGTCTGAGAGAGTTTGATCCGCGAATGGGAGAGAGACTGATTGAACGGGACCCTTTATCTGGAAAGCAAAAAAAGCCCGTTCCGAATTGAAACCGAGGAGCGGGAGGTGGGTCTAAAAACGTCTTTTAAGGACGCCTATGGGTAAGATTTTCTACTAGACAATGAATCGCATGATGAGCATGCCGATGGAAGCCATCAAAATGCTGTTGAACATGAGCATCGGCCAGTATTTTTTAGGAACGTCGGCAACACCGAGGAGGCGACCCATGTACTGAATTTGAGAAGCCATCAGGAGGAGTGCCGGAGAGAGGATTGTGATGTCATGTGCATTGAGTGTGCCGCTGGCAAGCAGGCTGGCTGCAACACCGACGCCTGCGCCGCAGGACAGCCAAGTTGCGCAAAGAACGGTAATAGCTTGGCCGGGAAGATCAAAGATGCTCATGACCGGGCCGCAGACTTTGCCTAAGAAGGACATCACACCGAAAAGGTCAAGGATGTATGCCAGAACGAAGGCCATCAGCACGTTCGGCATCAGGTTGTTGATCGCGACGTTAAAGCCTTTTCTGAGACCAGTGATGAAAATATCAAAAGGATTGTTGCTCTTTTTGACTTGTGTTGCTGTTGCATTAGGCATTTTCGAAATCCTTCTTATAGAGAGTCTTGAGGCAGAAGCGGACAAACACGCCGCCGACAAACTTGAGGCAGAACATCACAACCAGCGGAATCCAAACCGGAACCAGGAAGGCCATGAAAAGGGCAGAAGCAATAGAGAAGTAGTTGTTAATCAAACCGGCACCTGCATACTGCCAGCCGGCAATAACGATCAAGTTCTCTTTAGTGATCTTTCCGGAGTCGACCAGACCTTTTGTCAGAGCAGCACCTGCGTCGGTACTCTGAAGGTCAGTAATGAGGGCCAAACCGGTAATGCCGGGGACGCCGAGGATTGGACGAAGCAGCGGAGTCATTAACTTTTGAGCAGCTTTCAAAGCGCCGTAGTGAGAAAGCACTTCAAGCAGACCCAAAGCCAGCATAACGCCGGGAACCAAAGAAAGAGCAAAGAGGAAGCCGGCACGTGCGCTGAGACCGCCTTTGCCGACGAAAGTTGCAGCGCCGGACACGGATCCGAATTTGCCGATCAGGGTTGTAAAGTCGAAGGCTCCGAGCCAGCGATAGGCATCGGGCATTTTGTAGAAGACACCGGAAAAGAAGCAGACGGCAAAGAAAAGTGAGATATATGCGCCTACACCTACTTTTTCGGCTTCTTCCGCTTCTTGGGCTTGAATGCCTGTCGAAGCAGTTAAAGTTTCTAAGGACATGAGGTACTCCTGTAATAGTAAAAAAATGAATCAACGGAAACAGAATAAAACAATTGAGGGCCTCAAAATTCAATAAAAGATGCAATTTATGTTGGAGTTTTCCCTAGTTATCAGGGAAATAAATTCTGAAAATTTCACAATGATGGAGGAAATTTTCACAAAAGGAGAGGACTCTATTATTTTCTTTTAGAGGCTTGTGGTCGGACAAATCTTTTTAGGGCATGAAAGTTTATATTTTTCTAAAACATTACACCTCTAAATTCTGTTTTTTGAAATTAACAATGCAGTTTTTCTCTTTTGCAGTTGAAAAAACTATTGACAAAGCCAAATTTGGAAACATTTATTTATAAGATAAAAGCGTTGTTAACTTACTTCTCTAGGATTCACAATGAAAAAGACACTTTTAGCAGCGGCTCTTCTTGCTGCTACTTCCTACGCAACAGCTGCGACCGATGTAACTTTGTATGGCGTCCTCGACGCCGGTGTTACGGTCAGTAAGGTCCACGGAGGTGACACCAAAGTTCAGATGTCTAACGGCAACTGGATGGGCAACCGCTGGGGTATCAAGGGTTCTGAAGACCTCGGCAGCGGCAACTCCGTTTTCTTCAAACTGGAACAAGGTTATAAATTAAGCAACGGCAACGAAGCTGCCGAAGGAAAAGCCTTCAGCCGTGAAGCTGCTCTCGGTGTTTCTGGCAACTGGGGTACAGTTGCTTTCGGCCGTTTTGGCGGACTGTCTTCTGACTGCGGTACATATTCCATCTTAGGCGGTACACCTTACACAACTTCTTTCCAGACGATCGGCAGCATGTACAGCGCCTTCTATCTGACAGACAGATATGACAACTCCATCGTTTACGTGACTCCTGAATACAACGGCTTCCAAGGCTCCTTCATGTATTCCAATGGTCGTGAAGGTGACGAAAACAAATGGTCTTATAACCAGCATTACTATGGTGCCGGCCTGACTTACGGCAACGGCCCCCTGAACTTTGATTTAATCTACGAAGCTCTGGACTACAAAGGAAAAGAAGACAAGAACAAGACAACTCAGTTGCTGAACCTTGGTGCTTCTTATGATTTCGGTGCTTTCAAACTGTACGGTGCATATGAATACGCTATTCATGCTCCCCTGCCCGGATTCGTAGGATTTGATACAAAGACAGAAGCAGGTAAAAAACTGGAAGACAAGTACAACAATGGAAAGGCCAACGATTACCACGCCTTTGCTTTGTCTGCTTCCACTAACGCTTTAGGCGGCGAAGTGATGCTTCAGTCTCAGTTTGCCTTCGGCAAGAATAAGAATGCATCTGAAGACGGCTTAGAAGATAAGTTCAACTCCTTCTCCGTCGGAGCAGCTTACTTCTATCACTTCTCTAAACGTACTTTGATGTACACCCAGGCAGCTTGGGGTACAGCCGGAAAGGCACTGAAGCACAACACGGACGACCTTCGCGGCTGGAATGCCACAATCGGTATGACTCATACCTTCTAATTGTTTGATCAATTAGAAAAGAATTTTCAGGGAGCTTCGGCTCCCTGGTTTATTTTTGGCGACGTAATTTTCGACAAAACCTGCTGACGGAGATGACAGAACTTATTTGCCGGATCCGATCGGAGACGGATGATGTGTGCGCGGCGTTAAGAAGTTCGGATCCTGCTCTAAATTCTCAGACAAAATCTTGAGATTGTCCGAAATATCCTTCAGATTGAGAATGAGCTCCCGAATGTTGTAGCGATTGTCCACAATGGCCTGGTCGGCGCTTGAAATTGTTTTATTCAACTGCGTTACAAGGCCGGATCCTTTCGTTTCCTTCAAGGTTTCGTTCAGTTTTGCTGTCGTGCCCGAGAGTTGGGAAAGTAAAGAGTTAATCCGGGCGACATCTACTTTCGAAAGAATTGCGTGGCTGGAATTAATGTAGTTTTCCGCGTTAGAAAGCAGAGCACGCAGTTTGTCAGGGTCCAGCATACTTACGGTATGGTTAAGTGTGGTGAGCAGTTCTTTTGTAGTTTGGCTCTTCACTGCTCCGGGTGTCACATCGTCTATCTTTGCTTTCAAATTTTGCAGTGTGGCAAGGAAGTTCTGGATGTTTTCCAGAATTTCATTTGTTAAGCTGATCGTGGCCGGAACATAAAGGTATCTCGGCTTCCACGGCACGTCTTTAATTTCGGGAGGATAAAGCGTGGGATTTAAAAAATTCGCCGCAAGATAAATAGTTCCCGTGACGCCTGCCAGTTCCGTTTGAAACCGTAATCCGTTTTGGATGAGGGAGGGAAGCTGTTTTTTGAGCTGATCTTCATCCAAATACACGATCATGCGCACAACAGCGACAGAGGAGTCAGGGGAGAATAGCCCGATGTGATGTTCCGGATAGACCTTGCTGGATAATGAAATGTCGGTGACTTTTCCAATGTCGATGCCCTTGAACTTAACGGGAGCTCCCGGGGAAAGTCCGTTGACAGATTCCGTGAAATAGGTTTCAACGACCGTTTTCGGTCGGAAATAATTGGGCGTAAATACAGTGCAGAGCAGACCAATGAATATCGCGATCACGATCACAATGGTCATGCCGACCCAAAAATGGAATTTGTCTTTTGATGCAATCATCTTCCGGAATCTGACCCTTCTTATCACTCTTTCATTATAGGTAGCAGATAGAAGTTTTATTCCTCAATTTTTATGTAGGTCCCGAAAGTGAGAACAAAGACGGAAGAGAGAAATGCTCTGTGTAAGACGGTTTCTTCTCTTCTGACTGCCTATAATTTTTGCAGTCAAATAAAAGCAGTGGAGATAATCAATGGAAACGATGCAGGAACTGTTTTATCGTGATCCGTACGCAAGAGAATTTTCAGCAACTGTCACCGCCTGTCGTGAGGGAAAGAAGGGCTTTGAGGTTGTCCTCAGCGACACGGCTTTTTACCCGGAAGGGGGCGGACAGCCATCGGACGAAGGGACTTTAGGAGACGCCAAGGTTACCTTTGTAAAGAGGATCGGCTCTGAGGTCGTTCACTATACAGACAAGCCGTTGGAAGTCGGTTCAACCGTTACTGGAAAGCTCGACTGGGACCGCCGTTTTGACAATATGCAGAATCATACCTGCGAACATATTTTCTCCGGCCTCGTTCATCAAAAATATAAATTTGAAAACGTCGGATTCCATATGGATCCGGATGATATTACCGTTGATTTCAGCGGAGAAATTCCGATGGAAGCGATCTCCGAGCTGGAAAAACTGGTGAATCAGGCCATCACTCAGAACATTGATCTGAAGATTGAATTTCCGAGTGAAGAAGTCCTTCAAGCAATGGAATACCGCAGCAAAAAAGAACTGCACGGAGTGGTGAGGATCGTGACGGTTCCCGGCTGCGATCGCTGTGCCTGCTGCGGGACGCATGTTCGTCATTCCGGAGAAATCGGAATGTTCAAGATTTTGGATGCTTCTAAGCACCGCGGCGGTACACGGGTTCGATTTGTTGCCGGCGAACGCGCCAGGCGGGATTACGACTGGAGAGTAAAGGAGATTGCCAAAGTTTCCGCATTGTTCTCCGCAAAACCGAATGAAATTGCAAAGGCTGCGGAAAACTTTATCGAAGAAGGAAAGGCGAAGGATCAAAAAACCGCACAGAGAACGGATCGATACCTTCAGTTTGTCGCAGCCGGTCTAAAGCCGGAAAACGGAGTTGTCACAGTTTTCGAAGAAGATTTAACGCCGTTTGAACTAAAGCACTTTGCCGGTATGCTGAAAGAAAAATTCCCGAGCGATGCTGTCGGTGTTTTTAGTTCGATTGACGGCGGATTTAACTACGTAATCGCATCTTCCGATCCTGAACTTACGAAAATCAGCAAGTCTCTGAACGGACAGCTTAACGGTCGGGGCGGCGGACGCGATGGTATGGTCCAAGGAACTTATCGAGCTGATAAATCCGCCGTAGAAGGAGCCTTCAGAGAAACATTCTCGAAGTGAAAACTTAAGTGTGAACATGTTCACAGTGTTCACACATGCCGACTTTGAGTTGAAAGACCCGCCATAGAGCGGGTCGATTCGTAGAATGGGTTATTCGGATTGAAGCCACATAAAGCACGAAAAAATTAGAGGCTTAAGGAGGAAAAGATGGCAATTAGCGGATCAAACGACATATCACTCTTACAAATGGGCATCGGTTTACTGCCTGTCGGGATAGCTCTGTTTTTATCTTGGAAATACAAGCTATGCCTGTCAAAGCCGTTAATTATCGGTGTCGTGAGAGGGACCGTTCAATTGGTTGCCGTCGGGTACATCCTCCTGTGGGCTTTCCGACAGTCGGATCCTTGGATACTGGCTGCGCTAATTCTATTCATGATGGGTGCAGCATCACAAGCAGCTTTAAAACGGCTTGGCGGACTTCAGAATGAGAAAAGCCGCCGGAAGTATCGTTTCATCCTGTTTGCCGCGATCTTTTTGGGTGCCGGTTTAACGGTCTCTTATCTCGAATTTGTTGTAATTCGTCCTACTCCGCTTTGGGAAGGCCGGTATTTAGTTCCGTTGGCCGGAATGATTGTGACCAATGCGATGAACTCAGCTGCCTTAGGTGTTGAACGTTTTAGAAGTGAACTCGACTTACGCGCGGGTGAGATTGAGACGCTGCTGGCTTTGGGTGCAACGCAGCAGCAAGCGGTGCTTAAAACTGTTCAGCTTTCGGCTTCGGCTGCCATGCTGCCGGCGATTAATATGCTGATGGTTTTAGGTATTGTGGCGCTTCCGGGCATGATGAGCGGTCAGATTTTGGCAGGTGAATCTCCTTTAATCGCAGTTCGATATCAATTACTGATCTGCTTCTCCATCGCCGCAACAGCCGCTATCGTGACTTGGGTAAGTATCCAAATGACACAAAAACTTTATTTCACGAAGGACGATCAATTTATCCGGACACAGGATTCCGGAGACTAACCGGCAAGACTACAAAATAAGAATACCCGAGAATTTGATCCCGGGTATTTGTTTTCTTGCTGTTGTACACAGGTTATTTATGAATCAATTGGCGTATGCGTTTATTGATTTCATCGCAAAGGCATTTGTAGTTGTTAGCCGCTTGTTCTATGGAGGCAAAGGCTGTGCGTTTGCATTTTTTAGCGAGATCTTTTTCCCACAGAAGCTGTTCTTCCAGCACTTTCTTTGGCTGCGGGCTTAAGTTTTGTGCAGCTTGAACTGTGCCGAACAAAATTTGTTCCAGTCTTTGGTACTCTTCTTGGCGACAGAGGATTTCATGGCTTTCAATCTTCCCTGCGCGTCTCAAACAGACTCGGAAATTGGAGTTGGTTTCGAGTTCTTGCCCTTTCGGCATATCCAAGCGATCACGAGCCGCCTGCAAGTAGCAAGCTAAACTTAAATGCTGCTGATCATTTTGCTTACGAAGGGAATAATCACAATGGCTCTGACGCCAGCTTTCCCACTGTGATTGATAGCGCAGAGCTTTTTGCTTTTCTCCTTCTGTCAGCAGCGTCATGTTTCTATCGAGTGCCTTGGCGATAGACATATTGAGACGCTCGAGCAGACGTTCCTGACAAGCAATTAATTGACGATCTGTAGATGCTGATTTGCGGCATGCAATATATTGTTTGTCTTCTTCAAAGTCCGATGCTGACACAGCGGAAGAAAAAGCCAAGACGATGGCGGTGAGAGATAGGCTGAGGACTTTCATAAAAAATTCCGTTGCGTGCACCATAATTTCATTCAATTGTAGAGATAAATGTTGGGAATCTCCTCGGTGTTGGTAGTAATTTTCTCAGGAAAAAACAAACCGCCTCGAGATTCTCGCAGGCGGCTTGAGTTATTGCGGCTTTAGTTCTGTCTATTCACCGTTTAGGAGAACGCCGGCGTTCGGAACAAACGAGGCGTCCAATGTCGATCCCTCGGGAAGTAATGTAGTTCCGGGGAGGAAAGGAACGGACATGGAATAGGGCTTCGGATTGAAACCGTTGACGACTTCAAATTGATAATCAACGCGGTCGCCTTCGAAAAGACGGTTGATCAGTTTGACAGCCAGACAATTATCGGAAGCGCCGATATTCAGATTTTCCGGACGTACGATGAGTAGCGCTTTTCCTCCGACCTTGGGCGGATTCAAGACACCCATACGGGCTTTGACCTTTCGTCCCGCAACATCAACGATGCCGTATTTGTCCTCAACGGAAACGAGTGTGCCGTAGAGCAGATTGGCCTGACCGATAAAGTCGGCAACGAACGGAGTTGCCGGGTCATCGTACAGATGCATCGGGGTTCCGATCTGCTCAATCTTGCCCTTGTTCATCACCATGATGCGGTCAGACATTGTCAAAGCTTCCTTTTGATCATGGGTTACATAGAGGCAGGTGAGCTTCAGTTCCTGCTGAATTCTGCGGATTTCGGTTCTCATGTGGAGACGCAGTTTGGCGTCAAGGTTTGAGAGCGGTTCGTCCATCAAAATTAACTGAGGTCTCAGAACCAATACACGGGCCAAAGCCACACGCTGCTGTTCGCCGCCGGAGAGCTGGTTCGGATAGCGATGTTCGGCTTTTTCCAAACCGACCATAGCAAGGGCCTCTTTGACCTTCTTGGCGATCACATCATTCGATTCTTTTCGGATACGTAAGCCATAGGCCACGTTGTCGAAAATCTTCATGTGCGGGAACAAAGCGTAGTTTTGGAACACAAAGCCCATGCCGCGTTCGTTGGCAGGAATTTTCGTGACGTCTTTGTCTCCGAGAAGAATCTGACCCTCGGTCGGTGTTTCAAAGCCGGCAATCATTCTCAGAGTCGTGGTCTTGCCGCAGCCGGACGGCCCAAGGAAGGTGAGAAATTCACCGGGCTGGACTTCAAGGTTAACGTTTTGAACAGCGTAGAACTTTTCGTTGTCTTTAACGTAGCTGCGAGAAATGTTTTTAAGCGTAAGAGATACGGACATTTAGCGAAGTCCTCCGGAAGCATCGCCTACCGGACAAAGAACTTTTGCCATTAAGGCCATAAAGGCAGAGGCGGCGAAGACAATCAAAATTAAGACGATAGAAAATGCTCAGGCCTGAGCAAACTGCAGCTCAGTCATACATTCCAAAATACGTGTTGTAATCAAGGTCCAGTTTACGGAGACCAAGAAGATCGTGGCACTAATAGCTGTCATCGAGTGGATGAACAAATAGCGCATACCGGTTAATACCGCGGGAAGAACCAGCGGCACAGTGATCTTCCTGAACGTGTAGGCCGAGGAAGCGCCCAAGCTTGTTGAAGCTTCTTCGATAGACGGGTCGATCTGCGTCAGGGCTGCGATTACGTTACGGATACCCGCAGAAGAGTAACGGAAGACGTAAGCAGCGATAAGAATGTAAACCGTGCCGGTCAGAACCAGGGGCTGGTCGTTAAAGGCAATGATGTAGGCGATACCGACCACAGTACCCGGCAATGTATAGTTCAAGAGGGAGACGGTTTCCAAAGTCTTGTGACCGCGAATCTTGAGCCATTTGCAAACATAACCGATCAGAACTGCGAGCAAACCGCCGAGCGGCGTGCCGATACATGCAATCAGCAATGTGTCCTTAATGGCCTTCATGCCGAAAGTGAAGACGTAATGGTAGTTTTCAAACGTCAGTGAATTATCGACGCCCCAAACTTTTACCACTGAGCCCACCAAAATGATGGCATAAAGATAAAGGACAAAAGCCGTAATGAAAGCAACGGTGCCGATGACGATTGAGGAAATCAAAACGCCGGGGCCCTTAATAGAACTTCTGCCGCCTGCTTTACCGCTGACGGTAACGAAGCTCTTACGGCTAACCCAGAAATTCTGCAGAGCATATACGGCCAAGGCCGGAATCAAGAGCAGGAAGGACAAAGCAGCGCCGCCCTTGAAGTCATACATACCCGTAATCTGCAGATAGGCTTGTGTCGGCAGCACAGGGAAGGAGTGCCCGCCCAGAACCAGCGGTGTTGCAAAGTCCGCGAGAGAGCAGGAGAACACGAGCAGGAAGGCATTGGCTAAACCCGGAACCGACAAGGGGAAGGTGACGGATTTGAAAACGTTGAAAGGAGAGGCACCTAAAGAATAGGCCGCATCTTCTAAGTTCGGGTCGATTCTCATGAGAATCGTCGACAACGTCATAAAGGCAATGGGGAAGTATGTCAGCGTTTCTGAAATAAACGTGCCCCAGAAGCCGAAGAAATTGAAGTTTTCCAAGCCTAAGGCTGTGAGGATGATGCCGTTTGGCCCCAAGCAAAGCGTCAGCGCAATACTTGATGTGAAAGGAGGAGAAATCAGCGGCAGAAGCGTTACTGCACTGATAAAGAAAGTAAGCCACTTCGGCAGCGATAAACGCGTTACCGCAAAGGCAAAAATAAATCCGATGATCGTACCGGCAAAACCGACAGCGCACGCCAGAATGATGCTGTTGACAATGGCGCGACGGTCATACCAATTGGCGAGGAACGGCAATAGGTTTTCAAATGTCAGGTGACCGTCGACAATGAAAGTCATTGCCAGGAGGCGAACGATCGGGTACAGGACGAATACGCCCATGGCGAGCCAAAGGACGCAAATGGTGAGCAATGTCACCGGGTCCCTCTGCTGCTTAGTTCCGCTCGTCATTTAAGTACTCCTAATGAAACGGGGGTTCGACTTGGCCAAGCAGAACCCCACAATTTTTAAATCACGTTAAAACAGTGAAAAATTACTTAATGACTTCGTTAATCCAGCGGTTTGTATATTCTTTACGTTTTTCGCCCTTCCAAGCCACGTCAACGTCTTTCATGTTGATCTTGGAGAGATCAAGCAGCGGATTGCTTGTCTTAACGTCGGAACGAGTCGGAACGTAGTTGATCTTGTTTGCAACGATGAAGTCAGCAAATTTCTTGCTTGTAGCCCAGTCGACAAACTTCTTGGCAGCGTCCATGTTCTTGGCGCCTTTGACGATACCGGTTGCTTCAATACCGTAGGAGACGCCGTCCTTCGGATAGGTAATTACAACGGGATAGCCCTGCTGCTGGATGTCGAGTGCATCAACGATGTAGAAGATGCCGGAGCCGCACTGGCCGGTAGCGATTGGCATCGCACCGCCTGCACCGCTCTTGGTGTACATCTGGATGTTGCCGTTTAATTTCTTCTGATAAGCAAAGGCAGGATCTTCGCCCATGACTTTCACGAGGGAGTAGATACGTTCTGTTGCCGTACCGGAAGTACGAGCGTCGGCCATCTGGAGGTTGTTTTTGTAGCGCGGATCAAGGAGGTCATTCCATGATTCCGGGGCGTGCATCTTGTTCTTTTCCAGGAACTTGGTGTTCGTTAAGAAGCACAGAGGAATGATACCGATGCCGGTCCAGTGATTCTGAGGATCGCGCAGGTTAGCGGGAATTGCGTCGGAGTCTTTCGGACGATACTGTTCGAAAATGCCTTCCTTAACGCCGGCTGCGTATGTGTCGGCAGGTCCGCCGAGCATAACGTCAACCTGAGGATTCTTCTTTTCTGCATTCAGACGGGCCAGAGCTTCGCCTGAAGAGAAACGCATGAAGTTTACTTTGATGCCTGTATCTTTTGTGAATTCTGCGAAAACTTTAGAAGCATATTTTTCAGGCATGATGGAATATGCGTTCAGTTGTTCGGCAGCATTAACAGATCCTGCCAACAGCGTAAATGCCATTGCGGCAACGGTAAGTAATTTCATAGAGACCTCTGAATTAACCGACGAAACGTCGTAATAGTCGTAATTGTAACCACGACAGCTTGATTTGTTGAACTTTTTTTGCACAAGGCCGATACAAAACGTTTATTTCTCGGGCTTCCCATGAGACAAGAATCCAACAAGTGAGAAATAAAACAGATCATCCTTCGCGCAATGCAAATAACTACCTTATTGAAATAACGGGATTTTTGTAGGAAATCAAAAAAGTAAGGCAGCCGAAACTGCCTTAAATATGAAAGATTTAGACGGGAGAATTTTCACCTTCTAAAACGGAAGGGAAGTCACGGAAATCAATTTTGGATTTTTGAACTTTCTCTTTGATGGGGAGAACTTTGTGGATCGGTTCGTTATGCACTAAGGAAAGAAGCATTGATTGATACTGATCTTCCGTCATTTCGCAGAAAACGGATTCGCCGTTAACCATGCTGAAGCGAACAGGTTCCTTAAAAGAACGGGTGTCGGTGAAGCAGACAAGATTGAGATTGATGAGTTTTCCATCCGGAAGCACGACGATCATAGTTACTCCTTGGTTATCATTTTTTTCATACTTCAACGACTCTATTTTAGCTATCAATGAAGGCTTTGGCCGAATAGAGGCTGTGACTTCGACGAGTTGCGTCTACGGTCCATTTTGATTTTGTGAAAGGTTTTTGATCGAAATTCGGACTAATAAGACCTGCAGAACGGTTCCTTTTTACAAGCACTTCGCTAGTAAAACGCTAGGAGAATTTTTCGACGTCGGAGATTTTCACTTCCTACGGGTCCTAAGAAGCCGTTGTTTCTAAAATGCAGCAGTTAAGAAAACGTTTTTTTGGCAATACTATGGAAGAAGAAGTTATTGAGATAGGCTCACCTTTTGCTGCTAAAAGAGTGATCCTTCTTCATGGATTGACCGGGACTGCAACTGTTATTCGTCCTGTTGCTGAATACTTATATAGAAGACTTGGCGAAAGCTATTCTTTTATTCTTCCGACAGCACAGATCATTAAAGTAAAGCAGTTTAACGGCGAGCCTGTTCATGCTTGGTTTGATGTAAAAAGTTCCGACTTCCGCCGAGAGGTAGACGTTGGAGGAATTTTTGCATCCTCTGATCGGATTGCTTCCCTGATTAGAAAAGAGATTTCTCAAGGCGTCAGTCCGAAAGACATTTATCTCGGAGGATTTTCACAAGGCGGAGTCATTGCTCTAACAACCGCACTTTTGGAACCTTTCGCGGTCGGAGGTGTTTTTGCACTTTCTTCTTATCTTCCTTTAGAGGATCAGCTGACAAGCCAGATGACGGATGCCTCCAAAGATGTCCCGATTTTCCAAGCGGTGTCACTCAAAGACGAATTTATTTCTCAAGAAATGTCCTATAAGGCTTCCGAATATTTGAGAAAACGCGGAAACGCAGTGCTCGTGAAAAGATACGATATGAAGCACGAGATTCGAAATAGAGAGCTGGATGACATCATTAATTGGATGGAATCATTAGCTTGTTAATGAACAAATAGCAGGCTTCAAGGCACAAAAAATCCGCCGGCGAATAGTTCTTGCCAGCGGCTTTTGTTAACTTCAGGAGTACTTCTCTCTAACGGTTCTTATTTTACGCTTTCTCAGTAAAAATACTAGTATTTTCTATATAAATTTTTCTTTTTTTGGATAAAACATACCAATATCGCGTGATGATTACTGCTTTTTCTCTGAGAAATTCTTTTGCCTGAGGAATGAGTAGCTTGCGAAAAATCTGTCGAAAATACAGGAGAAAATTTCGGAAAGATCTTCTATTCTTTGCCCATTTGTGTTGCACGTGTCATACAAAAATGATTAGGAATAACGCTGAGGAATTACGTAAGAACAATCTGTTAACAAAAAGTTACACCATTGACAAGAAAAAATTTAAGTTCTAGCATGAGCACATAATTATTAACTCAAATCCATAGGTGCAATATGGTTGGTGTAATCCTTACGCTGGTCGCCATCGGGCTGGTCAGCTACTTCGTTATCAAAAACTACTATCCTCCGATTATTCTTTTGCTTTTGGGCCTGCTGCTCCTGTTCTGTGCTTATTTGGAAGGAGTTCCTGCAGTTGCTCCTAAAGCTTCCACTAATTTCTTTGCGTTTGACTTTGCTCAGGCATTTACAAACCTTTTAAAGGGACGCTTGCCCGGCTTAGGCCTCAACATCATGGCCATTGCCGGCTTTGCTGTTTATATGGATCGTATCGGCGCCAGCAAAGCATTGGTTAAGCTGTGCGTTAAGCCCCTGAAGGCCATTCGCTCTCCTTATGTCCTGTGGCTCTGACTTACGTCGTCGGCCAGTTCATCGCATTGTTCGTGAACTCTGCGGTCGGACTCGGTCTTCTGCTGATGGCCTCTATTTATCCGCTGCTGGTCGCGTTGGGCGTTTCCCGCACTTCTGCAGCTGCCGTTATCGCCACAACCTGCTGCTTGGACTTAGGACCGTCCAGCTCCAACGCCATGCGTGCTGCCGACCTCTGCAATATGGACGTTGTGACCTACTTCGTTCAAGGCCAAGGTCCTGTCGCGCTTTGCACGATTGCCTCCGTTGCAATCGGCCATTATTTCGTACAGCGCTGGTTTGACAAGAGGGAAGGCGCTGCCGCCAATAAGGAAGACGCAAAAGAAAGCGCCCTTGACGTTGACGAGGCTCTTAAAGGTGCCGGCCCGGTTTATTACGCCATTCTCCCGATGCTGCCCTTGGGTCTTTTGATCGGTCTCTCTCCCTTGGTCTACAAAGCCATCAAACTGAATCTCGTTACTGCGATCATCGTTTCTCTGATTATTGCTTTGGTTGTCGATATCGCCACTCGCCGCGATTTCAAACAGTGCTGCAAAGATTCTCAGGCGATCTTTGAGGGAATGGGCAAGGTCTTTACCTCTACGGTCAGCTTGATCGTTTGCGCGGAAATGTTTGCTCTTGGTTTAAACAAGATCGGCGGTATCTCTACGATGATTCAGGCAGCTGCCTCTATCCAGAACGCTGGTTTGTTTATCATGCTGATTGTCATGCTCGTCATCATGATTGTTGCTGCGATCGTCACCGGTTCCGGCAACGCGGCCTTCTTTGCTTTCTCTCCGCTTCTTCCTGAAGCTGCTTCTTCCGTCGGCATTCCGACATTGGCACTGGCTGTTCCGGTTCAGCTCTCTGCCGGTATTGCCCGTACGATGAGCCCGATCGCAGGCGTCATCATTGCGGTTTCCGGTATCACCGGTTTAACACCGATTGCTCTGATTCGCCGCACAATTCCGGTCATGATCATTGCCGTGATCGTTTCCGTAACCAGCAGTCTAATTTTCTTATAAAAGGATCTTTCTATGGCTTATTTAATTAAAGGTGCTCATGTCTACAACCCGGACGATCTTGGAGTCCAGGATGTTTTGGTGGTTAACGACAAGATTGCCGCAGTCGGAAAAGATCTGACGGTTGTTTTGCCCGAACTGGAAACAGTTGATGCTTCCGGCAAAATCCTGACGCCGGGCTTCATTGACCAGCATATTCACGTCACCGGTGGCGGCGGAGAAGGCGGCCCTCGCAGCCGTACACCTGAGATTGTTCTCAGCGAACTGATCTCCTGCGGTACCACGAGTTTGGTCGGAGTTTCCGGAACAGACAGCGTCACCCGTTCTTTACCGAATCTTTTGGCAAAAGTTCAGGCCTTGACCGATGAAGGCGTAACCGCTTGGATGTACACAAGCAATTATTCCTATCCCCCGACAACGCTCACAGGATCTGTCAAAAACGACCTGCTGATGGTTCATGAAGTTTTAGGCGTCAAGATTGCCTTGGGCGATCATCGTTCGTCTTTCCCAACAATGCAGAATGTTCTTGACCTTCTGACTCAGATTCGTGTCGGCGGCATGATTGCCGGAAAGATCGGTGTTCTTCATATTCATCTCGGCAACGTTCGGGGCGCGTTTGAAATGTTCGAAGAAATCGTTAATCGCGGTTTCCCGATTCGTCACATTCGTCCGACGCACTGTGCTCGTGATAAGTATGTTTTCGGCAAAGCACTTGAATTTGCGAAGAGAGGCGGCCGTATCGACATTACAACCGGCGGTTCCTGCTGCTTTGAAAGTCCTGCTGACGCAGTAGAAGCTGCTTGGGATGCTGGAATCGAACCGTCCATTATGACTATGAGCTCAGACGGTCACGGATCGGTTCCTCGCTTTAATGAAAAAGGCGAAATGGTCGGTCTTGGTGTCGGAGGCGTTGCCTGCAACCTTCGTGATCTCAAGAAGCTGATTGCAAGAGGTCATGCCGTTGAAAAAGTTCTTCCGCTGCTTACCCGCAACGTAGCCCACGGCTTGGAAATGAAAGGCAAAGGCGAAGTTTCCGCTGGAAACAGCGCGGACCTGTGCCTCTTCGATGAGAACTGGGAACTTCAGGACGTTTACAGCAAAGGCGTCTTGATGATGAAAGGCAAGGAGCTCCTGCAGAAAGGAACCTTCGAATACTAATCTTCTGATTATGTGACTCAGACCGCACTTCTGTTCATTCGGATGTGCGGTTTGTTATTCTTGGTCGGAAAATTAGAAAAATCTTGAGGATTTTGATGAACGAAAAACAAAAAGAATTCTTGGCCCAAAGCGGCATTAACTTAACTGACGGTCTGGCTTATTTCTCGGAGAACGAAAGACTCTATGAAAAGTACCTTTTTCGTTTTTTAGAAGAGCCGACATTTCCTGAGCTCTTCAAAGCAATTGAAGAAGATAGAAGAGAAGACGCCAGAAGAGCAGCTCATTCTTTGAAAGGAATTACTGCAACGCTGGGTTTTACCAGCCTGCATACACCGTTAAAAGCCCAAGAGTTTGAGTTTAAAAACGGGCGCTGGGAAGAAGGCAATCAGTATACGGATGAATTAAAGAAAGAATACCCTAAAAGTCGGGGAATAAATACATCTTGAGGCGAGTCAGCTAAATATTTCT
>ERZ857951.1917-NODE-1917-length-19977-cov-11.251129_pt1 | contig 19977 bp, 14 predicted proteins | sample MGYA00519759_ERZ857951 | MGnify/ENA primary metagenome ERZ857951 (study PRJEB31778, sample SAMEA3449377) | human gut metagenome | biome: human gut; feature: human-associated habitat; material: faeces | place: United Kingdom | collected 2010/2012 ...
AGTACGGCAACGCCTTCAGCGAGCTGAACGACCCCATCGACCAGAAGGGCCGCTTTGAGCGTCAGGTGGCCGAGCGCAAGGCCATCGAGCCCGACTGCAAGGCACAGGTGGACTACGACTACGTGAACGCACTGGAGTACGGCCTGCCCCCCACGGGCGGTCTGGGCTTCGGCGTGGACCGTCTGGTCATGCTGCTCACCGACAGCGCCTCCATCCGCGATGTGCTGCTGTTTCCCACGATGAAGCCGATTGAGCAGTAAATTTCCAATTTAAGCGAAACAAAGCCTGAAACTTCTTGATGTACCGAGAAGTTTCAGGCTTTTTCTTTTGATGGATTTCCAGTAAAAACTACACCATACGCCAAACAATGCAGGATTTTGTGCAGAGCAAAAAGAGCGTTGTTCGCGTTTGCGCAACGAAGCGGAGCAATGAAAGCCCCAGTGGGGCTTTTAAGCGACCGAACGGTCTTGCGTAGCAAGATGGAGGGGCCTCGCCCCGACAAGTTCGCGTTTGCGTAAAATTGGAGCGTGTGGTGGATGGGCGTAGACCTGTAAAGAGCTAATATAACAAACACAGCCCCGCTTTGGCGAAGGAGAAGCCAAAGCGGGGCTGTATTCAATGAAGGAGAAATGAAAGGAATATCAGGTTACAGATTCAGCTCAAACTGTTCCACCGTAACAGTTGCTTTGCCATCGGCAGCAAAGGTGATGCCGTCGGCAGACTGGGGGGTGTAGATCCATGCGGTCATGGTCTGCTCACCGTCGTTGGCGAAAACTTCGATGCTGTTTTTATCCAGCAGGATGCGGAGTTTGAGCGCACCGTTCTGGCTGCGTACCTTGCAGCTGCGGCGGTGAACAATGTCGGCACGGGAACCGGCATAGCTGCGATCCAGCGTCAGCTCGGAGGTGTAGGGGTCGTAGGTCAGGCTGGTGTGATGGTCTGCATCGGCGGCCAGCTTCAGGGTAAAGGAGCGGTACTCGCCGGGCTGCACCGTAACGGTCAGATCCGCCACACGGCCCTTGATGCCTTCCAGAGAAGTTTCGCTTTGCACCGTCACATTTTCGTGCAGGGTGCGCTTGCCGTGGACGGCATCCAGCTCCCGCACCGGGGCCTGAACAATGCGTCCATCCTTGATGTGCAGCTCGCGGGGGCAGATGGTCTGCCCGAACCACTTGCAGCCCTGGGGCTTATCCTCGGTGTCCGACCATGTCTGCAGCCATGCGGTCATGATGCGGCGGCCGTCCGGGGCAAGGGTGGTCTGGGTGGCGTAGAAGTCGATGCCGCCGTCCATCAGCTGCACGTTTTCCTTGGTGAAGGTGTGGGTGGCTTGGTCGTAACTGCCGATGAAGGCAATCACGTTGTGACCGTTGTGGAACTCGCCCTTGGGCAGCATCTCCATGGGGCCGAGCATCAAGACCTGCTTGCCGTCCAGCGGGAAGAAGTCCGGGCACTCCCACATTTTGCCGTACTGATTGTTGCAGCGTTCCAGCACCGTGACAAAGTGCCAGTCGAAGCCGTCCTTGCTCTGGAACAGTGCTGCTGCGCCGCTGCCGTCCTCGGCCAGGCAGACGGTGACGGCGGAGTAGGTGCCGTCGGCCTCACGCCAGATCTTGGGGTCCCGGAAATCGAACTTACTGAAGCCCTCCGGCAGGTCTTTCTGGGTCAGCACCGGGTTGCAGGCAGGCTTTTCGTAGTTGAGACCGTCACCGATGGCAATGCTCTGGGTCTGGATGTCCCGCATCTCCCCATTGGGCTGCTTTTCTGCCACCACACTGGTGTACATCAGCAGCTGCTTGCCGTCATCCATCTCGGTAGCAGAACCGGAGAAGCAGCCGGGGCCGTTGTCCGCCGGGGAATCCGGGGCGAGTGCACAGGGCAGATACTCCCAGTGCAGCAGGTCGGTGCTGACCGCGTGACCCCAGTGCATGGGCGCCCACCGCACATCGTAGGGGTTATACTGATAGAACTGGTGATACTTCCCTTTATAATAAGAGAAGCCGTTGGGGTCGTTGAGCCAGCCCACATAAGGAGTCATGTGGTAAGCAGGGCGTTCCGCCGGGGAAATGGCAGCGCCGTGCTCGGCCTCGTAGGCACGGGCTTTTTGTAAAGTCAAATCGTTCATGGAATCCTCCAAAGGAAAGAATTCTTATGCGTAGTAAGCATCCAGATATTTCTGCATAATGCCCAGATATTCGGACAGGCCGTAGTCTTCCAGCTTGCTCAGATATTCGTTCCACTCTGCATCCGTAGTGCCGTTCATGATCCAGTTGGCCTTCTGCGTATTCATGTAGGTCTGCAGATCTGCCTGCAGGTTAGAGACCTGCTCGGTGTCCTCGCTGCTCATAAAGACATTGGGATAGACATAATCGTTGTTCATATCCGGGGTGTAGATCTCCTTGATCCAGTCCAGACGGTACTGTGCATCGTCCGGGCAGGTAACGTATACACCATAGTAATCATCCAGAACTGCCAGAGGTCCACTGACACACTGCGCTTCACGGACTTCCACGGGAGAAGCATCGCCCAGAGGAGCGTGCTTCAGCATGGGCTCGCCCTTATCGTTGGTGGACAGTTCAAAGATGTTAAAGCCTTCCGCATCGCCGTAAGTACCCCAGTTGTTCTGCGGAGACTGGAGGGGTGCGTACATCTGATCCAGCCATGCGCAAACCAGTGCAGGATTATCCGCCTTTGCGGTGACAACGCATCTGCCGCGGGCAAAGCCGCTGGTGAAAGAACCGTTCTGCGGAGTGATATTCCGGGTATCGGCGGTCAGGGCGGGCAGCGGCTCCCAGTCGGTCAGGTTGTCAATGTTGGCAACATCCCAGCTGAAGCAGACACCATAGCGGCCAGCCTTGCCCTTGGAAACATAGGTGGACCACTCCTGCGTGAAGCACTCCGGGTCGATGAGCTTCTCGGCATACAGCTTGTGCAGCCAGTCCAGACCATCACGGTAGCCCTGCTGGGTGGCGGCACAGATGACCTTCCGGTCGTTGGTAACGGCAATATGGCGGTCCTTGTCAGCATCGCCGTAGCCTTCGCCAAAGCCATTGATGAGGATGCTGGGGTCCTGATCGCCGTTGTTGACGATGCAGGACATGGGGATGATGTCGCCGTCAATGCCATACTCTGCCTTGATAGAAGCGGCGTTATCACGGAATGCAATCAGCACCTGCTCAAACTCGTCCACCGTGGTGGGCATCGACAGACCGAGGAAGTTCAGCCACTTGGTATTGATGAAGCTCATGTTGCCAATGGTCTGGATGGCGGTCTTTTCCGAGCCGAGCTGCTCGATCCAGGGCAGTGCCCAGATGTGGCCATCGCTGTCGGTGCACATGGTGCGGTACTCCGGGTACTGCTCAAAGACCTTCTGGAGATAAGGCATATTGTTGTCAATGTAGTCTTCCAGATTGAGGATGACACCCTGATCTGCGTAGCGCAGCAGATTGCTGTCGGTAAAATCAGCAGTAAAAACAAAATCCGTCAGGGTGTTGGGGTTGGACATATTCAGGGTGATCTTATCGCTCCACTGGTCGGACTGGATGGCGGTCCAGTCGATGTGCACATTGGTCTGCTCTTCCAGACGCTTGAAGATGGTGCGGTTGTTCGGCTCGGGTTCGCTGCCCACAGGGAAGCTGGTCATACCGGTAAAGGTGACCTTTTCGGACAGCGGAAATGTAACGGCACCGGTCACGTCCACATCTGCGGCAGCAGAATCGCCGCTGCCGGTGGATTTGCCGCCACAGGCAGACAGAGCAGCGGCAGAGCCCGCCAGAGCGCAGACCTTGAGGAAGTTGCGGCGAGAGATCAGCTTTTTCATGGTATTTTCTCCTTTTTCGTGTTTCTTTTTTCGTGTAACAGATGAGCGTACCTGCTTATAAAATTCTGGAATATCCTCAGCCCTTAATGGAACCAGCCATGATGCCGGCATCAAAATACTTCTGGAAGAAGGGATACATCACCAGCAGCGGCAGACTGGAAATAATAATGGTTGCATATTTGAGCAGCTCTGCCATCTTGGCACGTTCGGCAGTGCTCTGGATATCTGCGATCATGCCGGATTCCGGCTGGCTCTGGATCAGGATGGAACGCAGCACCAGCTGCAGCGGCTGCTTCGATGCGCTGTTCAGGTAGATCATGGCGTCAAAGTAGCTGTTCCACATGGCCACGAACTGCCACAGGGCCAGAACTGCCACCACCGGCATACAGACGGGCAGCAGGATTTTGAAGAAGTAAAGCATCTCGCTGGCTCCATCCACATCCGCAGCTTCGCGCAGCTCACGCGGGACGCCTTGATAATAGGTACGGGCAATGATCATGTTCCACACGCTGAATGCTCCCGGCAGAATGACCGCCCACATGGAATCCAGCAGACCCAGATTGTTGATGAGCAGGTAGGTGGGGATCAGACCGCCGCTGAAAAACATCGTGATCACAAACAAGGTGTTGAAGATCTTTTTGCCTTTGAAGTCCGGCAGCGACATGGGATAAGCGGCAAGCATCGTCACAGCTACCGAGATGATGGTGAAGATGATCGAGTAAAGCACCGCGTTCCTGAAGCCGACCCAGATCTGCTTGTCCGAAACGACACGCTGGTAAGCATCCAGACTCCACTTGCTGAAATCAAAGGAGATGCCCTTGTTTTGCAGCGTGACCGGGTCCATAAAGGACGCGATGACGATGTAGATCATCGGAACGATGATCGCCAGCAGGAACAAGCCCAGAAGTGCGTAGCCGCAGTACAGGATGATCTTATCTTGTCTGGTGTAGAGGGCCATTTTTGATTTTTTCTGTTTTGCCATGGTAAACCCCTCCTTACAAGCCCTTGCCATCGTTCATTTTGGCAACGATCTTGTTCACTGCGATCAGCAGGATGACGTTGACAACGGTGTTGAACAGACCGACTGCCGTGGAAAAGCTGTAATCGCCGTCCAACAGGCCCTTTTTATAAACGTACGTTGCAATGATCTCGGCAGTGTTCAGGTTCAGGTCAGTTTGCAGGGCATAGGCTTTTTCAAAACCGATGCTCATGATGTTGCCTGCCTGCAGGATAAACTGAATCACGACCATATCCTTAATGGCGGGCCACTCCACCGTCATGATCTGCTGGATCAGGTTTGCGCCGTCGATCATCGCAGCTTCCTTCAGATCTTTGCTGGCGTTAGAAAGGGATGCGGTGTACATGATGGACGCCCAGCCGGCCCCCTGCCAGATGCCGCTGATGATGTAGATGGGGCGGAACGCTTCCGGCAGCGTCATGAAGTTGATGCTGGTGTGAAGCAGGCCGTTCACCGGACCAGTGACACTCAGCAGCACCCGGACGATGCCGCACAGCACGATGACCGAGATGAAGTTGGGCATATACAGCACCAGCTGCACCTTCTGCTTGATCTTCTTGCTCTCGATGCGGTTGAGCAGGAATGCCAGCAGGATGGGGATCGGGAAGCCCCACAGCAGACCGTAGACGCTCAGCTTCAGGGTGTTGATCAGATAGCGCTGGAAGTCCGGCGAGGACATGAAGCGGGTAAAGTTTTTGAAGCCTACCCACTCGCTGCCCCAGATGCCCTTGAAGGGATTGTACTTCTGGAACGCGATCAGCACACCGCCCATGGGAGCGTACTTGAACACCAGCGTCAGCGCCACGGCAGGCAGCAGGAACAACAGGTAAAGCTGCCAATGCCGTTTGATGTAGACCCATGTGTTGTGCAGCTTGCGTTCTGCTGTCAGCACAGCCGTTTCCGGCGAGGCCGTCTTTGCTTTCATGAATCATTCTCCTCCTTTTTGATTTGCTTGCCGTTTGATTCGCACTTTACATTTGCACCTTTGAATTTTACGTTTTTCACTTCTATTGTGCAAATGTAAAATCCTTTGATTTATTTATACCACTCACGCAAGCGAATGTCAACGATAATTCATGGTATACATCAAAAATTATTGTGGATTTGTACAGATGCACAAATCCAAAAGTGCGCAAATATGCAAAATGATGATTTGCATTTTTGCATTTGACTAATTTGTGCATTTGCACTATACTGGAGTCGCAAAGAATAAGATCCGTCACCAGACTTTATCTATAAAAGAAAGAACACCCGCCCCCTATATTGTAAAGAAAGAGGATGACTTATGGCAACCAAAGTCACCATTCAGGATATTGCAAACGAACTGCAGCTTTCCCGCAACACAGTTTCAAAGGCCATCAACAACACCGGTGTGCTGGCAGATGCCACACGGGAGAAGATCCTGCGCAAAGCCGCCGAAATGGGCTATAAGCAGTTTGCCTATCTGCCGCTGTTTCAGGAAGACACTGCAAAAGCAGCAGAGCATTCCATTCTGCCGAGTGACAAACGGGAGATCGCCATGCTGACGACCCAGTTTCTGAGCAGCTCTCACTTTTCCTCCATGATGCTGGATCGTTTCCAGTCGGAAATCGAGCATCTGCATAGCTGCACGACCATTCATCGCATTTCTCCCATAGAGCTGAAAGAGAAAAAGCTTCCATCTTCTCTCAATATCGAGCGCACAGCCGGCATCATCTGCATTGAAGTATTCGACTATGACTATGCACAGATGCTGTGCGATCTGGATGTTCCGCTGCTGTTTGTAGACACCCCTGTGATGGATATGCGTCCTCCCCTTAAAGCCGACCGCCTTTATATGGAAAACCGCATTGAGGTCCAGAATGCGGTGGCCCACATGGTCCAGCGCGGCAAGAAACGCATCAGCTTTGCGGGGGATAAAAACCACTGTCAGTCCTTCTTTGAGCGTTATATGGCTTATAAGGATGCAGTGGAGTACTTTGGTCTGACAGAAGGCCTGAGCACCTGTGCGATGCCATCTGGACAGCAGAACTATCCGGTATCCCTGTACGAAACCATACGTCGGTTCAAAACGATGCCGGATGCCTTTGTCTGCGCCAATGACTTTGTTGCCATGGATCTGGTCAAGGCATTGAATGAGCTGGGGTATTCGGTTCCCGATGATATCTGGGTCTGCGGCTTCGATGACAGTCAGGAGGCTTCCTACTTTGCCCCCCATCTGACTTCGATCCATATCCATGGACAGATCATGGGCTACACCGCTGCCAATCTGCTTATGACCCGCATCGAAGAGCCATCGCTGAACTATCGCACCGTCTATACGGAAACCAACCTGATCCTGCGCGAATCCACAGGAGATTGAGCGAAAGGAGAACCCCCATGCGTGACCTGTGCAATACGGACAAGCCGCTGTTTGCTGTGCTGACGAAATTGACTTACAGTGCTTACCTGAACATCTTATGGCTCGTGTGCAGCCTGCCCATCGTTACCATAGGGGCTTCTACGACCGCATTGTTCTACGTCACGCTCAAAATGGCGGAAGATCGGGACGATGGTCTGACCCGGATGTTTTTTAAGGCGTTCCGGGAAAATTTTAAGCCTGCCACAAAACTCTGGCTTATCCTGCTGACAGTCGGCAGTTTCCTGGTTGCAGATGGCTTTGTGCTGCGCCGAATGTGGAGCGAAAACATTTTCTGGACACTGCTCACTGCTGTGCTTATTGGTGCGGCAATTCTGTACGGCATCGTTCTGCTGTATGCCTTTCCTCTGCTGGCACGGTTTGAAAACACCACCTTCGGCATCCTGAAAACAGCGTTTCTCGTGGGTGTCCGGTATCTGTTTTGCACCCTGCTGATGGCGGCGATCTATGGCATCATGGGGTACGTCATTGTGTTTGTGTTCACGCCTGCATTCCTGCTGGGCATGGGTTTCTGCGCAATGCTCTGCTCCTTTCTGATGCTTCGGATCCTCTATCTGATCGGTGGAGACCCTGATGCAGTACACGAGGAATACGACCATGACAAAAACTGACCGGGATACGCTCCGCTCCCTCCATGGGCGCAAAAAGTGGGAGCACATCTGGGCATATTACAAGCTGCCCATTGCGATCGTGCTCATCGTCGTCTATATCCTCGGGTATGCAGCCTACCGTCATGTGACGAAAAAAGAGGATGTGCTTTACCTTGGTCTGGTAAATATCACTGCCGGGTCTGATCTGACGGAACAGCTTACCACCGGCTTTGCCGAGGCGCAGGGTCTGACCAAAAAGCAACAGGTCGATCTGCTGTCCGGCTTGCTGCTCAGCGAAAGCGAACGCGCAGAGGAGCAGTATGTATATGCTTCGGAGATGAAGCTGCTGGGTGCAGTCAGTGCCCAGCGGTTAGATGTTGTTCTGATGGACGAATATGCACGGGATCGACTGTTGGCAGATGATTATTTTCTCGATCTGCGGACACTGGATGCGTCTTTCCATGCACTGTCGGGTCTGAACGCCGGTGGAACCGTGCTGGATATTTCGGACACGCCGTTTGTCAGGCAGGCAGGTTTTTCTGGCAGGGTCTATCTTGGGGTAGTGCAGAATGCACCGCACCCGGAGCGTGCAGCCGCTTACATTCATTATCTGTTCCAGCGGTGACCGTTGGGTTTTAGCTTATAGGATAAAAATAAGGAGAAAACGCATGGACATTTTAACGATTGGTGAAGTTTTGATCGACCTGACCCAGACCGGCAAGGATGCGCGCGGCATCCCTCAGTTTGCCGCAAACCCCGGCGGTGCACCGGCCAATCTGGCGGTGGCTGCTTCCAGACTGGGCGCACAGACCGCCTTTATCGGCAAGGTGGGTGCGGATGCCTTTGGCCGCTACCTGAAAGAGGTTCTGGCAGAAAACAAGGTAGACGTTTCCGGCATGGCGGTGGATGCAGACCACCCCACCACCATGGCGGTGGTCTCGGTGGATGCCACCGGCGAGCGGAATTTCAGCTTCTACCGCAGCGCAAACGCTGACGTGATGCTGTGCAAGGAGGACATTTCGGACGAGGCTTTGAAAGCTGCGAAAATCGTCCACTTTGGTTCTGTCAGCCTCACCGCTGACCCCTCCCGCACTGCCACGCTGGATGCTGCCGCCCGTGCCAAAAAGCTGGGTGCTGTCATTACTTATGACCCGAATTACCGTGCAAACCTCTGGAAAAACAAAGAGGATGCCATTGCCCAGATGAAAGCTCCCCTGCCGCTGGTGGATATCCTGAAGGTGTCCGATGAGGAGCTGCCCCTGCTCACCGGCACCACCGACTGCGAAAGCGGCACGGCACAACTGGCACAGAACGGCATCCGGCTGATTTTCGTCACCTTGGGTGCAAACGGCGTATTCTACCGCTTTGGAGACAAGACTGGCCATGTGGCTGGCGTTCCCTGCAAGGTGGGTGATACCAACGGCGCAGGCGATACCTTCTTTGGGGCTGCCCTGTCCAAGCTCTGCAAGGAGGAGCTGGACACTCTGACGGTGGACAAGCTGGAAGGCATTCTGGCTTTTGCCAACAAGGCCGCCAGCATCACCACCAGCCGCCATGGTGCTATCCCCGCCATGCCCACCCTTGCAGAAGTGGAGGGCTGAACCATGGCAGCAAAACAGGAATTTGCATCCCGGTTTGCCAAGCACAAGGACGAGCTGGAATGGCTGTTCATGGAACTGTACCACAACCGGGAAGGGCTGGAAGTTCTGGAGCGGGAGATGGCAGAAGCCTACAACGCCCGCAGCGCCGAGCTGAAAGCACTGGACAAGGCACGCTCTGCCGACCCGGAGTGGTACAAGCGGGGCAATATGTTCGGCATGACCATGTACACCGACCTCTTTGCCGGAAACCTGAAAGAACTGGCAAAGAAGCTGCCCTACCTCAAGGAGCAGAAGCTGACCTATCTGCACCTGATGCCCCTGCTGCAGATGCCCCATCCCCACAACGATGGCGGCTATGCGGTGGAGGATTTCGACACCGTAGACCCGGCCCTTGGCACCAACAAAGATCTGGAAAACCTGACCCGGGAGCTGCGGAAAGCCGGCATCAGCCTGTGTCTGGATTTTGTCATGAACCACACCGCCAGCACCCACCGCTGGGCCATGGCGGCAAAAGCTGGCGACCCGTGGTTTCAGGCCTATTACCATCTCTACGAGGACCGCACCATCCCCGACCAGTACGAGCAGACCGTGCCGCAGGTGTTCCCCAACACCGCACCCGGCAACTTTACATGGTGTGAGGAAATGCACAAGTGGGTGCTGACCACCTTCCACGACTACCAGTGGGACCTGAACTACGCAAACCCGGCGGTGTTTGTGGACATGACCAAGAGCATCCTGCACCTCGCCAACCTCGGCGTAGAGGTGTTCCGCATTGATGCGGTACCCTATATCTGGAAGCAGCTTGGCACCACCTGCCGCAATCTGCCGCAGGTGCACACCATCGTGCGGATGCTGCGCATGGTGCTGGAATGCGTCTGCCCGGCTGTCATCCTCAAGGGTGAGGTGGTCATGGCTCCCAAGGAGCTGGCGGCCTATTTCGGCACCCCGGAAAAGCCGGAATGCCACATGCTCTACAACGTGTCCACCATGGTCAACCTGTGGGGTGCCCTTGCCAGCCGGGATACCCGGCTGCTGAAGGCGCAGCTGGATGCCCTCCATGCCCTGCCGGACAACTGTTGGTTCGTGAACTATCTGCGCTGCCACGATGATATCGGCTGGGGTCTGGATGAGGCGGTGGAAAAACGGCTTGGCATTGACCCGCAAAAGCACAAGGAATATCTGTACCACTTCTACGAGGGCAATTTCCCCGGCAGCTGGGCAAAGGGTGAGCTGTACAACTACGACCCTGCCACCGGTGATGCCCGGAGCTGCGGCACCACCGCCAGCCTGTGCGGCGTGGAGCAGGCACTGGAAAAAGGCGATAAAACCGCACTGGACTACGCCGTAAAGCGTGACCTGCTGCTGCACACTGCTATGGCGTTTTTGCAGGGCTTCCCCATGCTGAACTGCGGCGACGAGATTGCACAGCTCAATGGCTGGGACTACAAAAACGACCCCGACCGTGTGGAGGACAGCCGCAATCTGCACCGCACAAAATTCAACTGGGAGGACGCAAAGCAGCGCACCCGGAAGGGCACGCTGCAGAACCAGCTGTGGCAGGGCATGGAGCAGCTGCGCCAGATGCGTGCAGACCCCTGCTTTGCCCCGGATGCGTGGGTGACCACATGGGACAGCCACAACCCCGGCGTACTGGCGCTGGTACGCAAGCGCGGCGAGGAAACGCTGGTGGGGCTGTTCAACTTTACCGAGTACCCGGCAGGGGCCAGTCTGGACGCTCTGGGCGGCGAGTATCACACCCCGGAGGGCACTTCCGTCTGGCTGGCGGATGTGGAACTGGAGCCGTATCAGGCACTGCTGGTAAAAACAAATAAGTAAAGCGGAATACTCCGGTAACTTTCTCTTGGTTGGAAAGTTGCCGGAGTATTTTTGTTTCGCGCAAACTGCAAGGTCACTGGATCATTGAAATGTCGGAGATGATTGCCACCGCCAATGCCACGCGTGCCTGCGCAAAAAATCCCCCCGATACCGGGTATCCGGTATCGGGGGGATCTGTCATTCTGAGGCTTTACGGAGGAAGCGCTCAGAGGTTACTTTTTGGGGAACGCCTTGTTCCAGATCTCAATGGTCTTGAACTTGGGCATCCAGCCGTCCGATTCAAACTTGCCTTCCCGTGCATCCAGCAGACCCTGCTCCACGCACCACTGAGCGGCCTTGGCCTGCTCGGCATCGGTGATGTCTGCAAAGGCGGGCTGTGCGGCGGGTTCGGGCTTGCCCTTCTCAGTCCAGATGAGCAGTGCCAGCTGGCCGCGGTTTGCGGGGATGGCTGCACCCTCGGGCAGGAGGTTGTGCAGGATCACGCGGGTGGCGATCTCGTAGCCGCCCCAGATGGCTGCACCGCCCACGGCCACGGCGGCAATGGTGCCACCTGTGGTATCCATGGGTGCGGGTTCTACGCCGAAGTCTTCATCAAAAGGTTCGTCCGGGTCAGGTTTGACCACCGCGCTGGCCGACCAGTGGGCGATCAGTTTGACCGGGTAAGCGGGCATCTCAAACGTCGTGGTCGCGCTCTTGGCATTGTCCATCTTGAGCTGCAGCTCTTCCGGAATGCCATCGGGGAATTTCTCGTAGAAGCTATCGGGGTACTTGATCTCCCATTCCACGAACTCCATGCCGGGGTATTTCTCGGCATCATACGGGGTAGCTGTGATCTCCACCGTGGTGCCGATCTCTGCGGGGATATCGCCGCCCTCGTCCAGAGTGGACTTTGCCGTGCCGCCCTCAACAGTAACGGTACTCCTCAGCACGGAAGCGGGGATGCTGTAAACGGCGGTCAGCTTCACGCCGTCCTGCGGCATGGTAAAGACGATCTTTTCCGTGCCCTTTTCCGTTTCGGAGCCCAGACTGCCCTCAATTATGCCAATATTCTTGCTGGAATCTTTTTCCACCTTCCAGTGATGGAACGACTCATTCTCCTTGGCAGGCTCATCGGCTTCGATCGTGACGGTCTGGCCCGGCTGTACGAGCACCGTGCCCGTCTGTCTTTCGCCCCCTCCGACGCGGATCGTACCGCCCGTCACGATGACCGGCATATCTACTACAGGTGCCGGGAAGCTATAAGAAGCTTTCAGCTCCACCGGGCTGGCCGGCATGGTGAAGGTCATGTTTTTTTCGGTATTTTTCTGCGCTTCGGTCAGTTCAAAGCCTTCCGGGCTGATCACTTTCCAGCCGCCGAACTTTGTAACACTCGGGTTTTTGTTCTCACCGCTCACTGTGACCTTTTCGCCTGCAAAGGCGGTAGTCAGTTTTCCATCCGTGTCACCAACGACCTGCGCGGTGCCGTTTTTCACGGTAATGCTGTAAGTCTCCCTCGGCTCAATGCGCAGGTAGCTGCTTCCTGCCGCTTCTGCAAGCGGATGAATGCGCGGGTCGATCAGCTTTGCATCCGGCTCTTCGCTGGTATAGTAGACGTAGTTTTTGCCGCCTGCCTGTGTAAAGGCAACAGTGCCCACACGGCCGCCCTGTGCTTTGTTTTTCAGGGTCACAGTACCGGAAGCGGTGATCTTGGTATCTCCGGAGACTGCTCCTGCGGCATCTCTGATGGAAATGGTGACATTCTCGGCGTTGTTGATGGTCAGTTTTTCCGCCGCTCTGCCAACGGTGCTGTAAATGGCCACGTTACCATTGCTGGTGATATTTGCGCTGCCATTCACAACGTTGCTGCCTGCAGAAAGCGTCACTTCGCTGGAATCATAAATGTTCAGGCTTCCGTTCACAGCCATACTTTTGTCGCTGCGGATATTCACCTTACCGGTGCAGTTGATGTCAGCCTCGCCCTGAATTGCATCATACCGGTCACTGGTAACGGTCACATCGTGTGCACCTACAGCACTCGAATCGCCTTGCTGTCCGATCGTCAAACTACTTCTTGCGCCGATGCCGCCGTTCAAAATGACATCCGTCTCCGGCGCTCTGACCTTCAGCACATAATTGATCCTCTCTTTTGCCGTCAGGGTCTTTTTCTCAATGTCATAGCAGAGGGCACCGTCACTTAAGATATCTTTATAGTTTACACCGTTAACAGCTGTCTCATTGACCATAATATCCCAGTTTGCGGTATTCTCCACATTGCCGTTTTGGTTCACATAGGTAACGGCACCGGTCAGGCTGTCTTTGCTGATTTCGCCATTCGTGCCGCCGATCCAGACACCAGTACCGGATTTTACGGTAACATTGCCGCCGGTGATCTGGATGTTTTCGCCTTTGCCGCCACCGCTGGTAATGGCACGTCCACCACCAATAGCGGCTGCACCGCCGCCACCGATTGCAGTGACCTCACCGCCGGTGATCGTGATTCCACTAGCATCGGCAGCAATACCACCACCGATGCCTGCTGCTTCACTGCCGCCAACAGCTAATATAATACCGCCGTTGATGGTAATATTGCTGGCGTCGCCATTGTTACCGCCGCCAATGCCTGCACCCCAGCCTTCTCCGGTGCTTCCACCATAAGCGTTAATGGTGCCGCTTTCAATGACAATATTGCTGACATCTACATCTTTTACACTGCCAATGCCCGCACCACTCTCGCCGCCGTAGGCATTCAGCGTACCGGTGCCGCTGATGGTCAGGGTTCCGTTGTCGTCGGCCTTTTCCACACCGGCGTGGTCCGTGCCGCTGTGCAGGGTATTCGTGCCTGCAATGACCAGCTCCACATTGCCGCTGACCGAAACAGCCGCGCCGGAAGCATTGATATTGACATTAGACAGTGTGACTTTTGCAGCGGTAGAATCACCACCCTGGATGGTCAGGGTGTTGGTCGTCTGGCCGCCGTCCGTTGTGATATACAGATTACCACTTTGCTGGGCTTCATTATCGCCCTGCTTGGCATACTGTTTGCCATTATCCTCAATATAGACAGTGATGCTGCCGTCCTTGAGATTCATCTGATATGCAGGTTCTGCCATCATATCGTTCTCTTCGTCCAGCACGCTCACCGCGCTTTTGGCGGCGGTGCTCTGCTGGAGCAGGGCATCGGTGCTTGCGGCCAGAGCCGGGGCGGAAAGGCTGAACATCATGCACGCTGCCAGCGCAGCGGAAGCTGCCCGCCGGGCCAAAATATTTCGTTTCATAGGGTTCCTCCTTTGCGAAAATTATTACGGGGGGGGGTATGTATTACGGTACTTTGATTATCTCACACTTTACCGGATTTTGGAAGCAAACCTGCGTGAATCGCGATTTAAATGCGTGAATCGCAAAGTCGCGTCAAATCCAGCATAATTTTTTTGTGCAAAACAGAAAAGCCCCCGGCAGGTTTGCGCCTGCCGGGGGCTGTTTGCTGTTTTACTGCTTGGGGAACGCCTTGTTCCAGATCTCAATGGTCTTGAACTTGGGCATCCAGCCGTCCGATTCAAACTTGCCTTCCCGTGCATCCAGCAGACCCTGCTCCACGCACCACTGAGCGGCCTTGGCCTGCTCGGCATCGGTGATGTCTGCAAAGGCGGGCTGTGCGGCGGGTTCGGGCTTGCCCTTCTCAGTCCAGATGAGCAGTGCCAGCTGGCCGCGGTTTGCGGGGATGGCTGCACCCTCGGGCAGGAGGTTGTGCAGGATCACGCGGGTGGCGATCTCGTAGCCGCCCCAGATGGCTGCACCGCCCACGGCCACGGCGGCAATGGTGCCACCTGTGGTATCCATGGGTGCGGGTTCTACGCCGAAGTCTTCATCAAAAGGTTCGTCCGGGTCAGGTTTGACCACCGCGCTGGCCGACCAGTGGGCGATCAGTTTGACCGGGTAAGCGGGCATCTCAAACGTCGTGGTCGCGCTCTTGGCATTGTCCATCTTGAGCTGCAGCTCTTCCGGAATGCCATCGGGGAATTTCTCGTAGAAGCTATCGGGGTACTTGATCTCCCATTCCACGAACTCCATGCCGGGGTATTTCTCGGCATCATACGGGGTAGCTGTGATCTCCACCGTGGTGCCGATCTCTGCGGGGATATCGCCGCCCTCGTCCAGAGTGGACTTTGCCGTGCCGCCCTCAACAGTAACGGTACTCCTCAGCACGGAAGCGGGGATGCTGTAAACGGCGGTCAGCTTCACATTGCCCTTGGGCATATCAAAGCTGATTTCTGCGGTGCCTGCTTCAGTCGCAGAACCCAGACTGCCCGCAGTCGGGGCAAAGCTGGTGCTTCCCTCTTCAACCTTCCAGTGGTGGAACTTCACGCCCTTGGCGGCATCCTCATCGGTGGGTGCATTGGCCTTGACGGTGACCTTTTCGCCCTCAAAGGCGGTATTCAGGCCGGTGGTGTCGTCGCCCACCTGCGCGGTGCCGTTCGCAACGGTAATACTGTAGTAAGTCTCCCTCGGCTCAATGCGCAGGTAGCTGCTTTCTACCGTATCAGGGAGCGGATGGATGCGCGGGTCGATCAGCTTTGCATCCTCGGCTTCGCTGGTATAGTAGACGTATTTTTTGCCGTCTGCCTGTGTAAAGTCAACAGTGCCCACACGGCCGCCCGGTGCTTTGTTTTCCAGGATCACAGTGCCGGAAGCCGTGATCTTGGTGTTTTCGGAAATCGCTTGTGTGTCCTTGATTATAACAGTAACATTATCAGCCTTGTCGATCGTCAGGTTTTTCGCCGCTCTACCATCGGTACTCTCAATGGTCACGTCACCCTTGCTGGTGATAGTCGCATCGTAATTCACCGCAGCTGCACAGTTTGTATAAATGTTTACTTTGCTGGAATTTATAATATTCAGGCTTCCGTTCACGGCCATGAATCCGCCGCTGATATCCACCTCGCCGGTGCAGTCGATCGTGCTGGTATCATCTCTGGCCATAATTGCAGCCAGTTCATTGCTGTTGACCTTCACATTACGTGCCTTCTCCACAATCAACTTTGCAGCCACAGCAATCTGATCTTTACCATCCAGATTTATATCCTTGCCGGGTGCGTTGATTTTTTGAAGCGACCTTGGTAGTGTGCCATTCGACTTCAACGTTTGGGTGGTCGGGTCGTAACTCAGCACACCCTTATCTAAAATGTCTTTACAGTTTTTGCTGGTAACGCGGGTTGGTGTAGTGTTCTCGCTGCCCACCTCAAGGCCATAATCCTGTACAACATTGTAATTCGGGTTCAGAGTCACGTTATTGCCCGGCATGGTAAAGGTGACTGTGGGGTTCACCTTCTGCTTATCTGTAAGCGTGATGCCCTCAGCAGTCCAGCCGGTAAACTCAGCGTTTTCTTTGCCTGCAGCGGTCACGGTGACCTTTTCGCCCGCAAAGGCCGAGGTCACTGCCTTACCATCCACGGTGATGGTGGCATCGTCTGCCGTAATCGCATAGGAAACTTTCGGCACAATGCGCAGATAGTTTTCAGTTCTTGCCGGAATCGTCCCAGTGCCCGCATCCGTCGGCGTTGCATCCGCTGCATTGCTGGTATAGTAGACAAAGTCGCTCGCACTTACCGGAGCGGCAAACTCAATTCCGCTAATTGCAACTCCCGAATTCGCGCCTGCTTCCGTGTGCTCAAGGGTAACAGGGCAAGCACAGTAGATGTACACTTTTCCATAAACCGGTGCCCAATTACCAGTGCTGGAAACTCTCACGGAACGAGCGTTTTCGATCAACAGATTATTACTCACAATCATCTCTGTGGATTCCAGCACCACGTCCGTGTTCGGTGCATCGATGGTCAGATAATTGACTGCGCTGGCATTCGACTTCAGCAGGGTCAGTTTTTTCTCATTAGGATCATACTTCAGGAAGCCAAGAATGTTGTTGCAATTATCGCTGTCAACTTTCACTTCCCTGCCAGTGATTGTAATTGTAATACCGTAGTCAACTGTGTCACCATTTTCCGCGTCCAGCACGCTCACGGCGCTGCGGCGGGTCATGCTCAGCTGCATCAGCGCGTCGGTGCTCTCGGCCAGCGCCGGAGCGGAAAGGGTGAACATCATGCATCCGGCCAGCGCCGCCGATACTGCACGCCGGATAAGTTTGCCTTGTTTCATGGTACAACCTCCTTTTTCCCCTCGCATTTTTACGGGGGGGGGTATATATTACAGTACTTTGATTATCCCACACTTTACCGGATTTTGGAAGCAAACCTGCGTGAATCGCCCTAAAAGCAGCGTGAAAAGCACGATTTGTGCCGGTTTTGTTGCACTTTCCCGGCCCGCAGGCACAGCAAAGCCCCCCGGCAGGTCTTCGTCTGCCGGGGGGCTTTACTATGTTATGAAAGATCAATCCTTCTTCTCTGCTGTGCGGGCAAAGAAGTTGGCGAGGATCGCACCGGAAATGTTATGCCACACGGAGAACACAGCGCCGGGAATGGTAGCCAGCGGATACTGTGCAAAGTGTGCGGCGGCCAGACTGGTTGCAAGGCCGGAGTTCTGCATGCCCACCTCGATGGAGATCGCGCGGCACTTGGTGGAGTCCAGCTTGAGCAGCTTGCCCACGCCAAAGCCGGTGAGGTAGCCCAGCACATTGTGCAGGATGACCACCACAAGGATCAGCAGACCGCTGGTCATGATCTTGGCGCTGTTGGCGGAGACCACGGCGCAGATGATCAGCACGATGGCGGTAGTGGAGACCAGAGGCAGCACACGGACGGCTTCCTCGGTGAACTTATGGAAGAAGTGATTGACCACAAAGCCCAGTGCGATGGGCACCAGCACCACCTTGACGATGGACATGAACATGCTCATGGGGTTCACGTCAACACGCTGGCCAGCGTACAGCAGGGTGAGCAGCGGGGTGAGGAGCGGAGCCAGCACGGTGGAAACAGCGGTCATGCCAACGGACAGTGCAACGTCGCCCTTGGAAAGGTAGGTCATCACGTTGGAAGAGGTGCCGCCGGGGCAGGTGCCAACCAGGATCACGCCAATGGCCAGCTCGGTGGGCAGGTGGAACACCTGCGTGAGCGCCCATGCCAGAAACGGCATGAGGGTGAATTGTGCAACGCAGCCCACGATCACATCCTTCGGGCGGCTGAACACCACCTTGAAGTCCTCCGGCTTCAGGGTAAGGCCCATGCCGAACATCACGATGCCCAGCAGGTTATTGACCCACGCCGTCTTTACCACGCTGAACGGGCCGGGGAAGAACAGGGCACCCGCGGCCACCACAATAACGATGGCGGCCATGTACTTGCCCACAAAGTCGCTTACTTTTTCCAGTGTTTTCATAATTGTTTCTCCTTTTCCTTCTGACATGCTTTGGGACAAAAGCATCCGCAAAATAAAACGCCCTTGTCCCCTACGGTCTGTAAGAGACAAAGGCGTGTAAAATCCTCTGCGGTACCACTCTTATTGCCAGCACAACGCTGACCACTCAGTGCACGTCCAACAACGCGCGGCCCGTGATAACGGGGGCCTGCCGTTCCTGCTTACTGGGGCGCACACCGCCCATTCAGCCGGAAAGCTCGGAGAGGATCTTCCCACGGATGCCCTGCACTGCCTTGCACCAACCGGCAGCTCTCTGCAGCATTCCTTCCGGGTACTTTTTCTCGTCATAGCCGTAATATTCTTGGTGACATGGAGTATACTCCCCTGCAAAGGCAAAGTCAATAGAATGAAGCCTTCTGATTTTTCATGCAGTTCATTTCAGGAGTGAAAGTGGTTCACGCAGCAGACAAAGCAGAACGGCATCGGCACCGACTGCTCCGGCAGGATGACGCGAAGCCATGGTCTAAAGAGTCGGCCGCAATGCCATCCCATCACACAACAAAAGACCGCTCATCTTTTCGGGTGAGCGGTCTTGCTGTTTCTGCGGTTTATTCGCCTTTGGCTTTTGTAAGCAGCATGTGCACGTATTCCGCGCAGGCATCCCAGTCGCGGGCGGCGACCTTGTCCTTCGGCATCAGGCTGCTGGCAAGGCCCACGCCAAGGCAGCCCGCCTTGCGGAACTCCGGGATGTTCTCCGGCGTTACGCCGCCAATGGCAACATAGTTTGTGTCGTCCTGGAATCCGACAATCTGGGGCAGGAGAAAAACGACCTCTGAGCCGCTTTTTCCTGTCTGATACGCAAAAAAGATCCCGTTCACCCAGAAGTGGACGGGATCTTTTATTGCTTATGGGGCTTTCCTGCAGCCGATCAGGCTTTGACGAAGGCAGCCGCTTACTTTGCAGCCAGATACTTGCCCAGCTCGCGGCCCAGAGTCAGGCACATACCAATGCTCACGCCGGGGATCGGGGTGATATACTCGGGACCAAAGCGCATACCGCAGGTGTTGCCGGAAGCGTACAGGCCCTCGATGGGCTGATAATCCTCGTTCAGCACCTGCTGGTCATTGGTGGTCACAAAGCCGCCGGTGGTCACCAGTGCAAAGCCCAGACTCGGGGTGGTGACATGGGCGTAGAAGGGAGCCTTTGCAACTGCATTCAGGAAGTGCGGGTCCTTGGCAAAGTCGCTGTCGTAGCCCTCGGCGCAAACCTTATTGTACTGCTCCACAGTAGCGGAAAGGGCTGCAGGCTCCACACCGATGTACTCGGCCAGCTGCTCGATGGTGTCGGCGCCGGCAACAGCCGTGACATAGCGGAGTTATTGAAGGGTCACGGCAGTTTCCTTTCGGCGTGTTTTTTCTATCCTACCGCAGAGC
>ERZ857951.1927-NODE-1927-length-19900-cov-9.400504_pt1 | contig 19900 bp, 12 predicted proteins | sample MGYA00519759_ERZ857951 | MGnify/ENA primary metagenome ERZ857951 (study PRJEB31778, sample SAMEA3449377) | human gut metagenome | biome: human gut; feature: human-associated habitat; material: faeces | place: United Kingdom | collected 2010/2012 ...
TCTGCCGCACCTCGCTCGCCGTATCGGCACTTAGAATTATGCGGTATTGCCTAAAGAATAGGAGCCTGTAAGTGAAAATTGCTGCGGTAAAAAAATTCACACAGGTTTTGGTTGCCATGGCTGTTGCTGCAGTCATGGCAGCTTTGCTGTGTGCGCCCAAAGCATTAGGCACCACGATCGGGGAATTTTCCATTGAGCAGATCTATGTCAACGTGCCGGAGCTGGACGTGTTTGTTCAGGCAACGGATGCACAAGGCCAGCCCATCAGCCCGGACCTTGTGCGGGCGGCAGGGGTGGAGCTGTACCTGGGGGATGAAAAGATCCCCACCGGCAACATCGGCATGGCGAACGAGCCGATCTGCTATGTACTGGCGGTGGACAACAGTGTGGACGAAACCACGCTGAAAGAATACCGCATTGCGCTGCGGCGGCTGATCAGCGCCAAAGGCGCAAAGGACCAGATTATGCTGTATACCCTGGCCGGGGATGCAGCCTGCGTTCTGCCCGCGACCATTGATACCAGGGCGGCAGTGAACGCCGTGAACGCGCTGGAAAGCCAGGAAGAGAACGAGCCCAATCTGGTGCAGGCAGCCACAATAATTTGTAACGATATCAACGAAAATTACCAGAGCATTGCGCCGCGCAAGGCGATCTTTGCCCTGACGGAAGCGGGCAATACCGCCACCAGCACAGCTCTGCTGGGCGCTGTGGCCAAAGATGCCGCCAGCCGCCTGAACATGCCGCTGGATATCTTTGTGACGGTGGATGATGACAACCCCCTTGCCGAGCTGGGCAAGGCCCTGGGCGGCGATAAGCTGGATGTGGTGCATGAAAGCGAACTGGCCGATACCCTGGCTGAAAAACAGCAGGCCCTTGCCAATGCGCTGGAGATCAAAACCGCGGTGGATGAAAATTTTTACGGCGAGCGCCTGGATGTGCTGACCCTGAGCGTGCCGCAGCTGGGCAGCGCAGTGAAAACCAACGCTACCGTGTATATGGGCCACCGCCTGGCCAAACCGGCGGTGGAAAGCGTGACGCTGCATGGCCGCTATGCCATGACCATTCGGTTTAACCAGGCCGTGGGCCGTGCGGAGGACCTGACCTGTTACAGCATTCAGAGCGAGGATATCTGGGGCTGGCATGTAAAAGTTAAACAGGCCCTTGCCAGCGCGGACGGCAGAAGCGTTTCGCTGTACACCGAGCCGCTGTACCAGGGAACCTATACCATTAAGCTGAACAAGATGACCAGCGCCATGACCGCGGCCAACGTGAGCGATTCCGGCACCGTATACCGCTTTACCGTGGAGGATTGGCCCAAGGACAGGGCGTTCTATCTGGCACGATTCCGGCTGCCTGCCATTATTCTGGGCGGGCTGTTGGTGGTGCTGGCCGCGGCAGCCCTGCTGCGCGGCCGCAAGGAGCGCACTGAGGAAAAGCTGGCCGAAGCCGAACACCTGCTGACCGATGCCGCCCCCGTGCAGCAGAGCCTGCCGAGGCGGTGGATCACCCTGTACCTTTCTACCCGGCGGGGCATTGCAGAAACCCGCTGGTCCGCCTATGTGGAAAGCAGCCTGATTATCGGCAGCGATGCCACCCAGTGTGACCTCTGCCTGGCGGATGGCCGCACCCGCCCCCAGCACGCAGTGCTGGAAGTGGAAAGCAACGGCGTGACCCTGCGCCCGCTGGAGGGAGCCGCCGTGATGGTGAACGGCGACCCCATCGGCGGGGAATACCGCCTGCAAAACGGCGATACCATAAAAATTGGCCGCACCACCCTGCGGCTTGTGCTGTAAACGCGCCCGAAGGAGGAAAATGATGAAACTGACCAAATGCCCCAACGGCCATTTTTATGATGCCGATAAACACCCCGAATGCCCCTATTGCAATGGCGGGCTGGAGGCCGGCAGCGCCATTGCTCAGCCCGGCACCGCTGCCGAGGTTGACCTTGCCGCACCCAAAGGCCCGGTGGCCGGTTGGCTGGTGGTACTGGACGGCCCCGCCCGCGGGCAGGACCTGCGTTTGGGCGAAGGCCGAAACTTTTTGGGGGTGGATGCGGCCGGGAACCCCGCCGTGCTGGATGCCAACAGCCCGCTTGCGGTGCGGCGCGGCATTGTGGTGTATGACCCACAGGATAACAACTGGTGTGCGCTGCCGGGATCTTCCAACGAGCTGTGCACCCTGAACGGAAAAAGTCTGATTGAAAAAATGCCGCTGACAGCGGGGGATACCTTTGCTGTGGGCGGCGCACAGCTGCGTTTTGTGCCGCTGTGTGGGACGGAGTTCAATTGGAATGCAGCGCCGAAAGAGAGGAAGTGACTCCCTTGGCCAGTGAGATTATTTTAACCGTCAGCGAGCGGCGCAACCGCCAAAAGCTGACCCTTTCCAGCACGGCAGCTCCCTTTGTGTTTGGCCGTGGGCGCGATTGCAGCTTTGTGCTGCGCCGCAACAACGTGGGGGAACACCAGTTCACAATCGAATACAAAAACAATGCCTGGCTGATGCAGGACGCAGGCTCCACGACCTGCGGCACCTGGTACAATAACCGCTATATCCATTCCGGTGAGGAAGTGACCCTGCAGCCGGGGGATGTGATCGGCCTGAATACCGACGGCAACGAAACCACACAGGAAATCACCTTCCGCGTGGAGGAAATCCGCCAGGGCGAGGGTACCGCCGCCCTGCGGCGGGAAACGCCCAACGCCACCGTGCTGCGGGAGCTGGATGTGCGCCGCAAGCGCCGCATCCTGATCGGCCGCGGCGAGGACTGCGATGTGCAGCTGACCAGCGACCGTGTTTCCCGCCACCACTGCGAGGTGGTGTATAAGGACGGCCACTATGAACTGAATGACCTTGGTTCCACCAATGGTACTTACCTGAACGGCACCCGCGTGCGCAATGAGCTGCTGACGGACGGCGCTGTCATCAATGTGCCCACCCAGGTGTTTGCATTTTCCGGCGGAATGCTGCACTACCATGAGCATAAGGTGGGCATCAGCATTGAACTGCTGGATGTGTATAAAACCGTCAAAAACAGCAACACCGGCAAGCCGCTGAACATTGTGGACGGCACTAGCATGGGGGTGGAACCCAACAGCTTTGTGGTTGTGGTGGGCGGTTCCGGAACCGGCAAATCTAGTTTGCTGGGCTGCATCACCGGGGCGTCGCCCTGCACCTCCGGCAGCGTCTGCTTTGACGGTATTGACACCCGCGGCAACCGCAATGCCTTTGATGCCGTGCTGGGCTATGTGCCGCAGAAAGACATTATGCACGACGAGCTGACGGTGGAACAAAGCCTGACCTACACCGCCAAGCTGCGCATTGCACGCGATGCCACCCGCACCGAGATCAAAGCTGCTGTGGCCCACGCTATTGAAGCCGTTGACCTGGGCGGGCGGGAAAAAACGATGATTGCAAACCTTTCCGGCGGGCAGAAAAAGCGGGTTTCCATCGCCATGGAACTGCTGGCTTCGCCCCGGCTGCTGATATTGGACGAGCCCACCAGCGGGCTTTCGCCGGATCTGGACCGCAGCATGATGGAGCTGTGCCGCAAGCTGAGCCACGAAAACTGCACCGTGCTGATGGTTACCCACAACATGTCCAACATCAATCTATGCGATAAGATCGCCTTTTTGGGTACGGGCGGCGTGCTGTGCTATTATGGTTCGCCCGAAGCGATGGATGAATATTTTGATGTGGAACTGACCAGCGATATTTTTGAAAAGCTGCACGACCCCGAACAGGTGGAATATTACCGCCGGAAATACTTTACCAGCCCGGAATTCAATCGCCTTGCAGCGCGGTTCCCGGCAGCAGCCAAGGAGGCGGAAAAACGATGCAAAGCGTAAAAATCGGCAAGCTGCTGCGCCAGCTGGCGGTGCTCATCTCCCGCAATTTTCAGCTGATCTGGAACCAGAAGCTGACCCTTGGCAGCTTGATTTTGCAGGCCCCGCTGATGGTGCTTGTCATCAAGTTGGTGGGGGAGCCGGACTGCTTTACCTCCAACCTGATCAACATCGGCAGCCGCACGGTGCTGTTCATTGTGTGCGCCATGGCGTCCTTTATGGGGCTGCTGAACTCTTACCGCGAGATCTGTAAAGACCGGGAGATTATCTTCCGTGAAGCTAGCGTCGGCGTTTCGCTGCTGGCAACGGTGCTCAGCAAGGCCATCACCCTGTTTCTGGTGGAAGCCGTGCAGGCGGGCATTTTGACGGCAGGCTTTGTGGAGATCATCCATATTCCGCAAAACCACCTGCTGCTGGATACCAATGTAGAAATCTTCATTACGATTTTCCTGCTCATGGCAGCATCCAGTGCCATGGGCCTGCTGGTATCTGCCAGCCTGAAAAGCAGCGAAGCCGCGGTGCTGCTGGTGCTGGTGCTCATCATCGGGCAGGTGGTGTTCAGCGGCGTTATGTTCAGTATGACCGGCGCGCTGACGGCCATCAGCTATATCATTGTCTGCCGCTGGGGCATGGGGGCGCTGGGCGCTTCCACCGATTTGAACGACCGCCTTTCCTGGCTGAAAGCAGGGCTGGACAGCCCGATGTACGATGCCACCGTGCCCAACCTGGTGCACAGCTGGCAGATGCTGGGGTTGATTACCCTGGTGTGCGTGGCGGCGGCATGGCTGGTGCTGTATATTGGGTTCAATCGGAAAAAGGGATAATCGGTACAGCACAATCGGCATTTTTTTCACGGTAGGATAGGGTCACCCAACCCTACCACACATTTGGAATGAAATCATCAGGTTTTAATGGCTGCCCACCCGTAGGGGCGCAGATTGTGCGCCCGCGGGTGTTTGCGGTATTCAGGGGCAAAATATTTGGCAAGGCCCGTCATGCGGGCCGATGCAGGTGTCGTTCCCTGCAAATTTTTAGCCTGGCAGCGGGAAACCGCCCCTCAGGCCGCTTCGCGTCCAGCTTCCCTCTAGGGGAGCCATCGCATACCTAAAGTAAGAGATTGGCTCCTCTGGAGGGGAGCTCCGGCGAAAGCCGGTGAGGGGTGGTTCCTCGCGCAGAGCCTGATAAATGAGATTTGTGACTGGGCTCATCCGGCGGCCAATGGGCTGGCCGCCCTACCGTACAGTTACCAACAAAAGGCCTGTAATTTATACGCTCCTCCGGGGCGTCGGGGACGCCGCCCCCTACGGCATAGCAAGGTATATTGCAATTTTTAAATTGTGTATTGTTCCCAGTATTTCTGCAGGGTGGGGTCCCCCGCCCTACTGGCCTGGCAAATATTTCACCGAACCTATGCCCACAAATACAAAAATGCCGCAGCAGACTGTTACATCTGCTGCGGCATTTCTATTTAGAGGTTAATGGGCTGGGTTACAGCTCATTGTTCCGGCTGTGGGATTACTGCCGAATGCCGGTGTTCTTATCGAAATGATAAGTGCGGCCATCGATGACTGCATCGCCCTTAGCCATGGTGCCATAGATCGGGTCGAAATAGTAACGCTTGTCAGCGCTCCAGCCCTTGATCATGTGGCCCTGTGCATCGTAACGGACCCACTTGCCGGTGCCATCGGGCCTATCAGCCCACTGGCCAGCTTCGGATTCCTGATAGACATCCTTGCTGGTGGCTTTCTTGCCCTGATCAACAGAGTCCAGCCAGTACCAAGCATCGGAAGCCGGGTCATAGATTTCCTTGCCGCGGCCTTCCAAGCCCTGGCGAACGCCATTTTCGTACCAGTAATCGGCGCCATTGATGGTTACCCACTGTTTATCAAGGCCAATGCCGGTGTTCTGATCGAAGGCGCACGGTACGCCGTCAATTTCGGTAACACCCTTGGCCATGGTGCCAAAGGTCGGGTCAAAGTAGTAAGTGCCCTTCTCGGTCGTCTGCCAGCCCTTGATCATGTGGCCGTTCTCATCGTAACGGACCCACTTGCCGGTGCCATCGGGCTTATCAGCCCACTGGCCGGCGGCGGATTCCTGGTAAACGTCCTTGTTGACGGTCATTGCGCCGCCCTGGACAGCATCCAGCCAGTACCAAGCGTCGGAATTGGGATCATAGATCTCTTTGCCGCGGCCGGTGGTACCCTGCTTCACGCCCTTTTCGTACCAGTACTTCTTGCCGTTTTCTTCAACCCAGCCGTTCTTCTCGCCGTACTTGGCGGTGTAGTCCTTGCCGTTGAAGGTGACAGCAGCGGTGGTAACGCCGCTGGTCTGCTTTACAGTTGCATCCACGAACTGTGCACTTGCGCAGTTCTTATCGGTGCAGGTAAAGACAGCCATTGCGGTAATGGTGGTCTTTTCAGCGGCACCATGAGCGGTGCGCGTTTCGGGTTCAGTAGACGGTACCTCAGTCGGCTCCGGCACAGCAGTCGGCTCCGGCACAGCAGTCGGTTCCGGCACAGCAGTCGGCTCCGGCACAGCAGTCGGCTCCGGCACAGCAGTCGGCTCTGCCGGCTTTGCGGTCGGAGTTGCGGTCGGAGTTGCAGTCGGAGTTGCAGTCGGAGTTGCAGTCGGAGTTGCAGTCGGAGTTGCGGTCGGAGTTGCAGTCGGAGTTGCAGTCAGTGCTTCAAACACAGCGCTAACGGTAACATCAGCAGCAGGCATCTTGAAGGTAGCCTTGCCATCGGTCAGGGTCAGCTTTTCGGTCTTTTTATCTTCGCCGATCTGATAGCTGTAGGTCAGGCTGTCAGCCTTGAGCTGGTAGTTATCAGCTGCCTTAACGGTAACGGTAACGTCGGTGCCTTCAACAGCTGCGGTCGGGTCTACGGTAACAGTGCCGTTATCAGCAGGAGCTGCGGTAACCTTGTATTCCTTAACAAACTCTGCGCTGACGTTGACAGGGTAAGCAGGCATTGCAAAGGTGTAGGTGTTGGCTTTTTCGGTATCAGCCTTCACTTCAACGGTCTTATCGGTGTTGTCAGCGTCTTTGTAGGTAACCTTCACGCTGCCAGCCTTCAGGGCATAGCCGGTCGCGGGCTTAGCAGTCAGGGTTACGGTTTCTTTCTCAGCTGCTTCTTTAGCGGAAGCAGTGATCTCGCCATTGGTCAGGGCAGCAACATTAACCGCATAAGTCTTAGCGTTCTTTGCAACGCTAATGGTCACATCGCCGTCCGGCATGGTGAAGGTGTAAACCGTCTTAGCCTTTTCGGTGGTAGCCTGGGCTGCGGCTTCGTCCTGCGCTGCTTCCTGAACTTCAGTCAGGGCAACATCGGTATCGCCGTTCTTTGCGGTAACGGTAACGATATCGGTGCCTTCCTTTTCTACGGTCAGGGTAACGGTATCGTCCTTGATGTAGGTGTTGTTGGTGGTGCCCAGGGTCAGGGTAACGCCTTGAACTGCTTCCGGCAGGGTTACAGTGTGAGGTACGCTCTCGGTTGCGGTATGGCAATCAGAGCACAGGTACACATTGTTGCCAACGGACTTGGTTTCCAGCTCGTCCAGAGCCCAGGTATGACCCTTGGGCAGTGCGCCGTCAGCGTACTTCTTTTCACCCTTGGTCAGGCCGTACTTGTTGGTGCGGGCCTGGGTGTAAGCGGGGGTATCACACCATGCTTCAACGGTAACATCGGTGGTTGCGCCGCTGCTCAGGTCGCTGACCATGTCGGACATCGGCATGGTTTCAACCAGGTTAGCGCACCACATGAACTCTTCGTTCTTGTTCTTCTCGTCAGAGCTGCTCATGTTCTGGTTGTAACTCGGGTTGTAGTTCCAGGACTCGTTCTTGTAGCTCTTACGGTTTGCATAAGAAGTGCCGGAGGTATCGGTCTTGACTTCTGCCTTGCCGTCCACCAGTTCCTTATAGGTGTTGGACAGGTTGGTGCCGACAGAAACGACCAGCTGATCCTTGGTGGTGTTGATGCCGGTGATCACAGTCTGGCCCTGCTGGGTGGTGGTAGCAAAGCTGTAGCTGTCACGCAGGGTCAGGCCCGCCAGAGGATGGTTCATGAAGGTGCCCAGATACTTCACACTGCTGGTATCCTGGTCGCTATCCATGATAACCATGCTCATGCCGGGAAAGTGGGTATCGGGAACCATGTTGCCGTCCTTATCCTTGGTCAGCTTAATGCCGCCATAGACAGTGTTGTATTCCTTCACTTCTTCCACTGCGCCGGTGGTCGGGTCCATACGGTAGATGGCGTTGTTGACGTTGAAGTACAGCTTGCCATCATACAGTGCGGTAGAGTGTACCAGTGCGGGGTAGATCCGCTTTGCAGCAGCGTCTGCCAGGCACTCGGTGTTCAGGTTGTTTTCAACCTTGGCATGCTTATCTTTTGCACTGGTATCGATCTTATAGATGGTGCCAGCTTCGGCCAGGACCTTGGCATTGCTGTCGTCATCATTGAAGTTGCTGCTGGTTTCCTTCAGATCGTTGTAGTACATCAGGATGATATCAAACGGGTCATCCGTCTTGGTAAAGCTGCTCATGCTGAAGCCGCCGGAGCTGCTGGAATCCGCTTTGCGGATATAGTAGTTCGCATTACGCGGACGTGCTTCCAGAGTATCGGGGCCCTGGTTCTGCATCTTCTTCATGAACTGCTGCATCTGGGAGTTGTTACCAGAGCTGCCGGAACCAGAGTTGCCGTTGTTGCCGTTCTCGGACTGCTGGCGGCGCATGTTGTTGTACAGGTTCTGGTTGGTCGTGGTATCAACGTAATAGAAGTAATTATTGTCGAAGTAGATGGGGCTGCAGATAGAGGTGAACCAGGTATCCTCGTAGCAGGTATCGGTGTAACGGGTCTCGTTCTTGTTCTCCGCCTTGGTGTAAGAGTAATGCGGCTTGCCGTTGTTCAACACAACATTGCCGGCATCATCCTTATCGGGTTCCTTGTTTTTGGTGTAGGTGTAGCCATCGTACAGCGAGTCAATGTAATCATAGTACTTGCTGTAACGGCCTTCCAGACCGGAGGGAGAAACCAGGAAGTTGACATGGCGCATGTCGCCTGCGTTCTCAACGCGGGTCTGGGCCATGCACTCGGTGTTCACGTCGTCATAGCAGACGTCAACATAGTACCAGTTCTTGTTGGCTTCGCCGGTGGTCATCGTAGCAGAGTTGCTGTCGCCCTGCAGCTTGTTGACCTTGACTGCGTTGAAGTAGTGGACGTTGTTGAACATGCCGCCGCCGAACGCATTACCGGCAATACTGGTATCAGCAGTATCGCAGTAATACAGGATCTGGGCAAAGTCAACAACAGCGTTATCGCCTACTTCATCGGGGGTCTTCCAGGTGCCGTCTTCATTCTTATAGATGCTCTTGTTGTCAGGCAAATTCTGGACCATGTAGTTAAATGCAGATGCATAGCCCAGGCAGATGCAGCCATACTCAACGCCGGAAGCGCCGATCCCGCCGCCCAGCAGGGCACCGAAAGCAGTCATCTGGATGGGGTCGTTGTTACCGCCGCCGGTGATATCGCCCATGGAGCCCATATCGAATTCTGCAACCTGGGAGATCCAGTCGTGCAGGACCAGCAGCTTGGTGACATAGTCAGCGCTGTCACCCAGCTTGGCAACCTGTGCCAGGCCTGCATCACGGATGGCTTTCAGAGCTTCGCCATAGGTCATAACGTAAGACATAAAGCCCTGCGGAAGGAACTGCAGCATAAATGCCATGGTGGTCGGCGGGACATCATCGTTCGGATCAATGCTGCACAATACCTTGATTGCGCCCATGGTGCCGGTGATGCTGCCATCCTCGCCCTGCTTCTGAACGCCCTTGGAGGTCCAGAACGGAGCAGCCACGCCGAAGTACTCTGCTTCGTCCTGGTTGAACTGCGACAGCTGGAAGTAGTAGTAGTTCATCTGCGCAGTCGAGACATCGTAAGTATTGGTGACCTGGTTGCCCTGGTCGTCCACATACACGGCAGTCTTCTGGCTGTCGTACAGCAGCAGGCTGTTCTTGCCCTTGTTGTCGCCGCTCTGATAGGTGAAGTTCACCTTGCTTGCGTCAACCGGGTTGTTCTGCATATCGTACCAGTTGCCGCCATCCATTGCGGACACCAGGGTAACGCCGACGCCGCCGGAGGTGGTATCCAGGGTCGGGGTGCCGCCCACGTTGATGTAGACGGAATTGTTATTCTGGTCTACCACAACGCTGACCGGCATGGTCATTACCGGCTTGGTGCTGATTTCTTCGCCGCAGGCAGCACACTTGAAGGTGATGCCGGTGCATTCCCAGTCAATGGTAACGGGAGCGCCGGCAGAAATTTGTTTGGTTTCGCTGTCATAGAACAGCTGGGCGTTGCTGTAGTCAGCTTCCAGCTTGCCCTCGACCTTCTTCATTTCCCAGTTGAAGGTAGCAACAAAGTTGCCATCTGCATCCTTGGGCACGGCATGGCTCTGGCAGGGCAGGGCGGCAATGTCGTCGGTACGGGTGGTGGGTTCCTTGTATTCCTTCTTAACCGGGCTCTTGTCAGCGGGCACGCTGGCAGAGTAAACGGTCTTGCCGGCAACGCCGGGCTTTGCATCGGTGGTATCCTTGGTTACGGTGCCTTCTACCTTCTGGTAGGCATCGTCCTTTTCACAGGTATACACAGCGGTGTAAGCCCAGCCGTCATCGGTCTTGGTCCAGTAGCCGTCGGGGGTCTCTTTCCACTTATGGGTGTGGCCATCCTCCGGGTTGGTGTCATTCCAGTACCATTTCGGCTCGCCATAGGTATGGCCGTCTGCAGCGGCGCTGGCCGCAAAGGTATCGGAGTTTTCAGCAACGTAAGCCTGTGCGTAGCTGTCAGCCTGCTGCGCAATCACTTCATCATCGCTGTTGGTCATGGACTCCATCGCAGAGGTCATGCCGGAGCTGCCGGTAAAGGTAACGGCGGTCACAACGCCTGCGGCGTTCGTCTCATAGCCCAGGTCGGTAACGGCGCTGGACAGATGATACGTTTTGATGGTGGCAGCCATCACCGATGCCATCTCGTCCTTGTTCAGGCCATAGGCTTCGGTGTTGATCTTGCCGGCTGCGGCGTTGGCGTACATGGCATCGGCCAGTGCATTTTCCAACGCTGCAAGGCTCATGCCCGCCTTGCTCTGTGCAGTCGCTTCCAGCTTGGCATCGTCCTGCTCCAGTTCATGCACTTCGCCCTGGGCAGCCAGCGTTTGGGCTGTCTGCTTGATCAGGTCTGCGGTGCTGGTGAACTTGGGCAGGGACTGCACAGCGCTGGCCGCGCTTGCTGCGCTAGCTGCAACAGACTGCGCTACCGAAGAATCAATCTTGGTAGTTTCGGCTGCTGCGGGAAGCGCCACGCTCTGGGCAACCATGGCTGCTGCCAGCACGGATGCACCAAAACGCTGAAGGTTTTTCTTCATAGTTTTATCCTCCCTTAAGTGTTACTACTTTCCCCTTTTGTGTGAAAAGTGGTACGGCAGATGTGCGGCACTTTGCAGGTGTTGATTGCAAAACGCCTGGTTGTGCTCCCCTCGGTCTGGCGATCCCCTGCCGGGCTGCGGCCTGCTTTTGGGGCTTTTGGCCCCGGCACAGCGGCTGACAAAACGTTGTACCGGCTGCATGCCTTGATCCCGCAAATGATAACCATTCCGACACATCTAGGTATATACATTATATCACAGTTGCCAGAATTTGCATAGTTCATTAGAGCGGTTTCTAGGTAAATTTTTGTCCTTGAATCAACTGAAACCTGTTTTTCGCACATTATTTGCGTTGCGGTGCGGTGACCCTTTGGCGGTATTTATTAACATTTTTGAATGGTTTATTCCTGATTTTATCAAATGATTAAACATTTACCCCGATAATGTTCTTTGCAATCTCTTAATCCATTCACCCGGTATTGTGATCGCGCATTTTTTGCCATTTCGGTTTGGCTTGTTGTTGAGAGATTTGGCAGAGATTGGAGGAAACTTGAAGAGAAAATTGGAGGTTGAGAATTGCCCATTATAAATTGTACTGTAGAGAGCGTTCCTGACCGTTCCGAAAACTTAGGGATAGATCAACCCTTGCCCCTTAACCGCGACCTGAAATACACCTTCCCAAGGTAGGGCGGTGTGAGTGCCCCCTCCTGCTCCACTTTTTCAAAGTTCCGAATGGTGTCCTCTCCCCTATCTACAATTCCTGATGTTTTCATGATGCCTTCCTTGGTCTTCCACACCCGGCCTTTGCCCCCTCCCCGTCCCATAAGTCGTACACAACAAAAAGGCCCCTGCCTTAACAGCAGGAGCCTTGAAAGCTATATCACAAGCCGAAAATTACTTCTCGATCTTGGAAACAACGCCGGAACCAACAGTGTGGCCGCCTTCGCGGATAGCGAAACGCATGCCTTCTTCCATGGCAACCGGGGTGATCAGCTCAACGTGCATATCAACGTTGTCGCCGGGCATGCACATCTCAGTGCCTTCGGGCAGGGTGATGATGCCGGTAACGTCGGTGGTACGGAAGTAGAACTGAGGACGATAGTTGTTGAAGAACGGGGTATGACGGCCGCCTTCTTCCTTCTTCAGGACGTAAACATGGCCATCGAAAGTGGTGTGGGGATGAACAGAGCCGGGAACAGCCAGAACCTGGCCACGCTCGATCTGGTCACGGTCAATACCACGCAGCAGAGCGCCGATGTTGTCGCCAGCCTGAGCGAACTCGAGGCTCTTGCGGAACATTTCCAGACCAGTGATGGTGGTGGTCAGCTTTTCTTCCTTCAGACCAACGATTTCCATCTGATCGCCGACATGAGCAGTACCACGCTCAACACGACCGGTAGCAACGGTGCCACGGCCGGAGATGGTCATAACGTCCTCAACGGGCATCAGGAACGGCTTATCAGCAGCACGGTCCGGGGTCGGGATGTAGCTGTCAACAGCGTCCATCAGCTCCCAAATGCACTTGTATTCCGGAGCATCGGGATCCTTGGAAGTGCTCTCCAGAGCCTTCAGAGCGGAACCACGGATGATCGGGGTGTTGTCGCCGTCGAAATCCTGGCTGTCCAGCAGTTCGCGAACTTCCATTTCGACCAGGTCGAGCAGCTCTTCGTCGTCAACCATATCGCACTTGTTCAGGAACACAACGATCTTGGGCACGCCAACCTGACGAGCCAGCAGGATGTGCTCACGGGTCTGCGGCATCGGGCCATCGGTTGCAGCAACAACCAGGATAGCGCCGTCCATCTGAGCAGCACCGGTGATCATGTTCTTGATGTAGTCAGCATGGCCCGGGCAGTCAACGTGGGCATAGTGACGCTTCGCGGTGTGGTACTCAACGTGAGCGGTGTTGATCGTGATACCACGAGCCTTCTCTTCAGGAGCCTTATCGATGCTGGAGTAATCCATGAAATCGGCGTCGCCCTTCAGAGCCAGAACCTTGGTGATAGCGGCAGTCAGAGTGGTCTTGCCGTGGTCAACGTGACCGATGGTACCGATGTTGACATGCTCCAAAGAGCGGTCAAATTTTTCCTTTTCAGCCATTGGAAGTATCCTCCTTTAATTCAAACAGATAAAATAGCCTGTTGTAAGGCTATCATACTAGATTTTTCAAGAAAAATCAAGTATTTTGCGCGAATTTGTGCAGAATCAGCCCTTATTGCGCTCGGTCATGATCTTATCTGCAACACTCTTGGGAACCTGCTGGTAATCAGCCGGCTCCATGGAGTACTGGCCACGGCCCTGGGTCTTGGAACGCAGGTCAGTAGCGTAACCGAACATCTCGGACAGAGGAACCATAGCGGTGACACGGGCAGTGCCATCGGTGGATTCCTGGTTCTGGATCGCGCCGCGGCGGCTGTTCAAGTCGCCAATGACGTTGCCCATATACTCGTCAGGAACAACAACGTCAACCTTCATGATGGGCTCCATAATGACGGGATCAGCCTTCTTCATAGCATCCTTGAATGCCATGGAGCCGGCGATGGAGAACGCCATTTCAGAGGAGTCAACTTCATGATAGGAGCCGTCCCACAGAGTGACCTTGACATCCACGACGGGATAGCCAGCCAGAATGCCGGACTTCATCGCGCCCTGGATACCGTTGTCAACAGCGGGGATGTATTCCTTCGGGATAGCGCCGCCAACAATACCGTTGACAAACTCATAACCCTTACCCGGGTTGGGCTCAATCTTGATCTTAACGTGACCATACTGGCCCTTACCACCAGACTGACGTGCGTACTTGGTTTCCTGGTTAGCATCCTTGCGGATGGTTTCACGGTAGGCAACCTGAGGTGCGCCAACGTTAGCTTCGACCTTAAACTCGCGGAGCAGACGGTCCACGATGATTTCCAGGTGGAGCTCGCCCATGCCGGCGATGATGGTCTGACCGGTTTCTTCATCGGTCCAGGTACGGAAAGTCGGGTCCTCTTCAGCCAGCTTAGACAGGGCAATACCCATCTTCTCGCTGCCAGCCTTGGTCTTGGGCTCGATGGCAACGCGGATAACCGGCTCGGGGAAGTTCATGGACTCGAGGATGATGGGATGCTTCTCATCGCACAGGGTATCACCAGTGGTGGTGTTCTTCAGACCAACAGCAGCGGCGATATCGCCAGCGTAGCAGATGTCGATATCCTTACGGTTGTTTGCATGCATCTGCAGGATACGGCCGATACGCTCGTCCTGATCCTTAACAGAGTTGTAAACAGTGGTGCCAGCCTCAACGGTACCAGAGTACACGCGGAAGAAGCACAGCTTACCGACATACGGGTCAGTCATAATCTTGAATGCCAGTGCAGAGAACGGCTGATCATCGGAAGAAGTGCGATCTTCTTCCTCGCCAGTCTCCGGGTTGGTGCCCTTGATGGCCGCAACGTCGGTCGGAGCAGGCATATAATCAACGATTGCATCCAACAGTTTCTGAACGCCACGGTTCTTGTAAGAAGAGCCGCAGACAACAGGAACGATCTCGTTGGAAATAGTAGCCTTACGCAGAGCAGCCTTGATTTCTCCCTTGGTCAGCTCTTCGCCGTCCAGGTACTTCATCATCAGCTCTTCGTCGGTCTCAGCAACAGCTTCGATCAGCTTGTCATGATATTCCTGAGCCTGTTCTTTCAGGTCTTCAGGAATTTCCTCAACGCGTACATCATTGCCCATATCATCATAGTAGATATCGGCGTTCATGTCGATCAGATCGATGATGCCGCGGAAAGTGTCTTCCTGGCCGACAGGCAGCTGGATAGGCACACCGTTGGCATGCAGACGATCATGCATCATCTGTACGCAGCGGAAGAAGTCAGCACCCATGGTATCCATCTTGTTGACGTAAACCATGCGGGGAACCTTGTACTCGTCAGCCTGGCGCCAAACGGTTTCAGACTGAGGCTCAACGCCACCCTTTGCGGCCAGAACGGTAACAGAACCGTCCAGAACACGCAGAGAACGCTGAACTTCAACAGTAAAGTCAACGTGGCCCGGGGTGTCGATGATGTTGATACGATGACGGTTCTTTTTGAACAGAGCCGGATCGTGCTGGGTCTCGGTGTGGCTCCAGTAGCAGGTGGTTGCAGCGGAAGTGATGGTAATACCACGTTCCTGTTCCTGCTCCATCCAGTCCATCGTAGCAGCGCCGTCATGAACTTCGCCGATCTTATGGTTAATACCGGTGTAGTACAGAATGCGCTCGGTGGTGGTGGTCTTGCCTGCGTCGATGTGGGCCATGATACCGATATTTCGGGTCATTTGCAGGGATACGTCTCTCGGCGTTGCCATGGCTTAAACCTCCTCAGTAAGCAGATCAATAACGGTAATGCGCGAAAGCCTTGTTGGCTTCTGCCATCTTGTGGGTATCTTCGCGCTTCTTGACGGCGCCGCCAACGTTGTTGGTAGCGTCAATGATCTCGGCGGCCAGGCGAGCGGACATGGTCTTTTCACCACGGCTGCGGCTGTACAGAGTCAGCCAGCGCAGGCCGAGGGTCTCGCGGCGGGCGGGGCTGACCTCCAGGGGGACCTGGTAGGTGGAGCCGCCGACACGGCGAGCCTTAACTTCGAGGCTGGGCATGATGTTTTCCATGGCCTTCTCGAACATTTCGAGAGGATCGTTGCCGGTCTTCTCTTTGACAGTCTCAAAAGCTTCGTAAACGATCTTCTGAGCGACGCCCTTCTTGCCATCCAGCATGATGCTGTTGACCAGACGGGTGACGAGCTTGGAATTGTAAATAGGATCAGCCAGAACTTCGCGCTTTGCGATTTTACCTCTTCTGGGCATCTTTCTTCCCTCCTTCACATTAATGATATCATCGGTACTCGAAAGTTAAAGAAAACTCCCGTTATGCCACAAAAGGGTCAGCTGACCATTTTATGGCGAAAAGATGTTTCCTTACTTCTTGGCACCGGCCTTGGGACGCTTTGCGCCGTATTTGCTGCGAGCCTGGTTACGGTTTGCAACACCCTGAGTATCCAGAGTACCACGGATGATGTGGTAACGGACACCGGGCAGGTCCTTAACACGACCGCCACGGATCAGGACAACGCTGTGCTCCTGCAGGTTATGGCCGATACCAGGAATGTAGGAGGTGACCTCGATACCATTCGTCAGGCGGACACGGGCAACTTTACGCAGAGCAGAGTTGGGCTTTTTGGGGGTCATGGTACGAACAGCGGTGCAAACACCACGCTTCTGGGGGCTGTTCATGGTGGTGTACTGCTTCTTCTGGGAGTTGTAGCTCTTCTGAAGGGCAGGAGCAGTGCTCTTGGTTACCAGGACCTCACGGCCTTTGCGTACGAGCTGGTTAAAAGTAGGCATTTCTTTTCTCCTTTCTTGATTATTCCGCGCAGTTTTTTGCGGGGGTTGTGCTTCCATTTTGGCCGCACTTGACCCCCTAACTCACGCATTTATAATAATAGCGGATAAACCACGCTCTGTCAAGAGTATTCACAAAAAATATTTCAAATAATCGTGCAAGATGCTGATTTTCTGCACTGGGGGTTCTAATTTTGCGCTTAAGGGCAATACCGCATAATTCTAAGTGCCGATACGGCGAGCGAGGTGCGGCAGATGCCAAGCCAAAAGCGCAGATAATACTGGATGTCTTATCGAGCATTTTGGCAACGCAGATGCCGTGCCGCAGCTGCCGGAGCGGTGCTTAAGCCGCAAGGCGGGAATTGTGCGGTGTTGCCTTAGGTGTATCTGAAAACAAAGAAAATGACGGATATTTCGCAAACGCAAGCAGAATTTAAGGCAAAGAGCCATAGGAATCCTTTGCGGATTCCTAGACTTTTTAACGCAAAATCTCGCTGTGTTTGCAGAAACAGACTAAATTTTCGAATTTTTCAGATACACCCCAGGACTTTCCCCTGCTTATTTTGCAGCTTCCAGCTGTGCCACGCAGGCTTCGGCTTCGTCCAGAATGCGGCCGAACTTATCCAGGGCAGCATCCACCGGGGCGGGGGTGGTCAGGTCCACACCGGCATGGCGCAGCTCATCCAGCGGGTAAGCGCTGCCGCCCATGTGCAGGAACTCCAGGTACTTCTTAACAGCCGGTTCGCCGTTCTTCAGGATGCCCTCGGACAATGCCACGGCAGTGGAATAGCCGGTTGCATACTTATAAACATAGAACGGGCGGTAGAAGTGCGGGATGCGTGCCCACTCGTACTGTACTTCGTCATCCACAACCAGCTCCGGTCCAAAGTAGTCCACAATGAGCTTCTTGTACAGATTGTTCAGGGCGGCGGGATTCAGGGCTTCGCCGCGCTCGGCCATGGCGTGGGCATCGCGCTCAAACTCGGCAAACATCGTCTGGCGGTAGACGGTTCCCTTGAAATTTTCGAGGTACTGATTCAGCAGGGCCAGGCGGGTTGCGGGATCCTGGTTCTTTTCTGCCAGCAGGTGCTCAATGAGCAGGTTCTCGTTGACGGTGGAAGCGACCTCTGCGACAAACAGGGTATAGTCGGCATACTGGGCAGGCTGGGTATGGCGGCTGAACCAGCTGTGCATGCTGTGGCCCATCTCATGCGCAATGGTGGAAACGCTGTCCAGCGTACCGGTAAAGTTGCACATGATATAGGGGTTGGAATCATAGCTGCCGCCGGAGTAAGCGCCGCCGCTCTTGCCCTTGTTGGGGAACACATCGATCCAGCGCTCGGCAAAGCCCTTGCGAACGATGGTGCCGTACTCTTCGCCCAGCGGTGCAACGGCATCCAGAACCATCTGCTTGGCCTGGTCATAGGTGTAATGGGCGCTGACGCCCTTGGTCAGCGGGGCGTACACATCATAGTAGTGCAGCTCGTCCACACCCAGGATGCGCTTGCGCAGAGCAACATAGCGGTACATATCCGGCAGGTGCTTGCGCACAGTAGCCACCAGGTTATCATAGACCTGGCCGGGCACGTTCTCCCCTGCCATGGACATGGCGCGGGAAGATTCATAATGACGGACGGAGGCTTCGGCGGTAGCGGTCTTGACAGCGCCGGAGTAAGAGGCAGCCAGCGTGTTGATGTGCTGGCGGAAGCTCTTGTAGTAGCTTTCAAAGGCATTCTTGCGCAGCACGCGGTCATTGGAGGTTTGCAGCAGGATGTAGTTGGAAGCGGTCAGCTCCACATCGTTGCCCTCGCCATCCTTGACGGAATCGAACACCATGTCGGCGTCTTCCAGGTTATCGGCAACATTTTTCGGGGTGCCGAATGCTTCACCGAAAGCAGCCAGCAGCTTTTCTTCCGGGGCGGTCAGGGTGTGAGGCTTTGCACGCAGCAGGTCTTCCAGAGCAAAACGATAGGGGGCAACCTGCTCGTCAGCCATGATGGCATCCAGGGTTTCCTGCGGCAGTGCCAGGATTTCCGGCTGAGCATAGGCGATGGTACCGACAGCCTTTACATATTTGGCAGTAGCGCGGGCATCCATGCTCTGGGCGTCATCAGCACGGGTATCCTCGCTCAGACGCAGGCTGGTGTAGACAGCCAGGTTTTCCAGTTCACGGAACACGCCGATTTCTGCATCATAAAATTCACGAATGCTGGCAGCGTTGTTCAGCTTGCCCTCCCAGGCAGCCAAAGCTTCAATTTTGGGGTCAATGGCGGCAAAAGCCTTTTCCCATTCCGCATCGCTGGCGTACATTTTGGTCAGGTCCCACTGGTACTGCGGGTCCATCTCTTTGCGTTCTTTCAATGCTTCCGACATGGCGGATTCTCCTTTTCTGTATGGTGTCTTTCTGAGCCAGTCAGGGAAGCGTTCTCCCCCGCCCTCCATGCAGGCACCATTCATCCTGCACAGACAAACCCAGTATAAAAGTATTATACACCAAATGTTAGAAAAAACAAATCCGTTTTTATGCCACAAAAGCAACGCTCCATAGAACGAGTGCCAGCAGCATTGCCGCTATCAGATACAACATTCTTTTGCCTGCTGATTTTGCAGCCGCCACAATACCGCTTTTCCCTGTTGCTATCAAAAAGAGCACAATCATTAGAATCAGCAAGAGCAGCAGAAGCCCCACTGCCGCGCCAAGCCCAACAAATTGCAGAGCAAGCCATAGCAAAATTGCCATTACCGCAATCAGTACCCACGTTTGTTTTGCTGTCAGGCTTCCGGCCGTTTCTGCCTTTTCCTGTACATCTGGTTCTCTTGTTTCTGTCTTTTCTTCCAAAGCAGCCTCTTCCGGCGGAATACCCAACAGTTCTCGCAGCATAAACAGGTTGGCTGTGCCGGGCAGAGCTTTCCCTGTTTCCCACCTTGCCACAGCCTGCCGTGTTACGCCCAATTTTTCTGCCAGCATTTCCTGGGTCATGCCTTTTTCTTTCCGGGCGGATGCAATTTTCTCTCCCAATGTCATAGTGCTATCCCCCTTTCTTTGGGGCCAGCATAGCACAGCTGTACTACTATTTTCAAGCAACTTTGTATCACTTTTCTGCCACTTTTCCGCAATAAGCAGTTTCATTCCCCGCAAAGCAGCATAAAAAATCCCCCACAGTACCCTTTCCGTTCGCAGTTGCCCGTGCGGAGAATGCTGTGGGGGATGTTATGTTTTATTGTCAGGCTAAGGCAATACCGCATAATTCTAAGTGCCGATACGGCGAGCGAGGTGCGGCAG
>ERZ857951.1932-NODE-1932-length-19849-cov-3.688643_pt1 | contig 19849 bp, 21 predicted proteins | sample MGYA00519759_ERZ857951 | MGnify/ENA primary metagenome ERZ857951 (study PRJEB31778, sample SAMEA3449377) | human gut metagenome | biome: human gut; feature: human-associated habitat; material: faeces | place: United Kingdom | collected 2010/2012 ...
CGCGTTCAATAAGCATGCGGATGAAGTCGAAATCCGTCTCCGAGGCGGACGGGAAGCCCACTTCGATTTCCTTGAATCCCATGGAGACGAGCAGGTTCCAGAAGCGCAGCTTGCGCTCGGAGTCCATCGGGTTGACGAGCGCCTGGTTGCCGTCGCGAAGGTCGACGGAGCACCAGCGCGGGGCACGCTGCAGACGCTTGCCCGGCCACGTGCGCTCGGGATAGTCGAACGGCACCTGCTTGTCGTAGGCGACGTACTTGGTGTAAGGCATATCGCTCGGCTTCTGCGGCTCGCCGATGAATCGTGCGGGAGGCAGCAGCGGGTCGTTGTTCCCCCCATTGGACGCCGCGGCGACCGCCGCAAGATCAAACACTGATGATTGATCCTGACCCATATCTCCTCCTTTACTTGATGATGCCGGCGCCTGTTGCCTGCCGGCCGTATGTTGTCGTCGCACGATAGGTCATGCAATTAATCAGTCTAGCGTGAAGCGCCCCGGTAAACCGCCGAGATATCAAGAATGCGGCCAATCCATGCGGCCTTCGGAGCGTTATCTCGCTTCCGAGGGGGTGATTTCAGGCCCGCCGAACATCTATCTGCGTTTCAAGGGGTTGGCGTTGCTCGATATTCGAGGTATTGCATGATGGACGCCACTGGAATCATGCGGCTCCCATGCCATTGATACTCGGCCACCAACCCCTCGAAATGCAGATAGATGTTCCGGAGCGTCCGAGTCACCCCCTCGAAACGTAGATACCCTGCCGAGATAACGTTTCGGCCCCTCTCCGGACGCCCGTTGACTGCATGGCGACGCCCGCTCCACGCGTGGTGGCGACTTCGCGAAGAGTATGGCGCCGCACAGGGCGACTCGCTACAGTGGAGGGCATGACACTGCGTTTTCACAACGACGGCACGTTCCGCGTGCTGCAAATGGCCGACATTCAGGACGGCCCGGAAGTCAACCGCGACACGATCCGCATGATCGAGGCCGCAATCAACGAGGCGAGGCCGGATTTGGTGGTGTTCACCGGCGATCAAATCCGCGGGTACGATCCCGCGTACATCGACACGTTCCTGCGCCGGCGCGGCGAGAACCCCGGCGCACGCGTACGTCTCGTCACCGAAATCGAGGCGAAGCTACACGGCATCCACAGACGCATCGCGGCGCGGCGCGATCCGGACCTGCCACCGCAGGACGATGTGGTCACGATGGACGACCTGATGAACGACACCCGGCAGAAAGTGCGCGACACGTTCAGCGCGTTCCTCGGACCGGTCATCAACGCGGGTGTGCCGTTCGCCGCGACCTATGGCAATCACGACTTCCAGTGCGGCATCCTGCCTGACGAGCAGGACGACATCTACCGCGAGTTCCCCGGCTGCCTGAATCCCGAGGCCGATGTGGCCGGCGGCTCGCCGTTGGCCATCGAGCCGGGCACATTCGCGCTGCCCGTGCTGTCCTCCGACGGTTCGGAGCATGTGGCGATGGGCGTGATGCTGGTCAATTCCGGCGATTATGCGGGCAATCCGGAGGAGAATGACGCCCAGTACCCGCGGTATGTGGCGCATTCGCGCGGACTCGACCTAGCGGATTCGGACGGCTACGGCACACCGAGCGCTGAGGCGATCGCATGGCTGGGCGACGTGCAGCGCACGCTCGCCGAGCGCAACGGCGATGGCGAACCGGTGCCGTCGATCACGTTCCAGCATATTCCGCCGCAGGAATTCTATGACTGCCTGACCGAGGTCCCGGCATGGACGCCGAACGCCGTGGAGGGCGCCCGCAATTACGCCGGGCGCTGCTACGTGCTCAACGACGCCGTATGCCGGCCGGGGTCACGGCTCGGCGAGGCGATCGGCTGCGCTGACGAGAACGTCGGCGAGGTGGACGCATTGCGCGAGGCGGGCGGCTATTTCGCGTTGTACTGCGGGCACGATCACAAGAACTCGTTCGTCGGGCACGTGCATGACCTCGATCTAGGGTATGCGCCGACGTGCGGCTTCGAATGCTACGGTCCGAAGTCTCGCCTGCGCGGCATCCGCCTGTTCGAGTTCCGCGAGGACGACCCGGCCGCGTATGAGACCCGCATGCTCACGTGGGGCGACCTGGTCGGCCGTTACAGCGGCAATGAGTTGCGCGTGTTCTTCGAGGATCATTGCGTGACGGGCGCCGCGACCCTGCGCAACGAACTGCGCCGGCCGCAGGTGTTTGCCACCGTCGCCCTGACCCTATCCGCCGGCTTCGCGGCAATCGTGCGCTCCATCGCACGGCGTCTGCGACGATAGCGCAGCGGCGGCAAACAGACGACAAAGGGCATGGTTCCGGCGGCGATATCGTCGACACCATGCCTATTCATATCCGCCGTATATCCACCCGGCTCGTCCCCGGGCCGGCCCTACCTCTACTCGGTCAGGTACAGCACGTTCTCGTCAAGGGGGGAACGACGTTCATGTGGTACCCCTCCATTTTCAGGAACGGCTTGGAGCTGTCAGGCTTGGCATGGCCTGACACGTCGGCAACTGGTAGCTCGCGCCGGCCAGTCCCTCCAGTTTGTTGCTGCTGATGCCGGCTGGCACATAGCAGGATTTGAATCCTTTCTTGCCGCCGCAGCGATAGTCGCTATCCGGCCCCATGAGCTCGATGCCGACGTCCGACGGCACCTTCCACCAACCGTCACCACCCGTGTCCGTCCGGCGTGCAGCGTGACCGACTGCGGATCATCGGGGCTCAGCATGAGCTTGCCCGAGCCAACCGAGGTGGCCTTGCCCTTGTCGTCCAACGTCAGGCACCAACTGTCGTCTTTCAGGCAGTATTTGCCTGCTATCGGCTAGAAATCGCCTTTGCCGAGTGCGGTGCGAACATCCGTCAGGCTCATGTCCTTGGTGGGCTTGGCCGATGATGCACCGCCGTCCACGCCGGCGCTGCCGCCCGGCTACTTGACATCGGCGTCGGGCAGCTCACCCCAATCCAGGTCGATGGAGACGGTCAGATAGTACACGGTGTCGTCGCTGGGAGCGGGCTTCATCTTGACGATGTCGCTTTTGCTGCCGACGTAGCCGTTGTACGGCATGAACGGGTTGGCGGAGTTATTGGTCATGTCCGCCGTGGTCTTGTCGTAGAGCTTCGGGTCACGGTAGATCAGGAACGGCTTGGTCGTGTTCACGGCTTTCTGTTTCTTGGCCGCGGCCAGCGCGTCCGCGTCAAAGTACCCGTCGCTTTCGAGCTTGTTCAGGTCCGCGCCGACCGGCACGACCAGATAGAAGTCCTGCATGTGATACGTCGCGCCGGAGATATTGTTGTAATCGCCGTTTTCGACCATCTTGCCGTTGTTGCAGACGATGCCGCCTGCCGTATTCGAGTCTTCCTGGCTGGTGCCGCACCAGTAGTTCGTCATACTGGATCGCGGGAACAGTTCGAACGCGCCGGTGTCACCGGTGAGCAGGTAGTCAGCTTTCGGGCTGGAGCAGTACGGCTGCTGGATGGCATCGCAGGAGCTCAGCGACTCGTATTCGCCGTATTCGGTACCGTCGCGACCTTTCGGATAGGGGATGTACGAGTTGCCTTCGCTGCCATCGCCGCCATCCTTGAACGTGATGCAGTCACCGGAGTTGTTGCACCACGTTCCCGCGGCCACACCGGAGACACCGAGCAGATTGTCGCCGCCGGTCTCCGGGGAATCGTGAACCGTGTAGGCGTCCTTGACGCCGCTGGCGTCGATGCCGTAATACAGCGTGACCGCATCGCCTTCCGCTACTGTGGATCCGGGCATCGGGTCGGAACCGGACACTTTGCCGACGAACTTCTTCGAGGCGAGGCGCGGCACGAGCGTCACGTCATGTCCTTGGCTTTCCAGTTCGGATTTCACCGTGTCGACGTCCCGGCCGACGATGTCGATGCTGATGGCGCCGCCGTCGCTCTTCGTGGCGACGCCGATGTAGATGCCGTCGTCCTTGTCGCCGTCCGACAGCGCCTGTCCTTCGGCGGGGTAGGTCGCCACCACGGAACCAATTGGCTTCTTCTTGGTGTCGGACACCGGTACCTGCTTGTAATGTACCGGCACACCCATCGTCTTGAACGTGGATACGACCTTCGTGGCCTGCTTGCCCATCGTGTTCTTGGGCACACCGGGGCCACCCGACTCCTGGACGATTACCGCGGCGTCCTTCTGGACGCGATCGCCGGGCTTCATGCCCTCGTATCCGAGGAACACGCCCTTCTTCTTGCCGGAGAAGATGATCGCCTTCGATGCCTTCACACCCTTGGCTTTCAGCTGGGTGACCACGTCATCGGCGGTGGCTTCGCCGCCGGACGCACCGGAGATCTCTTCGGCGGTAGGCAGCGGGGTTCCGCCCCAGATGCCCGCGCGATACGTGAAGAACAGGGCAAGACCGATACCCAACGCGAGGGCGATCACCACGGCCACGATGAGGCCGATGAGCTTGCCCCTGGATTTGGGCTTCGGCGTTTTCCCTGGCACGGCCGGCGTCGCCGCTGATGGCTGGGTTGCGGGCGCGGCCGGAGTCGAGACTCCGGCACCTGACGGCTGGGCGAACTGCTGGGCTTGCGGCCACGCCGGTTGGGCAACAGGCTGGAGCGGCTCCTGAGGTGCAGCAGGAGCCGGCGCGAATCCGCCGCCTGGCAGTGGTACAGCTGGAGTCGCCGGCTGTTGCGCCGCAGAGGGCTGGGGCATCTGCGATACTGCGGGCTGCGACGCCGGCGCGGCCTGTGATACCTGTTGTTGCAGCGGCTGCCCGCAGTTCCCACAGAATTTGCTGTCCGGGCTCTCGTCATTCCCGCAATATGGGCACTTCATGCGTGTCCGCCTTTCTCCCCCGCCCAATGGCGTCTCTCATCATTGCCCGCCGGCGCGAAAGCGCTCGCGAACACATCAAGAACATCATAAAACCGGGCGTCGTACAACACAGTGTCACATATCAGGAAACACCAAGCATCCATCGGTCACCCTCGCACAGTGACACGTGCGGCGGCCCAGCGAAGGCGACAGACAAGTGCTCCAGCGAAATTCAGTGGAACAGACTCACGCCGCGCCGGGCCATGCAGTAGGCGTTACCCAGCCACGTGTGCCGCGAGTTCGGCCACACGGCCCCCAGACGCGGCGCGTTCTGGCTCATCCAGATGCTGGGCACGCGCCCGTCGGCGCTGCGAGAGCCGAGCAGGTTGAACCCGTTCTTGATCTCAAGCCAATCGGGGTGCTGCGTGGCAATGGCAAGACCCTCTTCAAGGGTCAGTGGCGTGCGCTCGTCGGAATCGATGAGCTTGCGCGCCACGTCCGGCTCGCGATTGATGTAGCAGGTGCCGGTATGCGGCTCGACAACCAGATAGAACGGCCCTTCCGGCGGCTCGAACCCGTCCTGCGGCAGGAAGCTTTCGATGTCGCGCGGAGGCATTGTCGTGAAACCGGCCATGCGGTTGATGCTGGTTCGGGCGATCAGCGACTCAGGCGACACCAGCTCGCGCGTGGGGATCAGCAGGATGTTCGAGCCCAGATCGGTATGCTCCAACGCATGGATCAGCGGCCGTGCGAGCGCGCGGAACGCGGCGGCGCTCATGTCCGCCACGTCTGGGTAACCCAGCGCCACGATACGATCCAGCTGCTTCTGCGCTTCCTGCGATGCTATTGACATGCTTCCAGAGTACCGCGAATCCCGGCCGCAGCACCCACCCATCGGCGAACACGGCCATCATTCGGGAAAGCGGCCCGTCTTGTTCCGCGCATTCCGTACCATTGGATAGGTGCGGCCATGTCACTGCGGCCGCTTGTATAGGAAACCGAATCAAACCCAGAGGTTGTTATGTCCGAAAAGTTGAAGGTCGGCATTCTTGGCGCCACAGGTATGGTCGGCCAGCGTTTTGTGACGCTGCTGGAGAACCACCCGTGGTTTGAGGTGGTCAAACTCGCCGCGTCCGCGCACAGTGCGGGAAAGACCTATGAAGAGGCCGTCGGCCCCCGCTGGAAGATGGAAACGCCGATGCCCGAGTACGTCAAGGGCATGACGGTGCATGACGTCGCCGATGTGGCCGGCATGGCCGATGGCGTCGATTTCGTCTTCTCCGCGGTGAACATGTCGAAGGACGAGATTCGCGCAATCGAAGAGGAGTACGCGAAGACCGAGACCCCGGTCGTCTCCAACAACAGCGCCCACCGTTGGACGCCGGATGTGCCGATGGTCGTGCCGGAGATCAACCCGGAGCATTTCGCGGTGATTGAGCACCAGCGCAAGCGGCTCGGCACCACGCGCGGCTTCATCGCCGTCAAGCCGAACTGCTCGATCCAGGCGTACACGCCGGCGCTGGCCGCGTGGAAGGAATTCGAGCCGCGCGAGGTCGTCGTCAGCACGTATCAGGCGATTTCCGGCGCGGGCAAGACCTTCAAGGACTGGCCTGAGATGGTGGGCAACATCATCCCGTTCATCTCCGGCGAGGAGGCGAAGAGCGAGAAGGAACCGCTCAAGGTGTTCGGTCACGTGGATGCCGGCAAGGGCGAGATCGTGCCGTTCGACGGCGGTCTCAAGATCACTTCGCAGTGCATCCGCGTGCCCGTGCTCAACGGCCACACCGCCACGGTATTCCTGAACTTCGGCAAGAAGGCCACCAAGGAAGAGCTCGTCGACCGCTTGGTGAACTACACGTCCAAGGCGTCCGAGCTGGGGCTGCCGCACGCGCCGAAGCACTTCATCCAATACCTCACCGAGGATGACCGCCCGCAGGTCAAGTTCGATGTGGACTACGAGGGCGGCATGGGCGTGTCAATCGGCCGTCTGCGCGAGGATTCGATCTTTGACTGGAAGTTCGTGGGGCTGGCTCACAACACGTTGCGCGGTGCCGCCGGCGGCGCGCTCGAATGCGCCGAAATGCTCAAGGCGCTCGGTTATATCAGCGCGAAGTGACGGCAGCCTGCCGCTGAGACTGAAATTGCGGCTGGAGACCATCAAACGGCCGGGTTGACTAGGATTGATTCCGCAGTCAACCCGGCCGTTCGGCATATCGGGTGTCGTCACCGACGCAGGTGACGTGCATTGCCGCGCGGATTACGGCGGAATCGTACCGTAACGATCACGGCGACTATGACCATGGCGAGCAGCAGTGTGGCGGCGACCGTCGCTGCCACAAGGAGCCGCATAATTCCGTTGGAACGTTCCATGTGCTCCTCCTTCGGCTCAGGAGCGCGAATGAATACGGAAGGAGGAGGTAAGAACGCTCAAACCAGATAAATTGACCACCCAGCCGGCTCCTGCTGTCGGAGATATTCCGCATAGCGGGCGGGGTGGTCAATTACGCGATTGCGTCAAAAATCAGCGACCGGTGCCGCCGTAGACCACGGCTTCGACCTGATCGGCGTCGAGGCCGTAGGCGGTGTGCAGCGCGCGCACGGCGTCGTCAAGCTGGTCGAGCGGGACGAGCGCCGCGATGCGGATCTCGGATGTGGAGATCATCAGCACGTTGATGCCCTTGTCGCTCAGAGCGGTGAAGAACTTGGCCGCCAGGCCGGAATGGGTCTTCATGCCAACGCCCACGACCGCGACCTTGCCGACGCTCCTGTTGATGTCGAACGACTTGTAGCCCAGCTCGTCATGCTTGTCGATCAGCACGTTCTCGACTTCCTTGACGGTGGATTCCGGCACGGTGAAGGAGATCTCCGCGGTGCCCACGGACGCGCCGGCCTGCACGATCATGTCCACATTCACACCGGCCGTCGCCAGCTCGGTGAACACTTTCGCCGCCATGCCGGGCTCGTTCGGAACGCCGCGCACGGTGGCCAGCGCTTCGCTGCGGTCGTGCGCCACACCGGAGATGACCGGGGCTTCCGGGCCGAGGTCGGGGAACAGGTCACCCATGGATTTGCTGTTGTTGTCGCTCATGTTTTTTCGCCTTTGTATTTGTGTGAACGGTAAATCAGGTCTCGAATATGTCGTATGTCAGTGGACGACATCAGTCGATGTTGGGCAGGCTGCGCGGGTCGACCCCGTCGGGCACGATCAGCGTGCCGGGACGGTGCGAGAAGGAGCTGCGCACGTGAAGCGGCATGTTGAACCGCTGCGCGTACTCCACGCAGCGCAGTGCCAGCACCTTCGAACCGCAACTGGACATCTCCAGAATCTCGTCGTATCCGATGACCGGAATGCGACTGGCCTTTGGCACGATGCGCGGATCGGCGGTGAACACGCCATCCACGTCGGTGTAGATCTCGCAGATGTCGGCGCCGAGCGCCACGGCAAGCGCCACGGCCGACGTGTCGGAGCCGCCGCGGCCGAGCGTGGTGGCGTCTCCCTTGGCGTTGATGCCCTGGAAGCCTGCGACGATGGCCACGTCTCCGAGCGACAGCGCGTTCTGCACGCGGTCGGGCTTCACGGCCTTGATGTGCGCGGCGCCGTAACGGGTGTCGGTGAAGAATCCGGCCTGCTGACCGGTGAACGAATGCGCACGGTCCCCGGCGGCGTGAATGGCCATGGCGAGAAGGCTCATGGAGATGCGCTCACCGGCGGTCATCAGCATGTCCATCTCGCGCTCGGGCGGGTTGGAGTCGATGCTCAGCGCCTGATCGATAAGGTCATCGGTGGTGTCGCCCATGGCGGAGACCACCACGGCCACCTTGTTGCCCTTCTTTTCCGTCTCAACAACGCGCTTGGCCACACGTTTGATCGATTCGGTATCGGCGACCGACGAACCGCCGTACTTCTGCACGATGAGAGCCACTGCTGTCCTATCTTCTCGCGGAATGCATCTGCGTCAATACTACGCAAGCGGCACGATTATAGGAATTTCGGCACTGCCGCGCACGCGTGCGCCGCCATGCGGACAGGAACGGCCGCGCTGCGGGCGCAGGTATCCGAGCGATGATTCGCGTCGGCGACGCCGGGACGGGCCGACGCTGGCAGCCGCGTTTATGCTTCGCGGCGACCTGTGAGGGCCCGCCCAAGCGTGACCTCGTCGGCGTATTCGAGGTCGCTGCCGACGGGCAGACCGCTGGCGAGCCGGGTGACCTTGATGCCGAGCGGGCTGAGCAGACGACTCAGGTATGTCGTCGTCGCCTCGCCTTCGATGTTGGGGTCGAGTGCGAGGATGACTTCCTTGACCTCGTCAGTCTTGAGGCGGTCGAGAAGCTTGGGGATGTTGAGGTCGGCCGGTCCGACGTTGGCCATCGGGTTGATGGCGCCGCCGAGCACATGGTATTGGCCGCGGTATTCACGGGTGCGCTCGATGCTCATCACGTCCTTCGGCTCTTCGACCACGCAGATCACCCCGTGGTCGCGTCTCGGGTCGGCGCATACCGGGCACGGACTGACCTCGCACACGTTTCCGCAGATGTCGCAGAACCGCACTTTTTCCTTGACTTCCGTGATGGCGTCGACCAGCTTGCCCGTCTCCTCGTCGGAGGCCGACAGCAGATAGAAGGCGATGCGCTGCGCCCCTTTCGGGCCGATGCCGGGCAGTCCGGCAAATGCGTCGATGAGTCGCTGTATCGCGCCGTCATATGCCAAAGCCATTGGTGTGCTCACTCCGAATCATGTTTGTTGACGTGCTGGATGTTCCTGGGGTTCTTGGGGTCGTCGGGGCCGTATTCCTCCACCGGCTTGACGACTTCGAAGAACTGCTTGACGTCGTCGAGACTCATCGTCTCGGGCGAGCCAAGTGAAACGTCATTCATCGAATATTCGTCGTCTTCCGGCGCCACGGTCGGCATGGGAATGTCCTCCTGCGCATACGGGTCGGCTCCGGCGAACGGATCGGCGTCGTCATACGCAGGGCGGGATGCTCTCTGACCGGCCGCGGTACCGGGAGTCTGCTGCAGATGCGTCGTTCCCGGTTCGACTCCGGGGTTTTCCGGGCGCCCGGGCGCAGCCAAGTCGTCGGAAGGCCCTTGGAGAGCTGCCGGGGAGCCTGCGCTTGGCGCGGCGATGCTCGACGAAGCGGAAGCGACTGATGACGGCATGCCAGCCCAGGGGTCTTCCGCGGACATGGCCTCCGGCACGGCGGTGGGGCCAGGGTTGGTGCGCTCGGAGTCCTCTCGCGACTGTGACTTCGCATGGGCAACGTTCTGAGGTGTGCCGGGCGCGTCGCCACCGCGTACACCGTCAACGGGCATACTGTTACCGCCGTCGTTGGCCCACGGGTCGGTGTCGTCGCTCAAATCCGGCACGGCGATGTGTTTCGCGTGATGGCCCTCATCTTGCGGAGCATTCCGTGAAACATCCCGTGAAACATTGTGAGACGCATCATCAGTCGGTGACCAAGCGTCGCCAGCCCCCGCTTCCGGGAGCGCCCACGGATCCACTGCCGACTGCGCGTCCGCACGCGAGGTATCCTGTGCGACCGCCCGGTTATTGTCGCGGTCATGAGCCACTGTCGCGTCCGGCGCGTCGGGTACGGCTCGATGGACTTCGTCCGTATCGGCCGATGCGGTGTCGCCGCTTTCGGGAGGAGTCTGCGGCTCCTTGGCATTGTTGCCGACGCTCATCGCCCCCAATGATGCACTGAGACTTGCTTTGACGATCTGGGCACTGATGCGCTGCTGCTCGTCTGCCGGCAGCTGGCCGAACGGCGGCGCGACCTGCCCGTCGGCCATCTTCTTGGTGGGCGCGAGCTGCACTTGGTCGCCGAACGCCTTGCGGGTCTCAGTGCGCATGATCTGCACCACGTTGCGGGTTCCGCCGACTTCCTCACCAGCGACGGCCTTCGCGAAGGCATACTTGCTCAGCGCCTTGTCGAACTTGATCCACAACGTGCCTTTTCCGCCTGGCTCGTGCTGTTCCAAGTGGATGCGCGGCACCTTGCTGCGGTTCACGTACGCGGCGACGTCCGCCGGCAATCCGGCGACCAGTGCATCCCAGCGTTCGTCCGGCGTGCGGTCGTCGCCCTGCGGAGAGGATTGCGCGGCTGTCGGCTCACCGGCCGGCGGTACTCGAGAGGCGGACGGTGCTTGAGCGACGGGAGACGGGGCACCGGCTTGCGCATCCGCTGTTGCAGGCGCTTCCGCCATAGTGGGCGCTTCCGTCTGGAGTGCGCGATCAGGTTGGGTGCCGGTGGTTCGGCTCGGTGACGTATTCGTCTGGCTTGTCGCCGATTGGCGAGCGTCCGTCTGCTGGTTGCGAGCGGATCCGATGAATCCTCCCCTGCGCGGAGTCGTCCCGCCTGACCGGCTCTCGGCGATGCCGCCTGTTCGCGCATTCACTCCTGCAGCTCCGCGGCCAGTACCTGCAGAGTCCGCCCCGGGCGCAGTGCCGCCCGCGGCCGACGCGACATCCAGTCCCTCTCGCCCGGCAAGTAAGCGCGCGGCGAGCAATTCGAGCCGCATGCGCGGAGAAATCGCCCCGGTCATAGACCCCAGGGTGGTATTGATGGTTTCTGCCATCGACGTCAACGCACCCAAGCCAAGCGACGACGCCTGCCTACGCAGGTCGTCCATGTCCTCGGCCTCGGCAGCATCGGAAAGCACGCTTTCTGCCTGAGCGCCGCCCAATGTCAGCACCAGCAGATCACGCACCCGCGCCAGCAGATCCTCGACGAACCGACGCGGGTCGAATCCTCCCACCACGACTTTCTGCACCACGCCATACAGCGCTTCGCCGTTACGCGCGATGACGGCGTCCACGGCCTCGCCGATCAGCGCCTCCGGCGTGAAGCCGAGCAGCGCCACGGCGGCGTCGTGGGCGATCACGCCGTCAACCGCGCCGACCATCAACTGATCGAGCACCGACAGAGTGTCACGCACCGAACCGCCGCCGGCGCGCATCGCCAGCTTGAGCACGCCGGGTTCCGGCTTGATGCTTTCCTTGGCGCAAATCTCCTCCAGATACGGTCCCATGACCTCCTGGGGAACCAGCCGGAACGGGTAATGATGGGTACGCGAACGGATGGTGCCGATCACCTTGTCGGGTTCGGTGGTCGCGAAGATGAACATCACATGGTCCGGCGGTTCCTCGACAATCTTCAGCAACGCGTTGAAACCCTGCTGGGTGACCATGTGCGCCTCGTCAAGAATGAAAATCTTATAGCGATCCCGAGCGGGGGCGAATCCGGCGCGCTCTCGCAGTTCACGGGCGTCGTCGACGCCATTGTGACTGGCCGCGTCGATTTCCACCACGTCGATGGAACCTGGACCGCCAGTGGCGAGGTCCTTGCAACTGGCGCATTCCCCGCATGGATGCGAGGTCGGCCCCTTGGCGCAGTTGATGCACCGCGCGAGGATACGCGCGGAACTGGTCTTACCGCAGCCACGCGGCCCGGAAAACAGGTACGCATGCGTGAGCTTGCCGCTGTCGAGGGCCCGCATCAGCGGAACAGTGACCTGATCCTGACCGATGACCCCCTCAAACGTGTCCGGTCGATAACGTCGATACAGTGCAAGTGCCATAAGCTCCAACCTATCGCAACCCGGCTATTTCCGGGTGTCTTTCCCTATTGTCCCCATTACTTGCGCACGCATCGGGGGCTTGCCCAGATGGTGCCGCCGCAGCGACGTTTGCGGACTCGTCAACGTCAATCGTTGGCCTGTCGACCGAAAGACGCCGGACAGGCAGGCTCCGCTCAGGCGGACTCGCCGGTCAGATGAATTCGCCGGTCACCGGGTCACGCCCGTCGCGCTCGATCGCCGCCATGATATGCTCCTCGCTCCGGCTGTCATGCCAGTGGGCGACCGCAGGCGGGACCAATACGCGCAACGCCTTGGCCTGCGCGGTGACGGTCACTGGAAGATGCCCGACGTACTCCCCATCGGCCATCAGCACCGGAGGCTCGTCTCCCTCGTGGGCGCGGGTTATCTCCACCTGGCGCACACGCTTCCAGCTGAATATCTGGCTGGCGAGCAACCTCCCGTTATAGGCGTTGGACAGCGCTTTGGCACATTGGCCGACATTCGGCTTGCAGTTCAGCCACACCAGATCCAGCATTCCGTCATCAAGCAAGGAGTACGGAGACACCTCCAGTCCGCCTCCGATGTACCGTGCATTGGCGACTGTGAGCATAGGGGCGATGATGTCGTGTTCCTCCACCGTGCCGTCCGACAGCGTGGCCTTGACGTGATAGCCGTACTGTTTCATGCGGGCGATCTCCACCAGCACCGCCTCAGCGTATCGCGCTGACCCTCCGGGAAGGCGCGAATGGTTGGCCCGATCGTTGATGCTTGCGTCAAGCCCACAATTAAGCATCCCCGCATAGTATCGGTCGATCAGCCCGTTCACCGGGCGGCCTTCCTCATCCACCACGGGCTCACCGGACTCGCCATGCACCATGCAGGCGATCTCCGTCGAGCGCACGCGTCCCATATCGACATCCAGATAAGTGCCGCATGCGATGGCGCCGACGATGCCTTCCACCGCGGTTTTGACCCGGTTGACGGGCAGTTTCAGACCTCGCGCGAAATCATTGCCCGAACCGACCGCCACAATGCCGAGCGGGATGCCACTGCCGCAGACGGCGTTGGCCCCCAAGGCGATCATGCCGTCGCCGCCTACGACCACCAAGTAGTCGTATAGGGCGCGGTTCTCGCGAGCGGCCGTCAGCGAATCATCAAAGCTGGTGCCGGTCAGATCCATTACGTCGAATCCATGCCGCTGTCCGGCTTCGGCCAGCATCGTGAATACCTGTTCGCCCACGACGGCACCCCACCCCTTGTTTGAAACGGGATTGCCGATCAACGCCACCATTGTCTTCGCTTCGCCCATACGTCAAACATAATGCATCAACGGCATTCCCCGCCAGTACAGGCTCCGCAATCGGTCTCGGCATCGGCATCAATGCTGTCCGCCCACACCCGCCGCGAGTGGCCCCATCGACTATTCACAGCTGATGGGCCCGGCGCGGGAACGCTGGCTGACACGTGACATGAATGGCAGGCGCAGCGGCACGGACACCGTCACGACGATGTCATCTCCCTCGACGGCGCACGACTCCAGTTGCGCGTCATTCTCTGCCGCGGCACGCCACCCTACGGCACACGGATCGGATGCGCCACCAGACCAGTACGCCGACGCCGCCGACAATGCCGTGGCATCGGCAGCGCTCCGCGCACGCGACCGGCAGAGCAGCGCGCCTCCGACCGACGCGACGGTCGCTATCAGTGCGGCCGCGAGCGCGATCAGCATCACGCAGGCCATCGTTCCCGACCCTTCATCGGATTGCATCAGCCGCGAGCAATAGGCTCGCACGGGCGATGGTCTCCTGGGTTGAATTCGTTGCACCATCGTGTTTTCCTTTCGTCGCTATTCCACCGCATCAGAGGCAAGCTGCGCAGGGGAAGCTTGACCACCCCAGTAGCTGCGCGACAGCCTCCGCCAGCGGGAGGGCAAGACGGCACAGTCGCTCCGCGACAGCCCTCCGGGCCCTGCAATTACAGACATGCTACGCATGCCGCCCATTGGATTCACTGACGTTCACCCCTCGCCTACAAACAGCTCTGCTGTTTGCTCACGGCTCGGCCCGCCAGCGAGGGCAAGACGGACTTAGGCATCACCGCCATCCTGTGGCCGAGCCGGTTACTTTGACGGGTAGAACGCCGAATGGATCCGGCAGCACGGGGCATTGCGCCGTCACGCGTATCGAATGGCCATCATCAGCGACCGACACCACTGCGCCTTCGCCCGCGATGCCACTCGCCACGGCGTTGACGGACATCCCCGCTCCCGATAGGCCGCCTTCCCTCGTCACCAGTTCGCGAACTACGGCCGACGCGGCATCCTGGCATCGCATGGACACCGTGACCGTTCTCGTCAGGCAGAGCAACACCATCGCCACCATGGCCACAGCGGGAAGCACCACCGCGAACTCCGCAGTGGCGGCTCCACTGTCAGCATGTGACATCGTCGCCATCGTGAATGCCCGTCATCCCACACTCAACGACTTCTTGACGATGTTGGTCAGCAACGTCTTGATGGTGTCCGATTTGAGCAAAGCGACCAGAACGGCCGCGAAGCCCGTGGCTGCGACCAGCACCACCGCGTACTCCGCGGTGGTGGCCCCTTCCTCTGGCTCCGCGCTCAACGTGCGCAGCCGTGCATCCAACAGGCAAATGCCCCGCCGCGCCGACGCCCCCATGTTGCCCACCGTACGTGTCATCGCCGCAATAGGCCCGGTACGTCCGTCAATGGCAATCATCGTCTCCTCGATATTCATGACAATCCTTTCTCGACTGGCCTTGCCCAACTACAAGGCACTTTCCACTGTGCCTCATCAGGCCCGCCCACCATCGGGTTTTCGGGCAATGTGGTCGAAGGCTGCCGAGTTATCCACAATGCGGCGTGTCATCCACACATTATGTGGATGACGGACGGCCGTGCAGCATTCTTCACCGACCATCGGGTGGCGTCGCCACCAAGTTCATCCCACGAACGCCATCACCGAGGGGAGTATGCCTAGAAACACGAACGCCGGCAGCATGCACAATCCCGTGGGCAGCAGCAGTTTCACCGACAGAGACGCCGACTCCTGCTCGATCGCGGTTCGCTCGCCTTCCATCCATTGCTCCGAAGCCGTCGTCAGAGGGCCGATCGGCGAAACACCACGAGTCCACGATGGCTCCAACACGCCACGAAGGATTGCCGAAGTCTCCGCATAATCACCGAAATCGGCGGCATTCCAAGCATCCTTCCATGACGATCCGCGGTGCAGAGCGTCCGCAACCGCACACAGCCCGCCGCCAAGAGCCCCTCCGACAGCCTCACCCACACCCTCCAGAGAACGCGTGACGGACATGCCTGACCGCAGCGACACCGACAACAGTCCAATCAGCAACGGCAACGACACAGCAGCAACCCCTTCTCCCGCAACATCGGACGGCACGCCAGTCAAGCGGCCCGACCGTGCCGAGTCCGGCCATATCATCAATGCCATCAACACCATGACGGCGCACGCCATCGCGTTCCACATCACCCCACCCCTTAATGTTCATGACGGCAATCAGACGGTATCAATGTTCGTACCGGTGTTCCGCATCATCGATGACATCCACAGCAGTCCCAGCGCGTAGCCTGCGCCGCCCACCGCCAGGCACGCATTGCCCTGCGCGGAGCCGAACAGTACCTGCACCGGGCGAGCGCCCAGCAGCTCTCCCAAACCTATGGTGACCAACGGCAACGCGCCCAACAGCGCCGCCGTCGCGCGCGGAACCGCGAAAGCACTGCGTCGGGAATCATGCAACAGCCTGGAAATCCGATGGTTCTCGCCGACCACATCCAGACAATCGGCAAGGGAGCATCCTGACCGCTCGCACATCGCACAGGCCACGGCGAGTTCGAAGGCGACATGTTCGGCCTGGGCGGCGCTCTCCCCCGGCATTCGCTGTCGCATCAGCAGCCGTTTCAACCGGCTTGCGGTCAACGGCACCCCTGCGAATCCGCTCCCGTCGACATCGGCAAGAACACCTGAGATCATGCCGCCGGCCCGAACAGACGAACTCATATGCGCGATCACGCCGGACAGCCCCATCACACGGCCATTACGGACGGCATCACCGGCACCGGTCTTTCGCCCTGCTCGCGGCACCCTCGAAGAGACCGGCAACAGGGCACGGCCGCGAGGGGCATACGGCCACAGCATCCATGCCAGCACGACCATCAGCGCGACGCATCGCGGCAACCCACCCACGCTCATATGTCTCACCTCACATGCCTCATTCACATGATCCACCTCACATGCCCCATCGCCCGGTGAAATCATGCCAGCGCGGGCATGGCATCATGGCGCCCTCACCGTCCCACAACGCCACCACGTCGCCGGACAACACTCCGTCGCGCATGCCGAGGCACCCGATCTGGGCGATTCTCCGGCGACCATGATGCCGCTCAAGATGCAGCATCACGTCGAACGCCCCCTCCGCCAGCATCGTCAACGTATGCGCGTCAAGGCCGGCCAGCATGCCCAGCGCGATCAATCGCGCCGGCACCCGGTCAATGCCATCTGCGTGCAATGTGGTCATACCGCCAAGGTGGCCCGAATTGAACGCGCGCAGCAGATCGGCGATTTCCTCGCCACGGCATTCGCCCAGTACCACCCGATCCGGTCTCATGCGCAGGGTCGCCTTGACCAGCTCCGGCAGTCCTACGGCTCCGGCGCCTTCCACATTCGCCCCTCTCACCACCATCGACACATGGTTGCCGCGTCCGAGATCCCCCAATTCCCGAACCTCCTCAACGGTGACGATACGGTCCAATGAATCGCATTCCGCAAGCAGCGCTTTCAGCAGCGTGGTTTTGCCGCTGCCCGTGCCGCCGCTAATCAGCACTCGAGCCCGGTTCTTCACCAGATTCCGCAGCAACGTCAGCCAGTCCGGCGGGAACATCCCAGCATCACGCAATCCGGTCAATCCAAGCAACCGCCGATCCGGAAAACGAATCGTCACCGCCGCGCCCTGCGCGACCAGTGGCGCGATCACCGCGTGCACGCGAATCCCGTCCTCGCTCGACGCGTCCGCAATCGGGCAGGCGTCGTCAAGACGCCGTCCCAATTGCGCACACAGCCGCACCGCATATTCACGCACTATTCGCGGCGTGCGCAACGGCATAGGCAACCGGCACTCCGTCATTCCTCCGCCTCGGTCCGCCCACACCCTTCCCTCGCAGGTGATCGCGACATCGGTGACCGTTGGATCGCGTGCCAGCGCATCCAACGGCCCAAATTCAATCATGGGACATCACCTCCCAACCCCGTCTCGATGACACCGACGACTGCATCCACCGCCTTGCGGCTGCTCTTGCCGATAGCCCGGATGCCCAGCCCCTCCAGCACATCGCCATGCAGCCCGCGGTCCGGAGCCACCACCCCGGCCAGCTCCTCATGCAGATACTCCGATGCCTCGTGCGCGTCGACCACGCCGCCGCGGCGCGACAGTCCGCGGGGCACGACACCGACCATAATCGGGCGCGACTCCCCTTGCCGTATCATCATCGCCCTCGCCGCCCGAGCACGCGCCAGACCGAGCACCGTCAGCTCGGCCAATACCACCTGACGGCACTGTCGCAGCATCGGCAGCGAATGCAACGCGCTCGGAGCCCCGATATCGACGACCACCACATCATTGGCCTGCGCCAGCGCCTCAAGTACGGCAGAGACCGTCCATGGCTCAGGATCCGAACCGTTCCAAGGTTGACTGGCGAGCACCCCCACGCGCTCCCATTGCGGCAACTCGCCATTCAGCGCCGCACCTTCCGTTTTCCCGAGTGGTATATCGACTGTTTGAAATCGCAGGCCCGGCTCGTTTTCGATGCCCAGCAGCACGTCGATGCCTCCGGCCGCGAAATCGCAGTCGACCAGTGCGCACTGCAACTTGCGCTGGGCCAAGCGCCATGCGACCATCGCCGCGAACACGCTGGTTCCCGCTCCCCCGGACGCGGAAGAGAACACCACTGTATTACGGCATCCTGCATGCGTCAGCGTGCCGATCGACTGATTGCCGTCCATGGATGAGACTGGGCTCGGGCATACGACTCGCGGCATGGTCATGGGCTTGCGCGCACGCATCCGATGGCTTGCAGCATCCGAGTCAAGCCGAGAAACCTGCGCAGCCGGCCTTCGCCAAGCATCCGGGGAGGCCCGGCGAGGCGGCATGGGAACCTGCCGCGACGCTGCTGCACCCGGCGGAGCGGCGGCGCCAATCTTCTGAACTGTAACGTTGTGTGTCATATTCCGATTGAAACGAATAGCGCCGCAGCGGCGCAACGTGAGGCGACAATGTGGTCGAAGGCCCGCGACTTATCCACATCACGGCGTGTTATCCACAGTTTTTGTGGACAGACGACGCCTAGATGGGCATATTCGCGTGATATGGAACCGTCTCCACTTAGCATCCAGTCGAAAACACCCGGCAGCGGAGTCGGGAAGAATCCGAGCCAACCTCTCTGCAACCTTCGCCCGTGCGCATCTCGCCGAACGTCGCATACCCCGCGCTCACGAACGCCCATCGCGCCTCCGATCAGCTCTGCCGGTCAGTCGGTCACGGCAAACATTGACCAGAACCCACCCGTCATAACCACCGGCGTGCCACACCAGAGGAAAAACACACAAAAATTGCATTGTGTGGCTTTTCCGCAGGCCTCACAATGAAATGTGAACCCTCACATCGCATGGTGTGGTACAGCATAAATCATGAGAACCGCCATTTTCCAACAATCCCAGAAGCACCCCAATATCCTCCCCGGCCACACCAGCCCCAAAACCGCATAAAATCACGTGGTGTGGTACAGCCCGCCGCCAACTGCCGTCCGCCACCACCATCGCCACCGCAACACGGGCCGAAATCGCCGCAATCCGCGATTCGGCGAAAAATATCGTTTCGAAGGCCAAAGCCCGGTGATTGCGAGTTCGGCGCCAGAAAAGGCCGGGCCGAACGATCACGCTGCCCCATCAACACACCGGCAATACACCCGGGTAAGACACACTTTTGACCACTTAACCCAATGATTGCACACAGGAAGTCACGCGGAACAGCAGGAGCCAACAGTCCGAACCCCAACCCGAGCCAAGCCCACCCTCGCCATTAGACCGCCGCACATGGAAAAACCCGCCGGAGCGGGTTTTTCCTGCAAGTCCATCTTGAGCAGATCGCTGCACAACCTCATCGTCGTAACGGTAAGTCTTTCCATTGCCCGTTCAACGTAACAGTCCTTCGTGACCATACACTATTGTGGGCCTGCTCTTAAGTTGTCCTTGCACTTCATAATCTAGGCGCAACACCGCGATACCGCAACTCACCCAACTACGTTGTGCGATTTTTTGCGCAAGTGTTCGATACCGCTCAATTATGACGGAAAACTGTCACCTCATGTTCCTATCGGACGGGTTCGTTGTTCACTTGTGTGCGGAACCGACGACCCATCGGCGTGTCGCCGTACCATCACC
>ERZ857951.1939-NODE-1939-length-19739-cov-2.863188_pt1 | contig 19739 bp, 23 predicted proteins | sample MGYA00519759_ERZ857951 | MGnify/ENA primary metagenome ERZ857951 (study PRJEB31778, sample SAMEA3449377) | human gut metagenome | biome: human gut; feature: human-associated habitat; material: faeces | place: United Kingdom | collected 2010/2012 ...
AAGAAGCCTTCAACCGGGTACGCACGTACACGATCGCTCCCCCCTGCACCTTGGACAAAATATTGAATAATTCCAACGGCTTGGCCTCCGTGTCCCGGATCACGTAGGAAATATTTTCCCGCCGGAAACTTTTAGAGAGAACGTTCGGGGTCGAAAAGTGCAGCTGTTTCTGAATATCCTCCACGACCTCGGGGGTAGCCGTGGCCGTGAGCGCCAGGGTAGCCACCCCGGGAAAGAATTCACGCACCTCCGCTATTCGCAGGTACGGGGGACGAAAATCATACCCCCATTGAGAAATACAATGAGCTTCGTCCACGGTAATCAGACACACGTTCATCAACCTCAATTTTTCCCGGAACCGTTCCGAGTACAATCGCTCGGGCGACACGTACAAGAACTTAACCGTATCATATATACATTTATTAATGATCGACTCCACCCGGTCACGCCTCATCCCCGTGTAGATCGCCTCGGCCGGAATCTGCCTGTTCTTTAAATCCTCCACTTGATCCTTCATCAGGGCAATCAACGGGGTCACCACCAGACAGACACCCTCCATCGCTAGCCCGGACACCTGGTACGTGAGCGACTTTCCCCCTCCCGTGGGCATAAGGGCAAGCGTGTCCTTCCCGTCCAGCACGGAACGGATAATCTCTTCCTGTAAGGATCGGAAATCATCGTATCCCCAGTAAGTCTTTAATATCTCTTTTATATCACGGGTCATTCTTCGAATTCTATTCGCAAAAATACAAAATAGACGAAAAAACTCTCACAAACTCGTATATTTAAATCGCTTTTTATTATTTTCGCCCGAATATTAATTGCGTAAAATCATGAAACTACAACATATACTGATTTTTATCCCCTTCCTATGGGCTTGTAACGATAAGTTCGCGAAAAACGAGCAACCCGTGGCAAAGGTTTTCGACAAATACTTGCTGAAATCGGAAGTTTCCGGCTTTATTCCCCAAGGAACCCCCTCGAAAGATAGTCTCATCATGGCACAAAGCTACGTGCGGAACTGGATTACCAAAGAATTACTGTTGCACAAAGCGACCCAGAACCTGAGCGACGAGGAAAAAAACATTCGGAAACAAGTGGAAGACTATTCCTCTTCTATCTTGATCCATAAATACAAGGAGAAACTGATTTCCCAGAAACTCAGCCGGGAAGTAAGCGAACGTGAAATCTCGCAATACTACGACGCGAACAAATTCAACTTCGTGCTGAACACCCCGGTCGTGAGAGCTTTGTTCGTGGTGATTCCCAAATCCGCCCCGAACATTGAAAATGCTCGTAAATGGTTCCGTTCCAAGGAAGCCAAAGACCAGGAAGCGTTGGAAGAGTATTGCATCACGTCAGCCAAGAAATTCGATAACTTCAACGACCAATGGATCGAACTGCGTAACCTGCTGAACCTCCTGCCCATCACGTCGGCAGAATGGGAAAGTAAATATAAAAACAAGGAGTCCATCGAGATCGAGGACGACGAGAATCACTATTTTCTCAAGATCAACGAGCTACGCCAAGCTCATGAAACGGCACCTCTCGGTTACGTGAAAAAAGAGATTGAGATATTGTTGCTGAACAAACGTAAAATCTCCTTCGAAGAGAATCTGGAAAAAGACATCAACACGGAAGGTCTTCGGAAAGATTACGTCAAAATATATTAACAGGATTAGAAAAATGAAAATAAAAATGCGAAAACGAACGGATTATTCGCGGATTTGAAGAAAAAGTATTAGTTTAGAGCGTTTTTATTGAGTATAACCTTATTCATAAATTATGAGATATTTATCACTGCTTGTACTGTTATTTTTAGCTAGTTACGCCTCGGCACAAAAAAACGTGATCGACAAGATTATCGCTGTCGTGGGTGAAGAAATCGTGTTGAAATCGGATATTGAGAACCAATTTTTACATGAACAATCCCAAGGATTAGTAAATTCTTCCGCCGACTCTCGTACCAGAATATTAGAAAATTTATTGGTCCAGAAACTGTTAGTGGCTCAAGCTAAGATAGATAGTATCGAGGTAACCGACACGGAAGTGGAAAACGCGTTGAATTCACAATTGGAGCAATACGTGCAACACATCGGTTCCCGGGAACGTCTGGAAACCTACTTCGGAAAATCATACGAGGACATCAAGAACGAAATGCGTAACCCGCTCCGCGAACAAATGATCACGCAACATATGCAATCCAAAATCGTCGGAAACGTTCGGGTAACCCCCTCGGAAGTCAGGTATTTCTACCGGAAATTCAACAAGGACAGTCTTCCGGAAGTACCCGATAAATACGAGATTCAACAGATCGTTATCAAACCGAGAATCAGCGATACCGAGAAGGAACGTATCCGTAACCGGTTGAGAGATTTCCGTGAAGAGATTCTTGCCGGCAAACAAACGTTCAACACGTTAGCTGTATTGTACTCGGAAGACCCCGGATCTGCCGCTAAAGGTGGTGAATTAGGTTACCAAACCAAGAGCGCGCTGGCCCCGGCATTTGCCGAAGCTGCCTTCAGCTTGAAACCCGGCAGGGTATCTAAAATCGTGGAAACAGAATTCGGTTTCCATATTCTTCAATACATCGACCGCCAAGGAGACAAAGTAAACGTGCGCCACATCCTGCTCCGTCCCCGGATTTCCGATGAAGAACGGCAAGAAGCAATCCAGCATTTGGACACCGTGTTGACTTACATCCACGACGGGAAAGCCACGTTTGAAGAAGCCGCGGCTTATTTCTCCATGGACAAAAAGACCAGAAACAACGGCGGATTGATTTTCAACGAGGAAGACGCTGATTCCAAACTCCCCAGAGAAACCATCGAAGGAGAAATGGCCCGTCAGGTAAACAAACTGAAAGTGGGTGAAATTTCCTCTCCTTTCTTGGATCAGACACGTACAGGCGAGGAATACAAGGTGATCAAAATCAAGGCTTACTATCCTTCCCACACGGCTAACCTAGACGATGACTGGATCAGTTTTGAAAACGGGTTGAAAAGCAAGAAACAACAGGAAGTACTTGATAAATGGATCAAGGAAAAACAAGCAAACACCTATATCCATATCGACGAAGATTACAAGAACTCCAAATTCCATTATGACGGATGGTTTAAGTAATTGACAAGCTAAGATTTACAATTAAAGATTGATGATTTTTCCGCGATGAGAGCAGGTTTATGGGTTGGGATATTATGTATTGTATGGGGACTATTCCCCTTGCATACAGTTGCACAGGGAAATAAAAAAGCTAAAGTCAAGATCGTTAATGCCGATAGTTTACTAGTGGGAACGCTGGGCAAACCGTCTAGGTTTATCGGGAACGTACACATGACGCATGAAAACACGCTCATGTGGTGCGATAGTCTCTACCAGTATGAACTACCGGACTCCAACTATCTTGAAGCATTCGGCCACGTGCGGGTGATCAAAAACGATAGCATCCGAATGTCCGGTGACTACATGTACTATGATGCCAACAAAAAACTGATTCAAGTCCGCCGGAACGTCACGCTGGAAGATCCCCAGATGATCCTGACCACCGATTTTCTGGATTATGACGGACTATTTGACATCGGGTATTACTTCAACTGGGGACAACTGAAAGATAGCCAGAACACGTTGGATAGTAAAAAAGGAAACTATTTTACCCAAACGAAGATAGCCCTCTTCAAAGACAGCGTGAAAGTGAATTCTCCCGAATACCTGATCTTCTCGGACACCTTGAAATATAACACGGACACCAAGCTGGTTTCCATTCTGGGCCCCACGAACATATACGGGAAAGGAGACGAAAATAACACCCTCTACTCCGAGGATGGATGGTATGACTCCAACTTGGGACACGCAGAACTGTACAAGAACAACCGGGTCACGCACCAGAGTTACGAGGGGGTGGCCGATACCATGGTCATCGACAGTATAACCGGGATGGCTTATCTCTACTGGAACGTCACGCTTGTGGACACCGTGAACAACGTGATTGTGAAAGGTGAATACGCGCAAATGGACCGGGAACAAAACAAGGCATTCGTCACCGACAGTGCCCTGTTAATCATGGTCGGAAAGCAAGATTCTCTTTTCGTACATGGGGATACCCTGTTCATGGATCAGGACTCTGCCAAGAACCAGATTTTACGGGCTTACTATAAAGTCAAGTTCTTTAGTCAGGACTTGCAAGGATTGTGTGATTCGATGGTCTACCTTTCTGTCGACTCCACCATCACACTCTACAATGAGCCTGTGGCATGGGCCAGTGGCAACCAAATGACCGCCGAAAAGATTTCCTTGCTCACGGGAAACGGAACGATTAAGGAATTTTATCTGAATACTAAGGCCTTCATGGTCTCTCGAAGGGAGGAAACCGAAATGTACGACCAGATCAAAGGGCGAAATATGACCGGTTATTTCCGAGATAACGAACTCTACATGGTGTACGTGAACGGTAACGGGGAAACCATCTACTTCCCCGATGATAAAGGAAACATCATTGGTGTTAACACCGCCAATAGCTCCAACATCCGTATCATGATCGACAAACGGAAAGTCACGGACATCGTCTTCATCAACAAGCCCGACGGGGAACTCAATCCCTTGTTCTTGGCCGATCCCGAAGAAGCCCGTCTGAAAGACTTCCGCTGGTTGAAATACATGCAACCATTGAATAAATTCGACATCTTCAAAGAAACCAAAGAACCCGACCCTGTCGAGAAAGAAGAGGAAGAAAAAGAATAATGTAATCAAATCAAACAAAGGATGCATTATGATGACAAACAAATCAAGATCATATAATTCCAAAGCCAAGAAACAATCATCACAGCATAAGCACCTTCAATCTATCAACACAAAGCACAAGAAGAGCATCAATCTTTATACCCAGCAAGCAATGATTGATGCAAAAGAAGGTAACACGATCAAATGTGATAACTTTGAAGATTATTTAAAGCATTTAAAATTCTCATAATCTTATCAGAATTCCCTACCGCTGTTCATAGTATATTTTTTTACATTTGTGAAAAATAAAACGATATGCAGCTCCGGAAAAACCTTAACCTCTACTTATCGGGCATCGTGGTCTTCATGCTGACCATACTCTTGTTGTCCACAGCCTTTGCCCTCGACGAGAGTTTAGGGAATCGGATAGCCAAAATCTTCTGGTTCTACAAAGTTATTATCGTGGCAGGAATTGCCTGCATACCACTCGCATGGATGCGTCCTTTCCGTTTTTCGATAACAGACCTGCTGGTTCTCCTTTATGCGGGCTATATTCTCTGTAATGACTATTTCGCAGGGACAAATGCCCCCACCCGAACGAGCCTCTTCATCTTGATCATCGTCACGTATTTCATATTCCGACGGCTGACAACATTCGTCCCGCTCGGTTTCACGCACGCGGCACTCCTGCTCACCGGGGCAATAGAAGCCATCTGGGGACTCGCCCAACTATACGGTTTTACCCCCTCCCAACACAGCCGTTTCGAACTGACCGGATCATTCTTCAACCCCGGCCCCTATTCCGGATTTCTAGTTGCCATACTACCGTTAGCTTTATACTACACGCTTACTGCCTGCCGGATAGCCCGCATCCTGTCGGGAGTGATTCTCGTACTTCTCCTGCTCGTCCTGCCCGCCACGTTAAGCCGTGGGGCTTGGTTAGCCGCCATCGCGGGATGCGGAATTGTACTAGGTAACTACTTTCACCTCTATAACCGGTTGAAGTTTTTATTTCAAAAACATCGGCTCGCCTCCTTCATCGCAACGATCTGTATATTCCTCCTAGTCACCGGGACTCTCATCGGGATATACCAGTTAAAAAAAGAATCTGCCGATGGACGCCGACTCATCTGGAAAGTCTCGTCCACCCTCGTAGCCTCCCATCCGGCAACAGGCGTCGGGTTCGGGCATTTTGCCGGGGCCTACGGGGAAGCCCAAGCCGCCTATTTCTCTGCCACGGAGCGCTCTGCGGGAGAAGAACTCGTGGCCGATGCCCCCGAGACAGCCTTCAACGAATTCGTGCAAACCGCGACGGAAACCGGAATCATCGGTTTATTACTTTTCCTGACAATCATTTTTTGGGCCTTCAAAACCGCCCGGCATCCTGACAATAAAGTCACGGCAGGCGTGACCGGTTCGTTAGCCGCGTTCCTCGTTTTTGCCTGCTTTTCCTACCCGTTCAGCGTGTTGCCCCTTCTCGTCCTCTTCACGCTACTCTTGGCACAATGTACCTCGATACAACGGGGTTCCCGTTGGCTCTCCGGCATCTTCTACCTGTTCCTGCTTCTCCCGGTCTATTTCCTCGCCACCGGGCAACAGGAACGGGAACAAGCCTACAAATGCTGGAAATCCGAACAAATCTATTTCAACATACAGATATTCGAACGCACCGTGGATAATTACAAGAAACTCTACCCTCTCCTGAAGGATCAACCCGCTTTTCTCTTTGAATACGGGCAATGCCTCTCCCGCACGGGACAACCCGAAGCCAGTAACCTCATCCTTAAAGAGGCTGCCCGCCTGTCTGCCGATCCCATGATCCGTAACATCATGGGCAAAAACTACCAAACCATGAAACAATATCCTCAAGCTGAATCTGCTTTCTTGAAAGCCTCCCACATGGTCCCCAACCGCCTCTACCCGCTCTACCTACTCGCCAAGATGTACCACGAAAGCGGCCAAACCGACAAGGCCATCGCCACCGCCCGCCTGCTACTCGAAAAAGCCCCCAAAGTCCCCTCTTCCGCCACCGAGGAGATGAAACGGGATATGCAAAAACTAATTAGAGATACACTTCACTTGACAAACTATTTCAAGATAGAATGTGATAATGTCGAAGATAAAAATACAATTGAAATATAGTACAAATATAGCAATTATTTCAAATACGATTGAAATATATTCCTTGAGTTTTGTCTTAATCATCAAATAAAAGCCATGAAAGCCAATCGTGCTAACCAAGGACTACATCATTGCCCTGCAACAAGACGAGGACACGGAACTACCCCGACCGGAACACACCAACGGAATCCGTGATTTTTCAAAAGTCCCCAACACGATTCTCGTGTACGATTACGAGTTCAACCTGCAAAAGATCATCAACATGAGTATGTCTATCCTGCGCATTGCGGGCAACTGCAATTCCAACACGCTATACGCAATAGGTATCGACTTGGACTTTTGCATCTTCACGTACGAAATATAAGCCCTTGTCATGATTGGAATATGTTGATACAGACCTTAAAATCTTATTCTCATTCTAAATCGCTGTTCCAATTCTTTCATCCGCCCTATGAGCTTATCAAACGAGATTGAGTCCCCGTAAATCATGCTCACTTGCATGTTGGTGTAGTCATTAAGCCATGTTTGATAATACACTGTCGGCGGAGTGAGCACAATACGATCTCGAATATCTGGAGTATAGTCCACATCGTGTATGTGGGTAAACACATCCCTGTGATGATGGATAGTATTCCAGAGATCATTGTCCTTCGTTGCATTTATTGCAAACTCTTTATCCATCATTCTTTCAAGGTCATAAAGGTGACGACTTTTGCGCTCAGCCTTATAGCAAGCATTAGTAGTAAACAACTCATGTAACAAGAATGCTTTCTCTAAAAATGTTTTGGCCGCTACAGCCGTTGTAATCTCTGTTTTCACAACCGAGGTATGTACTGTCGGGAACGCTGTTGTTACCATGCTGTTGATAGATACCTTTTGCGTGGGTTCAAACAACGAGCGGGCACCTATTTCAAGAATAATTTGCGGCTTAACGTATGATAATTCAGTATCAAACAACGATTTGTATTTGATAAAGATTTGTTGAGGTTCCGGATAAGTCTTATCACCTTCGCCATTTGGCTGCGCCTCAATGGTGAGGTAACTATCCAAACCGTATTGTTTGACGGCATTCTTTAACTCCTCACACAACTCATTACTAACAAATAGCGATGATACCTTGCGGAACTCCTTTAGTTGACGAATAGTTAAATCACCTTCAAGACCAAACAGGCCACGATCGACTGCAAGATCTATATCTTCGGAGAATCGGTCAATCACTCCCCATACCTTACTCAATGAAGTTCCCCCCTTGAAAACCAGCTTATCGGCAAACGGTAGTGAGAAAATAATTTCAAGCAATGTACTCACCCATAAGTCCTTTTCAATAATCTGTTTTGATAGCCCCCGTTCGAGTGCAGTTTGTTCAACTACGACTTTTTTAGAGGTTTCTGGTAATATATAAAAATTATTCATATAGTTTCGAAATTAATAGTTGTATCCAATTGGGCATCAAGGAATAATCTTTCTCGATAACGGATTTATCCTCATTCTTTAGGAGGTTGGCAATATACTGTTTTTGTTCCCCTGTAACGTTATTCTCTCCTATCTCTTTTAAAGCAAAAGTCAGTAACATAGCAAGCCTATTTTTGAAAGCAAGATTTTTCGGAGCAGTTTTTATAAACTTGATACCTCTACCCGATTTTAGGGTAATCTTTCGTGGGGAACCATCAGTAAGATAAACAATATTTGCCGGTACCTGAGTCGATAGTCCAAGTACGTTTAGAGCGTAACTGCCCGTAGGCACAATTCTCGCTTTATCACGCTTAGCAATGTACTGGGCGATTTCCTCAAATGCAGGATAGATGACACCTACTCCTAAAACCTTGTCAATTTTAGGATAACAATAGATGCCACGAGTGACACGTATAATTACCCCTGAGTTTGCCATTCTCTCTAACGCCTTTAGAACAGATTTAGGTTCTCCAAAGTTAGTAAAGTCGTTGGACGAAAATATCATACCTCTTCCGCATTTTTTAATCTTATTATATATCTTATCATCAATTGATTGCATATAATATTTTATTATATTTTGTCGTAAAAATAATCTTTTTTTGCGACAAAATACTCTTTCTCCTTGGATTATTTACGATAAATCTTAATTCTAGAATATTATTAAATTCCGACTTTCCCTATACACACATCTACCTCGCCCCCCTCGTCCGTCAACAAGTGCATCGGTACTTCCATAGATCAGTCCAAGTACGATCAGGTTACTTCAGAAACACCTCACAATCTTTACCTTACCGTTCCAACACTTTGCGAGTAATTGCTCTACGTATTCGTTTCTATCTACTATCATAATAGTACCTTAGGATTGTTCTGAAATTTTAGTCGTATATTACAACTGTTTTGTCAGTACAAAAATATTTTTTCTTATGACTGACCAAAAAATGCAATAATAAATCAACATGAGTATGCCTATCCTGCGCATTGCGGGTAACTGCAATTCCAACACGCTATACGCGGTAGGTATCGACTTGGACTTTTGCATTTTAACGTACGAAATATAAATTTATTCCGGAGTAATTAATTGATAAAAACCTCCATATCCGCCACTTAACGTAATCGAATCATCCGGTTTTAAGAATTTCCGCAATTTGGACATATAAGTTGAGAGCTCATCTCTCTTTACTGCACTCTCACACCCCCATAACCTTTCGCATAATTCAATAGTGGAAACCTTTTCATTTTTTCGTGTACACAACATCCACATCACTTTCGCACACATGGGTTTCAGAAGATGCTTTTTCCCATCCACGATAAGAGTTCTTGTCACCCTATCATAAGTTGTCTTAGCCGACAATTTAAAAATCTGTTGCTCACCTCGCTCCACACGACTCAACGTATCCCGTAACCTTTTATTCAAACGGGTTACTAAAGTTTGATATGACCAATTTTTACTTACGAAGTCATCTGCCCCTCCATCCTCATCCAGCACGGAAAGATCATCCAGATTCAGCCCACTAAGAATCACGATAGGTACACGTCCCCCACTGTTACGAATTAACTTAATTACCCCTGCACCATCTATTTTCGGCATATCCATGTCCAACAAGACAATATCCCATCTCTCTTTTTGATAACAATCCCAAGCCTCCATCCCATCTTCAACAGCATGTACGTCAAAGCCTTTCCCCGACAGAATCCGCGTATAAAGTTCACGCATTGTCAATTCATCCTCTGCATATAAAAGCTTTATCTTTCTTTCCATGGTCATGTATTTTAATAGTAAATTTTGTACCACGTCCCAATGAACTCTCCACGAACACTTTCCCCCGGTGTCTCCGTACAATCTTCCTCACGGAAGCCAGTCCCAAACCATACCCGGTTGTTTTCTTTTCTTTACCAACCCGCCAATATTCCTCGAAAATATAAGGTAAATCCTTTTCAGCTATTCCTTTTCCCTGATCTGCCACGGTAATTATCAAATACTTCCTTTCCCGGTAAACAGTAATCGTCACCTCGGCTACATCTCCGGAATATTTCACCGCATTATCGACCAAATTACGAATAGCATAAACCAATTGCTTCGACAGTTTGAATTGTCCGGGCAAAGCATTAACATCTATATTCACCTTTTTTTTACCTCTATTAGCCAACTTAAACTCGCTAGCCAATTTATTCAATTCTTCCCGTAAATTCATTTCCTCCCACTCGACTCGTTTCGTGTACAACATGACTGCCATGTTCAAAGTTTCTGCAATCTCCTGTTTCACCATAACCGCCGTGTTCACCCCGGTTTCAAACCAACGCCTCTCATTTTCTTTCTTAAACACGTCAGGATTTTCTTCACGTATACTATGTAATATAACTTCAATAGCCGAAATAGGATTTCCTAAATCGTGTAGTCGCTGGCGAAACACTCTTTCTTGTAACATCTTCATTCGTCGGTGCTTTCTAATCTGCATCAAAAAAATAATAATCGACACATCAATGATACTCCCAACCACAATAACACCCAAGATTCCCCACCAAAACTGGTGTAAAAAATTCTTCCACGAATAGTTAAAAAGTACTCCAACCCTCTCCCCACTTATATATCCTAAACGTATATATCCAGCTTCTTCCATATCCATATAAGTAATATTTCCCCTCGGATATACCTCTCGAGTGTTTCCTAATGAATCAATCTTTCGAAAAACGATGGGAATATTTTGTGTTCTATTTTTCAATCGAGGTCTTACCAAACTATCCAAAATAGCTAATGTCAACGGATTTCTTAAATTCAAATCATAACTAACAATTGCTTCAACTTCAAAAGTACTTTCTAAAGAATCAATCTTAAATTTATACTTCTTATCTCCTAGATTTATAAACAACTCACGAGTTCTTCCAATATATCCGGAATTACGCGCAATTCCATCCGGACGATCCGCTTCTTTTCCACTCCAATAACCGATACACCATAAAGTAGTTTCGTACAATTCTTTCTGGATCATATATTTCTCTCTAGAAAACAATGTCTGAAGAATTGTAATTTGCAAAATAATTACGAGAATGACCATCATAATCGACATCACAACATATCCTTTTAGACAATTTTCTTTTATATGACTAAAAATTCTCATAATTCTATCAGAATTAAATTATTCACTTGTGAATCATTCTTCATATTTTTGTACACAACAACACCGATATTGGTGCAATGATAACATATATTTTTGAATTAAATAGCAATTATGAAAAGAATTTTATTATTAATCATCGGAACATTACTATTTGTACTATTCACAAGTTTCTCTACAACTATGGAAAATCATGAATTAACAGTACATAATATTGAAGCCCTTACGAAAGGAGAAAACACAGATACTCCACCAGATTGTGTAGTCGAAGAAGGTAGATGTAGAATTGGAAATACGACTCATCGAGGCATGACTTTAAAAAATTAATCCTGTTTATTATGAAAAAATACCTATTCATCTTAATTCATCTCTATTCATTTATATCTTGCACAATGAGTGACAACGCTATCTCTGTTGCTCCAGATATTCTTACACGAGGAAATGATGTTCCTTCTACTTATGTTGTTAACCTTTCTGATTACGGTATCAACACTCCCGTTAGGATTTCAAAACATGGGGACATTCTTGCCGTGGGACAGCGTTACGAACTTACAAACGTTCATCTTGTAAACCTTTCAACCCACTCCACACAACCTTGGCTACCCATGGGAGAAGGTCAAAACGAAGCGTACTCGATAGACAATCTTTCAATAAACAGTCATGGTGACATCTCGGCTTTTGACTTTGAAACAGGAAAATTACATCGCTGTAATCCATCCTCTTTAAGTCGTTCCACGACTCCTCCACTAACGTTAGCCAACACGGCTATCCACCTTTCGGCTGTTCAAGGTGACAATTTTGTCATTTCCACCGGATTGTACGAGCAAGGTCGTTATCGCTATTATTCTTTAGAAGACGAAAGTGAAGAATATTTTATTGATTACCCTGTTCATCCGGGGTACCCCGATCTATCCCCTTACTCGACCAGCATTCTTTGGGCAAGTACTGTTTTAAGCCTTCGCCCCGACAACCAGATGTTTGTCTGTACAGATATACGTAGTGGACAAATTGATTTTTGCCGGATCGAAGGGAAGAAAATTTCACTTGTTTGCCGCCATTGTTATTACTATCCACACGTGGATGCTCGTGACAAGGGAGATGTTCGTGTAGCGTACTACTCCGATAACATCACCGGATTCCGGGATGTCACGGTATCGGACGACCGGGTCTTCGTGCTTTATTCCGGGAAAACATACAAGGATGAAAAACAAAACATAGCAAACTGTTCAACCCTACTCGTCTTCGACTGGGACGGAACATTGCTGGAAACCCGCACTCTTCCCCAAATGGCAACGTTCATCTCTTACGACATGGAAGAAAACGCGCTCTACGGAACAACTCCCGACGCTCAACTGGTTCGCTATAATATATAGGTATAAAATCATGAAAAAGAATCACTCCATATTATTCATCGCGTTAATGATTGCCTCTTTGGGTGTCATCACCACTTGGTTCGCGTTCACCACCCAACCCGACAACTTTAGTAATGCCCCGCTTACGACCATCGAAATCCCGCGGGATTCCATCAACCTGAAAACAATCCGCTACGATGAACAACCACAGGCTACCTTTACGTTGAAAAACACGGGAATGCATCCCCTTCTTATAAAAGACGTGCTTACCACCTGCGGCTGTACCAACCCGCGATGGGAAAAACGCCCCGTCCTACCCGGACAAACAAGGGAAATCATTGTCACGTTCAAGCCCAACTCGCTCGGACGTTTCACGAAAACAATACAGGTGTTATGTAACACCACGCTCAAGTTGCACGACCTGAAGCTAGAAGGTTTCGTGACAGAATAAGGAAGTCTAACGTTATTAAAACAATAAAAGGGGGTAAAATGGCAGTGCCGGAACAATCCTAGCAAGAAAGCCCCCCGACACCGCCTCATCTCCTAAAAAAGAAGAAAGTGTAAAGATAAAAAAAATTGAGACACACGTCATCTCTCTAGTTGAAAGGATATATACTTGAAAAAGGACGGAAAGGAATTTAAAATTATAAAATAATAACAGCTATGAAGAAAATACTTATCATTATTACTGGCTTCATATTCTCTATTGCCTTAGTTATGCAAATGAACATCACCCCCAATAATTCGTTTACTCTAATTTCATTAGACAATATAGAAGCACTTGCAAGCGGAGAAATAGACGAACCAGGTACAGGAACTGGAACAGAAAAAGTTCAATGTAACCCAGGTACAGTAACATTAAGTACAGCATTTCCTACTAAGAGATGGTGCGGAGACTGTAAAATGCATCGACTTGTTGTTAATGGAGATGGACATTGTAGTAAAATCATCTAAATATTACAACATATGAAAAAAGCACTTCTAATTTTAACATGTGGTTGTATTGCAGGTATAAACACAATCATATTATCTCCGTCAATTAAATCAAAATGTTATATTACATTCAATCAAATTGAATGTTTAGCTGATAAAGAGGAAGATGGAGGCGGTAAACCCTACATTAAATGCAACTCAGGAAGCTTAAATAATGGAATACATGGTGTATATTCTGTTGTATGGTGTGGTGACTGTCTAGCTCATCGAGTATTAATAACAGGCGATGGAGATTGTCGTATAAATTAAACATTATTTGAAGGATATGGAATTATTAATATGAATCCTACATATTTAATAAGTAACATATCCTTCCCTTTAAAATAACAAATATGGAAAAAACAATATATATATTTTTTTTATTTCTTCTATTGGCATGTGGTAAAGAAGAAAAAATCACACCATTAAACATTACACAAAATATTCAACCATCGAGAAAAATTCAAATACAAGAAAAATGTTTCTCAAATGGAGTATATCGTGATTCTGTTTTATTTTTTATTGCAGAATGTTCTCCTGAAGATCGTTATATTTATATGTTCAATGATTCTCTTCAAGAAATTTTCCGTTATGGAGAAAAAGGCCGATTATTCAACGAATTCAATATGCCTTTTTTTTACAGAAACTGTAAACTACACGAAGAAGATTCACTTATTCAAATATATGATCTTAATTTATTACATGAAAAATATTTGAATTGGCAACTTGTTAACACGGCTTATGATTTCATCAATGGGAGATACCTTCCATCAAAGTTATATTTCTCAGAAAATCTCAACCAAATTGATAGTAATACTATTATTGGTAATACAATAGAAGTAAATGATGGCATATTTTTCATTTACAATTATGATACAGATTCCATATATTGGGTTAATTATAATACAGGACTTTATTTAAAAAATCCTGAAATCGAATTTGCAGTTCATAAAAACATAACCTGTGCAAATTCTCAAAAAAAAGTCTTATATGTTGGATATAGATTCCTTGATCTTATCCAATTATATGACATAAATGGAACGTTATTAAAAAACATTCAATTTTCAAAATTGAAAAAACCATACCAATCCAAGCAATATACAGGAATATCATATGACAATCCCATATATATAATAGATATGTATGCAACTCCAGAATATTGTTATCTATTAAGAGTCAATATGCCCATTGAACAACTTAATGACAACCAAGATCATCCTTGCCAAATTCTTATCATGGACTGGGAAGGAAATCTAAAAAATGTACTGCAAATACCATTTTTTATAACTCCTTTAGTTGTCAATGAAGATAATACAAAATTATTTTCGATATATCCTAATACTAGCGATCCTGAATATGCATATTTAGTCGAATTTGATATTTAAAACATGAAAAACATATTATTAATCATTCTAATATTTTGCAATGTTAGTTTTATAATTATCAATTATAAACAAAAAAAGAATTGTGAAAACATTTCCACAAAATTAATTATTAAATACGAAACTCTTTTTAATGACTACAAAGGTTTTATCCATAAAACTTACAAATATGAAAATGTCGAATTAAACACAAATGATAGTACTTCAAAAATTTTATGTAGCTATATTGATAAATATGGAACATTACTCATATATAGAATTCCCTTTCCCTATTGTGAAAGTTGTATTATGCCAACATTGAAACAACTTAAAGAATTCACCCATGAAAATCAAATAGATAATATTCTTATAATCACATCATTTTTAGATATAAAAGCTTACAACAAATTTAGGCAAGAAATAGACACGAACAAATTCAATTATTTAAATATTTCCGAAATAGATTTAAATATAAATTCAAAAGAATCAGAAGGTTCATATACTTTTATACTTCAGCAATCAATGAAACCTCTATCTCTATTTTTCAATTCAAAATTCAACAACCAAATATTCGCATCATATCTAAACTCTATAAAAAATAAATTACAATAAGTATTATGCAATTTTATTATACTCCTATTTTTATATGTTTGACTTCTTTTTCGGTCACCAAAATAAAAGAGAAAAAGAAACCAAATAGTTTGATCCTTCAAAATCTCAAGACACATATGGTTATACGCATAGAGCGGCAGTACTCTTACCAAATATATGATACTGATTGTAAACATTTCCAATGGTCAAATTGTGCCCCAGCAACAGAAAAATACAAATAATGATATATAATACATTATTCTCCTATCCTCGCATAAAATCAAAAGATGATGCAAAACAAATATAATAAAATGGCTTAATCAAAAAAATTACACGACCCAAAGCTAGAAGGTTTCGTGACAAATAAGGAAGTTTAACGCTATTAAAACAATAAAGGGAAGATAAAGGCGGTACTGGAACAATCCTAGCAAGAAAGCCCCCGACACCACCTCATCTCCTAAAAAAGAAGAAAGTATAAAGATAAAAAAATTGAGACAAACGTCATCTCTCTCGTTGAAACGATATATACTTGAAAAAGGACGGAAAGAACTTAAAATTATAATAATAACAGCTATGAAGAAAAAAATAATTTGCATAATGGCTATTATCATTGTATCTATTGTAGGAGCAATGAACTTTAATGTATCGCTATCTTCTAACAGTTTACAATTGAAAAACATTGAAGCATTAGCTAATGGAGAAGACCACTCTGGTAGACACACTTGTTACGATGTTTTAGAAGGTAATAATGGTAATTCTGTACTATGCCGCGATTGTGGACTTCATACAGGAACTCCCCCATGGTTTGCTAAGGCAAGTTCTTGTATCTAGATACAAATATTCGCACAAAATGATACCATATATCTTGATGTTATTATATGGTATCATTTATACAAATATTTATTACAAGTATCATATCAAACAAATAAAATGAAAAAAATCATATACATCATACTAATATTATTAGCATATAATTGCCAAAATGAAGGAAAAAGTAATGAGAATATTTTTATTGGCGAAACTATTTTTATTGACAAGTTTCCTTTAGATCTTTCTCTGAAAGGAGAATACATTTCTCTCACTAGCTTAGGGGCTGAATCCATGTATTCTATTGATACATTTTTAATATTCATTAGTTCTAAAATAGATACCTTTTATTCTGTTTATTCCACAAAAACGGAGAAACATATTTTAAATCTCTTACCTAAAGGCCGTGGTATTAACGAGTTTAGTAATGCCAATAGTCCTTTATTTAATTGTATTGATTCAAATTGCATGAAAATTTATCTTTTTGATAGAACCCATTCATGTATAAGTACTTTGAATCTCACAAAATCACTTCAAAACCTTACTACGATATTAGATAGCAATACAATCGATCTGAATATTGAACCAGAAATAAAGGGAGCTTTTTTACTTAATGATTCTTCATTATTTTATCATTACTTCAGTTTTAGTAATAGAAACGAATATTATTCTATTTACAATAGAAAAACCAATACATTCATACAACAAGATTCTATTTATAGACATTCAATAAATAATATTGGAAATATTTTCCTATGGACTACCCATAGTTGTTACAATTTAGGAGAACAAAAATATGCAACAGCCATGGAATTTTTAAATCAAATCAATTTATATTCCTTACCTCAAAAGAAAGCGATCAGTTTAGTATATAATGGCAATATATCTGATCTAAAAAAAGTAGAAGAATGTCCTATGCCAGAAAAGTATACCTATTATGTGGATTTTACATCTACAACAAAACTACTTTTCGGACTTTATGCAAATCAAACACGAAAAGATTGGGCTCTAAAAGACAATATCACAACAGAAATTCACGTTATTGACTGGGAAGGAATTCCTAAATTTAAACTAAACATTCAAGAAAAACTTTCTAAAATTGCCATTAATGAAAAAGAAAAAATAATGTATGGCTTAACTCAAGAAGAAGAAGTTTATAAATACAATCTTGAAGAAATATTATAATTATGAAACTATTTCTATATACAATATTAATTTGTAACCTCATTTATAGCTGTTCATTCAATTCATCCAAGAATAAAATTGCATCTATAATAAAAAAATGGGAAAATAAAGAAATTATTTTTCCTCCTCAGTTAATTTCAAATTTTGAAAAACAAGATTCAACTTTTACATTAATGCTTAATAAACAATATAAAATACTTCACTTTATCGACTCGACAGGATGCACCCCATGCAAATTAACTTTATTTGAATGGAACCAACTATTGAAAGAATTTCCTAATAAAAATAAAATGGCATTCATCTTCATTATTTCAACTAAAGATAGTGTTACAATAGCCAAAACAAACCAGTGGAAACATCTTCATAAATTCATATATCCAATATTTTACGATATCAAAAATACATTCAATGACATGAATAAATTTAATGATGATCCTATGTTCCAAACATTCTTATTAGATCAAAACAATAAAATATTACTTATAGGCAATCCCATATATAACGCTGAAATTAAAACTTTGTACCAAAATATTCTAAACAAATAATATTGTGTAGAGGATTTATATATTTACAAATTATCCTCTACCCCATTTTGGTAAGATTGCAATAATAATTTTCTTGATATCGCTTATGAAATATATATTTAAAGACAGTATGAAAATTTACAAATACGATATTGGAGTACTTATTTTATATATATACATAAGACGGTATTTATTATTCATTCTCATCATTTTATCATGTTCAACCTCTCACAAAAAAGATGTTGCCACGATTACGATCAACTACGACCAAACCAACACTTACCTCTTGTCAGATTTCATTGCCAATTACAATATTATTCGATTGGAAATTTCGGATTCTATTCTAATCGGGGAAATCTCTGATATTGAATTCTACAATGACGATATAATCTTACTGGACAAAAAAAATAATACCATCCTACTCTTTAACCAACAAGGTGAGCTAATCCATCAACTTGCCAATTCAGGACGTGGTGCTGGAGAATACATATATCTCAACGATATAGCCATCAACTCGCAAGGCATATATCTTCTAGACTACTCGCAGCAAAAAGTTCTTATTTACGATCATGATTTAAAATTCAAGAAAGAATTTTATTTCCCGTTTTACGTTTCTGAAATGAAATGTATTAACGACCAGATGATCATTTATGCTGAAAGCAACGGGAAAACAGAAGATTATCAATTCTATCTTACAGATAATTGCGGGGAAACGCTAAACCGATACCTACCAAGAAATAAAATACTAGGTAATAATACCTTCATTTCCTCCAACGTGTTCACACAAAACAATGATTTACTTGTTTTTGCTCCAAGGTATAGTAATACGTTATATACCTTACACGATACGACAGTTATTCCAATATATTTCCTTGATTTTAAAGACAAAACATTTCCGGAAGAACATACAAGCATTACAAAATACAATATAAATGACAACAAATTTCCCTATATCGTCAGAAGAAACATATTTTTATGCAATAATTACCTGTTGATCGATTATATATACCAAGACGAACGCCATTTTTGTTTACACGACATGAACACCGGTGAATCTCGAAATGGATATATCACCAATGATCTTATCCATGACTTTCGCTTTTTCCCGCAATTCGTGAAAAGTAACAAGATCATCGACTGGATTGATGCTGCATCACTTATTGAATATTTTCCCCATATTGTCCAAACAATCCCCGTTCTAAACAATTTAAAAGAAACAGACAACCCGATTCTTTTCATTTATAATCCAAAATAGAAACATTCATCTCTATATATACCTCTATCAACTAAAGCATATTCACCATGAAAATAACCTATATCATTTTAATAGTCGCTATTATTTGCATTTCATGTCAAAGAGAAAAAGTAGAAAATATCAAGTTCAGAAAAACATTATCAATAGATTTCGACAAATATAAAAATCAATCACTTGAATTATCAAACTCTATCGATAGCATAAAAATAGTTTCACTAAAAACAGATTCGATTTTTATAATTGGGGGCATAAGTAATTTGTATTTTAATGATCCATATTTCTTTTTAAAT
>ERZ857951.1941-NODE-1941-length-19717-cov-6.393958_pt1 | contig 19717 bp, 18 predicted proteins | sample MGYA00519759_ERZ857951 | MGnify/ENA primary metagenome ERZ857951 (study PRJEB31778, sample SAMEA3449377) | human gut metagenome | biome: human gut; feature: human-associated habitat; material: faeces | place: United Kingdom | collected 2010/2012 ...
ATTCGGGCAGCTCGTCGAGGAACAGCACTCCGTTGTGCGCCAGCGACACCTCGCCGGGCCGCGGCGACTGTCCCCCGCCGATCAGCGCCGCCTGCGAAATCGTATGGTGCGGCGCCCTGAAAGGCCGCCGCGCCAGCAGACCGCCCGCCGCCATATTCCCGGCCACGGAGTGTATCTTGGTGGTCTCCAGCGCCTCTTCGCGCGACAGCGGCGGCAGGATGGTCGGCATCCTGCGGGCCAGCATCGTCTTGCCCGAACCCGGCGCCCCGATCATCAGCACGTTGTGACCGCCCGCGGCGGCTATCTCCAGCGCACGCTTCACATGCGTCTGGCCCTTCACATCGGCAAAATCCTCTTCATAACGGCCCGACTCCGCCCCGAACGGCTCCCCGTCCGCAGGCACCGCCGGCGTCATCTCCCGTTCGCCGTTCAGCAGTCCGATCACCTCCTTCAGGCTTCCGCCCCCGATCACCTCGACGCCTTCGACCACGGCCGCCTCCGCGGCATTCGCCGCCGGCAGCACCAGCCGCCGCAATCCCTCTTCCCGCGCGCGCACCGCCATCGGCAGCACGCCCCGCACGGGTTTCAGCGTCCCGTCCAGCGACAGCTCCCCGGCGAACATCGTCCCGGCAAGCGTTTCGGCGTTCACCCGCGACATCGCCGCGAGAATCCCGACGGCGATCGGCAGGTCGAACGATGCGCCCTCCTTGCGCAGGTCGGCCGGAGCCAGACTCACGACCACCTTGCGGCCCGACATCCGCTCCCCGGAGTTCTCGAACGCCGCACGTATGCGCTGCTCGCTCTCCTTCACGGCGCTGTCCGGCAGCCCCACGAGGTACATTCCCAATCCGCCGCCGGCGATATTGACCTCGACGGTCACCGCCGCGGCGTCGATCCCCACGATCGCCCCTGCATAGGTCCGGACAAACATCTATCAGAAAAACATTATCAATTAACCATTCTGTTACCTGCCTCTTCCACGGTCGGCCGCACTGCCTGCATCGCCTGCACCGACCGCCTCAGCCGCACCTTCCGCTCCGGCCGCAGCATCCCTCCAAAACAGCACTCGCTCTAAAACGGCGCCCCTTCTAAAACGGCGCCTCGTCGTTCAGCGCGGGCGGATTGGGGTCGAACTCCCCGCCGCCGATTCCCGCGCCCAGTCCGCCGCCGATTCCGGCTCCCGGCACGGCGTTCGAACCGCTGGCATAGTCGTCGTAGGCCTGCTGGCTGTCAGCCGCCTGCGACGGCGGCAGCATCGTGTCGTCCACGTCGGCGAAACGCGCCTGTTCCTTAAGAAAGCGCAGGTTGACGTCGCACACGGCGCCGTTACGGTGCTTGGCGAGGATGATCTCGGCCATACCCGCCGTCGGCATGCCGTTCTCGTCCTGATTGATGCCGTAATACTCCGGACGGTGGATGAAGGCCACGATGTCGGCGTCCTGCTCGATGGCGCCCGACTCGCGGAGGTCCGACAGCTGGGGACGCTTCGAGCCGCCGCGCATTTCGGTGGCACGGCTCAGCTGCGACAGCGCGATCATCGGCACGTTCAGCTCCTTGGCAATCGCCTTGAGCGTACGCGAAATAAAGGCCACCTCCTGCTCGCGGTTTCCTTTCGAATCCTGATTGCCGGTCATCAGCTGTAGGTAGTCGATGATGATGATCTTGATGTCGTGGTGTATCTTCAGACGGCGGGCCTTCGAACGGAATTCGAAGACCGAAAGCGCCGGCGTGTCGTCGATATAGAGCGGCGCACTGCCCAGCGGCTTGGTCGCCGACTCCAGATGCCGCCACTGTTCGGGCGTCAGACGGCCCGACTTGACGTCGTTTCCGCTCAGTCCCGTCTCAGCGATAATCAGACGCATCATCAGCTGTACGGCGGACATTTCGAGCGAGAAGAACGCCACGCCCTGCTCGTGATCGACCGCCATGTTGCGGGCCATCGAGAGCACGAACGCCGTCTTGCCCATCGAAGGGCGTGCTGCGATGATGATCAGGTCCGAGAGCTGCCAGCCCAGCGTCACGCGGTCGATGGCCATGAAGCCCGACGGCACGCCGTTGAAGGCGCTCGTATTCTTCGACGCCTCCTCGATCTGCATCAGCGCGCGGGCCAGAATATCCTTCGACGCCTGCACCGACCGCTTGACGTGTCCTTCGGCCACCTTGAATATCTCGCCCTCGGCATATCCGATCAGCTCCGTCACGTCGGTCGATTCGTCGTACGACCGCTTCTGAATCTCGGTCGCCGAGCGGATCAGCTCGCGCTGCACGTACTTCTGGGCGATGATCTTGGCGTGGAATTCGACGTTGGCGGCCGAACCGACCTTCTGCGTCAGCTGCGCCAGATACGATGCACCGCCCACCTTCTTCAGCTCCTTCTTGGCCTTGAGCCGCTCGGTGACGGTATAGAGGTCGATCGGTTTCAGCTCCATCGAAAGCTCCTCGATCGCGCGGTAGATCGTGCGGTGCTCCTCGGTGTAAAAAGCGTCGGGCGTGACGTACTCCTGCACGGCGATGATGCTGTCCTTTTCCAGCATCAGCGCGCCGAGCACGGCTTCCTCCAGTTCGACCGCCTGCGGGGGCACGTTGCCGGCGGTGTCGGTCAGCGCCTCGAATGCCTCCCTGTTGCGTTGGGAGGGGTTATAATCTTTAGCCATGATTTATGCTTTCGTTCAGAGCCCAAAAATAGCGATTCGGGCGGAGAAAACAAAACGGCCGCGGCAAAGTTGTTGTCGAAAATCGTGTTGATGACACGATTCACCCGCAGACAGTCCCCGCAGCAGGGGATAACGCCCTGTTGAAAAAGAATTTTTAATTTCCGATCACTCCCTCACCCCCAGCTCCCGCCGCGAGACGGCGAGTGCCGCGATGCTGATCCGGCATCCGGGTGCGGCGCGCAGCATCTCCCCGGCGCACGAAAGCATCGTGCTGCCCGTCGTGAAGACGTCGTCCACCAGCAGGACGTGCCGCCCTTCGAGCCGTTCGGGACGGCGCACCGCGAAAGCCTCGTCGACGTTGCGGGCGCGTTCGCGCCGCGGTTTGAGGGCCTGACTCTCCGTATTGCGTTTGCGGCGGACGCTCCGGCGGTCCACCTCCGCGCCCAGCTGCGAGGCGATCCCCTCGGCGATGTACTCCGACTGGTTGTACCCCCTCCTGCACCGCTTGACGGGGTGCAGCGGCAGGGGCACGACCACCTCCACCCCGTCGTACAGCCCGCTCTCCTTCAGACAGCGGCCGTACCACTCGCCCATCGCGCGGGCCGTGCGCCACGCTCCGCGGTATTTGAATCCGCGGATCAGCTCCCGCCACCCGCTTCCGTGGATGTAGTAGAGAAACCCCGAAGCCCGCTCGACGGGCAGCATGTCCCGGCACTTCGCCAGCAGGGGATTGTCCGCCTCAAGCCAGAACCCCGTCAGGGGCGCCGTCGTGCGGCACAGCGTGCACACCGTGCGTTCGCCCTGCGCGAGCGGAGTGCCGCAGACAGGGCAGCGCGGCGGAAAGAAGAGCGCCGCGACGTCGCGCAGCAGGTCACTGAGGATCGACATTGCAGACGACGGTTATCGTTTTGAATTCGGGATTTTCGGCGAACGCCTTCAGCTCGGCGCCCAGCAGTGAGCGGGCCTTGGCCGACGAAGCGCCGCTTTCGATCTTGAGCAGCAGCCCCGCGAGATACTCGCCGCGGATGCGGTCCACCGGGGGCGTCATCGGCCCCAGCACGCGGCGGCCGAACCTGACGCGCAGGCGCGCCGCCAACTCCGTGACGCCGCGGCGCAGCAGCGCGACGTCGCGGTGGCGCAGCGTCAGCGAGGTCAGCCGCGCATAGGGCGGATAGAAGAACGCTTCGCGTTCGGAGAGCTGCATGCGGGCCATCCCGGCGAAATCGCCCGCCACGACCTGCCGGATCACGGGATGCCCCGGCTCGGAGGTCTGAATCACCACCTCGCCGCCGTCCGAGCGGCGTCCGGCGCGTCCGGCGACCTGCAGCATGAGCTGAAACGCCCGCTCCGCAGCCCTGAAATCGGGGTTGTTCAGCAGGTTGTCGGCATTGAGAATCCCCACCAGCGACACGCCGCCGAAGTCGAATCCCTTCGTAATCATCTGCGTCCCGACCAGAATATCGGTCTTGCGGGCTTCGAAATCGGAGATTATGGCGTTGAACGCCCGCTCGGAAGTCACGCTGTCACGATCCAGCCGGGCGACGCGGGCTTCGGGGAAGAGCCGGGCGATCTCCTCCTCGACCTTCTCCGTGCCGAATCCCCGCGGCAGCACCTCCGTCACCTCGCACGAAGGGCACTTCGCCGGCACCGGGGCCGTGTAGCCGCAGTAGTGGCAGACGAGTCTGGCGCCTCCCTTGTGGTAGGTCAGCGTCACATTGCAGTGGGGACAGCGGGCCGTCCACCCGCACTGAGAACACTCGACGTAGGGCGAGAATCCGCGGCGGTTCTGAAACAGCATCACCTGCCCGCCCCGTCCGAGCGTCTCCTCCATCTTGTCCAGCAGCAGTTTGTTGAAATGCGCATGCCGCTCGCCGCGCTTGGCGGCGCGGATCGTATCCGAAACGAATATTTCGGGCGGCCGGGCGTCGCCGTAACGCTCCGCCAGCACGGCACGGCCGTACTTCCCGCTCTCGGCGTTGAGCCACGTTTCGAGCGACGGCGTGGCGCTTCCCAGCAGCGTGCGGCCGCCCCACAGGCGGGCCATCACCACGGCGCAGTCGCGGGCGTTGTAGCGGGGCGCGGGATCGGCCTGCTTGTAGCTGGCGTCGTGCTCCTCGTCCACGATTATCAGCTGCAGATGCCTGAGCGGCAGAAATATGGACGACCGCACGCCGACGACGAACTCGCCCCCTTGGGAGCGGTTCAGCCGCAGGTAGGTCTCCGTGCGGCGACGGTTCGTAAGTTTCGAATGATAGGGGGTCACGCGACTGCCGAAGATGCGCTCCATGCGCCCGATCAGCTGCGCCGTCAGGGCGATTTCGGGCACGAGCAGCAGCACGTCGCCGCCCCGCGCCAGCGTTTCGGCGATCAGGTGTATGTAAATTTCGGTCTTCCCCGACCCCGTCACGCCGTGCAGCAGCGCCGCAGGCTTTTCGGCGAACTGCTCCCGCAGCGAACCGAGCGCTTCGCGCTGCGGCGCGGTCAGTTCGGGCAGCCGGAACGCCGAGCCGCCCCGCTCGACGGTGCGTTCGCGCTCCGTGCAGACGATATGCCCCTTGCGCTCCAGCGCATGCAGCACGGCATAGTCGGCCCGCAGCAGGCGGCGGGCCACCTCGCCCGTCGAAATCCGGGTCTCGTCCCCCGCCGACGCGATCTCCAGCAGGGCTTCGTACTGCTTGGGCGCGCGCCGTCCGAGCTTCTCGAAGACCTCGTGCAGGCGCCCTTCGTCGTGCAGCTCCCGCGCCAGCGCCACGTAACACTCCGTGCGGGGGCGGAACTCGTCTTCGGCGAACTCCTCCTCGGTATCGCCCGAAGGCTTCATCAGCGACGGCAGCGCCACACGCATCACCTCGCCCGCCGAACACATGTAGTACGCGGCGATCCACTCCCAGAGCGCCTTTTGCTGCGCCGAGAGCAGGGGCGCGTCGTACAGCACGCGCTGTATGGATTTGATTGTCCTGAACGGCGGACGGCGGTCATGCACCCGCCAAACGACGCCCGTATAGAATTTGCGGGGTCCGAACTGCACGGCTACCGCCGTCCCCTCCGCCACGTGCATCCCTTCGGGCACGGCGAACGTATAGGCGGGCTGCGCCAGCGGCAGTACTATGTCGGCATAGAGGGGCATCAGAGTTTGTTGAGCGCCTGAAATCCCTTGCCGTAAACGCCCATCACCGACCCCACGGTCATAAAGGCGTCGGGATCGATCGTCTTGACGAATTTCAGGATCATCGCGGTCTCGCGCTTGCGGCATACCACCATGACGATTTTCGACTGCTTCTTGGTGTACCACCCCTGCGAGTCGATGAGCGTCACGCCGCGGTGGATATTCTCGACGATGGCCTCCGCCATCTTCTCATAGTCGTGCGTCACGATGAAGACCTGACTCGACTGCTGGTTCCCGGCCATGATCATATCGACCGTATAGCCGAAGACCGCCGTCATCACATAGCCGTAGATCACCGTGTCGATATGGAATCCCACGAGCATCGACGATCCGATGATGACGAAATCCGAGTAGATGACGATCTTGCCGTAGCTGATCGTGCGGTACTTGTTGATGATCATCGCGGCGATGTCCGTGCCGCCCGTCGAGCCGCCCTGCGCGAAGCACATCGCCACGCCCATGCCGGCCAGTATGCCGCCGAGGATCACCGACAGAATACGTTCGAGGTGGAGGAAGTCGCCCTCCGGCAGCACCGACTGCCAGAAGTTCATCCCCAGCGAGATCACCACGACGCAGTAGACGGTCTTCACGCCGAAGTTCCAGCCGATGATGAATCCCGCGATCAGCAGCAGTATTCCGTTGATGATGAATACCATCGTACCGATCTGAATCGAGACGCCGAGCCACTCTTCGACGGCATGGCACAACACGAGCGACAGACCCGCGGCCCCTCCGCCGACGCCTTTGGCGGGCAGGATGCAGCCGATCCACGCGAAAGAGTACATGATCATGCCGACCGTCATCAGGAAATACTCCTTGACGGGCTTCAGCATCAGCTCCTTAATGATGGGTTTCATTTCGGTACGGAAATATTAGCAATTGCGAAGGCAAAGATAGTGCAAACTGAGGGCAAAAGCAAGTTCACTTGCATTTTGCCGGAGCGCCGCCTATCTAAGACATAGTGCAGGCAGGGCGCAATGGCAAATAAATTTGCCGGTTGCCGCGGTGCCGCCTGTCCGAACCTATCACAGCGACTGTAAAGATACAAAAATTTCGCCTTGATACGCATTTCGTTCCTCCAGTCTTTTTTCGAGCATCGCCAGCAGCTGTTCGTTGCGCACCAGCCCCCAGTTGCGGCCGTAATGGTAGCGGGGCGGCGCCTCGCTCGCGAACCGCTCGACAACCAGATCGGGCCGCAGGCGGCGCAGCACCTCGACGAAAAGGTCGATGTACTCGCCGATCTCCCAGAAGCGGAAGCGGCCGGGGTCGGCGTCGTATTCGGCGGCCATCGCCGTGCCGCGGAATACCTGCAGCTGATGGAATTTCAGCGTCGTGAGCGGCAGCGAATTGATCGCCGCGACCTGCTCCAGCAGCATCGCGTCCGTCTCGCCCGGCAGTCCGAGGATAAAGTGCGCCCCGACGTGCAGTCCCCGCGCGGCGGTCATCTCCACGGCGCGGCGCGCGCAGGCGAAGTCATGCCCGCGGTTCACCGCCCGCAGCGTCTCGTCGCGGGTCGATTCGATGCCGTACTCGACGGCCACGTACCTCCCGCGCGCCAGCTCCGCGAAATAGTCCAGCTTTTCGGCGTCCACGCAGTCGGGCCGCGTGCCGACGACGATGCCCGCCACGTCGGGATGCGCCAGCGCCTCGCCGTACACCTCCTTCAGCCGCTCCAGCGGCGCATAGGTGTTCGAAAACGACTGGAAGTAGACCAGATACTTCGACGCCGTGCGGTAACGCCTGCGGTGGAACTCGATCCCCTCCTCGATCTGCCGCCGCACCCCCTTGGCCGGCATGCAGTACGAGGGAGTGAACGCCCCGTTGTTGCAGAACGTACATCCTCCCCCGCTTATCATTCCGTCCCGGTTGGGACACGTGAACCCGGCGTCCACCGACAGTTTCTGCACGCGGCAGCCGAACATGCGGCGAAAATACCCCGAATAGGAGTTGAACCGCCTGTTATCGCCCCACGCATACATCGCTACAATCCCCAGTCCGAAGGGTTATAGGTATCCTTGGGCGCATTGGGCACGTTGGTAAAGAACTGGAACCCGCTCAGCCGCTCGACCTCCGCGACGCTGCGCATATCGCTGCGCGAGGGTTTGTGCCCCTTCTGCATGGCATGGCTCATCACAAAGGCCGCGCACTGCAGCTCCTCGCGCGAACAGCGCAGCACCGATTTGCCGGACTTGGCGTTCTTCGTCCGCAGCATGGCGTAGTAGAACATGGTCGGAACGCCCGCCTGCTGACCGCCGAAGGCGGCCTTCTTGGGTGAAGCCGTATTGCCGTACGAGTCGGTCCACGTCTTGTAGTAAGCCCCGACGACCACATAGAGCGTATCGCCCACATTGGCACTCTCGGTCGAATCCCAATAGGTGTCTATCAGGTCTTCGAGGTTGTTCCACGCGCCGCCGCCCGTATTGAACGTCCCGCCGTGCTGGGGCGCGATATTGGTGTAGTAGCAAACCTGCCTGCGCATGACGGCCGTTCTCGAACGTTCGCGGTTGCCCAGCATGTGGCCCTTGTTGTAGGGACTGGCGAGGGACTTCGACGCCGGCTGTATGCCCGCCGGAACATCCGGGTCCTGACTGTAGCTGCGGTTCCCGCTCTTGGTCACATAACAGTTGTGCAGCGGCGCGGCCACCCATACGGGACCGTGATTCTCGGCGCTGTAACATACCGTGTAGTTGCGGGCGTTGTAGTTTCCGACCTTGAAGTCGCTGATCGTATGGTAGGCGTAATGGTAATCGCCGTTCTTCACCTCGACGGGCAGTTCGGGCCAGCCCGAAAACTTCGTCAGCCCCGGATTCGGACCGGGTCCGGGTCCGTCGCCCGCATCGGTCGTAAAGGCCGCCTCTCCGCTCTCATAGGTCTTTCCGCCCGCAGCGACGCACAAACGGAACGTATAGTCCGTCGAAGCGTCCAGCCCCGAAAGCCGGACGCTCTTCGCACCGGGCTGCGCACTCACGGCTTCGCGTTTCGAAACGCCGCCCGTCCCGTAGAGGAAATAGACCTCGGAAACAGGCTCCGCGCCCTGATAGGCGAACGTACAGCTCACCACCGCCGAAGAGGAGGTCACCTCCGAGTAGGCGGGCTGCCCGAATACCGGCGCATTCCCCGGATCGCTCCCCGTCCCGGTCCGGAAGGAGACCGATTCGCTCTGCATGCGCCCTGCGCCGCCCAGCTCCAGATAAGCGTATACCAAGTAGTCGGTTTCGGGTTCGAGGTCGCTCAGACGGCACGAAAGCGCATTCCCGCTCACCTCCACCGGCTCGGCGTCGAAATAGCCGTCCGCGGCTCCGATCCGCGTGTATACGAACCCCGCGCCGCTCTCGGTCAGCACGCCGTCGGCGAATTTCGTGCGGCAGGAGATCTCCGCCGTCGTTCCCGAAACCACCGCTTCGGGTTTCAGGAACCACGTGTCCCCCTTCTCCGCGCCGTCGTCTCCGCAGGAGGCGAAAGCCGCGGAAATACCTGCCAGCAAAACTGTCAATAATCTTTTCATCTTCTATTTTTCGGTTAACAATCCCTCATTTTGGAATCTATCCAGATGGTCACCGGACCGTCGTTCACCAACGCCACCTGCATGTCGGCGCCGAACTCCCCCGTCGGCACCTCCCGGCCCAGCAGCTCGGCCACACGGGCCGTGAAACGCTCGTACATCGGGCGCGAGACGGCTTCGGGCGCCGCCCTGACGTACGACGGGCGGTTGCCCTTGCGGGTCGAAGCCTGCAGCGTGAACTGGCTCACCACCAGCACCTCGCCGCCGACCTGCCGAACGTCGAGGTTCATCACCCCCTGCCCGTCGTCGAAAATCCGCAGACGGACCAGCTTGCCCGCCAGATACTCCATATCTTCGTCCGTGTCCTCCACGCCCACGCCGACCAGCACCAGCAGGCCCTGCCCGATCCGGGACAGCTCGACGCCGCCGACGCTGACGGAAGCGTTCTTCACACGCTGAATCAACAATCGCATATTTTCCGGTAAATCAACGGGTTTCGAAATAAGCCCACAGGTTGTCGTCCGCAGGCGCGGGAGCCGTGACGCTCACAGGTTCACGGCGCACGGGGTGTTCGAACTCTACCCGCCGCGAATGGAGCGAGATGCCGCCGCCGGGCAGCGAACGCCGCGCGCCGTATTTCAGGTCGCCGCGGATCGGACACCCGATCTTCGACAACTGGGCGCGGATCTGATGGTGACGCCCCGTCAGCAGCTCCACCTCGACGAGCGTATAGTTGGTCCCCGCCCCCAGCGTTTCGTAACGCAGGCGCGCCTCCTTGGCGCCGGGCTTCGGCCCGTCGCAGGCCCGCGAGCGGTTGGTGCGGGCGTCGCGCAGGATGTAATGGCGCAGTTCGCCGCTTTCGGGGTCGGGCGTCCGTTCGGTCAAGGCCCAGTAGACCTTGCGGATGCGGCCCTCGCGGATCATCTCGTTGAGCCGCGTCAGGGCCTTCGAGGTCTTGGCGAACAGCACCGCGCCGCTCACCGGACGGTCGATGCGGTGCACCACGCCGAGGAACACGTCGCCGGGCTTGGCGTCGCGGCGTTTGACAAAGGCCTTTATCTGGTCTTCGAGCGCGCTTTCGCCCGACGGATCGGGCTGCACCAGATCGCCGCAGCGTTTATTGACGATCAGCAGATGATTGTCTTCGTAGAGGATATCTTCGGGAGTGAACATTTTTCGGGTATTTCTAAAAGCGGCCTGTACTTCAACGCAACGTTTCCCCGCCGTCGGCGGGCCGCGCCGCCGAAGCCGGTATCTCGGACATGCTCGCTGCGGGTCAGAGCACGAACGTAAAGGGCAGCAGCAGTGCCGCCGAATCGACGGCCGTCGCCGTGCCGCCGCCGCTCATGACCACCCGCATGGGCGCGCCCTGACGGCGTTCGACGTCCACCATCACCTGACGGCACTGGCCGCAGGGATAGCATTCGCGCTCCGAGGGATCGGAAGCGATCGCCAGCGTCTCGATCGGATCGTCGGCATAATTGGCCTGCGCATAGAACATCAGCGTCCGCTCGGCGCAAAGCCCCGCGGGATAGACCTCGCTCTCGAAATTGCTTCCGTAGAGGATTTTCCCGCTGCGCAGCCGCGCAGCCGCCCCCACCCGGAACTTCGAATAGGGCGCATTGGCGTTGGCCGTGGCCCGTTCGGCCTCCCGAACCAGCTCACGGTCCGCATCGGACAGCTCGGCAAGAGCCGCATAATGCTCGTAGTTGAAACAAAACTGTTTTTCCATAACTCCTCCTTTTTTAAGGGGCAAAGTAAACAAAGATAGTACAATTTTTCGGAATCCGCACCATCCGGCGCCGTTTTTCGCACCCGACGGGCTTCGTCCGCGACCACGCCCGGCCTTCCTCCGCACTCCGCCCGCGAATCCGGGACCCGAAGCGCAACAACCTCCGTCCGCGACACCCTGAGACGACGAAGAGGACGCCCTTCGCGGGACATCCTCTTCGCATATGCCGCCGGAGAGCTACTCCAGCACGAATTTCGCCTGCACGTTGTACTGCAGCTTGATGGTCTTGAAGTCGAGCGGTTCGTCCGCCGCGGCCTCTTCGCCATACCCGGCCTTCGCACTGCGCATCACGGCCATGTTGTCATACAGCACCGGCATCACGTTGTTGTTCGAGTCGTAAATGTAGAAGCACTTGCCGACATTCTGCCCGATCGCCCCGGCCAGCGTCTGGGCGCTCTGCTTGGCGTTCTGCATCGCTTCGACGCGCACCTGCTCCTTATACTCGTCGATCTTCGAGTGCGACACCTTCAGGATCGAAACGTTCGAGATTCCGAGTCCGTCGAGCGCCTGCCACACCTTGGCCACCTCGGCCGACGATCCCAGCTGAAGCTGGTACTTGGCCGTCGCCACCGAAGTGTTCTTCTTGAAGAACTCGCTCGAAAGGTTGGCCACCTTCAGCTGCTTCTCGACGTTCACGCCCAGCCGCTTGAGGGCCGCGATCATGTCGCGCTGCTGGCTCTCGACCGAAATCTTGCCCTTCGAGTCGCGTTCGTTGATGACGATCGAGAGGTAGAACTCGTCGGGCGTGATCTCCTTCTCGGCGCGTCCGTTCACCTGAATATAGCTGGGGAAAGCCTCCTGCATCTGTGCCGCCGCGGGAAGAGCCATCAGCGCCACCGCCGCCATTAAAATCAGTTTTTTCATATTTTCCGTTTTTTAGGTAACTGTCTTGCAAATAAAACGCCAAAAATCCGAAATACTGCATCCCCACTCCGGAATCATGCCTTGAACGACCCTATTTCGATCAGGTTGCCTTCGGGGTCGGCCACGTAGCAGGTGCGCTGGCCCCACGGTTCGGTTGTGGGTTCCATGACGGGCCGAGCGCCTTTGGCGACGACCTCGCGGAAGGCCGCATCGACCGCCGCATGGTTTTCGACGCTCAGGGCGATCTCGTAATGCCCGTTCACCGGGCCGGCATAGCCGAACCTGCGGCCGGTCATCTTCTCGAAATCCGCCCTGCGGTAGAGCAGGAACAGCGTTCCGTCCTTTTCCAGATAGACGTTCGAGGCGTTTTCATCCTCGCGGATCTCGAATCCCAGCACGTCGCGGTAGAAGCGGACCATGGCCGGCATCCGCTCGACGAATATCCCGAAACCGTCCAGTCTCATCGCCGTACGAGTTTCACGACGTTTTCCACATGGTGCGTGTGGGGGAACATGTCCACGGGCTGTACCGCCTCGACGCGGTAATCGGCGTCGAGCAGCGCCAAGTCGCGGGCCTGCGTGGCGGGATTGCAGCTCACGTAGACGATCCGCCGGGGCGCGGCGCGCAGGATCACCCCGATCACCGGCTCGTCCACGCCCGCACGCGGCGGATCGAGGATGATCACGTCGGGACGGCCGTTGGCGGCGACGAACCCGTCGCTCAGCACCTGCTTCATGTCGCCCGCATAGAAAACCGTATTCCCGATGCCGTTGATCTGCGAATTGACCTTCGCATCGGCGATCGCTTCGGGTACATACTCCACGCCCACCACCCGGCTGCACCGCGCGGCGCAGAAATTGGCGATGGTCCCCGTCCCGGTGTAGAGGTCGTAAAGCACGTCCTCCGGTTTGAGGTCCGCGAACTCCCGCGCCACCTTGTAAAGCTCGTACGCCTGCGCCGAATTGGTCTGGTAGAACGACTTCGGCCCCACCTTGAACTGCAGCCCCTCCATCTCTTCGACGATATGGTCCTTCCCTTTGTAGCAAACCGGATCGAGGTCCCCGACCGAATCGTTGAATTTGGTGTTGACGATGTAGAACAGCGACGTGATCTGCGGGAAATTCGCCGCCAGATGGTCCAACAGCGCGGCGATCCGCTCCCGGTCGTCCTCGCCGAACACCACGATCACCATCACCTCGCCCGTCGAAGCCGTGCGGACGATCATGTTGCGCATCAGCCCCCGGTGTTCGCGGGCGTTGTGGAACGTGTAGCCGTTTTCGATGCAGAAGCGTCTGGTCTCGGTGCGGATGTCATTCGACGGATCGGGCTGAAGCCAGCACTTGTCGATGTCCAGCACCTTGTCGAACATGTTGGGAATATGGAATCCGAGCGCGGGCGCGGCATCGAAGTCCGTCCCGCTCTCCACCTCTTCGCGCGTCAGCCAGCGGCGGTCGGCGAAGGTGAATTCGAGCTTGTTGCGGTAAAACCGGGTCTGCTCCGACCCCAGACAGGGCGCGATCTGCGGCAGTGCGATCTTGCCGATGCGCGTCAGCTGGTCGCGCACCTGCTCGGTCTTGAAGCGCAGCTGTTCCTCGTAGGGCAGGTTCTGCCACTTGCAGCCCCCGCAAACCCCGAAATGGGCGCAGAAGGCCTCCGCGCGCAGCGGCGATTTTCTGACGTAGCGGACCACGAATCCCTCCATGAACCTGCGGCGCTTGGAGCGTATCTGCACATCCACCACATCGCCCGGAACGGTCAGCGGCACGAACACCACCACGTCGTTCCAGCGTCCCATCGCCTTGCCTTCGGCGGCGAGCGTCGTTATTTCAAGCCCCTCGATGAGGGGATAATTTGCCTTTTTGCGAGCCATCGTCTTCCAATTTGCGGCAAAGATAGTGCAAGCTGAGGGCAAAAGCAAGTTCGCTTGCATTTTGCCGAAGCGCCGCCCTCGCCCTTCACCTCCGCCGACACGGCGATCAGGCCGCCGCACCCGTTCCGTTTCAGACCCCCGCAGCCCGGCCGGGGCCGCCGCCTACTCCTTTCTCTTCGCTCCGGCCCTCGCCCTCACGCCGCCCAGCCAGAACCCCAGCGCAAAGGGTCCCCCGATCAGCACCGCGAGCGCCGACACCACGTACAGCAGCACCTTGCCCACCAGCCCCGGCACCGCGTCGAGCGTCGTCCGCACCACCTCGCCGGCCGTCTGCCGCAGCTGCTCGACCAACGCCTGCCGCTCTCCGGTCACATACCGCTGCAGCTCGTCGCGCTGGCGGTCGAAATCGGCGAAGGCGTTATCGACGCTGTAATTCATCGTATATATCAGCTGCGTCACCTGTTTGTTCAGCTCGTCCAGCACCCGGTCCGATATTTCGGGCAGATGCTCGGCCACGACGACGATGCGCGTGAAACTGCGTTCGAGCGAGTCGAGGCGCGCCCCGACCTCCATGCGCAGGCTGTCCTGCTGCAGCTGCATTTCGAGAATGTCCTTCGACCAGCCGACACTGCTGGCCAGCTGCTGCGTCTGGCTGCTCACGCGGTCGTTCACGTCGGCCAGCACTTCGGCGATCGAACCCGTCGCATAGACGTGCTCTACGCCGTTCTCGCGCAGGAACTCGATCCACGCAAGGGTGGTGTTCGAAGCCTCCATCCCCTCGTCGGAGGGATTGTCCCGCACATACTGCGCGACAAAACGCTCCATCAGCCCGTAACGCTCCTCCGCCAGCACCTGCCGCGCCAGCCGCGCGGCCCGGCGGTCGAGCCGCGCCGCCGCATCGCGCGCCATGCTGCTCTGCGCCCCGAACAGCAGCGAATCGGGCGCCGCCGCAAACCGTTCGTTCATCCGCCGGCAGAGTATCCACATGTCGGCCAGCGCCACGTCGGGAATCCCCTGCATGGCGGCCGAAACGCCCGCCCGCGTGGCGCGTATTTTCCACCGCACGGCGGCGACCCGCGTAGCCACATCCGGCGCCGCTTGGGCAATCGAATCGGCCGTGCGCGCCACCTCTGCGGCCATGTCGTAATAGAATCCGCGCGTCATCGTCCGCACGTTCATCTCCTCTTTCGACAAGGGGTCGCCCGTAGCCACGGCGACCTTCAGCAGCGAACACCCCGTCAGCGCAAGCGCGGCGCACAAGGCTGCCGCGGCCTGCAAAAGCGCATATCCGTTTATTTTCATAGCTCCGATTCTACACAACTACCGCTCCATTTTCCGCTCCATCTCGCGGATATAGCGCACCGCCGCGAAGTGCCCGGCCTGCGGCATGTTGCCGTGGTCGAAACCGTCGAACTCGTAAATCCGCACGTCGGGATGCCCCGCCACGCGCATCATGCGCCAGAAGTAGGCGTTCTCCTCGTAGCGGCCCAGCATCTCCCGCTCCCTGTCACCCGAAAGGATCAGGATCGGGCGGCAGTCGGGCCGCACGTAATTGAGCGGCGCCATGTCGTCCACCACCACCTGCGTGTCGGGAATCCCCATCTCGCGGCGGCGCGCGAAGTGGGTCACCACCTGCCCGCTGTAGGGAATCAGCGCCGCGAAGGTCGTGTCGGGGTCGATGCCGTAGGGTTCGAGCCAGCGCTTGTCCAGCCCGATCATCGAGGTCAGATAACCGCCCGCCGAGTGGCCCGCCACGAAAATCCGCCGCGGATCGCCGCCGTACTCGGCGATATGCTTCACCACCCACGCCGCCGACGCGGCCGCATCGTCCACGCAGTCGGCCACCTTCACGTGCGGCGAGAGCCGGTACTCCACGCCCACCACGGCGAATCCCTTCTCCTTCAACGCTTCGGGGATATCGCGCCGCCCGCCCGTCAGGCCGCCGCCGTGATACCATATGACGGTCGAGAAGCCTTCCTTATCCGCCGGATAATAGAGGTCCAGCCGGCACATCGTGTCGATGTTCCGGTCGCCCCCGGCGTCGCGGTAGGCGATGTTTTTCACGGTCCTGTAGGCGCCCGGCCGGGCCGCGCCTACCGCGCCGCACACGGCCAGTGCGAAAATCAAAGCGACGAGTCGTTTCATGTCGAGATAAGTTTATTCGGGTCATAAAGATAGGTAAAATCCGGTAAAAAACGCTATATTTGCCCATGATAAACATCCGCCCGGAGACGATGCGGCCCGGCCCGTCCGGTCTGCACAGTCTTTGCACAAACACATTACGATTCCGAAAAACGACCGAATTATGAAAATAGCCTGCCTGCAATTCAACCCGATACAGGAGAACACCTACGTCGTCTGGGACGACACCTCCGAAGCCGTCGTCATCGACGCCGGCAACAGCAACCCGCGCGAAGACGCCGCGCTCGACAACTTCATCGCCCAGCACGGACTCAAACCCGTTCTGGCGGTCAACACCCACGGCCATTTCGACCATACGCTGGGCGTCGCGCACCTCAAGAAACGCTACGGCATCCCCTTCGCGCTCTCGTCCAAGGACCAGTTCCTGCTGGACAACGCCTCGACCAGCGGCAGCATCTTCGGCGTTGCGGTCGGCGAGATGCCCCCGGCGGACATCGACCTCGACACGACGCCCGAAATCCGCTTCGGCCATACCGTCCTGCGCGTGATCCACACCCCCGGCCACACCCCCGGCCATGTGGCGCTGTTCGACCCCGAATCCAAATCGCTCTTCACGGGCGACACGCTCTTCCGCGAGTCGATCGGCCGCACCGACCTGCCGGGCGGCGACTATTCGTGGATCATGCGTTCGATCCTCGACTCCCTGATCCCGCTGGGCGAAGAGGTCCGCGTCTACCCCGGCCACGGCCCCGAATCGACCATCGGCCACGAAATGCTCTACAACCCCTTCGTCGTCGAGGTCCTCAACCAAGAAGTGAACTACAAGAACTGAGGCCCCGCCTCGACACCGCAGCGGACACCGTCCGGGAAAATCCGCTCCGCAAACCACCGGAAACGTGAAGACACTGATCCATAAAATCCTCTACCGAACCCTGCCGCTCGAAGGCTACCTGCGCGCCGTGAGCCGCCTGTTCTTCCTCTGGCAGCGGCTCGGCATCGGGCGTTACGCCCCCGCCACCGAATACGTCTACCACCTGCCGCGGCTCGTCCGCGCGGGCGACACGGCCGTCGACATCGGCGCCAACCTCGGCTACTACGCCCGCACGCTCTCCCGGCTGACCGGCCCGACGGGCAGGGTCTACGCCGTGGAACCGGTTCCCCCGATCCTCGCCGTCCTGCGCCGCAACCTGCGCCGCTGCCGCAACGTCGAGATACTCCCCTACGCGCTGGGCACCGAGAACAAACCGATCACGATGGCCAACGACTCGGCGCGCGAGACGGGCTACTTCGGCACGGGACAGAACTTCGTCAACGACAGCGGCGCGGCGGCCGCCGCGGAGTTCTCGGCCCGGATGCGCCGGGGCAGCGAACTCTTCGCCGGACTCGAACGCCTCGACTTCGTCAAATGCGACATCGAAGGCTACGAAGTCGTGGTGCTGACCGAACTCCGCCCGCTGCTCGAACGCTTCCGCCCCACGGTGCTCGTCGAGACGGGCGGCGGCAACCGCCCCCGCATCGTCGAACTCTTCACAGCGCTGGGCTACAAGGCCTTCACCCTCGAACACGGACGGGAAATCCCCCTGACCGCCGCAAGCGTCAAGGACATCATCTTCCGTCCGCAGTAATTTCAATTTTTCAATTCAGAAACATGCGCATCGACATCCTGACAGTCGTCCCCGAACTGCTGACCTCCCCGCTCAACGAATCCATCCTGCACCGCGCGCAGGAGAAGGGGCTGGTCCAGATCGTCGTCCATAACCTCCACGACTACGCCCACGACCGCCGCAAGACCACCGACGACTACCCCTTCGGCGGCGAAGCGGGCATGGTCCTCAAGTGCGAACCGGTCTTCGAACTGATCGAGAAACTCCAGTCCGAGCGGCATTACGACGAGATCATCTACACCTCGCCCGACGGCATACGCTACGACCAGCACGAGGCCAACCGCCTCTCGACGCTCGAAAACATCATCATCCTCTGCGGCCACTACAAGGGCATCGACCACCGCATCCGCGAACACCTCGTCACGCGCGAAATCTCGATCGGCGACTACGTGCTCACGGGCGGCGAACTGGCGGCCTGCATCATCGCCGACTCGGTCGTGCGGATCATCCCGGGCGCCATCGGCGACGAAGCCTCGGCGCTCACCGACTCGTTCCAGGACAACCTGCTGGCGCCGCCGGTCTACACGCGCCCGGCCGAGTTCCGCGGCTGGAGGGTTCCCGACGTGCTGCTCTCGGGCAACTTCGCCCAGATCGCCCGGTGGCAGGACGAACAGTCCCTCGAACGCACCCGGCAGCTGCGGCCCGACCTGCTGGGCGAATAAGCGAATGCCATGAAACGGAAGACTTCGCTCATCGTCTGGGGTGCCGTCCTGCTGCTCGCCGCCTACGGCATCTACGACCTCGTACGGGAGGTCAGGCGCAGCTATACTTCCTGCTACGCACACACCTATTCGCATGCCATCGGGCAGATGATGGGGCCGCGGTTCGATTCGCTCACACCCCGGGGCGAGGGCATCCGCATCGGGGTGGTCGACGCCGGTTTCGGCGGGCTGCGCGACGACCGCTTCACGCGCCGTCTCCGGGTCGCGGACTACCTCGACCTGACGGACGGCGACACGACGGGATTCTTCCGCGACGACTGCGACCACGGCACCCGAGTCACACGGAACATCGGGGGCTTCTCCAACGACACCCTGCTGGGGCTGGCCTGCAAAGCCGACTACTACCTGGTGAAATCCGACCTCGAGCACGGCGAGCCGCGCGAGGACGAACGCCGCCTGTGCCGGGCCCTGGCCTGGCTCGCACAACGGCAGGTCGACGTGGTCAACATCTCGCTGGGCTATACCGTATTCGACGATTTCGACGGCTATACGCCGCAGATGCTCGACGGCCGCACGGCGCTCTGCTCGCGTTTTCTCGACAGCCTGCTCGATGCGCACCCGCGCATGGTCGTCGTACAAAGCGCCGGCAACGAGGGGAAAAACAAATGGCGCCACATCTCGTTCCCCGGGGATGTCGCCGAGGCCGTCACGGTCGGCGCGGCCGACTCCGAAGGCACGGGGCGTTCGGGCAAGAGCGGCACCGGCTACTACCCGCACCCCGTCAAGCCCGACCTGGTGGTGTACGACTCCCCGAACGGCACGTCGTTCTCGACGCCCGTGGTCACGGGGCTGTGCGCCGTCCTCATGGGGTACAGGCCGATGGAACGCCGCGAGCTGATCCGCCTGCTGCACGCTTCGGGCACCCGCAGCGCAGCGCCCGACCTCGAAACGGGCTACGGCATCCCGCAGTGCGACACCCTGCTCGGATTCCTGGATACCCCCGCTGAATTACAAACCCTACCGCTAAACGCAACGCAATGAAATACTACCTCATCGCCGGCGAGCCCTCGGGCGACCTGCACGGCTCGAATCTGATAAAAGGACTCCTCAAAGCCGATCCCGAAGCACGGCTGCGCTTCTGGGGCGGCGACCTGATGGCCGCGGCGGGCGGCGAGGCGAACCTGGCCAAGCACTACCGCGAAACCTCGTTCTTCGGCATCGTGCAGGTGCTGAAAAACCTGAGGACGATCAAACGGCAGATGCGCGAATGCCGGGCCGACGTCGCGGCATTCGCCCCCGACGTGCTGATCCTGGTCGACTACCCCGGCTTCAACATGAAGATGGCGCGCTGGGCCAAAGAGCACGGCATCCGCACCTTCTATTACATCGCCCCGAAGGTCT
>ERZ857951.1959-NODE-1959-length-19607-cov-5.318842_pt1 | contig 19607 bp, 20 predicted proteins | sample MGYA00519759_ERZ857951 | MGnify/ENA primary metagenome ERZ857951 (study PRJEB31778, sample SAMEA3449377) | human gut metagenome | biome: human gut; feature: human-associated habitat; material: faeces | place: United Kingdom | collected 2010/2012 ...
CGCTGAAGTTCTACGCCTCCGTCCGCATCGACGTCCGCCGGATTGAGGCGCTGAAAAACGGCGGCGAGGTGGTGGGCAACCGGACCCGGGCCAAGGTCGTGAAAAATAAAGTGGCGCCACCCTTCCGGGAGGCGGAATTCGACATTATGTACGGCGAGGGCATCGCCCACACCGGCGAACTGATCGACTTGGGCGTCCGGCTGGGTATCATCACCAAGGCCGGTTCCTGGTTCTCCATGGGCGAGGTCCGCATCGGTCAGGGCCGGGACGCCGCCAAGAAGTATCTGGAGGAAAATCCCGATATTGCCGCCGATGTGGAGGCGCAGATCCGGGCCAATTTCGATAAGCTGATGGGCAACCAGTCCCGGATCGCCGCTGCCAAGGCCGCCGGCAAGGCGGTGAACGTCTCCGCCGACGATTTCAACGATGAGGATTGACCGCATTGAAGCCTCCAAGCATAAGCGGGGGCGGGTGCTGGTATTTCTGGCAGACGGCAGTCTGCTGAAGGTGACGGAGCAGGAGCTGCTGACCTTTGGTCTGCGCTCCGGCGATGAATTGGACGAGGAAACCCTGACGCGGCTGAAGGAGGCCGCCGGGGTGTCCAACATCAAGACCACGGCGGCGGACCTCGTTGGCCGTCGGGCCATGAGCCGCCGGGACCTGGAGAAGAAATTGCAGGAAAAGGGAGCCTCAGAGACCGAGGCCCGCTATGCCGGAGAGTGGCTGGAAGCCATCGGCGCGCTGGATGACGGCGCCTATGCCGCCGCACTGGTGCGGCACTGCGGCGATATGGGATACGGTCCCCGGCGGGCCAGAGAAAAGCTGCGGGAAAAGGGCGTGCCTCAGGAACTTTGGGACGAGGCGCTGGACGAGCTGCCCTCGGACGGGGAGCAGATCGACCGCTTTTTGCAAAGCAAGCTCCACGGCCGGTCCCCGGAGGATAAGGAGAAGAAGCGGCTGACGGACGCCCTTCTGCGCCGGGGGTTTTCTTGGGGCGAGGTGAAGTCCGCCTGGGGCCGCTATGGTTCTGAGATCTGGGAGGAGTGATCCCGGAGGTTATATCCGCGGAGCCGAGGATCAGTCTCAAAGACTGTGAAATTTTTGGTTCTGATTGCGCATTCGTTATTTCCGCCCGGAGGGGCGTATTCGATCATACCGGAGGAATCCATTTTGAGCTATAATGTATCATTCATTTCCCTTGGCTGCGCCAAGAATCAGGTGAACTGCGAGCAGATGATGGCTCTGTGCGCCGAGGCAGGCTACTCCATTCAGGCCCAGCCGGAGGGCTGCGACGTGGTGGTGGTGAACACCTGCGGCTTTCTGGCGTCCGCCTGCGAGGAGGCCATCGAGAACATTTTAGAGATGGCGGAGCTGAAAAATGCGGGGCAGGTGAAAAAGATCTTAGTCACCGGCTGCATGACCCAGCGCTATAAAGAGGATATTTTCCACGAGCTGCCGGAGGTGGACGGCCTGCTGGGTACCGGCAGCTACGGCGACATTGCCACGGCCATCGCCGAGGTGATGGAAAAGGGCGAAAAACCCTGCCATCTGGGGAATATCCACACTGCCAACCAAAGCGGCGAGCGCATTTTGTCCACGCCCCCGTGGTATGCCTATCTGCGGATCGCCGAGGGCTGCGACAACCACTGCGCCTACTGCGTGATCCCCTCCCTCCGTGGCAAGTACCGCAGCCGTCCCATGAACGAGCTGCTGGACGAGGCAGCGGAGCTGGCCTCCGCCGGGGTGAAGGAGCTGATCGTCATTGCCCAGGACATCACCCGGTACGGCACGGACCTCAACGGTGAGCATCAGCTGGCGAAGCTGCTGAAGGAGCTTTGCAAGCTGGACTTCCATTGGATCCGGCTCCATTACCTCTACCCCACGGACACCACCGACGAGCTGATCGATGTGATCGCCAGCGAGCCGAAGATCGTGAAGTATCTGGATATTCCCATCCAGCACTGCAACGATACCATTTTAAAGGCCATGAACCGCCGGGACACCAAGGCGGACCTGCTGGCCCTGCTGAAAAAACTGCGGGAGAAGGTTCCCGGTCTGGTGCTGCGGACCAGCCTCATTGCGGGCTTGCCCTACGAGGATGACGCGGCCTTTGAAGAACTGTGTGACTTCCTGCGGGAGGTTCGCATCGAGCGGGCGGGGGTATTCCCCTTCTCCCCTGAGGAGGGCACGAAGGCGGCCCTCATGGAGCACGTGGACATGGAAGAGGCCCAGCGCCGCGCGGAGCTGGCGGTGGATGTCCAGTCTGACATCATTGACGCCTACAATGACTCCATCTTAGGTGAAGAGCGGGAGGTCCTCTGCGAGGGGTACGATTCTCAGGCTCAGATGTTCTACGGACGCAGCTATGCTGAGTCCCCCGACATCGACGGACGGATCTGGTTCACCACCGACAGCGAGATCGCTCCCGGCAGCTTTGTGAATGTCCGCCTGACCGGCACCATGGACGGTGAGACCACCGGCGAGCTTGTGTGAAGGTGATTGTTTTTCCTTGAAAACCCTGCGAAAGGATGTATATTATGAATTTACCCAATAAACTGACCATGCTGCGGATCCTGCTGATCCCGGTGTTCATGGTGGTGCTGTACTGGGGCTTCCCCGGTGCCACCTGGGTGGCGCTGGCCATTTTTATCATTGCCAGCTTTACCGATCTGCTGGACGGGAAAATCGCCAGAAAGTACAACTTAGTCACGGATTTCGGCAAGTTTGCCGACCCGCTGGCAGATAAAATGCTGGTGACGGCGGCCATGCTATGGTTTGTGGAAATCGGGCAGATGCCTGCTTGGGCGCTGCTGATTGTAATTGTGCGGGAGTTCGCCGTCAGCGGCCTGCGGATGATCGCCAGCGACAAGGGGCGGGTCATCGCCGCAGGCTGGTCGGGAAAGGTGAAAACCGCCAGCACCATGGTGTGCATCGTCATCATGTTCCTGCCGATCCCCGGCTGGCTCAATACCGTGTGTGTGGCAGTGATCGCCATCACCACCCTGTATTCCGGCGTGGAATACTTTGTGCTGAACCGGGACATAATCGCCACAGCCTGAGAATTGAAATCAAAAATGAAAAAGGTGCGGGAACTTAAGTTCCCGCACTTTTTAACATTCAGTATACTCGCACAGCTCCCGGACCTTGGCCTGAATACTTTTTAAATCCAGAAAGGTCTCCGGGCGCTTCTGCTCATCCCGCAGCAGCGCCGCCGGGTGATAGATGGCCGTCATCTGGACGCCGCCCCGCTGGAACCACTGACCGTGCTCTTGGGTGATCTTGAAATCTTCTTTGATGATGGCTTTGGCAGCAATCCGACCCAGACAGACGATGATCTTGGGCTTCATCAGTGCTGCCTGCCGCCGCAGATAGCCGATGCAGGCGTCCTGTTCGACATTCAGAGGGTCCCGATTCTGAGGCGGGCGGCACTTCACCACGTTGGCGATGTAGACCTTGGTGCGGTCCAGATGGATGATCTCCAGCATATCGTCCAGCAGCTGCCCGGCCCGGCCTACAAAGGGGATGCCCTGCTCGTCCTCGTGCTGGCCGGGGCCTTCACCGATGAGCATGATCTCCGCCGTCTCGCAGCCGTCCCCAAACACCACATGGGTCCGGGTGTCCGCCAGTGCGCAGCCCCGGCAGGCGCCGCAGTCCTGTTTTAAGCGCTCCCAGCTATCCGCCATAGGATCCCCCGCCTTTCTGAAATAGCCTTGTTTAAGTATAGCATATTGTTTTCTCCCGTGCAAGCGTATAAGGCAGTGGCGGTCTGCCGATACTGACAGGGCATCAAGCAGAGGAGGGCGGCGTATGGCGGAATATTTGTGGATCTTCTGGAGCTTCAGCCTTTTAGGATGGGTGCTGGAGCGGCTGTTTGCTGCCGTGACCCGGTCTCCCCGGCGGAGGAGACGATGTCTGCTGCTCCTGCCGCTCTGCCCGGTATACGGACTGGGCATGGCGGCGGTACTGGCCCTGCCGCCGAGCCTTCGTTCCGGGTGGCCGCTCTACCTCTGGGGCGGGCTGACCGCCACCTCTGTGGAATATATTTACCACTGGTGGGGGGAGACCTTTTTGGGAGTGTCCTTCTGGGACTACACCGGGGTTTTTGGAAATTTCCGTGGTCGGGTGTGTTTGCCATTTTTCCTGGCGTGGGGACTGCTGCTGTTCCCGGCTGTCTATCTGGTGACGCCGCCGGTGGTGGCGCTGGCGGACCGTGTTCCCATCGGTGTGACGTGGTGGCTGCTGTTGGCCTTTACCGCCGACGCGGTGTGCTCCCTCCGTTTTTTGGCGGTGACCCATGACCTTGAAGCCCTGCGGGCCGTTATCTGGCCGGTGTCAGCTGACCGCTGATTGTGCAAAGGCAGCCAAGTGCCTGACCGATTTATCTTGTCGCAAGCCATTTTTTGTGGTATTCTGTTGCAATGATGAGCGGTCATAGCCGCCGGACAGGAGGAACCATATTGAAAAAAACAAGAAAAGAGCGGGGCTGGCTGAAAAAGACGTTCAAGCGGGCCATGGACAAGGAACTGCGGGAACATAAAAGCTCGTTCATCGTCTTTTATATTCTGCGGGCCTTGGTGATCGTATCTCTGGTGCGCCAGATCATTCTGGATAACTACGAGGGTGCGTTTTTCTGTATTCTGACCATCGTGCTGCTGTATGTGCCAAGCTGGGTGCAGGTCCGGCTGCGGATCGAGCTGCCGCCGCCCCTGGAAATTACGATCCTCTGCTTCATTTTCGCGGCCGAGATCTTGGGAGAGGTCAATGCTTTCTATGTCAACGTGCCCCATTGGGACACCATGCTCCACACCATCAACGGCTTTTTGGCGGCGGCGGTAGGCTTTTCTCTGGTGTTGTTGCTCAATGACAATGAGAAGCTGACCTTCGACCTGTCACCATTCTTTCTGGCCATGGTTGCGTTTTGCTTTTCCATGACCATCGGCGTTCTGTGGGAATTTTTTGAGTTCGGCATGGACTGGTTCTTCCATACGGATATGCAGCGGGATACCGTCATCAACGCCATCTACTCCGCCAGCCTGGACCCTACCCGGACCAATAAGGTAGTGGCGGTGAAGGAGATCCATGATGTGGTCATCAACGGCGAGAATCTGGGCCTGGGCGGCTATCTGGATATTGGACTCATCGACACCATGAAAGACCTGCTGGTGAATTTTGTGGGCGCGGTGGTGTTCTCCGTGGCCGGTTATTTCTACGCCCGGAGCAAGGGCAAGAAGCGGGCAGCGGCGCTGAACTTCGTGCCCAGCAAGAAAAATGAGGACCACGATTACCTTCAGCAGGCCCGTGAAAACGGCCCGGATCTCCCTGAAAAAAGGAAGAAATAAAGAAACCCGGAAACACGTTAGATGTTTCCGGGCCTTTTTTACACTTTTTTCCGGGGAAATGACTGCGCCAGCTTTGTTCCCAGCCAACCTGCCAGAATACCCACGGCGGCGCCCCCCAGAATATCTGTGGGCCAGTGGGCGTAGAGGTACAGCCGGGACAGGGCGATGACCACGGCCAGCGCCAGTGCTGGCTTCCAAAGGCGGCTGTTCGCTGTTTTCAGCGCGGCCACCGATGCGAAGGAGGCTGCCGTGTGGCCGGAGGGGAAGGAGGCGTCAGTGGGGGGCGGGATCAGCAGGGAAACGCCGGGGCTGACGGCGAAGGGCCGCATCCGTCCGATGAGCGGCTTGAGAGCAAGGTTGCAGAACAGAAGATCCAGAACCAACCCGCAGGCCACACAGGTCCCCAGCTTTCTGGTCTTTGGGATCGCCAGCAGGATCGCCGCCAGTAAGATCCACACCTCACCGTGGTCGCAGATCCGGCTGACTGGCACCATGACGGCATCCAGAACGCCGCAGCGCAGGTGAGCCTGTATCCAGTTCAAAATTGTCAGTTCAAAGGCTTGCATCGTTTCGGTCCTTTCCTATTCGCTGTGGGCCATCATACCATATCCGCCGCAAAAAGAAAAGTGCCTTTCCACGAATGGAAAGGCACTTTTTCAATGAGTTTACGCAGCCTTGCGGCGCTCCATGCTGCGGATGACGAACAGAACGCACAGCATCAGCGCAAAGCTGACGGCCCAGGTAATATACACGTTCTGGACGAAACCGGCCACGATGAAGCCAACCACGCAGACACCGGCCACCGTCAGCACATAGGGGATCTGGGTGGCAACGTGCTCCAGATGGTCACACTGGGCGCCGGCGGAGGCCATGATGGAGGTATCGGAGATGGGGGAGCAGTGGTCACCCATCACAGCGCCGGCACAGCAGGCGGAGATACCGATGATGAGCAGCTCGCTGGAAGCGGGGAAAATAGCGGTAACAATGGGGATCAGGATGCCGAAGGTACCCCAGGAGGTGCCGGAGGCGAAGGCCAGAATACAGGCCACCACGAAAATCACGGCGGGGAGCATGGAGTACAGTGTAGCGGCGGCGCCTTCCATGAGGTCATGGACATAGATACTGGCGCCCAGAGAGGTGATGGTAGCCTTCAGAGAGACGGCCAGGGTCAGGATCAGGATGGGGGAGATCATGGCGTTGAAGCCCTTGGGGATGCAGGCCATGGCGTCCTTGAAGGTGATGACCCGGCGGGCCACCAGATAGATGACGGTGAAGAGCAGAGCAATGATGCCGCCCCAGGGCAGACCCATGAAAGCGTCGGTGTTGCCGAAGGCGCCGATAAAGTCTCCGGCGCAGTCGGTGCCGCCCCAGGCATCCACGCCGAAGAAGCCGCCCACGTAGATCATGCCGGTGGTGCACACGGCGATCAGCACCAGAACAGGGAGCAGCAGGTCGATGACCTTGCCCTTGGGGTTCACGGCTTCATCCTCCGCGTTTTCCAGAGCGGAGAGGTCACCGGTCTCCCGGGCCTTGCGCTCATAGGTCCGCATGGGGCCGTAATCGAACTGCATAAAGGACAGGGCAATGATAAAGATGAAGGTCAGCAGGGAGTAGAGGTTGTAGGGAATGGCCTTGATGAAGAGCTGGATGCCGCTGATGCCGGTGTCCAGACCCTCGGCGGTGGAGGAAACGGCGGCGGCCCAGGAGGAGATGGGGGCGATCATGCACACGGGGGCGGCGGTGGCGTCAATGAGGTAGGCCAGCTTGGGACGGGAGATCCGGTGGCTATCGGTGACGGGCCGCATGACGGTGCCCACGGTGAGGCAGTTGAAATAGTCATCGATGAAGATCAGAATGCCCAGCAGGAAGGTAGCAAGGGAAGCCCCCACCTTGGTTTTAATGTTCTGGGAGGCCCAGCGGCCGAAGGCAGCGGAGCCGCCGGCGGCATTTACCAGTGCCACGATGATGCCCAGAAGAACAAGGAACAGGAAGATACCGGCGTTGTCTTTGATGGCGGCCACCAGGCCGTCGTTGACGATCATGTTCAGCGCGCCGATGGGGGAAAAGCCCTGAGAGAACAGAGCACCCACTGTGACGCCGATGAACAGAGAGCTGTACGCCTCCTTGGTGATAAGGGCCAGAGTGATGGCGATGACGGGGGGCACCAGTGCCCAGAAGGTACCGTACATGCTGTTGGCGGGCGCGCCGTCCTCAACAGCCAGAGCGCTGACACACAGCAGCGCGGCGGCGGTCATGACCAGCAGGGCCGTCCGCAGTAGGGGATGTTTTTTCATGGAGATTCTCCTTTCATTTTTGGGCCGCAGCCCATGCAACCGGAGAATACGCGTGAACTCCATCCTGTCAAAGCACATTGTGTTTCAGAACAAAAAATGGAGTCATGACATTCCGCCATGACTCCATTTGAAGGTCTCATTTCACCAAACAGATCCATGACAGCGCCCCGCCCGTTTCCGGGCGACAGTCCGGCGGATGTTTTCCGACGGCCCAGGCACCGACCCGCCAGGCAGCGGTACGGCCCTTCGGCGGCTGACCCTTTCCCCATCCTCTATGCCTGTCTGCCGGATGGTTACTCTTATCAGCCGCGCCTCTATCATGCGTTATCCAGTTGTATCCTACCCTATTATAGGTGAATTTCCGAACTTGTCAACGGTTTCTTCACAAAATGTTTATATTTTGCAAAAAGAACAGGGAACGCCGCGTTTTTGGCGTTCCCTGTTGGAAAAGTGCTGTCAGAAATTAGTAGCTGCCCAGGTCAGCGGACTTGTCGCCCTCGACGCTGATGCCGAACTCGTAGTCATTGCCGGGCAGAATGGCGTTGAGGATCACGCCGCACAGAGCAGCGATGGCCAGACCGGACAGAGTCACAGCCGCACCGCCCACGGTGAAGGTCACGCCGCCCACGGAGCTGAAGCCGAGGCCGCTGACAAACATGACGGCGGCAATGATCAGGTTTCGGGACTTGGTCAGATCCACCTGATTCTCCACGATGTTGCGGACGCCCACGGCGGAGATCATGCCGTAGAGGATGAAGCTGACGCCGCCCACGATGGCGGAGGGGATGGAGTTTACCAGCGCGTCGAACTTGGGGGAGAAGCTGAGGATGATGGCGTAGACGGCAGCCAGACGGATCACGCGGGGATCGTAGACCTTGGAGAGAGCCAGCACGCCGGTGTTTTCGCCGTAGGTGGTGTTGGCGGGGCCGCCGAACATACCGGCAAAGGCGGTTGCTAGACCGTCGCCCGTCAGGGTGCGGTGCAGGCCGGGATCGGCGATGAAGTTATTGCCGGTGGTGGAGGAAATGGCGGACACGTCGCCAATGTGCTCCATCATGGCGGCGATGGCGATGGGGGCCATGACCAGCACGGCGGACACGTCGAACTTGGCGAGGATGAACTTCTGGAGGCCAATGAGGTGTGCCTCGCCCACGGAGGCGAAGTTGACGAGGGGCTGCATGACGCCGTTGGCATCCGGCAGCTGGGCACCGCAGGCGGTGGCGATGGCCGCCACAATGTAGCTGCCTACCACGCCCAGCAGGATGGGGATGATCTTGACCATGCCCTTGCCCCAGATGTTGGCCACCACGATGATGGCGATGGCCACCAGAGCCAGCCACCAGCAGGTGGAGGCGTTGGCGATGGCGGAGCCGGACAGGTTCAGGCCGATGAGGATGATGATGGGTCCGGTGACGATGGGGGGGAAGAAGCGCATGACCTTCTGGGGACCCACCAGCTTGAACAGCAGGGCCAGGATCAGATACAGGGCGCCGGCCACCACGATGCCGCCCAGGGCGTAGGGCAGCTTTTCCTCGCCGCTCATGCCGGCGAACTTGCCCACATCCAGGCTGGCCACCGCCTCAAAGCCGCCCAGGAAGGCGAAGGAGGAGCCCAGGAAGGCGGGAACCTTCAGCTTGGTGCACAGATGGAACAGCAGGGTGCCGAGACCGGCAAACAGCAGGGTGGTCTGGATGGACAGGGGCAGACCGTACTTGGTGACCAGGATGGGCACCAGCACGGTGGCGCCGAACATGGCGAACAGGTGCTGCAGGCCCAGCACCAGCATCCGGGGAACACCCAGCTCCCGGGCGTCGTAGATGGCGTCTTGTCCAAGGTTTTTCTTCATGTGACAGTTCCTCTCTTTCTTTTGCGCTGATCTATGTGATGTTTATTGCTGACGGAAGGGTGGATAATGGCCAAAAAAAATGACCGGTAAAAATACCGGTCAGAAGGGAAAAACGGAAATAAAAACAGCGGGAGCGGAGATTTTGCTGCGCAGAACGTTGAACTTCATCCCGATCACTCCCCTCAGAATTTTCTTGCCTATTATACGGGACCGGAGGGCAAATTGCAATGCATTCTTTTCCCAAGAAAACGGCGCATAAGCGCCGTCTTACTTGTCTATTCTGCATAATAAAGGCCCCGCAGCAGCCGCCCGGCCATGCGGCGGCCCAGCTGCGGCAGGTCGAACCCGCCCTGATAGATGCGCCACTCGAACAGGGCTCCCCGGTGCAGCACCACCAGCTCCTCCACCACCTGATCCGGGTCGTGGGAGGGGTGGATGCTGCCCTCCTGCTGGCACAGCGTCACCAGCTCCAGCAGTACCCGGAAGTATACCCGCCCGGCGTTTTTCTGCAGCACCCGCTGCTCCGGATACCGCAGCCCGTGGATAAACGCCTTATACAGCACCGGGTCCGACACGCTGATCTCCAGGGACCGGCCCACAAAGTCCAGCAGCTTCTCCCGGGCGGGCCGGGCGGTGTCCGCCAGATATGCCTCCTCCAGCTCGCTGTATGCATCGTCCACATGGCTGGTCACCTGAATGGCCAGCTCGTCCTTGCTTTTGAAATAGTGATAGATGTTGCCCACGGAGCATCCGGCGGTCTGGGCGATCTCCTCCACGGAGACGTTTTCAAAGCCCTCCCGGTCAAACAGGTCCAGGGCGGCGCTCTGGATGCGGCTGCGCATCTCCAGGGCCTGGCGTTTTCTTGCGGTCATTCTCTCGGACATAGTCGTTCCTCTTGCAAATCCTGTGATACATCTATATTATCGCTTTGAACAGGCAAAGTCAAGCCCCCGGGGCCACCGGGCGGTAAGCGCGGCGGCCCCGGGAAAAGGAGCTTTGCCTTTGCTTGGCGGACTATTCCATCTCCGCCAGGGCGGCGTTATACAGGTCGTTGCGGGGCAAACCGGTGTCCTCCGCCACCCGGCGAACGGCGTCCTTCATCCGGACCCCCTCCTGCCGCAGGCGCAGCACCTGCCGCACCCCCTGATCCAGAGTCACTGCCGGGGCGGCGGCTTTTTCGGCCCCGGCCACCACCAGGACGTACTCCCCTCTTGGCTCCTTCTCCTGATACAGCTCCACCGCCTGGGCCAGGGTGGTGCGCACCGTCTCCTCGTGGAGCTTGGTCAGCTCCCGGCACAGGGCCACGGGCCGGTCCCCCAGCACCTCCAGCATATCCGCCAGGGTGGGCCGCAGCTTGTGGGGAGCCTCGTGGAACACCATGGTCCGCTCCTCGCGGGACAGCTCCTCCAGCCGGGTGCGGCGCTCCTTTTTGTTGGCGGACAAAAATCCCTCGAAGCAGAAGCGCCCCGTGGGCAGGCCCGACACCGCCAGGGCGCACACGGCGGCGCAGCAGCCGGGGATGGCCTGCACGGTGATGCCCTGCTGGCCGCACAGGCGCACCAGGTCCTCTCCGGGGTCGCTGATGGCCGGGGTGCCGGCGTCCGTCACCAGGGCGCAGCTCTCCCCGCCCAGCAGGCGCTCCGCAATGGCGGGGCCGGCGGCGGCCCGGTTGTGCTCATGATAGCTGACCAGGGGCTTCCGGATGTCAAAATGGTTCAGCAGCCGCAGGGACACCCGGGTGTCCTCGGCGGCGATAAAATCGGCCTGGGCCAAAGTCTCCACCGCCCGGGGAGACAGGTCCCCCAGGTTGCCGATGGGCGTGGCCACCAGATATAGGATTCCGGCCATGATTCATTCCTCCTTGTCTCGAAAATACGCCCGGCGGACGTCCTCGGTTTCGCCGCCGTCGGGGCCATGCAGCAGCAGGGGCGGCTCCACGGTGAGGCCCACGCCGCCGCCCAGCCGGGCCTCCAGCAGAAACAGCGACGGTGGGGCCGCCGCCGTGTGGTGCACGAAGCGCAGGCGCTTGGGTTCCAGCCGCACCCGCCGCAGCTCCCCCAGCACGTCCGCCAGCCGGTCCGGCCGGTGCACCAGACAGAAGCTACCGCCCCAGGTCAGGGCCCGGGCCGCTGCGGCGCACAGCTGGGAAAGGGTGCAGTCCGTCTCCGCCCGGGCGGTGCGCCGGGCGGCATCGGGGGCCACGGCCCCGGCACCGGGCGGGAAATACGGCGGATTGGCCACCGCCAGCCGGAAGCGCCCCGGGGGCAGCAGTCCCTGCCGCAGGTCCCCCTCCAGGCAATGCATCCGGCCCTGAAGACCGTTTTCCTCCGCCGTCCGCCGGAACAGGGCGCAGGCCTGCGGCTGAAGCTCCACCCCGGTGACCGTCAGCTCCGGCTCCCGGGCCAGCAGCAAAAGGCTCAGAAGCCCCGTTCCGGCCCCCAGCTCGCACACGGTCGTGCCCCGCCGCAGCCTTGGGAAGGACCCCAGCAGGAACGTGTCCGTGGAGGGGCGGAACAGCCCGTCGTCGTATAGAAATGTGTACCCTCCCGGCCAGAGCCGGTCCCGGTGCTCCATGGCGTCGCCCTCCCCGGTGTTTTCTCCTATTGTAATATACTTTTTCACAGGACGCAAGGCCATCCCTGGCCCCGGGACTGTAAACCGCCACGAAAAATGAAAGATTCCGGATATTTCCCACCGGCAGGGGGTTGCAATTTTGGATTTTCATGATACAATATGCTCATAATCTAAATGGAGGTGCTACTATGGCTTATCAGATCGGCTCTGCTTGTGTCAGCTGCGGCGCTTGCGCTGACGTCTGTCCCGTGGGTGCTATTTCCCAGGGTGACGGTCGTTATGTGATCGATGCTAACGCCTGCCTGGACTGCGGTACCTGCAGTGATACCTGCCCCAACGGCGCTATCAATCCTGCTGACTAATTACATCAGTCTGAAAAAAATCCCCGGTGCGTCTGCACCGGGGATTTTTTTACCCCGCCGGGGGAGTGCCGCGCTTGGAGATGGAGCCCAGCTCAGCGGATTCAAGGTACGCGCTGACGGTGCCGTCCGCCTGCTGATACACGATGAATAGTCCCGGCTCAAAGTTCTGGGTGGCATACGGAATGCTCCGCTGGTCCAGGGCCGTGGCATAGGGATAGTGCCATTTCATTTGCCGGTGCAGATACGGCTGATCCATCATCTGCACCGGATTCTTCTCCATGGGCGGCACGGTCTCCCGCCAGTACAGCAGATAGCCCCGGATATTTTCCCCCTTCCGGGGCAGGGACCACTCGGCAAAAAGGTACAAGCTGGCGCTGGACGGAATATCCGGCCACAGCCAGTCGGTATACTGGGCCTGTTCCTGCCGGACCAGGCTCTGCATGGGCGCGGCCATCGCGCCCTCCGGCCCGTCATACAGGATATACCCGCTGAGGGCTTCCTCCACATAGGCATCATAAGGGTAGTGGGGCACCAGCCACAGTCCGTCGGTGTCCCCGGACCAGTCCTCCCCGTCCTCGTATTGGAAATAGGTCAGGATGGCCCAGCGGTCCGGCCCGTTATCGCCGGGCGTCAGCAGGGCCGCCCGCCAGAACTGGATGGTCCGGCCGCTGAGAGGCTTCTTCACCGGCTCCTGCATCCACACCGTCTGGGTCACTCCGGACAGGGACAGCACATCCTCGTCCGACAGGTCGTCCAGCAGCTCCCGGGGCAGGTTCAGCCCCTCCAGCCGGTCCCGGACGGCCTGGGCCGTCTGAGACGGCTCCTGCCGCGGCCTATAGTCCATGGGAAGCCTTTGACCCAGGGCCTGGCCCAGCAGCACCGCCGCCAGCACCAGCACCAGATATCCCCCCGCCAGCCACCGGCCGTCCAGCCGCACCGGCGCGGCCTCCACCGCATAGCCGCAGTTGTCCAGGGCCCGGGTCAGCCGGGTCAGCTGCCGCAGAATGATGATATACAGCGCCAGCAGCAGCCATAGCACCGCTCCCTGCAAGGTCTGGCCCAGCAGGCCGGTGAGGATCAGCACCCCATACCACAGCACCAGGGCCCCCGCCGCCTTGGCGGAGGGCTTTTCCTGCCCGGCCTTGCGGCCGATCTCCTTCATGCCCCACCACAGGCCCAGGCATACCAGCCAGAACAGGATGCTCAGAGTCCAGGCTATGGCCGTCTCCAGCCAGGGGACCAGCCGGGACAGGACGGTGCCCATGACGACGGCATAGCCCCCCCGCAGCGCCGCCAGGGCTATGGACAGCCGCCAGCAGCTGCGCAGGCAGCCGTTCTCCTGCCGCAGGGTCCGGAACCCCAGCATCAGCAGGATGCTGCCCACCATAGGCAGAAGATGCTGCAGATTCCAGAAGTTCAGGGTGATGCTGGTCAGTCCGATGCCCCACAGGACGCAGCGCATGGCCTGCCGCCAGGGGGTCACCCGGGCCGCCGGCAGCTGCTCCTCCGGCAGCTGCTCCAGCAGGGTCTGCATATCCCGGTCAAAGCGGATGTCGTCCGTCACAGCAGGTCACCTCCCAACAGATTCCGCAGTCTCTGCCGCAGGCGGTACAGCCGCCCCTCGGCGGCCCGCTCCGTGATGCCCAGCTCTGCGGCGATCTGGGCGGTGGATTGGCAGTAGTAATACTTCCGGAAGAACAGCTGCTGTTCCTCGCGGCCCAGGGACCGGATGGCCGTCTGAAGCTGTTCCCGCCGGTCCTTTTGCAGCAGGGCCTCCTCGGCGCTGCCGTCTCCGTGGGGCATGGCCTCGTCCAGGGGCTCCTCCCTCCGCAGCCGCCTGGCCCGGTTCAGGGCCATGTTCCGGGCCAGCACCGTCAGCCACGGCACGAACTGCCCCCGCTCCGGCGCATAGTCCCCGGCCCGCTGCCACAGGCGCAGGGAGATATCCGCCAGGCACTCCTCCCGCTCCCGGTGGTCTGTCAGAATGGGTTTCAGGATATATTGCAGCAGCGGTCCGTGCCGCCGCAGCAGGGTCTGCAGGGCCGCCTGGTCCCCGGCGGCGATCTGCGCCATCAGCTGCTTGTCGTCCATGTCCGTCGCCTCCCTGTTTCTCTCTACTCTATAGTACACACCGCAGGGCCAAAACCCACGGCAATTTTTCTCGCTTTTGAACACATATTAACACAAAACACCGCCTTGCGCCAGGGGGGGCGGTGTGTTATACTATTCATAACAACACACTGGGTAATTGTGCCCATTTTTTCAGAAAGAGAGAGACCATGACCACCAAAGATTACCAGACCCGCAGACCGCTGCGCATTTTCCTGTCCTATTTCCGCCCCCACCGGGGCCTGTTCCTGCTGGATATCAGCTGCGCCTTCTTCATCGCCGTCATCGACCTGGCCTTTCCCCTGATCTCCCGCACCGCCATGTACCACTGGCTGCCGGATAAGCGGTTTTCCATTTTCTTCACGGTCATGGCCCTGGTGGTGGCGGCCTTTGTCCTCCGGGCGGGGCTTTACTTCATCGTGGGCTACTGGGGCCACACCTTCGGCATCCTGGTGGAGGCCGATATCCGCCGGGACCTGTTCGCCCATATGCAGGACCTGGGCTTTGACTTTTACGATAAAAACCGCACCGGCCAGCTGATGAGCCGCCTGACCACGGACCTGTTTGAGCTGACGGAGCTGGCCCACCACGGGCCGGAGGACCTGTTCATCTCGCTTGTCACCATTGTGGGGGCGCTGGCGGTGATGTTCTCCATCCAGTGGCGGCTGGCCCTGGTGGTGTGCTGCATCATCCCCGTGTTCCTGCTGGTGGTGCTGTACCGCCGCCGCCAGATGTCCCAGGCCTCCCGGGCCGCCAAGCAAAAAACCGGCGCCATCAATGCCGAGATCGAGTCCGGCCTCTCCGGCGTCCGCACCACCAAGGCCTTCGCCAACGAGGCTCAGCAGCAGCGCCGCTTCGATGGGGCCAACGAGGTGTTCAAAACCTCCAAGCGCAATTTCCACAAGGAGATGGGCTTTTTCAACGCCAGCATGGAGCTGTTTATCAGCCTGCTGTCCGTGGCGGTGATCGCCGCAGGCGGCTGGCTGATTATGAAGGACCGGCTGAACTACATCGACCTGATTACCTTCAGCCTGTATATCACCACCTTCATCAGCCCCGTCCGGAAGCTGGCCAACTTCGCCGAGATGTTCTCCAACGGCTTTGCGGGCCTGCACCGGTTCATCGAGCTGATGGCCACGGAGCCCACCATTCAGGACGCCCCCAACGCCGTGGAGCTGACGCAGGTGCAGGGCCGGGTGGCCCTGGAGAACGTGCACTTCTCCTATGACGACGGCAGCCCCGAGGTGCTCCACGGGGTGGACCTGACGGTGCAGCCCGGGGAGACGGTGGCCATCGTCGGCCCCTCCGGCGGCGGCAAAAGCACCCTGTGCCAGCTGGTCCCCCGGTTTTACGACCCCGACAGCGGCGTGGTATCCGTGGACGGGACCGACGTGCGCCGCCTGACCCAGCACTCTCTGCGCCGGTCCATCGGCATCGTGCAGCAGGATGTGTTCCTGTTTGCCGACACCATTCGGGAGAACATCCGCTACGGTAAGCCCGACGCCTCCGACCGGGAGGTGGAGGAGGCCGCCCGCCGGGCGGAGCTGTATGACGACATCGCCGCTATGCCCGACGGGTTCGACACCTATGTGGGCGAGCGGGGCACCCTGCTCTCCGGCGGACAGAAGCAGCGGGTGGCCATTGCCCGGATCTTCCTGAAGGACCCGCCCATCCTGATCCTGGACGAGGCCACCTCGGCTCTGGACAGCATCACCGAGGCGAAAATTCAGCACGCCTTCGACGAGCTGAGCCGGGGCCGCACCACCCTCATCATCGCCCACCGGCTCTCCACCATCCGGGCCGCCCACCGCATCCTGGTGATCCGGGACGGCCGCATCGCCGAGCAGGGCACCCATCAGCAGCTGCTGGCGGCAAACGGGGCCTATGCCGGACTCTATCACACCCAGAATCTGGGGGAATACCATGGATAAACGGGAAATGCTGGACCGGCTGGCGGCAAACGGCGATGAGCGATTGCTGCTGGGCCGGGTCTGGGACAAATATGAACAGTGCCGGCGGCGGAATCTGCCGGAGGGGACGGGCTTTCTGTCCCCGGCGGAGCAGGCGGCGGCCCAGCGGCTGCTGAACGCCCTGTCCGTAACGGAGGGCTACGCCTTCTGGGGCGGGTACGACGGCGCCCAGCGGCGGCAGCTGTGGTTCCTGCCGGAGTGGCAGGAGGCCCCGGAGGAGGACGCCGTCCGGGTGGTCCGGGCCTCGTTTTACGAGGAGGACGCCCTGACCCACCGGGACCTTCTGGGCAGTCTCATGGCCCTGGGCCTGACCCGGGAGACCCTGGGGGATATCCTGGTGTTTCCCCGCTGGGCCGACGTACTGGCCACGGCCCCGGCGGCGGAGCTGCTGCTGTCGGACTGGACGGACGCCGGACGGGTGCGGCTCCATACGGCCCCGCTGCCCCTGGCCCAGTTGACGCCGCCCCAGGAGAAAACCAAGGAGATCCGCGACACGGTGTCCTCCCTGCGGCTGGACAGCGTGCTGGCCGTTGGCTTTTCCCTGAGCCGGGGAAAGGCCGCCGAGGCGGTGACCTCCGGCCGGGTCCAGGTGAACTGGACCGACTGCCAGAAGCCGGACCGCCCGGTGGCCCAGGGCGACACCCTGACCCTGCGGGGGCTGGGGAAATGCGTCCTGGAGGAGGTCGGCCATCAGACCAAAAAGGGCAGGGTGTTCGTCACCCTGAAGCGTTATCTATAAAAGAGGGAGAGATCACATCATGGACGAAAAGAAAATCGCCCGCATCAACCAGCTGGCCGCCAAGGCGAAAACGCCGGAGGGCCTGACCCAGGAGGAACGGGAGGAGCAGCTGCGCCTGCGCCGGGAGTATATCGACTCGGTGGTGGGCAACCTGGCCCGGGAGCTGGACAATACCTATGTGGTGGATGAGCACGGCAACAAGCGCAAGCTCCGCCCGAAAGGAGAGCAGTGATGGCCTATTCCTATGACGACCGGGACCGGGAGTTCCGGCAGTCGCCTCCTCCCAGACCGCCCCGGAAAGAGGACAACGATCTGGGGTCCTGGATCCTGATCATCTTTCTGTTCATCGTGGCATGGCCGGCGGGGCTGGCGGTGCTGCTGTCGAAGGTGCTGGGGAACGACTCCCGGCGGAAAAATGCCGCTCGAAGCACCCGGTCGACTGTGTCCCGCAGTGACCCGGCCGTGTCCCGGGCAAATCCCAACCCGTCCCAGGCCCGTCCCGGGACGGCTCCCGCCGCCGGGCGGAAGGTCACCAAAACCCCCCAGTATTCCGCAAAAGCCGCCCGGAACATGAAGATCGTGGGCCTGGTGCTGCTGTTTGCGGGGCTGGTGTCCATGGTGGAGGGCATCGGCGCTGCCACCGGCGGCCTGAGCTGGGCCCTGCTGGCCAGCCTGTTTCCCACCATGGGCCTGGCCGCCGGAGGTCTGGGCCTGCTGCTGGCCGGAGGCGTCATGACCCGCCGGGCCCGGCGTTTCGGCAAGTATCTGGCCTGTGCCCACGGGCAGGAGGCGGTGTCCCTGAAAAAGCTGGCGGAGGCGGCGGACGTGTCCTCCCGGAAGGTGGAAAACGACCTGGAGATCATGATCGAAAAGGGCCTGTGGGGCGAAAATGCCTACCTGGACCTGGGAAGCGATATGCTGTTCCGCTCTCCGGAGGCGGCTGACGCCTTCTTCGGCAAAAAGAAGCAGGAGCAGGAGGTTCAGGAGCCGCCCCAGGCGGAGCAGGGCTATTCCGGCGTCCTGCGGGACATCCGCCGGGCCAACGACCGCATCGCCGACCCCGTTCTCAGCCAGAAAATTGACCGGCTGGAGGAGGTGGCGGGGAAAATCTTCCGCATCATCGAGAAGGAGCCCGCCAAAAAGGCCAAGGCCAGCACCTTCCTGAATTACTATCTGCCCACCACCCAGAAGCTGCTGGACTCCTATGCCGAGTTTGAGGAGGCAGGCGTCAGCGGCGAGAATCTGAACCAGGCCAAGGCCAAAATTCAGAGCACCATGGACAGCATCGTGGCGGGGTTCGAGCGGCAGCTGGATGAGCTGTACCGGGCCGACGCCATGGACATCGACAGCGACATCCGGGTCATGGAGACCATGCTCCGCCGGGACAGCGCCACCGTGGCCGACGATTTCGGCCTGGGCGGCAGCACGGCGGTGCAGCAGGAGGAAGAATAATATCACGGAAATAAGGAGGAAAAGCCCCATGAAGCGCGTTTTTGCCCTAATTTTGGCCCTGTGCATGGCCTGCGCCCTGTTTGCCTGCGGAAAGAAGCAGACGGAGGTGGCCCCCGGCGGAGATAGTCCCACGGTGACCCCCGGGGCCACGGACCCGGGAAGCGGCACGGCGGAAAATCCCGGCGGCAGTACCGGTGTGCCCGGCGGTGCAGGCAGTACCGGAAATGCCGGAAACGGCGGAAATACCACCGGCAGTACCGGCAGCGGCTGGGCCGGCACCCGGGTGGCGGTGATCTATTTCTCCTGCACCGGCAACACCCGGACGGCGGCGGAGCGCATCCGGGACATGACCGGGGCGGACCTGTATGAGCTGACCCCGGAGCAGCCCTACACCAGCCAGGACCTGAGCTATAACAACGATGCCTGCCGGGCCAGCCAGGAGCAGAAGGACCCCGCCGCCCGGCCCCGGATCGCGGGCCAGCCCCTGGACCTGTCCCAGTATGGCACCATCTATCTGGGCTATCCCATCTGGTGGGGGACCGCGCCCCGGATCATCAACACCTTCCTGGACAGCTATGACCTGACCGGGAAAACCATCCGGCCCTTCTGCACCAGCGGCAGCAGCGGCATCGAGACGTCGGTGGCGGATATCCGGGCGGCGGCGCCGGAGGTCAACGTGACGGCGGGCCTGCGGGTGGACGACCCCGACGGCAGCGCCCTGAAGGCCTGGGTCCTGGGATAATAAGAGCTTGTCAAAAAAGGGCATTGCCTTTTTTGACAAAAGAGATTTCGCTCCGACCCGCGCGTTTTGCCCGCTGTAAGCGGACAAAACACACTCTCGGGGCACCCTCCGTATTCTTGCGGCGCGTCATAGCACGTTTACAGTTACCGCAGCGGACGAGTCCCTTGAGCGGATAGTCAT
>ERZ857951.1963-NODE-1963-length-19569-cov-4.123245_pt1 | contig 19569 bp, 14 predicted proteins | sample MGYA00519759_ERZ857951 | MGnify/ENA primary metagenome ERZ857951 (study PRJEB31778, sample SAMEA3449377) | human gut metagenome | biome: human gut; feature: human-associated habitat; material: faeces | place: United Kingdom | collected 2010/2012 ...
CGGGCCTTCCCTGGTTTCGTTCACCCGGCTTGCGCGCCCTCGTTTCGCGCCGCCATATCGCTTACTAAGGGAGAAAACCATGCCAACCCCTCTGGAAATGCAACGCACTTTCGCTCTCGTCGGCACCGGCGGCTGCGGCAAAACTTCGCTGGCCGAAATGCTGCTGTTCAACGCCGGGGCCGTCACCCGTATGGGCGCCATTGAAGACGGCACCACCAGCCTGGACTACGAACCCGAGGAAGTGCGCCGCCGCGGTTCGGTGCAGCCCGCCTGCGCTGCCTACCTCTGGAACAAGAACCGCCATTTCCTGCTGGACATCCCCGGCGACGGCAACTTTACCGGCGATATGGAATGCCTGCTCAAGGGCGTGGACAGCGTGCTGTTCGTACTGGACGCCGTGGACGGCGTACGCCCCTTGAGCAAAAAATTCTGGAGCATGGTCCGCGCGGAAAATCTGCCCGCCATGATCATCATCAACAAGCTGGACCGCGACCGGGCCGACTTCCACATGGCCTTTGACGGTCTGGCCGCTCTGGGCGTCAAACCCGTGGCCTTGCAGGTGCCCATCCGCCAAGGCGAAGCCTTTGTGGGCGTGGTGGACGTGTTGACCGGAAAAGCCCGGATGTTCACCGAAAACGGCGGCAGCAGCGAGGCTGAAATTCCCGCCGACCTCACGGACGACGTGAGCCTGCTGCGCGACGTGACCGTGGAAAACATCGCGGAAAGCGATGAAGTGTTGATGGAAAAATATCTGGAGGAAGGCAGCCTTTCCCTGGAAGATCTGCAATTTGGCCTGCGTAAGGGCGTGCTCAGCGGCGAACTGACCCCGGTGATGGTCTGCTCCGCCCTGGAAAACAAGGGCGGCAAAGCTGTTCTGGACGCGGTGGAAGCCCTGCTGCCCTCGCCTCTGGAGCGCCCGGCCTTTGTGGACGCAGCCGGGGCCGAGCGCGCGCCTGATCCGGACGGCCCGGTGGCCTGCTTTGTGTTCAAGACCCTGGCCGATCCCTTTGCCGGGCAGCTTTCCATTCTGCGGGTGCTTTCCGGCACCATCAACGGCGACGCCACGCTCAAGAACATGCGCAGCGAGGATACCGAACGCCTGGGCAGCCTGCTTTACCTGGTGGGCAAAAACCAGACGCCCTGCAAGGAGCCCGTGGGACCGGGTGCCATTGTGGCCGTGGCAAAACTCAAAAACACGCGCACCGGCGACACCCTCTGCGACGAAAAAGCGCCCTTTGCCCTGCCCATGCCCGAATTGCCGCCGCAGTTGATCACTTACGCCCTGGCCCCCAAGGAAAAGGGCGAGGAAGACAAGGTCTACGCGGCCATCCAGCGCCTGCTGGACGAGGACATCACCCTCAAGCTGGGACGCGACGAGGAAAACGGAGACATTCTGCTCTCCGGCATGGGCCAGCTGCATATCGAGCTTTCCGTGGAAAAGGCCAAGCGCCGCTTCAAGATCGACATCGTGCTCAAGACGCCCAAAGTGCCCTATCGCGAGACAGTGCGCGGCAAATGCCAGGTGCAGGGCCGCCACAAAAAGCAATCCGGCGGGCGCGGCCAGTTCGGCGACTGCTGGATCGAAATGGAAGGCCTGCCGCGCGGTTCCGGTTATGTCTTTGAGGACGCCATTGTGGGCGGCGTCATTCCGCGCCAGTACATTCCGGCCATCGACAAGGGCGTTCAGGAAGCGGCGGCGCGCGGTTTCCTGGCCGGTTGCCAGGTGGTGGACTTCCGCGTCAAGGTCTACGACGGCAGCTACCACACTGTGGACTCCTCGGAAATGGCCTTCAAGGTGGCCGGTTCCCTGGCTTTCAAAAAAGCCATGGAAGGCCTCAAGCCCGTGCTGCTGGAACCCATTGTGCTGCTGACCGTGTCCATTCCGGACGAGAGCATGGGCGACGTGATCGGCGACCTTTCTTCCCGCCGGGGCAAGGTGCTGGGCTCGGACTCCCAGGCGGGCATCACTGAAATCAAGGCCCATGTGCCCATGAGCGAAGTGCTGCGCTACGCGCCGGACCTGCGCTCCATGACCGGCGGCCAGGGCTTCTTCACCATGGAATTCGACCATTATGAGGAAGCGCCGCAACCTGTGGCTGAAAAAGTTATTGCCGAGCACCAGGCGGCCAAGGCCGCCGAATAAAACACGCGGCCCGCAAGACATACGCTGACAAAAAGACGCCCCTCGCGGGGCGTCTTTTTCTTGGGAAGATCATTTTTGCAAGAGAGGCCCCTTTAAAAAAAGGGGCCTCTCTCACGTCTCCCAAAAAACTTTTACCAATTACAGCACGATCCCCCAGTGGGGTTCTCAGGCGACGATTTCCCGGCCGAAGGCCATTTGCTCAAATTCCGCCAGGGGCACGGGCCGGGAAAAAACATAGCCCTGGACCATGTCGCAGTCAGCCTGTTGCAGAAATTCCACCTGCCGGGGCGTCTCCACGCCCTCGGCCACGGTGCCCATGCTGAGCTTCTTGGCCAGGTCGATGACCGAGACGATCACGGTCCGCTCGCGGGCGTTGTCCGCCTCCTGCGAGACGAAAAAGACCCTGTCCAGTTTAAGGACATTGACGTTCATGTCCTTGAGAAGATTCAGAGAGGAATAGCCGCTGCCGAAATCGTCAATGGAACAATGGTAGCCGTGGGCGCGGATCCGCTCAATGAATTGGACCAACAAATGCGGATTTTCGAAAACCAGGCTTTCCGTGAGCTCAATCTCCAGCAGTTCCGGAGGCACGTCATAGGAGCGGCGAATGTTTTCGTAACGCTCCAGAAATTGCGGGTCCACAAGATGTGCGCGGGACATATTTACTGAAACCGGCACCGGCGTGACGCCGTTGTCCAGCCATTTGCGCAGCATGGCGCAGACCTTTTCAAAAACATGGAGATCAAGGTCCACAATAAAACCGTTCTGCTCAAACAGCGGGATAAAGTCATTGGGCGGAATCAGCCCTTCCGGGGCACGCCAGCGCACCAGGGCTTCGGCACCGGCAATGACGGCTTTTTTCAGGGATTGCTTGGGCTGGAGATAGACCACGAATTCACCCCGTTCCAAGGCATCGTGCATCCGGTTTTCCATCTCCTTTTCACGCAGGGAGCGCAGACGGTCGCGCTCACTGTAAAACAGGCAGGTGCAAAGACAATGTTCCTCAGCGCCACCGCTCTTTTTGCGAGCGATGTTGGCCCTGTCCTGGATCTTGATCAGCGGCAGGGTGGGATCATCAATGGGATAAATGCCGGCGGAGAAAGAAAGCAGATAATTGCGTTCGCGGAACGGTTCAAAATTGTTGGCGTCTTCGGCTATGCGGTTCAGCCGGGCTTCCAGCTCCTTTTCCCCGGCTGCCCGAAGCAGAAGATTGAAACCGTCCGCCGCCAGACGGGCCACATACTCGCCGTTCTCAAGATGGGCTTCCACGGTTTCATAGCAATGCCGCAAAACCCTGTCGCCCATTTCAACGCCGAAAAGGTCATTGACCAGCTTGAACTTCTGGATATCCAGCCAGACCAGCACATATGTACCGGGCAAGGCGGCGCGCACAGCGCCGCCCGCGTCGATCTCGAAGCTGGTGCGGTTGCGCCCGCTGGTCACCGGGTCCACAAAGGCCAGTTGCTCCAGGCGCTGATTGGTTTGCTTCTGCAGCTCCCGCTGTTCCAGCAGTTCGCTGATGTCAATATACACACACAAATAAACAGGATTATCGCCCTCCCAGTCCATACATTCGCCGGAGACCTGCAACCAGGCATTGTTGCCCTCCCGGTCTCTGGCCTGGGTCACGAAGTTGACGGGCTCGCCCCGGCGCATGACCGCATGGTTTTCCTCCAGTACGGCCCTATTCTTGCCTTGAGCCTGCTTGTCCAGGAGATAGTCGGACCGGCCGAAGAGTTGTGTGAATTTTTCATTGGCCTCCACGAACTCAAAGCCATTTTCCACGACCCGGAACTTGGCGATAAAACCGGGAATATTATTGTAGGTGATGCTCTGCTCAAGCAAGGTCTGCTGCAGTTCGCTGACATCCGCCATTACCGTGTAGGACACACGATAGCCGTCGACCATTTCCTCCGTGAAGATGGACGACAGTCTGACCCACATCATCCTGCCGCTTTTGTGCCGCATCCGGCCTATAAACTGGTAGCCGCCTTTGGCAATCGCGTCCGCCACTTTTGCGACCAGAATCTTCCAGTTCTCCGGGTCGTTCTGGTAAAATTTGTCAGGGCGGTTCTCGAAAAGCCGTTCGTATTCTTCTTTGGGGTAGCCGATCAGTTCGTAATAATACGCATTAGCCCAGACAAGCGTAAAATGTTCATCTACCAGATGCTTGCTCACGCTCAAGCGCGAGAGATTCATCAGCATGTTGTATTCGTTGCTCTGGCTGACGGAATTTTCAACGAAGATTTTTCTCTGGTTTTCCATGGCGGGCCTTCTCCCTGCGCCCTCCTTCCTCAAGGGCGAAGGGAAATTATGCGCGAAAAATCATAACAATGCAGCTGATACGGTTTTGCCGACACAGCTTTCCGTATTCAGCCATTGGTAGTTTTCCACACATATTTTACCTTGTTTTACTTTCAGGGCAATAAAAATTTCCTTTTTACGAAAAAAGACAAAAAAGAAACAAACATCACCCGGCATATATTTTTCTGCCAAACGATAATTGTCTTTTCTCAAAAAAAGACGATATTTCATCATATTATGATAACAACGAAATTAAATGCCGCAATATGTCTGAATGTCAATGAAAATTAACAATAGTACGACAAAATGTAAGTAGTTATGCAAGAGAGAGAGAGAGAGAGAGAGAGAGAGAGAGAGAGAGAGACGCTATTGGGCCACGCTCAGGCCCGCGTTGCGCTCAATGAGATCCACGGCCCTGGCGATCTGGCGGCCCAGGCTCGATTCCTTGGAGAGCTCGCGCTCCACGGAGGTAATGCCCTTGATGACCGTGGAATGGCGGCGATTGAAGGTTCCGCCGATTTCCTCCAGAGAGAGCTCGGTATGCTTGCGCGCCAGATAGTAGACGGTATTGCGGCCCAGCACGCATTCCCGGCGGCGCGAGCGGGAACAGAGCTGACGTTCTTCCAGGCCGTAGCTCTCACAAACCAGGCGGATGATGGTGGGCAGATCCGGCCCGCAGTCCACTCCGGCGTACTGGTTGAGCACTTCCAGGGCCAGATCCAGGTTCAGGCCGCAATTGAGCAGGCGGGCCTTGAAAATAAGGCTGTTCAGACAGGATTCCATCTGGCGCACATCGCCGCGCAGACGGCTCGCCAGCAGATCGCAGACCGGATCGGGCAAGAGCACCTGAAAGCTCCTGGCCTTGCGGGTGAGGATATGGCGGCGCATCTCCTCGTCGGGGCGTCCCATATTGGTCAGAATGCCGGAGCAGAAATGCGAGACAAGCTGGCTGTCCACGCGCTGGAGCTCGCGCGGCGAAAACGAGGAGGTGAAAATGACCCGGCCTCCCCTGGCCTGCAGGTTTTTAACCACAGCCAAGGCCATATCCTGCATTTTCTCCTTACCCTGGAAAAAATGCACGTCTTCCAGCAGCAGGACATCCAGTTCCTTCAGACGGCCTTTAAAAGCCTCCACGTCATGGCTGCGCAAGGCGGCCACAAAACGCGAGGCGAATTCCTCGGCCGTAAGATAGGCCACGCGCGCGCCGCTGCTGTTCCGGCTGAGGCTCTGGCCCACGGCCTGGGCCAGATGCGTCTTGCCGAGGCCCGAGGCGGAGTTCACAAACAGCGTCCGCACGTCGCCGCCGCTACGGCAGACGTCCTGCGCGGCGGCCACGGCCACGCTGTTGCTGGGCCCCACCACAAAATCTTCGAAACGATAGCGCCAAGCCGCTTCCCGCCTGAAAGCCGGCGCAACGGCGGGCATGGGCAGGCTGGCCTGCCGCCGCGGCAAAACCCGCGCGGCGAGATCCGCTGAGGAGGCAGCCTCCGGGGCGGCATTCCGGTCATTTCCGGCAATCTCAATGCGCAGGTCCACGGCTTCGGGCGCCAGACCCAGCACCGGGGCCGCAGCCTCGCGCAGAGTGCAAAGCATCCGGCTTTCCAGCCAACCGGCCATGAAGGCATTGGGCGCGGCAAGACACAACGCCCCGTCCTCCAGCCTGGCGCGCAAAGGGGCGATCCAGACTTTAAAAACGCCGGAATCCAGCATTTTCTTGAGATTTTCAGAAATTTCGGCCCATTGATCTCGCATGGGGGCCTTGTAGCCTGAAAGCGCGAACTCGGGCAATGGAGGATTACCAGCCCTCTGGGCCAGTGGCCTCTTTTGCTTTCCCCAAAGACTTTCCTCAATAATTATTTGAAATACATATCAATTTTTCAATTTCGCGGAGAACGGGGGCTGCCGCGAAAGCCTTATGGGTCAAGGCTTTCGCTTCGTTCCACAAAATAATACACAATATAAGAAATATTTTTTCCACACCCAAACATAAAATTTACTCTGTTTTTCTCAATTATACGCTGTTTTTTTCGTCATATCCATACAGCTTCCGAACTATAAGGCCGGACGGATTGTCAAGAGGGAAAAAAAGTTTTTTGAGCCCCACGCCGGGTTTTTTCTCTAGAAAATCTCTTCTAACTACCCGCGATAACAGAAATTGTTATCACGTCGTATAGGAAACCGCTTTCACGGCGTCACTGGCGTACCGGCCGTCTCGGGAAAAATTCCAGGCTGGCCATACATTTCAGAGCAGTTCACGTGGCACATGCTCTAATAAGCCGGCAGGCCGTCTATCGGAAACCAAAAAACCCGCCATAAGGCGGGTTTTTTGGAGATCCATTCGCGGGACAGGCTTTAGAAGGTAAAGCGCAGGCCCAGCATGAATTCGTTGTTGTAGGGCTGGTTGCTAATAGAGCTATCAACTTCGTTGTAGCCCATCATCATGAAACGGTAGCCCAGGTCCACGGCGAAGTTTTCGTTAAAGTTGTAGGCCACGCCCGCGCCCACGTTCCAGGCGAAGTTGGTGAAGTTATCACTAACGCTGCCATGCTCACCGGTGGTATTATTATGGCCGGTGTACTCCACATAGTTGAAGGCCAGACCCGCGCCCGCGCCGATGTAGGGCACAAAGGGCGTACCGGTCTGAATGTCATAATACAGGTTCAGGAACAGGGTGGAGGTATTCCAGAGGCCTTTGGTGCTGATGCTATCACCATCAAAATGTGAATCCCAGCTCTTTTCGCTGTTGCCGCGCAGGGCGAATTCAATTTCCGCGCGCAGGGGGATCTGCTGCTGGGGGTAGAAGTCATAACCAATGGCCAGCGCGCCGCCCAGGGTGAACTGGCTGTAGCTCTCGTCCGTCATGTCGCTATAGGGACGGGAAATATTGCCCGTGTCCTGAATGGACATCAGGAATTTGGGGGCAAAATACACACCGTTCACTTCGGCCTGGGCCAGTCCGGGCAGAGCCAGGGCCACCACAAGGGCCAGTGTCGCCAGAATCCGTTTCATATCGCTTCCTCCAAAAATAAAATAGGTTCTCTGAAATTGAGCTTTGCATTCTTCCCATGCAGCGTCAATGCTTTTATGGGAAAAACGCAATCCCTCCAATCCAGGCCATCCGCATGGCGGGTGGTTGCCTGCTTCTTCACGCACAGCGTACGTTTCAGGAACTAATAACAAAACGCCCTCCCGCTGTAAACGAAAGGGCGCTTACCGTAAAATCAGTTCGGCTTAACCGGATTTAGAAAGCGAAACGCAGACCCAGCATGAATTCGTTGTTGTAGGGATCGCTGCCGATCTCATACTTGCTGCTACCCGCATGAGCCGTGACTTCGTTGTAGCCCAAGCCGACGAAACGGTAGGAAGCGTCAATGGCGAGATTTTCATTAAAGCTGTACGACGCGCCCACGCCCACGTTCCAGGCGAAGTTGGTGAAACGGTCGTCCGCGGAAAACTTGTCGCCACTATTGGTGGTAAAATCATACCCCGTGTAATTGAAGGCCAAGCCCAGACCGGCGCCGATATAGGGCGTAAAGGCACTGTCGTTGTGGAAGTCCCAGAACAGGTTGGCAAAGAGCGTGGAGTTGTTCCAGGTGCCCTTGACGTCGCGCACATTGACGCCGCCGTCGCTCCAGGTCTTTTCGCTGTTGCCGCGCATGGCGAATTCAATTTCCGCGCGCAGGGGCAGCATCTGCTGCGGCCAGAAGTCATACCCCAGGGCCAGCGCGCCGCCCAGGGTAAACTGGCTGTAGTCGTCCACGCCCGTACCGGCCAAAGCGGACGAACGTTCCACCCGGCCAGTGTCCTGAATGCTCATCAGGAACTTGGGAGCCAGGTACATGCCGGTGCCTTCCGCCGCGGCCAGACCGGGCAGGGCAAGCGTCAGCACAAGCGCCAAAGCGGCAATAATACGTTTCATGACAGTCCTCCTGAATGCTTTTCCCCTTCTGCTCGCAGGGAGTTTTGAGAGTTGGGCAAAATCTGGAAATTGTCAATAGAATTTCTATAAAAATTATTGACTTCCTCCCGCGCCCGGCGGAATCCGGCACGCCGCGCCTTCCCTCTTGCGGGCGCCAATTCTTTGCCGGACGCCTGATAAAAATGCAAATCATATGCCATGGAAAAAACCGGGAAGCGCCCGCTAACGCCTCCCGGTTCCATGCAACGGGCCGAAGCCCGGAGAATCCGGCTTAAAAGGTATAGCCGATGGAAAACATATAGATATTGGCCACCACATTTTCCGACTTGCCGCCGGTGACCCCCGTTATGGCGTTGCCGCGAATGCCCGCGGCGTCGGTCTCGTCATAGCTGACAGGATTGATCCAGAGGTGGGAATAGGCGAAATCCACGGTCCAGTTGTTCCACTCCACGCCCGTGCCCAGGCTGAGGATGGTGCGTCCGTTGGAGGGCACGAAAAAATCCGCATGCTTTTCATTGACCACCGCCGTTTCGTAGGCCAGGCCCGCCCGCAGGCTCCACCAGTCCAGAGGCTTGTACTCCACGCTGGCGTTGAAATTCCAGCCGTCGCGCCATTCCTTGTTGCTGATGGAATCGTAGCCGTTGTCCATATAGATGTTCAAGGCGTTGTAGGTGGACCAGCGCGTCCAGACCGTTCCGGCCTCAAAGCTCAGATTGTCCAGCGGCTTGTAGGCCACGCCCAGCGCCAGGGAGTCCGGCAGTTGCAGGGTGGTATGGGCGTTGCAGTCCCTGGCTTCGGGCAATTTTTGATACGCTCTGAGCAGATTCTGCTCGTGAGAGCCGAATTCCACATCGCCGTAAAGATTGACCGTCACCTGGCTCTTGTAGGCCAGGCCCACGGACCATTGCTCGTTGAAGCGCATGTGCAGGCCCAGATGCGCTCCCACGCCCCAGCCCGTGCCCTCCAGTTGGAGATCGTTGTCAAAACTTTTCGGAACAGTGGCGGCGGTCATCGTGGGAATTTTGTTGCCCATGTACATGCTGGCGTAGAGGGCCTCCACGCCCACGGACACGGAAAAGATATCGTTGATCTTGTAGGCCAGGGTGGGCACAAAGGAGATGGTCTGCACGCCCACGTCATAGAGATTGTATCTGCCGGTCCAGTTGCCGGAGTAGCTGTTGCCTAGGCCGAAGCGCGAAAACACGCCCATGCCCAGCCAGACATTGTCGTTGAGCTGATAGCTGGCATAACCGTACGGGGCCAGCCAGACCGACGGTTTGGTGGTGGTGTACTGCATGCCCGTGGCGTGCTCGGTGCCGATGGTGCCCAGCGGGGCGATGAATGCCAGACCGCCCATGACATGCGTGCCCGGCAACTGGGTGATGCCCGCCGCATTATAGGCCAGAGCTGAAACGTCGTCAGCGCGGCCCACCATGCCGCCCGCCAGGGAAACGCCCCTGGCGCTCCATTCATTGAGGGCAAAACCCTCGGCCAGAACCGTTGACGCCGTGCCCGCCAGAAGGGCGAGCAAGAGACAGGAAACGCGCAGAACCCTCATTTTTCCCCCAGAGCATTTAACACCACAAGTCGGACAAATGCCGCGCGCACTCCCCCATTGCGGAAAAAGCCCCCAGACTCTTTCCGCGCGGCGCAGACGGCGCGGAGCGGATGGCGTCACCCGCTCCTCAAAAAGTATGTCTACAATCACAGCATATTAACAGGATCAAGGTCAAGGAAAAGTCGCAACAGCGCGGAGGCTTTCCGGCTTCTGGCGAAAAAATAGAGTCGGCGCAGGGCCTGCCAGTCCCCGGCCTTGAGCAGGCAGTGAAAACGCCGCCGCCCCCGCAACAGGGCCAGGGGAGCGGGCGCGGGGCCCAGCATCTGGACGTCGAGTTCACGCGCCCGAGCGCGCAGGGCGGTGGCCAGTTCGTTCAGGGCCGCGGGCCCGTTTTTTTCCTCCACGCCGAAGGACATGCGGATCAAAGCCAGGCGCACAAAGGGCGGATAGCGCCGCAGGCGGCGCCGCGCCAGTTCCGCCGCGTAAAAGCCCTCATAATCGCCCGTTTGCACGTACTGCCAGCAATAATGGCTGACGTCGCGGGTCTGGATCAGCACCCGGCCCGGCTTTTCGCCCCGCCCGGCCCGGCCCGCGGACTGGACCAGGAGCTGAAAAGTACGCTCGGCCGCGCGGTAGTCGGGCAGATTCAGGCCCAGATCGCCGTCGGCCACCACGGCCAGGGTCACCTGCGGGAAATGATGACCTTTGGAGAGCATTTGCGTGCCCACCAGGATGGGCGCTTCCTGCCGGGCAAAGGCGGCCAGGATTTCCTCCATGCGGCCCGGACGGCGGGTGCTGTCGCGGTCCAGACGCAGCACGGGCCGCCCGGCCAGCACGCTCAAGCGCTCGGCCAGGCGCTCGGTGCCTTCGCCCAGGGGCAGAAAATTCATGCCCTTGCACTGCGGACAAGGCGAAGGAAAGGGCCGGGTATAGCCGCAATAGTGGCAAACCAGCTTTTCCCGCCCCTTATGGTAGGTGAGCCCGATCTCGCATTGCGGGCAGCGCAGGGTGCTGTTGCAGTCCAGACAGTACATCAGAGGCGCGTAGCCGCGCCGGTTGAGCAGGACCACGGCCTGCTCGCCCCTGTCCAGGGTTTCGCGCAGGGCCGCTTCACTCTGCGGGGCCAGCAGGCCGTCCCCGTCCATCGCGGAGACGACCGGGGACACCGTGCTGATATCGATCAATTCCACCGGCGGCAAAGGCTTGCCGCCCACCCGGCTCGGCAGACGCAGGAGGGGCAGATGGCCATTTTCCGCCGCGTAAAAGGTTTTAACGTCCGGCGTGGCCGAGCCCAGCAGCAGCAGACCGCGCGTCTGGGCCATGCGGAACCAGGCCACCTCCTTGGCTTGGTAGGAAAGGCTTTCATCCTGTTTGAAGGAGCCGTCGTGCTCTTCATCCAGCACCACGCAGCCTAGCCGGGGCACGGGCAGAAAAAGAGCCGAGCGCGTGCCCACCACCAGACAGGGTTCACGCCGGGCGGCCAGAGCGCGGAAGGTGGCCTCACGCCGGGCCGGAGACTGATAACCGTGGTAAAAAAAGAGCGGCGCGTCCAGCAGGGAACAGGCCGCGTCACGGCGCAACTTATGGGCCAGCGCCACTTCCGGAGCCAGCAGCAAGAGGCTTTTCCCCTGAGCCAGGCACATTTTTGCCAGTTCCAGGTACACGGCGGTCTTGCCGCTGCCCGTAACGCCGTAGAGCAGGCGAGAGGCTGGCTCCTCCTCGCCCAGAGCCGCGCGCAGACCGGCCAGGGCCGCTTCCTGGTCCGCATTGAGGCAGAAAGGCGTCGGCGGGGGCGGCAGCAGGGCCTGCTCATCTTCTTCCCCACTGTCCTCGCGCGTCAGCGCCAGATGTCCGGCCTTGAGCAGGCTTTGCAGAGCCGGAGCCACAGCCTGTCCCAGGTTTTGCAGCAAACGGCGGCGGCTCACGACCCCGTGTTCATGCAGATATTCCAGAACTTCAATCTGCCGCGCCGCCGAGGGGCGCACCGGCCAGGGCGGGTCCGCGCGCAAGAGGCAAAATTCTTCGCTGGCCGCGTCCGCGCCGGGAGCCAGCATACGGGCCGCGCCCACACAGAGCGCTTGGGCCAGTTCACGGCGTTCTTCCGGCTGAATCTCGCGGATCTGCCGCAGGCTCAGCGCCGAGGCGCGGCCCGCTTCCAGGCGGTGCAGGCGGACGCGCGTGCTGCGCAGTCCCTGCGGCAGCACATGGCCCAGGATATGCCCCGGCTCCACGCCCTGACGGCGGGCCAGGTCCAGCGCCAAAGCCAGCAGGTCCGGCGGCAGCAGGGCTTCATTTTCCAGAGGCCAGCAGACCGTCTTGCAAGCCACATTTTCCGGCAGATCCGTTGTGGGGCTCACGCGCAACAAGACCGCCGCCCGCAGAGCCCCCTGCTCTCCCCTGCCCAGGGGCACGGCCAGACGCAGACCGGTTTGCCAGAATGCCGCCGGGAATTCCGGCGGCAGCGCATAGGTCAGGCAGGCATAGGGAGGGCTTAACAGGGCGACGCTGGCGTACATGAAAAAACCGTGACCTCACCATTTCCCGATATGGCGCCCGATATGGCGTTCTGAAGATTCGGAACAAGAACAGACGTTCAAACCCCAAGGGCTTGTCTCTCAAAAAATGAATTTTGGGAAGCACTGAGCCATGAAGATTTTTGTTCTCCGGCAAGAAAGGAGCCCATTGCAAGCCAGGGACAGTACGTTTCCGGTACAGACCTGGGCCGCAATGGGCTCCTGGCGCAGCCAGGGAGAAAAAACGTTTTGGGGGACAAGTCCCAGGGGCTGTTTCTACTGGAACTGGACGAAATTCTTGAGCAATCCCAGCAATTCGTAACGCAGTTCCTCGTCCTGCAGGGCGAAGTAAATATTGGCCGTCAGAAATTCGGCCCAGTCACCGGCGTCAAAACGCATGCCCGACATGCGCACGGCCATCATGCCGCGATCCTGGGCCATGGCCTGCAGGGCGTCGGTGAGCTGGATTTCGCCGCCGTGGCCCGGCTGCGCCTTTTCCAGATAGTCGAAAATCTCCGGCGTGAGCACATAGCGGCCCACAATCGCCATCCGCGAAGGCGCGGCCTCGCGCTTGGGTTTTTCCACCATGTTGCGCACCCGGAAAACGCCGGGGGCCACTTCCTCGCCGTCAATAATGCCGTAACGGCTGACCTTTTCCCAAGGCACTTCCATGACGCCGATGACCGGCATTTTTTCGGCCATGGCAACTTCAATGAGCTGGCCGATGCCCGGCACGCCGCCGAACATCAAGTCGTCGCCCACCATGATTGCAAAGGGATCGTCGCGCACCAGTTCGCGGGCGCAGAGCACCGCGTGCCCAAGGCCGAGCTGCTTTTTCTGGCGCACGGACATGATGTTGACCATTTCGGCCACCTGCCGCACTTCCCTGAGCTTATCCAGCTTGCCCGCGCGTTCGAGCACCCCCTCCAACTGAAGGTTGTAGTCGAAGTGATCTTCAATGACGCTCTTGTCGCGGTTGGTCACAAAGATCACGTCCTGGATTTTCGCGCGCTGAGCCTCTTCCACCACATACTGGATGACGGGCTTGTTGTAGATGGGCAGCATTTCCTTGGGAATGTTCTTGGTCGCGGGCAAGGAACGCGTACCCCAACCGGCCACCGGAATGATCACCTTGCGAATATCCTTCATGCGCGCCTCCGCTCATGTATAAGTGCAAAACAGCGTCGGAGCCTCAGGTAGGCGGGGTCACGGCCAGAAGCCGACGCCCCTGACGGCCCCCTGACGTTGAACTCCGGTCGGGCGGCGCTCCGTTATAAAAAATCCCGACTATTCCACGGCGCGCCGGATATGCCTCAAGTTCATACTCCGCCAAAAGCCCGACAAGCGCAAGAGAAAAACGCATTTTCCCGGCCGCGCGGGCGCGGAACGTCTCTTGAAAGCTGTATGTCGTCTCCCGACAAGGCCCGAGAACTGTTGCGGCCGCGATATGGCCGTCTGCACTGGCCGGAATAAAAACATTCCTGCCCGAATAAACGACGCCTGCAGCCCGGGAATTTCAGAGGAAACGCCTCAACATTCCGAAAAAAGCGGGGGCTCTCCGGCGAGTTACGGCGTAAGTGAGAAGATAAAAAATAGTCACGGCCCAAGACGGCCGCTCCATGCCGCCCTGGACCGTGACCGCTTTTTAGAACATTTACACTTGAAATGCCCGTTTACGGCGAGCAAAGACCGGCCACTCGTATTTCGTTGCAAGGAGTTGCAGACAAATCCTTACAGAGCAATTCACTCATCTCAAATGTGAACTGCTCCAAAAACTTGTCGGCGGTCCCCCCTCAACGCAGTTCACGGGCAACCACATCCGCCAGATCCGCGGCAAAGGCCCTGACCTTGTCCTCATCCTCGCCTTCCACCATGATCCGGCAGAGGGCCTCGGTGCCCGAGTAGCGCAGCAGCACCCGGCCCCGCCCGGCCAGTTCCTTTTCCACCTTGGCCACGGCTTCGCCGATGGCCGGCCGCTCTTCAAAGGGCAGGCGCTTTTCCACCCGCACGTTGACGAGCTTCTGGGGGAAGGGCGTGAGCAGGCCCGCCAGTTCGGAGAGCGGCTTTTCCTTTTCGCGCATGATCCGCAGGATCTGGAGGGCAGCCAGCAGCCCGTCGCCCGTGGTGCTGTAGCCCCGGAAAATCAGATGCCCGGACTGCTCGCCGCCGAGCATGGCTCCCTCGCGGCGCATGGCCTCCACCACGTAACGGTCGCCCACCTTGGTGCGCAGCAGCGTGCCGCCGTGCTCGCGCATGAAGATCTCCAAGGCCAGGTTGCTCATGACCGTGGCCACCAGCATGTTGCCCGGCAGTTCGCCGCGCGCCATCATGGACTGGGCGCAGAGGGCCATGAGCTGGTCGCCGTCCAGGACGTTGCCGTGCTCATCCACCACGATCAGGCGGTCGGCATCGCCGTCCAGGGCCAGCCCCACGTCGGCGCGCACCTCGCGTACCTTGGCCGCCACCACTTCGGGGTAGAGCGAGCCGCAGTGGTCATTAATATTCGTGCCGTCGGGCGCGGTACTCAGGCGGAAGACCTCGGCCCCCAGTTCCTCCAGAGCCAGCGGAGCCACTTTGTAGCTGGCGCCGTTGGCGCAATCCACCACGATGCGCAGGCCGGAGAGGGTCAACTGGGTTGGGAAGCAGCTCTTGGTGTAGACGATGTAGCGGCCCCCGGCATCCTCGATCTTGGTGGCCCGGCCCACCTGGCGCGGGTCCGGATAAGGCCAGGACATATCCGGATTAAGGACCATTTCCGCGATTTCGTTTTCGGTCTGGTCCGGCAGCTTATAGCCGTCGGCGTCGAAAAACTTGATGCCGTTGTCGGAAAAAGGATTGTGCGAGGCCGAAATCACCACGCCCAGATCAGCCCGCATGCTGCGCGTCAGAAAGGAGATGGCGGGCGTGGGCAGCGGCCCGGTCATGATCACGTGCATGCCCGCAGCGCACAGCCCGGCCGTGAGCGCGGATTCGAACATATAGCCGGAAAGCCGCGTGTCCTTGCCGATGACCACCTTGTGTTGGTGCGGGCCGCGCCGGAAGCGCACCCCGGCGGCCAGCCCCAGGCGCAGGGCCACATCCACGGTCATGGGCGCGTTGTTCACCGTGCCGCGCAAGCCGTCCGTGCCGAAAAGACGTTCAGCCATGAAAACTCCTTTTGTGCTCCCGGAGCATCGGCGCATTGCCGACATATACATGTTCCGTGCGAAGCCGCAGGCTATTTTTTCTTGCGGGAAACCGTAACTTCTTCAGTGGCCGGATTCAAGAGCGTCATGCCCTCGGGCAGGCGGAAGCGCAGCTCGACCTTTTTGCTCTGTTCCGGCTCCAGGGCGGGCGGCGTGACGCTGACCTCCAGCTGCCCCAGATAGCGGGCGCTCTTGGCCAGGGCCTCGGGCACCTCCACCAGTACAGTCACTTCCTCGGGTTCCACCGTGTACTGGCGGCGGTTTTCCCCGGCCAGCTCCACCTTGCAGCGCCGCGAAACCACGGTACGGCCGCTGGTGATGGTGTACTGCACGCGCACCGAGGGCGGATTGGCGGTGACCAGACTGGGCGTGTCCAGGGTGATGGTCTGGTGCACGGTAGTGCCCGCCGCCTTGGGATCAAGCATGATGGTCAGCGGCACGCTGGAAATGTCCGAGACCACGTCCTCGGGCCCGCGCAACACCACGGTGGCCGGCGACACGCTGACGTTTTCCACGGTCAGCGCCCCGCCGCGCAGGGGTGAATCCACAATGGTGCGCAGCGGCACGCTGCGTTCCATGAGTGTATCGGCCTTGATGACGATACGCGGCGGCTGGATGTCCACCAGCTCAAAAGCCCGGAAGGTAGGCCCCAGATTGTCGCCGCCCAAGGGCACCACAGTGACGCCCTTCTTGATGTCCGAAAGGTCCACGGCCTGAGTCAGACGCTGCTGGGGAATGGAACGCAGCAAGGTTTCCGGTCCGCGCAGACGCACTGTGATCTTGCTGATCAGGCCATCGGTGACCACCAGATTGGGCGGAATGCCGTAATAGTCGATATTCACTTCCACCTGGGCTTCCAGGCGGTCGCGTACGCTGACCACGTACCACATGCCCACGGCGGCCAGCACGGCCACCAGCAGCGAAAGCAGATGCGGCGCGCGGCGCAGACTGCCGTTGTTCTCAGAGGATTTCATTGAGCACCTGCCTTAAACGCGTCGCGTCCAGGGAGCGCACCAGCTCCCCTTTCATGGCCACGGAAATCTCGCCGCGCTCTTCGGACACGACAACGGCCACGGCGTCGCTTTCCTGGGTGATGCCCAGAGCCGCCCGGTGGCGGGTGCCGAAATTCTGGCCTTTGGCAACGGCCAGCGGCAGAATGCAGGCCGCCGCCATGATCCGTCCGCGGCTGATGACCACCGCGCCGTCGTGCAACGGCGCTTTGGGATAAAAAATATTCATGAGCAGCTGACGGGAGAGCTGGGCGTCCACCCGTACGCCTTCGCGTTTGATCATGTCCCCGAGGCGCATGCTGCGCTCAATGACGATAAGCGCGCCCACGCGCAGGCGGGCCATTTCCACGCAGGCCATGACCACTTCCTCCACGCCGCCCTGCTTGAGCTCGCGCCGACGGAACAGCCGGTGCGCGCCCATTTCGCCCAGAGCCTGGCGGATGTCGGCCTGAAAAATGACCACGATGAGGATAAACAGTGAGCTGAAGATGTGCTGCAAAAGCCAGGTGAGCGTATACAGGCCCATGGTCCTGGACATGAAATACAGCAGAGTCAGCAAACCCAGGCCGGTAAGCACGGCCAGAGCGCGGGAGCCGCGCAGAAGCTGGATGACCTGGTAAAGCAGCGCGCTGACCAGAGCAATATCCAGCAGGTCGCGCCAGTCGAAAACAAAATGCTCGAACACCGTATGGCTTCCTTTTGCAAACGCGCCGGTTCAGGTCCGGGCGCGTTTCTCTTTGTACATGCCCCCGTCCGCATGGGCGATCAGCGCATCGACGTCTTTTCCGTCGCGGGGATAGACGGCCTGGCCCACGCTGAAGGAAATGCGGATGTCATCGCCGTCCACAACAGCCCGGCTTCGCAGGGCCGCGCGGATGTCACCGAGGAATTTTTCGGTCTTTTCCTCGCGTTCCGAGCCCTGAGCAATGATGATGAATTCGTCGCCGCCGACGCGGGCGAAAATATGCCGGAAACTCATGTGGTTCTGGACCTCTTCTGCAAAAACCTGCAAGACGCGGTCGCCCACATTGTGCCCGTAGGTATCATTAAAGAGTTTAAATTCGTTCAGATCCAGATAATAAAGGCAGAAACCGCCGTTCCCCTTGATAAGTTCGGCCAGTTTTTCAAACAGGCCGCGCCGATTGAGCAGGCCGGTCAGGGCATCCTGGTAGGCCATGTTTTCCAGTTGCCCACGGATGCGGCGTAAATCATGGTTATGCTGGGCAAGTGTGGCCAGCAGGAAACTGACCAACACGCCAAGCGAGATGTACAGCCAGGATTCGGGATACTGGTACCAGAGTTTGACGGGCGAAAGGCGGAAAAACCAGTGGGCGTTGAGAATGTCGAGCGGCATTTCCAGATAAGGCGCGTCCTTGTTGTACGCATAGTCGCTACGCGCGATAATCTGCTTTTTGTTGGTATCCGGGCTGATCCGCCAGATTTCATAGGCCAGGCCCAGCTCGGCCAGTTTGTCCAGTTCCGCGCCGTTCAGGGCCTGCGGGAATTTCAGGGTGACGGAGACCAGCCCCCAGAACAACTTTCCGCCCTTGCCGTCATCCATGTACACAGGCAGGCGTCCCACCAGGGCCTGCCCCCCCTGCACCAGGGGGAAGGGACCGCCCAGAATCAGATGCCCCGCGTCCCTGGCCTCCACAGCCTCCTGATTGCCCGCGCCCCTGGCGAAAAAATTCAGGCCCAGCACGGCTTCATTGCCCTTGCGGGGGTAGACGTCGCTCACCACGCCGCCCGGCGCCACCAGCACATTGAGAATGGCCGGATCGTCCACCAGGGTGGAGGCCACTTTTTCGAAGTTTTCCACCTTGCCGTTATGCTGGATCACCAGAGCGGAAAGCGCCTGGGTTTTATAAAACAGTTTTGTGAGAACAGCGGTGAGCTTGTTGCTCTGATTGAGGATGACCCTCTCCATCTTGATGTATTCAATCTGGTATTTCCGTTCCACCAGAAAATACACGGCAAGACCGCACAGAATCAGCAGGGTGACGAAGGTGACGGCGGCCCGTTTGGATATTCCGCTACTTTTGAACACATGGAATCCTTTATTCAATCGGGCAGCTCTCGGGAGAAAACGCGGCTGCCACCGTCAGGCTTTGGCGGGCGGCGGCCACATCGTGGACCCGGTGCCAGAACACGCCCCGGCTCCAGAGCAGGGCCGTGGCAGTCTGAGTGGCCGTGCCCCGGGCTGACGGCGGCAGCCCCAGCAGGCCGCCGAACACGGATTTCATGGACAGGCCCATGAGCACCGGCCTGCCGAAAACCAGCCAGTCCTCCGGATGGGACAGCAGGGCCAGATTATGTTCCAGCGTCTTGCCGAAACCAATGCCGGGGTCCAGCACGATGCGGTTTTCCGGCAGCCCGGCGGCGGTCAGGCGGGCCAGTTGACGTTCAAAAAATTCCAGCACGTCGCGACGCACGTCGTCATAGCGCGGGTCGCGCTGCATATTTTCCGGACGGCCCCGGCTGTGCATCAGCACATAGCCCGGCTTGTACTGGACCAGCACGTCCAGCAGCTCCGGATCAAAGGCGCAGGCCGAAATGTCGTTGATGATCACGGCCCCCTGCTCCAAAGCCGCAACAGCGGTAGCCGCGTGATAGGTATCCACGGAAACGACCGCGCCGGGCGCGCGTTGCCGCAGACCGGCCAGCACGGGCAAAAGGCGGGCCAGTTCCTCAGCGGGGCTCAACTCCGCCGCTCCGGGGCGAGAGGATTCCGCGCCCAGATCCAGAATGTCCGCGCCCTGGGCATGCAGACGCAGGGCGTGCGCCAAGCCCGCATGGGGGGCGGCATGCAGGCCGCCGTCATAAAAGGAGTCCGGCGTCAGGTTGACAATGCCCATGACGCCGAAAGGGGCGGACGCCGTCAGCGCCCTGCCCCCGCTCAGCAGCCAGGGCGCGCCCGTGCCGGACGCGCCCCGCTCA